>Ga0081606_1000449_pt1 | contig 17217 bp, 18 predicted proteins | sample EareggfetidaYelm_FD_71127 | JGI IMG/M metagenome (GOLD analysis project Ga0081606, IMG submission 71127) | Earthworm egg capsule microbial community from the University of Washington, USA - E. fetida Yelm (SPADES assembly) (version 2) | ecosystem: Host-associated > Annelida > Reproductive system... | reverse complement strand
TCAAGGCTTAATGACGGAATCACATAAAATTTTGCCATAACCGGCACATTGATGTAGCTAAGATTAATTTTTTCTTCATTTGTATAACGGTTGTTTCCGAAAGAAGACGAATAATCATTTTTTGCACCCTGAAGCGAGAACAACAACTCCGGCTGAATAGCAAACCTGTTGACGATTTTAATTTCTACCAGACCGCCTACGTGTGCGCCGATTTTCGCTTCGGCATTTTCGATGTTTCCGGTAAGGGTCGATACGTTTAATCCACCTTTGATCCCGAACCTTGCGGTTTGTGCATTTGCAAATCCGATTGCAAAAATGGCAGCTGTTGTCAAAAGAATCTTTTTCATGTTTTATTTTTTTTAGATTTGTCTGACAAACTTACTCTATACAAAAGCGGGACTTGTTACAGGAATAAAAGAAAATGTTACATATAAAAAAAACCTCCTTGTTACGGGAGGTTTAATTTTTATGCGAATGTCAGATTAGAATTTGTAACCTAGAGATAAAGACAAAACAGAGTTTTTAGTTTTTAAATCAAAGTAATCCTCATCAGATTTTACGGTATCATCGATATCACTCAAGCCGATGTTGTAACGTAGATTGACAAATAGGTTTTCTGTAAACTCATAACCAGCACCAACATTAAAACCGAAATCAATAGATTTGAAATTGTCTTTTGCGTCTTTATTATCTTCTAATTGGTCATTATCATCATTTCCGAAAATCTTTTCGCTTGCTTTATACTTTGCACTTACTAAAACACCAACTTGCGGACCAGCTTCTGCATATAGTTTCGGAATAGGATAAAATTTCACCATGATTGGAATGTTCACGTACGAAAGATTCGTTTTAACGTCGTAATCGTCACCGGCATCATTATATTCCTGCTTAGATCCTTGTAGCGAGTACAAAACCTCAGGTTGGATTGCCCATTTGTCTGTGAATTTGTATTCTGCAAAAGCACCGACGTTAAAACCAACTTTCATTTTGTAATTGTCATCATAGCCATAAACGCCATAATCACCATAAACGCCACCGAAATCAACGTTTAAGTTGGCGAAGTTGACACCGCCTTTAACACCAAATTTCAGGTCTTGTGCCTGTGTAAATGCAAAAGCCATTAAAGCCAATGCTGTGAGAGTAATTTTTTTCATTTTTTGTTTTGTTTTGAATTTACACAAATATATATAAAAATTTAACAAAATAATTTCTGCATGTAAATTTTTTATGTCCAAAAAGTTATAAAAAAGACATCCCGCTCCAAAAGGAACGGGATGCCCACCCAATTTAATAATTATCGTTTTAGAATCTGTATCCTACCCCTGCGTGAATGTTAGAGTTCAAGTAACCTCCTAAACCTATATCTCCTCTAACTTCTACATAAAAATCTTCCATGACATCATAACTTGCACCGAGATCGAAACTTGGTGAAAACTGGTCATCGTCTCCATTTACTGCATAATTTAAACCTGGACCTGCCATGGCATAAAATTTAGGAAAAAAAGAATATTTAGCCAAAACCGGAACGCCAATCGCAACATAACCATTATCTCCCGGAATTACTGACAATGTCAACTCAGGCTGCAAACGGAATTTGCCTACGAGTTCAAAATCAACCAAACCGCCTACATAAATACCCACATTTGATTCATTGACACCGCTTCTTCCGTAATGGTTGTAATTGTAATTTTCAAAGTAGTAATCATTAAATCCATACTTGTTATCAATAGAATAAGGATTGTATGATGAAGCCATCAAACCTGCCTTTACGCCAAATCTCATATCCTGTGCATTTGCAAAACCAAAGGCAAAAATTGCAATTGCCGTTAATATTACTTTTTTCATTTTTCTGTTTTTAAATTAGTATTCTCAAATTTAACCTTTTATGACCGGAACAAAAACATTAAAAAACGCACTTGTAAACAACTTTATCAACATTTGCGTCAAAAATTGTTAACAATGCAAAAATCCTGTATCGAGTTCAACCAAATTTAATTAAGTTTGAGGTAATTTTTAATCAAAAAATAAAATGAAAAAAATCCTCTTATTTATCATTGTAATTCTCGCTACCTACAGCACAAATGCACAGGTTTTCAGATTCGGTTTAAAAGCCGGACCTAATTTTTCCGATCTTGACGGCAAATACAATTCATCAACAAAAACAGGATTTCATTTTGGCGCATTGCTTGAAATCAAAACAGGTTCCAATTTTACAATCCAGCCCGAAGTACTTTATTCGGCACAAGGCACAAAAGTGGATCTTTCCGATGACAACATCAATTACGACTATATTACAGTACCGGTTGTTTTTAAATATTACATCCTGTCGGATTTGTTAAGCCTTGAAGCCGGACCTCAATTTGGATTCCTTGTAAGCGACAATGTTGACGATAACGGCCATCCCGATCAATTACCGAAAACATTTGATTTTGGAATCGCAGGCGGATTGGGCGTCAATATTACAAAGCACATTTTCATACAGGGAAGATATGTTGTCGGCCTTACGGATGCTTCCGTCAATGCGGATGTAAAAAACAGAGTGGTGCAGGCTTCTGTAGGATATAAATTCTAAAACGTAATAAAACCGCCTGTAAAAAAGGCGTTTTTTGAAGCAATACATTTTTATGAAAATCATTATTATAAATGGCCCTAACCTGAATCTTTTGGGCAAGCGGGAACCGGAAATCTACGGAAAAGAATCATTCGGAGATTATTTCGTCCTGCTTCAAAAAAAGTTTTCGAATCTCGAATTGGAATATTTTCAGAGCAATATTGAAGGCGAAATCATTGAAAAAATCCAACAAACCGGTTTTAATTACGACGGTATTGTTTTAAATGCTGCGGCATACACCCACACTTCCGTTGGCATTGGCGATACGGTAAAAGCGGTAACAACCCCGGTTATTGAAGTGCATATTTCCAACACTTTTTCACGAGAATCGATCAGGCATCAGTCCTATATTTCCGGACACGCAAGGGGTGTAATCTTAGGATTCGGGCTACAGAGTTACGATTTGGCTCTTTCTTATTTTGCCAACCAGCAATAAAAATCCACTAAAATCTTCGCCATGACAAAAAGATTTTCCTTTTTATTATTCTTTTTTACTTTATTAAATTTTGCCCAAACACAAAAACAAGTTATCGGGACCGTGACAGATGAAAAGGGAAACCCACTTCCATTCGTATCTGTTTTTTTTGAAAATACTTATACCGGAACAACAACAAACGAGCAAGGCAAATATGAGTTAAACACAAAAAAAGCAAATAAGTATGTACTCGTTTTTCAGTCCTTAGGTTACAAAACGAAGAAAATAAAATTTGTTATAGAAATGAGCGTACACAAGATCGATATGGTTCTTGAAGAAGAAAATATTACGCTGAGCGAAGTGGTCATCGATAAAAAAAACAACCCGGCGAATGAAGTGATCCGCAATGCCATCGCCGCTAAAAAAGAAAATTCCGAAACCACTTCAAAATACACTTCCGATTTTTATTCCCGTGGTATTTTCAGGATTAAAGATGCACCAAAAGCCATTCTGGGACAAAAATTCGATTTCTTTGACGAAGTGCTCGACTCTACACGAAGCGGCATTTTATATTTATCGGAAACCGTATCGAAAATTTCTTATCAAAAACCCGACAAGTTAAAAGAAACCATCGTAGCGTCTAAAGTGAGCGGAAACGACAACGGCTTCAGCTTTAACAATGCAGCCTCGGCTAATTTTGATTTTTATGAAAATTACATTCCGTTTCGGGTGAATGTGATTTCACCAATTGCAGACAATGCTTTTAATTACTATAAATACAAATTAGAAGGTACTTTCTTCGATAAGGACAACCACCAGATCAATAAAGTGAAAGTAACTCCTAGGCGAATATCTGAACCTGTAGTAGAAGGATATATATATATAGTAGAAGACAGCTGGTCGATTTATGCTGTTGACATTTCGATCAAAGGCGAACAAATCCAGACGCCAGCAATGACTTTATTAAGCCTTAAACAGAGTTTCACTTACAACAGCAATAATAAGATCTGGACAAAAAATACCCAGACACTTGATTTTACTGCCGGTATTTTCGATATCAAACTTTCAGGGCGTTTTACTTATGTTTACAACAATTATGTTTTTGAACCTAAATTCGACAAAAAGACTTTTGGTGCCGAAATCCTGAATTTTGAAACCGATGCCAATAAAAAAGACAACGCTTTCTGGAATCAGATCAGGCCCGTTCCCCTGACTGTTGAAGAAAGTACTGATTATGTAAAAAAAGACATTCTTCAGGAAAAGAAAAAATCAAAAACCTACCTGGATTCTATTGATGCCAAAAGCAATAAATTTGGTATAACCGATGTGGTCTTGGGATACCAATACAAAAATTCTTATAAAAAATGGTCACTCATTTATGATGGAATTTTAAAAGGTTTCAGTTTTAATACTGTTCAGGGTTACCGTTTTAAATCAGGGTTGTCATTTGAAAAAAGAGATGAAGAACAACGAAAATTTTCTACCGTCAGAACTGATTTTGATTACGGCCTTGCCGAAAAAAAACTGCGCGCCACAGCCAGTTATGTAAACCGCTTTAACAACACAAATTATAGTGAATTGCGTGTTTCTGCCGGAAGCAGCGTGGCACAATTCAATCCGGATAATCCAATCAGCAATTTCGTGAATTCCATCAGCACCTTATTTTTTAAGGACAATTACATGAAATTGTATGAAAAGAATTTTGCCAGAGCGTCTTTCGGGATGGAAGTTTCCAATGGCATTTTAGTAAACGCCGCCATCGATTATTCTGAAAGAAAACCGTTGTGGAACAACACTGACCAGGTTTATTTCCAAGAGGCAAACGATGCCTATACTTCAAACAATCCGCTATTGCCGTACGATTTTATAACCCCGGCGATCGTCAAACACAATTTGGCAAAAGCCAGTATTGGAACCAGATTTACATTTGCTCAAAAATACTGGACACGACCGGACGGAAAATTCAATTTTAAAGACGACAAATACCCATTGTTGTACCTGAATTATGAAAAAGGTTTTGCCGGTAATAAAAAACAATACGATTTCGATCATGTCAATGCGCGCCTGACTTACGAAATCACACTTGGAAACAAAGGAAACCTTGCCATGAACATCAAAGCCGGGAAGTTTTTTAATGCTGAAGGGATTTCATTTGTAGATTACAAGCATTTTAATGGTAACCGGACGCATATTGGCCAGGCAGACCGTTACCTGAATTCTTTTAACCTGATGCCCTATTATACGAACAGTACGAACGATGCCTATTTTGAATTCCACGCCGAACACAATGACAGCGGATACATTATGAATAAAATTCCGTTGTTGAATAAATTAAAATCGACGCTGGTTTTGGGTTACCACAACCTGGCGGTTCCTGACAGAAGCCCGTATAATGAATTTTCAGTCGGACTAGACAATCTTGGTTTTGGTAAATTCAGGTTTTTCAGATTGGATTACGTCCATTCTTACCAATATGGCAATCACGGCGACGGCGTTGTTTTCGGTTTGAAATTACTGAACATACTGGACTGATTTAAATCTGTGGCACTTTTTTCATTTCGATTTTTTTGCCACACTTTTTGTGGCACTTTTTTCAAAATGAAAAAAGTGCCACAAAAATTTGCTTAATATTTATTTCCCGAGAAAAACATCATAGGCAAATCTGATCAATGTTCCGACTACGACAATCAAAAAGAAAATCCGGATAAAACCATTTCCTTTCTTAATGGCGATCTTCGCGCCCAGCCAACCGCCAAAAGCATTACAAACCGCCATCGGCAAAGCGACTGCCCAAATAATTTTCCCTTTGATCGCAAACAGGCAGATTGCACCAAGGTTTGTTGCCAGGTTAACCATTTTAGCATTCGCGGAAGCGTGCAGGAAATCAAAACCCAACACTGTCACAAAAGCCACCACAAGAAAACTTCCTGTCCCCGGCCCGATAAATCCGTCATAAAAACCCACGCACACGCTAATCAAAACTGCGTATAAAATCTGTTTCTTTTCCGATAACACTTTTTCCTGATGCTGCCCGAAATTTTTCTTGACAAACGTATAAACGGCGAGCAAAGTCAGGATAACCAACAACAGCGGTTTCATATAATCATTACTGACTAATGTTAATACCTGCGACCCCAGAAAAGCCGCCGCAAATGCCAGAACTGACATGATTGCAAGCAGCTTCCAGTTCATCTGAACTTTTTTCAGATACTGATACGCGGCAAAACTTGTCCCGCTAAAAGCCGGGATTTTAAGTGTCCCTATGATGGAAGCGACCGAACTTCCCGGCAACATAATGAAAGCAATTGGCGTTTGAATCAATCCGCCGCCGCCCACGATCGCATCCACGAAACCCGCTGCAAACGATGCCAGGCACAAAATAAAAATGATTGTAGAATCCATAAAAAAAATAAAAAAATCCCGGCATTTGCGTACCGGGATTCATTATCAATTATCCATTGTGAACCGTTAATTATTCTCTGGTAATTTTCGCGCCAATCGCTCGCAGCCTTTCATCAATGTTTTCATAACCACGGTCAATTTGCTCGATGTTCTGGATCGTGCTCGTTCCTTTAGCAGACAAAGCGGCGATCAGCAATGAAATTCCGGCGCGAATATCCGGAGACGACATGACCGTTGCTTTCAATTGTGACTGGAAATTATGCCCGATAACAACTGCACGGTGCGGATCGCAAAGGATGATTTTCGCACCCATATCGATCAGTTTATCCACGAAGAACAAACGGCTTTCAAACATTTTCTGATGGATCAGCACTTCGCCTTTAGCCTGTGTGGCAACGACTAAAACGATACTCAGCAAATCCGGCGTAAAACCAGGCCATGGCGCATCGGAAACATTTAAGATTGAGCCGTCAATGTCTTTTTTAATTTCGTAACCCTCTGTGTGGGCCGGAATATAAATATCATCCCCGCGTTTTTCGAGTGTAATCCCGAGCCTTCTGAAGGTATTCGGAATCACGCCAAGATTTTCCCAGCTTACATTTTTGATCGTGATTTCGCTGCGGGTCATTGCCGCCAGCCCGATCCACGAACCGATTTCGATCATATCCGGAAGGATTCTGTGTTCGCAGCCGCCCAGTTGTTCAACGCCTTCGATTTTTAATAAATTGGAACCAACACCAGTAATTTTTGCACCCATCGAATTCAGCATGTTGCAAAGCTGTTGCAAATACGGTTCGCAGGCAGCGTTGTAAACCGTTGTTGTGCCTTTGGCTAAAACTGCAGCCATGACGATATTTGCCGTTCCGGTTACGGATGCTTCGTCGAGCAGCATATCTGTTCCAACTAATCCGCCTTCCGGTTTTTCAACCCCATAAAAATGGTCTTCTTTGTTGTATCTGAATTTAGCACCAAGGTTGATAAAACCTTCAAAATGCGTATCAAGTCTTCTTCTTCCGATTTTGTCGCCGCCCGGTTTCGGAATGTATCCTTTTCCGAATCTTGCCAGCAACGGACCAACAATCATAATGGAACCTCGTAGTGAACCGCCTTCTTTTTTGAAAGCTTCGGTTTCAAGGTAACCCACATTCACTTCATCAGACTGGAATGTGATTGATCCTTTGCCGTTTCTCTGGATTTTCACGCCCAGATTTCCTAAAAGCGTCACCAGTTTGTTAACATCGATGATATCGGGAATATTGTTGATTGTTACTTTTTCAGCAGTCAAAAGAACAGCACACAGAATTTGCAATGCTTCATTTTTTGCTCCTTGCGGCGTAATTTCGCCTTTCAGGCTTACGCCGCCTTCGATTTTAAAAATACCCATTTTCTTTATGGAAATTAAGAATTAGATTTGCGATTTAAGAATTGCGAAACGGTAAACCGCAAATCAAAAATCGCAAATTTTATGATTGTTTTCTATTGTTATTTTTATAATTGGACTTTTGTTTTTTTGCATTTTTATTGTTCTGTATTTTGGGTTGTCCGCCGCCAGAAACAATTTTATTGGACACCCGCTTATTTGTACGGATGAGTTCTGTAGTATTGAGCAACTCTTCAGAACTTTGCAACAAATCAATTTTACCGCCTGAGAGTTCAAACAAATGCTCAAAAATCACATCGTCTTTTACAGTGTCTTTGTTCCAGCTCAAGTACGATTTTTTCATGTGGTTGGCAATCACTTTAATAAGTGCACTTTTGAGTTCGCCTTCTTCCCATTTGTTTGCAACATCGATCATGAATTTGATGTTATTGCCGTAAAAACGGTATTTTGGGAAATTTTGCGGATAATTTAAAATATCCGGTTTCAACTGTAATACTTCCCTTGACGGAATCGGGTAAGGTGATTCCACATCAATCCTGAAATTTGACATGATGAAAAGCTGGTCCCAGAGTTTATGCTGAAAATCTGGAACATCACGCAGGTGCGGGTTTAAACTTCCCATAACCTGAATGATGTATTTGGCAGCTTTGTTGCGTTCCTCACGGTCTTCGATCACAGTGGCCTGGTCGATGAGTTTTTGCAGGTGGCGGCCATATTCGGGAATAATAAGGTGCTGCCTTTCGGAATTGTATTCCAAATGGTGCACGACATCATTCGCATTTTCTTTTTGATATTTGTTTGTCATAATTTTAAAGGGAAACAATGCCTTCGATCGTAGAAACTTCGAGGTATTTGTCAATAATTGCCTGTGCGGAAGCCATTTGAACGTTTACAGAAATACTCGTAAACTTTCCGGTTTTTGATTTGGATGTTTTGATGACGGCGCCCATGCCGTTGAACGCGTTCTCTACACGCTCGGTATTGTCTGCCACAGTTGGCACGATAAATTTGTATAAATATTCTGTAGGCCAGGAAGTTGTGCTCTCGTTGAGTTCGTTGCGTAGCCTGTTGTAAAAATCTTCGGTTTTCTGATCCATCTTCGATTTGAAATAAACGCAAATATAGGGTTTTGGTTTGAGATTTTTTTATTTTACGAATGGTATTTTGCCTCTAAAATGTAAAGGCTCAAATTAAGGTCAAAACGGTCTATTTTGAAGGTTGCGTTAGGGATGGAAGCGGCATCCTGCGCCTTTTTTTGGCGCAGATACAGCGAACAGCCCGGCCGAAGGCAACGCCCAAATCTTAAATATGACAGCTACGGCCACAAATCCTTTCAAATTAAAAATACTTTGATTAAGTTTGCGCCTTATTTCCAAAAAGTGCAAAAAGACATTATTGTAATCATCGGCGGGCCGGGAACCGGAAAAACCACCATTATTGACGGATTGACAGCAAAAGGACACTGCTGTTATCCTGAAATCTCGCGCGAAGTGACGCTCGAAGCCAAAAAACAAGGCATCGAACAATTGTTTTTGGAAAACCCTTTATTGTTTAGCGAATTGCTTTTGGAAGGCCGTAAAAAACAGTTCAAAAATGCGCTTGAAGAACCACATAAAGTCGTGTTTTTAGACCGCGGCATTCCGGATGTACTTGCGTATATGCATTACATTGGCGACAGTTATCCGGCATTTTTTCACGAAGCCTGCGAAGCGCATAAATACACAAAAATCTTCATTTTACCGCCTTGGGAAGAAATTTACGTGAGCGATGATGCACGTTATGAAAATTACGAACAGGCTAAATTAATTTACAGCCATTTGACAGAAACCTACGAAAAATACGGCTATCAGTTGATTGAAGTCCCAAAAGATACTGTTGAAAAACGGATTGACTTTATTTTAGGGAAGGTTTAGTTTGAGAGAAAAGAGACAAGAAGCAAGAGACAAGACCGATTTCTTTTGCGTTAAATTGATTACTTTTCTTATCTTTCTTTCCTAATTAAATTTTCACAATCTGAGTTCTTGGCTCTTGCCTCTTTTTACCATGGAAACCGCTTTAGAAATCCTTCAAAAATACTGGAAGCACGACCATTTCCGGCCGTTGCAAAACGAGATCATCGATTCGGTTTTGGCAGGAAATGATACATTTGCGTTGTTGCCGACCGGCGGTGGAAAATCGGTTTGTTTTCAGGTTCCGGCGATGATGAAAGATGGAATTTGCCTTGTGGTTTCACCGTTGGTCGCTTTAATGAAAGACCAAGTAGTGAATTTGCAAAAGCGCGATATTAAAGCGATTGCATTGACTGGCGGCATTTCAGCAGATGACACCATTAATTTACTTGACAATTGCCAGTTCGGAAATTACAAATTCCTGTATTTATCGCCTGAAAGACTGCAAGCAGATTGGATTTTAGACCGGATTAAAAGCTTGCCAATCAGCCTGATCGCGGTTGATGAAGCGCATTGTGTCTCGCAATGGGGCCATGATTTCCGTCCGGCGTATTTAAAGATTTCGGCATTAAAACCGCATTTTCCAAAAGTGCCTTTCCTGGCTTTGACAGCTTCCGCTACCCCGCGGGTTCAGGAGGATATTGTAACGCAATTGGAGTTGGAAAAACCGGTCGTTTTCAGGCAATCGTTTGCCCGGAAGAACATCGCATATATGGTTTTTGAAACGGAAGATAAAAGGTTTCGAATGGAACAGATTCTGAAAAAATATCCGCAACCATCGATTATTTACGTTCGAAATAGAAAATCGTGCCTTGATGTTTCCGCCCAAATGAATGCTGCCGGACTTAAAGCAACTTACTACCATGGCGGACTTCCAATAAAGGAAAAAGACAAAAACATGCAACTGTGGATGAATGAAGAAGTTCAGGTAATTGTGGCGACCAATGCATTTGGAATGGGCATCGACAAAGCCAATGTTAAAACGGTGATCCACATTCAACTGCCTGAAAATTTAGAAAATTATTACCAGGAAGCCGGTCGCGCCGGACGAAATGAAGAACGCGCTTTTGCAGTTGTTTTGTCCAGTCCGTCCGATATGATCCAGGCCGAAAACCAATTCATCAATTCGTTGCCCGATAAAAAATTCCTGACGGAAGTTTATATCAAACTTTGCAATTATTTCAGGATTGCTTATGGCGAAGGGATCAATGAGCAGTTTTCATTCAATTTGAACCAGTTTTGCCAGAAATATCATTTTCCAGCTGTCAAAACTTTTAATGCTATCCAATTTTTAGACCGTCAGGGCATCATTAGTTTATCACAGGAATTTTCTGAAAAGATTACGATACAGTTTCTGATTGAATCGAAAGAAGTGATCCGTTACATCAGTTTAAATCCGAATGACGAGGAAATTATACTGTCGATTTTACGCACATATCCCGGAATTTACGACATGCGCACTGCGTTTAATTTGCCCTTAATTTCCAAAAAATCCAATAGTTCAGAAGCACAGGTGAACGCCGTTTTGCAAAAATTAAAACAAAAGGAAATCATCGATTTTCATGCGTTGAACAATGATGCAACTTTGATTTTTAATGAAGTACGTGAAGATGAACGCACGATCAACCGCATCTCCAAATTTCTTGAAAACCAGAATCAATTGAAGAAATCACAACTGCGGTCGGTTTTGGAATATGTAAATGATCACAATAATTGTAAAAGCCGGCAGATCCTGAATTATTTTGGCGAAAGTGAAGCAATCGATTGTGGCATTTGTTCCAATTGCATCAAAAAACAAAAACCGGTCGATGCGACAGATTTGCCCGATAAAATCCTTGCACTTCTTAAAATGCAGGATTTCGATTCAAGAGAATTGGAAAAACTGACGCGATTTCCATCGTCTGATGTTATCTTTGTGCTTCAATATTTACTGGAAAACGAACTCATTTCTATCCATCCGAACAATTTATATACGATAAAAAAATAATGGAAAAATTGCGCATTGTATTTATGGGAACGCCCGAATTTGCTGTTGGTATTCTTGACACTATCGTTAAAAACAATCACGAAGTCGTTGGCGTAATTACCGCAGCCGACAAACCGGCGGGCCGTGGACAAAAGATAAAATATTCTGCGGTGAAAGAATATGCATTGGAAAAAAACCTGCATTTATTACAGCCTGCAAATTTAAAAGACGAAAGCTTTTTAGCTGAACTAAAAGCGTTGAATGCCAATCTACAGGTTGTTGTGGCTTTCAGAATGTTGCCCAAAGTAGTTTGGGAAATGCCGGAGCTAGGCACTTTTAATCTGCATGCTTCGTTATTACCAAATTATCGCGGCGCGGCTCCTATCAATTGGGCAATTATTAATGGCGAAACAAAAACGGGTGTGACGACATTTTTTATCGATGATAAAATTGATACCGGTGCAATGATCTTGAATGCAGAAATTCCGATAGAAAACAATGAAAATGCCGGGCAGTTGCACGACCGCCTGATGGAATTGGGCAGCAAAACCGTAGTCGAAACTTTGGATGTGATTGCAAAAGGAAATGTGCAGACGACGATTCAAAAAGACGATTCAGATATTAAAACAGCCTACAAACTCAATAAAGACAATTGTAAAATAGACTGGAACAAACCCGCATCCGACATTTACAATTTGATTCGAGGGCTTTCGCCTTATCCTGCCGCCTGGTGCTTTTTTGAAGATAAAGGTCAGGAATGGAATGTAAAAATATACGATAGTGAAATTATTTTCGAAACACATAGCTTGCCTGTTGGAAAAATTCTGGCCACTAAAAAGGAGCTTAAAATTGCCGTTTCCGGTGGTTATCTTCAGATATTTAACCTGCAATTTCCTGCAAAAACAAAGATGAATGCCCAACAATTGCTGAATGGCCTGTCATTTTCTGAAGAAGCAAAAGTGCGTTAACCGTTGCCAATGCTGAATTTATCTAAAATCCGACAAAACCAATATACTTTATCAACAAAATATCGTAGTTATCAACAAATCGATTAAAAACAGGCGAAATGTCTTGTGTAGTAAGGAATTCCTATTAAATTTGTTACTATTAACATAATGTTTAACCAACAATTAATAACTATTATTATGAACAAATCAGAATTAATCGATGCTATCGCTGCTGATGCAGGAATCTCAAAAGCTGCTGCAAAATTGGCTTTGGAATCATTTTTAAACAATGTAGGCGGAACTTTGAAAAAAGGCGGAAGAGTGTCTTTAGTAGGTTTCGGATCATGGTCAGTTTCTAACAGAGCTGCAAGAGACGGAAGAAATCCACAAACTGGAAAAACCATCCAGATTGCTGCTAAAAATGTAGTGAAATTCAAAGCTGGTGCTGAATTAGAAGGAGGATTAAACTAATACTCGTTATTGCCCAGATATAATTTAAAAGCCTCCAATTACGGAGGCTTTTTTATTATTTTTTTGAAATTTATTTGTTTTAATCAAAAAAATTTTGTTAAATTTAATAAAAATTGCATTAAAATGATTTCAGAAAAACTACAAAAAGGACAACTTCTTATAGCAGAGCCCTCTATCATCGGAGACCTGTCCTTCAACCGTTCTGTCATTTTATTGGCAGACCACAATGAAGACGGCTCAGTAGGTTTTATTATCAATAAACCCTTAAAATATACAATTAATGATTTGGTTCCTGATGTAGATGCCAGTTTCAAAATCTACAATGGCGGGCCGGTAGAACAGGACAATTTATATTTTATCCACAACATTCCGGAACTCATTACGAATAGTGTTGAAATTTCAAGCGGCATATTTTGGGGTGGCGATTTTGAACTGACCAAAGACCTCATCAATGAAGGCCGTATCAAAAAAGACAACATTCGATTTTTCCTGGGTTATACCGGTTGGGATGCCAAACAACTTGAAACTGAAATGCAATCAAACTCCTGGATTGTAGCAGAAAATATGTACCACAATAAAATCATCGGAAAATCAACTACCGATTTCTGGAAAGAAAAAATCCTCGAATTGGGCGGCGATTACATCATCTGGTCCAATGCACCTGAAAATCCTTTGCTCAATTAACCCAGCCTGACCAACGCATTCAATTTTACCAACACACTTTCTGCGAAAGCAGTAGCAAATTCTTTTTTGCGGTATTTTGTTACTGGTTGGATTCCCACAATCACATTCGTGATAAAAATCTCGTTTGCTTTTTGAAGATCAAATGGAGAAATGACTTCTTCTGCGATTATTACATTTTCCATCTTGGCAGCAATAGCCATAATTTGCCTGCGCATCACGCCATTGACGCAACCTTCGCTAACAGGCGGCGTTACCAGTTTATTTCCGGTGAGCATAAAAACATTGCCTTGAAGCGCTTCAATGACATTCTTGGCATCATTTAGCAGCAGGCAATTCTCTAGCGCATTTTCGTGCGCATAAATACTTCCTGTGATATTAATGAGTTTATTCGTGGTTTTCACCGACGAAAGCAATTGTTTGGTGACATAAGAATCCTTGAACAAATCGACTTCATAACTAGATTTTCCGAAAGCATAAATTTTATTTCCTAGCGATTGTGCCGTAATTAAAAAACTGACGGAATGGTCTGTTGGCAGGTAAAATCCACCCGGATTTCTAAAAACGGTGATTCTAACCCTTGCAGAATTTGCACAATCCGAAGCTTCGGCAGTTGCCAATAGCTCTTTTTCGAGGAACTCCATTGTAAAATTCATTGGAATTTGCATCCTTACAATACGCATTCCCGACATCAGCCTGAAATAATGGTCTTCTAAAAACAGGATTTTGCCATCAAGGATTTTGACAGTTTCAAAAACACCATCACCAAAAAGAAAGCCGCGATTGTTTGCTAAAAGATTGTCTGTGGATGGAACGATTGCCCCGTTGAAATTAACCATAAAAAAGCCCCGAATTTATTCAGGGCAAATATAAGTCTAATAAATATAAATCTTATACAGAACCGATGACATGTTTCAGGTCGGAAATCTGGTTTTCCCATAAAAGTGTCGCTTCACTGATCTCCGATTCTATTGCAAAATCGACGATCATCAGCGAAACATCTTTAGTAATTTCATCTTCAAGGATGCGAAGTTCGAAAAAATAGTCGGTGTCTTTATTATTTTCGTCAATCCATCTGAATTTTACCTTCTCTCCGGTCTTTTTAGACGTTAACCGCGCATTCTCTTCAGAGTCATTCCATATAAAAGTAAAAAATTCACCCCTGGAGTTTACATTGTCTGCAAACCATTCAGACAAACCCGAAGGTGTTGATATATACTGATATAACAATTGTGGGGAAGAGTTTATTGGAAATTCCAATTCGTAGCGTGCTTTTGAGTCCATTATTAGCAAATATTTTTTGGAAATATATAGAATAATAAGCCAATAAAAAAGCATTTATAAAAATAAAATTTTTTTACGTATTTATGTTTGCAGCATATAATTTAAGTTTTATATTTGCACCCGCATTGAGAGATGTGAATAACTAAAATATGGCGAGGTAGCTCAGTTGGTTAGAGCGCAGGATTCATAACCCTGAGGTCACGGGTTCAACTCCCGTCCTCGCTACAGTAAACGTAAGGGCTGACAGATTTTTTCTGTCAGCTTTTTTTTATTGGTACAACATAGGTACAACATCATTTTAAATATTCTGTACACGTGAATGCCGAAAATTTAATGCTCTGCGTCTTCCTTTAATTCTATCTCTGTTTGCGCTACCGCCGTACTCATCCCAATTCCATCATTCACAAAGTAGTTTGATGAACTCCCATAGATAAACACTTCAATATACTAGCGACTGCGGCTGCGACTAATTTTGCAGTTAGCATAACCAAGTTATTTCAACATCTTATCGATCATTCTATTTACAGATTGCCGCGATATGTTATAATGAGACTTTCAAGGGTTCATAAATGTCTGAAACGACAGTCAAATCTCTTTATCACTGCATTCCGGTCTCACCTGAAGGCGACACCATTCGACCGAGTCCGCTGTACGGCACAGACCTTACGCCTGATCTACGCAGTCAATTCAATGCAAAGGTAAGCGGCAAATTGCCACTGGTCTATGCCGCTGTCCAACGATCAAAGGCTGCGTCTTTCGCCTTCCAGAGGACGATAGATGAAATATTTCTAAACTTCTCGCTGGAAATTGAAGGCAGCACCCAGGAAGTAGCCTTTATCTGCAATAGCGAAGAGACCATGACGCGAGAACGGGATGCCGCTATCTATTCTTTTCCAGCGGACAAATTTGTTAAATTGGATCGTCAGCAATACATCTCCGATCAACATGTAAAATTTTCGGAGTGTAAAACCGATTTCGTTATCAAAGATGCGAAGGATATAATGCGTGCCGGTGTTCAAGTTTTTTCACGAAAAGAAACCTTTCAAGAGCTCAAAGCCACAGGCTTTGTTGATGACGTTTACTGCATCATGTATATCAAGGACAGTCTTTCCATCATGGGTCAGCTTGTGAAGCAAGGAATCGTGACGTGGGAAAATAAGAAGCATGGTATCAACATCGATCATGCGCTCGCCAAGGAAATGAATATAAAAGTTCGCGATAAAAAGCCACAGCCAAGATTCACCTATTAATTTTTTTTATACTTTTATAAGTACCTAACAATAAATTACTTATAAATGGAAACGATAGTACAAAGCAAAATCGAAACCTTAACCTTGACACCGCTTGTATGGTCAACATTACGTGACGAAAGTGATGTGAAGCCAGTAAATGACCACGATTATGCGGTCTTAGAAGAAATCAGACAAGTACTGGAAAAGCACAAAGCTATTGATCGTTTTGGGGTAAACCTTCTCCACAGGCACTATGAGATTCAAGAGAACGAAATTATGGTGGAAGAAACCGACGTCGAAAAGCGCCTACAACTCATTCGCGCATGTGATAAAGCGATAGTAGAGAATGATGAAGGTACGCTGCTACAAACTCAATGGGCTTTTAATAAGAAGGGTGATACGGTTTGCCGATTGGTGTGCCAAGTGAACAATGGTCATCCCCGCGTTCATATTTTGGTTGGCGTATAAAAAAAGCCTGTCCGTGGTCAACGGACAGGCTTTTTTTGTGACTTGCTGCTATAGTTTTGCGTGTATTACCGGAAGCTGCCCATTGTCGGACATCGAGGCATATCCCTCTTCGGTCAATACCAAATGATCGAGAATAGAAATATCCAGCAACTTGCCTGCCTCCGTGAATTTTTTGGTCAACATTTTATCCGCGTCGCTAAAGGTCATGTTTCCGCTCGGATGATTGTGCGCCAAAATGAGACCCGTTGCCCGTGCTTTTAAAGCAGTTGCAAAGACTAGTCTCGAATCTACCATGCAATCGGTCACACCCCCGCTTGAAATATGCGACACCCCAAGCACCTGATTTTTTCGATCCATGAGAAGGATTTTCAAATGTTCCTGCAATTGCCTTTTACCCTCATCCCACGTTT
>Ga0081606_1000448_pt1 | contig 17219 bp, 10 predicted proteins | sample EareggfetidaYelm_FD_71127 | JGI IMG/M metagenome (GOLD analysis project Ga0081606, IMG submission 71127) | Earthworm egg capsule microbial community from the University of Washington, USA - E. fetida Yelm (SPADES assembly) (version 2) | ecosystem: Host-associated > Annelida > Reproductive system... | reverse complement strand
GGGGGGGGGCTGTACAGAAGTTCAGTAAGAGTCCCGTTCCCCGGATGTTCCACCCCTCCACCTCCCCGTTCATGCACAACCCATGGATCGGTGAAGCGCACCCTAGGCGGAGGCCGGGGGGCCCGCAACCCGACGTTCATAAACCCGGGTTAAGATGTGTCCTCTGTGTCCATGGACTCTCCCGCGACGAACGACTCCGCCGTCCTGCCTCGTCTCCTTGGCCGTTACGAACTCGTCCATCTTCTCGGGCAGGGCGGTATGGGAGAGGTGTACCTCGCCAAGATTTCCGGCGCGGCGGGCTTCGAGAAGCCCTGCATCGTCAAGACGATCCTTCCCACGCTCCTGAAGGACCGGCAGTTCCTCGACCGATTCCACCATGAGGCGAAGGTTCTCGTGCACCTGGTGCACTCGTCCATCGCCCAGGTCTACGACATGGGCGAGGCCGAGAATACCTACTACATGGCGCTCGAGTACGTGGCGGGCGTGGATCTGGCCTTCCTGCAGGAGCAGGCCCGCGTGCAGGGCCAGTCGTTGCCCATTCCGGTGGCGCTCTACCTCGGCCAGCACATCAGCGAGGGACTGGGCTACGCCCACCGGAAGATGGGTCCGGATGGCCAACCGCTCGGCATCGTCCACCGCGACGTGTCACCGCACAACGTCATGCTCTCCTACGAGGGCGAGGTGAAGGTCATCGACTTCGGCCTCGCCAAGAGCGCCGCCCGTAGCAAGTACACGCTGCCCTCCACCGTCATGGGCAAGCTCGGTTACATGTCCCCGGAGCAGGTGCGCGCCGAGGCGGTGGATCACCGCAGCGACGTCTACTCGTGCGGGGTGGTGGTGTGGGAGTTGCTGGCGGGCCAGCCCCTGTTCGCCCATGGCACCGTGGGCGAGATGATGGCCGCCATGTCTAACCCCGTCGTGCCCGCGCTGCAGGAGCTGCGGCCGGACGTGGATCCCGCGCTCGATGCCGTGGTGCGCCGCGCGCTCGCGCCCCACCCCGAGGACCGTTACGCCCGTGCCGACGACTTCGCCCGCGCCCTGAACGAGCAGTTGCTGCGCCATGGCGCGTCCCTGGGCGCCGAGGAGGTGGGCAACTTCGTGCGCGGACTCTGTCCGGAGGCTTTCGCCTCGCAGCGCCAGCTCCTCTCCCGGCTCACTTCCAACCCGAGCCTGCGCCGCACCCCGCTTCCCCTGGGCCCGACCGGGTTGCCCATGAACACCGGCATCCAGACGCCCGTGGCGGAGGAATCGGCTGGAATTGGCTTCGCATCCACCATGGTGCGCGCGGACAGCCGTACCGCCGTGCCCGTGGTGTCATCCCCAGCACCCGAGGCCCTGTCTCAAGGACCCGGCCGCAAGGGGTGGACGGTGGCGATCCTCCTCGGCGCGCTCGGGTTGATCGGCGCCTCGGTGGGCGTGACGACCGTGTGGTTGACGAACAATCCGCCCCCTGGCCCGGAGTATGCCTCCCACGGGCGGGGCCATCCGGACGATGAGCGCCCTCCTCACAGGGGCCATCCGGACGATGAGCGCCCTCACTGGGGCCCGCCCCCGCCCCGACCTCCACCCCCTCCACCTCCCGCCATCGAGGCGAGGGACGTGGAGACACCGCTTCCCGAGGAACCAAGGAGCGTGGTGGAGACCCCGGCCCCGAAGCCGGCCGGCCCCACCGCATATGCGGCCAAAATCGTTCCCGCGGACCACGTGGCGGCGATGCGGCCCGGCCCCAAGGCGTCCTATGTCATTTCGGAGGGACGCGAGGCGGGGCTCACGCCGGGCATGGTCCTTCCCGTGGTGGGGGCTCCCGTGCGGGACGGAAAGGCGAAACTCCTGGGCGAGGCGAAGGTGCTCAAGGTGTCCGAGAAGGGCGCCGTGGTGTCACCGGATGCCCGTGTGCGCAACGCGGGAAGGATCGAGCGCTTCGCGGTCCTGCCCACCGTGGTCCCAGCGAAGTTCGAGGTGCCCGCGGAGCCCCCGTCCGTACCGGCTCCTCCGTCCGTACCGGCTCCTCCCAAACCCGCCGCTCCCACCGGGCCCCGGGAGTTGGTGGGACGCATCGCGGATCGCAGCCGCACCCCGCTGGTGAAGAAGTTCGAGCTGACCAACACGGACTCCATCACCTGGAGCAACTGCATCCTCGTGGCCCAGGGCCGCGAGACGTTCAAGCTGGGAGGCATCGCGCCCGGGGGCTCGCGGGAAGTGTCGCTCAGGGACTTCGAGCACGGCGAGGCAGGAGGGCCTTTCGTGGAACAGAATCGCCTGGGCCTCTTCTGCTCCGAGGGCCAGAAGCTCTTTCCCGTGAAGCTGTGAGGCTCAGAAGGAGCCGGTGAGCTGGAGTGTGAAGGTCCGGCCGTATTGGGGCACGGGCGCCGCGGAGCGCTCGTCTCCGAGCGGGAGGACATAGCGGGTGTCGAGCAGGTTCTGCACGCCGGCGAAGTAGCGCAGGTGCGGCAGCTCTCCGGACAGCCCGAGCCCCAGCAACAAGGCCTCGCCATGGTCGGTGCCATCCACGCCGCGACCGCGGGCGCTCTGATAGGTGGCCTGGGTGGCCAGGCGCACCTCCCCCGAGCCCAGGGGGAGCAGCAGCCGTCCCGAGGCCAGATGCGCGGGAGAGGCGTCGGTCTCCTCTTGTGAGGCGTTGCGCAGGGAGACGAAGGAGTAGCTCAAGTCCACGAGCAGGTAGCGTCCGGGTTGCCAGCGCAGGCCCGCCTCCGCGCCCCATGCGCGCGTCTCACCGGAGCGATTGGCGAAGATGACACATGGGGTGGGGTTCGCGGGGTCTCCGCAGCGGGGCTCGCCCTGCTGTTGCTGGAGCACCATGAGGTTGGAGATGCGGTTGTGGTAGCCCGCGACGGTGATGCGCAGCTCGTTGGTCAGATCATGGGCGTGTTCGAGTTCCAGCGTGGTGATGACCTCTGGCTCCAACTTGCCCGCGGCCGCCTGGGCCCGGCCGCTGTCCTCGTAGTCGAGTTCATAGGGCGTGGGCGCACGGAAGGCGCGGCCCACCACCAGCTTGGTGAGGCCGTGGGTGTATGGGCGTCCGATGAGCGCCAGTCGCGGGGTGAAGGGGGCGTTGTCCAGATCGAAGTAGCGATCCACGCGCACGCCCGCGGACAGGCTCAGCCTCGGATGGAGGGTCCACTCGTCCAGCAGATAGGCGGAGAGCAGTACGCGGGATCTTCCCGGTAGCAGCGCGGCTCCCTGGGGGCCAAAGCTCTTTTGCTCCACGCGGAGCTGGGCCTGACCCTCCACGCCCACGGTGAGGTGGTGGGTGTCGAAGAGCCACAGGCGCAGGCGCGCTTCGGCGGACAGCCAGTCGGCGCGGTAGGCATCGGTTTCACGCCGCAGGTCACCGTCTGGTTGCGCATACATCCAGTCACCCTGGTAACGGGTGGCGTCGTAGGCGCCGCGCAGCGACAGCTCCATCCGCTCGCTCAGGGTCCGTTCATAACGGGCCTCGACGAAACCCCGCATGTCGTTCACCTGGGTGCCCGGTGCGCCCAGGACCGTGCCGAAGGGGCCCATGGGGCTCTGCTTGAGCCGCCAGTGCAACTGGGTGTGGAAGCCGAGCCTTCCCACGCGGGCCCGGAGCGATGCGCTGGCGGCCCGCTCTCCATCGAGTCCCGCCACGGTGGGCAGTCCGCTCCCCAGGGACGTCATCTCCGCGCCCTGGATGTTCAGCCCCGCCACGGACAGCAGGACCGAGTTCTGGGCGCGCTCCCATCCCGTGCTCACGCGCATCCGCGTGGTGCCCAGCGCGCCCACCGCGCCCGTGACTTCCACGTGCCGTTCCGCGCCCAGCGTCTCGCGCGGCACCACGTTGATGACGGCGAAGAAGGCGCCCGTGCCGTACAGGGCGCTGCCCGGGCCCCGCACCACCTCGATGCGCTCCACTTCGGACAGATCCACCGCCAGGTCCCTCGCCGCGTAGCCCTGCCCGGTCACGACGTCATTGAAAGGATGGCCATCCCAGAGCGTGAGGACGCGGGTGTTGAAGTCACCCGGGGGCGCGAAGCCGCGCACACCCAGGTAGGTGTAGGTCCGATCGTCGGAGACGAAGATGCCGCGCACGGCGCTCAGGGCCTCGGCGAGCGTGTTGTAGCCGAAGGCGCGCAGCTCCTCCTGGGAGATGACGGAGATGGAGGCGGGGGCCTCGTCCACGCTCAAGAGGTTCTTGGACGCGGCGCGCACCGGCGGTGGCACGTAGCGCAGATCCGCGTGGACGCGCGTCTCCCGGTCCGCATGCACCTGGACGCGCAGGCTCACGGGGCTCACGTCCCGGCTCTCCACCTCCAGGGTGTGTTCGCCCTCCGTGAGGGTGAGCACGGTGGGGGTGAAGCCCGTGGGGCGGCCATCCACGCGCACCGTGGCGTTGTCGCGGTTGGCGGTGACGATGAGGCGACCGGTGGGGGTGGGACGCGGACTGAGTGCCACCGCGAAGGGCACGTCGTCATCGGCGACCACGTCCACCACCACCTGGGCCGGGGTGTGGCCGGGGGCGCTCACGTACAGCACGTGCTGGCCCGGGGTGAAGCGCAGGGTGCCGGGGACCCGGCCGAGCACGGGGCCATCCGGGGACGCGCGGATCTGGGCGCCCATCGGCGTCCCCGTGAGCCGCACCGTGCCGGTGATGAGCTCCAGCGCGAAGGCCTGCTGCTCGGCGCTTCCCCGCGTCAGCTCCACGGACACCGTGGCGCGGCGGTAGCCCTCCTTGCGTACCATCACCTCGTGGCGCCCGGGCGGCAGCGCGAGCATCTGGGGTGACAGTCCCCGCGCGCCCAGATCTTCCCGGTCCACGAACACCTCGGCGCCCGGGGGCTCGGTGGTGACGCGCACCAGGGCCACGTTGGGCCGCAGCCGCTCCAGGGCCCGGTCCACCTCGGCCGCGTCGGCCGCGGGCAGGGCTTCCTGGGTGAGATCGTTGTAGTAGCGGTAGGCCTCGTTGTAGCGGCCCAGCGCCTCGTAGCAGCGCGCGATGTTGTAGAGGACGTTGCGGTTGGGCACCAGGCGGTAGCTGGTGAAGTAGGAGCGCAGCGCCTCGACGTACTGGCGCCGGGCATACGCCTGGTTGCCCACCTCGAAGCTCACATCCGCTTCATCCGCGGTGTTGCTGGCCCGCACGGCCGCTGGCACGAGCAGCAGCGACAGCAGGAGGCCCAGAGGAAGCAGATGCATGATCGCCCCCATTCTTTCACGCGGGCGTACCCCGTCCACCTGTCAGCGCGACAGGGCGGCGCCCAGGGCGCGGGCCGCGGCCTCCAACTCCGCCTCCGGGCGCGCCTCGCCGGGGAGCGCGTCGAAGGCACCCCTCCCCCACAGCCGCTGGGGGGTATCCCGGTAGCGCGGTACCAGATGCAGGTGGAAGTGACGCAACACGTCACCAATGGCGAACGCATAGGCGTGCTCGGCGCCGAGCACCTCGCGCTGGGCGCGCATCACCCGCGCGGCCCAGGCGCCCAGCTCCCGTGCTTCTCCCTCCTCCAGCTCGTAGAGGGCGCGCGCGTGCCGCTCGCTCGTGAGCACCACCCAGCCGGGCAGGGGGCTCGGGGAGGCCACGCCATGGAGCACCAGCCCCGGCGGGCGGGCAAGCACGCCTCCCACGGGTCGGACACTCCCGGCCACGAGGGCACAACCCATGCACGGGTCATTCACGTCCACGTCGCTCATGGCCCGTCACGCTACCAGCGCCCGCCCGGGACCGCGTCAACTTGACGCCGGAGGGGCCCGGGCCGGAGACTGCCGGGCTGCCGCTCCGCGCGGATGAACCTTTTCAAGCCAAGCAGCCAAGGTGGGACGATGAAGAAGCATTGGGCATTCGTGGTACCGCTCCTCGTGATGGGTTGCGGACCAGAGGACTCGAATGGGGATGGGATCGCCGACGGCATCCTCAAGCCGGATTCCGTATCGGTGGTGGCCCCGGCCACGCCCAAGGGCACCGTCTCCGGCCAGGTGCTCGACACCCGTCTGGCGCCCCTCGCGGGCGCGGAGGTGAAACTGCTCATCGGCAGTGATCCATCGGGCAGCCAGTTCGCCGCCCAGACGGACGCCGCGGGCAACTTCATGTTCGCCAACGTGCCGGCGGGCTCCTCGGTCCTGGTGACCGCGAGCAAGGCGGGCTACGCCACGTTGCGCGCCAGCGCCGATGTGCCCTCCAGCGCGGGCAACATCCCCATCAACAATGGCAACGCGAGCCTGGGCGCCATCCTGCTCGCCGAGACCGGCGGCAGCGTGAGCTTCACGCTGCTCACGCCCTCGGGCCACCCCGCGGCCAACGCCCGGGCGTACCTCGAGGCCACCCCCGCCGGCGCGCTCGCCTTCAACAGCACCTCGGCCACCGCCACCAGCTCCGTGATCGCCACCCCCGTCGTGGCCAACGAGATGGGCATCGTCACGTTCACCAACGTGCCCGCTCCCTCGGAGCTGGCGCGCATCGGTGGCACGGGTGCCACCGCGGGCGGCTACCGGCTCTTCGTGGATCCGGTGGACGTCAATGGCGACGGCATCCTCGACGCGGCCGGCTATGACAAGAAGTTCGACGCCACGGCCCTGTTGACCACGGGCACCTCGCAGCTGGTGCAGCTGGCCCTGCCCAACAACAGCACGGTCGGGACCTTCGGCCTGACGGCCACCAACCTCGCCAGCCTCCAGGCCGCCGACAAGCGGCCCTCGCGCAACCTGCTGCGCGACGGCGAGTCCATCTTCCTCGCCTTCAACCAGCCCGTGGCCCGCGACTCGCTCCTCGCCATCCTCACCGACGAGTCCGGCCGGGAGCAGATCGACGTCACGGTGACGCCCAACGCCACCGGGGATGTGTACTCGCTCACGCCCGCGGCCGGCCGCATCGCCGAGGGCCAGGAGTACAACCTCATCCTGCGCGCCACCTCGGCCTACTCCGGTCTCGTGCGCTCCTGGAAGGGCTTCTTCGTGCGCGGTGACGTGAAGAGCCCGCGCCCGCTGTCGCTCGTGTCCGTCTCCTTCAAGGACGTCAACGCCGCGGGCAACACCACGGGCGTGCTGGACGCGGGCGAGTGCGTCGTCCTCACCTTCAACCAGACGGTGGTGCCCACCGCCGTTCCCCTCGAGGTCACGCTCTCGGGTGGCCCGGAGGTCCTGAACTTCAAGACCGTGGCGCCGGCCCCGTACCCCACGCCCGGTACCTGCTTCCCCGCGGAGAGCACGAAGTTCCCGATCGAAGTGGGCTTCGACGCCACCACGCGATTCTACTTCGCCTACGGTGCGGCCGGGACGGCGGGCCCTCCGTCCATCAACCCGGCCACCACCACGGCCAAGGTGCGCATGGAGTTCACCAAGTTCCAGCCCCTGGACCTGGCCAGCTACTACGAGACGGCGTGGGGGTCCCCGGTGGCCGCCACGACGATCCTCGAGCAGCAGATGACCCGGCCATAGCCCCGCGGTCCAATGCTCCAGGCCGGACTGCGAGGCCTGGAGCGCCCGAGTCATCATCGGCGTGAGGCAACTGTTGGCGCCTGGACAGGAGCACGGAGGGAAAGCCCGTGCTCCCCCCCGGTGCCACGAGCGCATCCAAGAGTCCGTGCATAGCATGGTGCGGTTTCCACCTTGCACGAGGGCTTTCGCGCCATGACCGTACCGCTCACGCACCCCCTCGATCGCGGGACGACGGATGGCGCCGAGCCAGGGCGTGCCAACGAGCGCAGGCGCGTGCTGGTGGTCGACGACTTCGATGACGCCCGCGAGATGTACGCGGAATACCTGGAGTTCGTCGGTTTCCAGGTGGACGTGGCCCGCAACGGCGTCGAGGCGGTGGAGAAGGCCCAAGGCGCTCCGCCCGACATCATCCTCATGGACCTGTCCCTGCCGGTGATGGATGGCTGGGAGGCCACGCGCCGGCTCAAGCAGGACCTGCGCACGCGGGACATTCCCGTCATGGCGCTCAGCGGCCACGTGCTGGCGGGCAATGCCGAGCAGGCGCGGCAGGCGGGCGCGGACGAGTTCATCGCCAAGCCATGTCTGCCTCAGGAACTGGAGGATCGCATCCGCCGGATGCTCAAGCCGAGCAAATCCAAGACGAGCCCCTGAGTCCATCGGCTGTTCTCTCGTGTCTCTTCCCGGGGAGGAGCCGTGGACCTCCTGCCATCGCCGCGTGTGGACGCCGACGGGTGGACTCCTCCCGAGGCCTTCGACGAATACCGCCTGGTACGACCCCTGGGCCGTGGGGCCATGGGCCACGTGTACCTGGCCCAGGACACCCTGTTGGACAGGCCCGTGGCGGTGAAGTTCGTGCGCGCGCTCGGCCCCGGCGCGCTCAGCCGCTTCCTCGTGGAGGCCCGCGCCGCCGCCCGCCTGCAGCACCCCAACGTCGTCACCCTCTACCGGGTGGGGCAATGGGAGAACCACCCCTACCTCATCTCGGAATTCGTCCGGGGCACGTCCCTGGACCGGTTGCCGCGGCCGCTGCCCTGGGAGCGTGTGCGGGCGATCGGGAGGGAGCTGGCACGGGGGCTGGGCGCGGCGCACCGGCGAGGCGTGCTGCACCGCGACATCAAACCCGCCAATGCCCTGCTCACGGAGACGGGGGAGGTGAAGCTGCTGGACTTCGGGCTGGCCAAGCTCCTGGACGAGGGCGCGCCCCCTCCGGAGGACACCCCTCCCCTGGGGATGAGTGTGCCGGAGGGGGTGGCGGGCTCGCTGGACGGGGTGACCCTGCCGTCCCTGCCCGAGGGCATGCGGGTGGGCACGCCCTACTTCATGTCCCCGGAGGCCTGGGCGGGTGAAACGCTCACGGCCCGCAGTGACGTGTACTCGCTGGGGCTGCTGCTCTACGAATTGTGCGCGGGGCAGGGGCCCTTCCGGCACGTGCCTCCCCGGGAGTTGTGCCTGGCGGTGTGCTCGCGCGACGCGCGCCCCCTGGCCGAGGCCGTGCCGGGGGTGGATCCCGACTTCGCGGCGGTGGTGGACAAGTGCCTGCGCCTGGTGCCGGAGGAGCGCTTCGCCTCGGCGGTGTCACTCCTGGACGCGTTCGGACACCTGGCGCGGGACGTGAGGGCGGACGCCCTGCCCGAGGGCAACCCCTACCGGGGCCTGCAGCCCTTCGAGGCCGAGCACCGCGCGCTCTTCTTCGGCCGGCAGCGCGAGCAGCGGGAGGTGCTGGAGCGGCTGCGCTCCGAGCCCTTCCTGCTCATCACCGGTGACTCGGGCGTGGGCAAGTCCTCCCTGTGTCTGGCCGGCGTGCTGCCCCGCATGGCCGACGGCGCGCTGGAGGACGGGCGGCGCTGGCGCGGCGTGCGGCTCGTTCCCGGCCGGCGTCCCGTCACCGCGCTCGCCGCCGCCATCGCCCCCGCGCTGGGCATGGACGAGGACGGGCTCGCCAACCTCCTGCGCGCGGACCCCACGGGCCTCGCGCGTCAGTTGAGGATCCGTCTGCGCGCGGACGAGGGATTGCTCCTCTACGTGGACCAGCTGGAGGAACTGGTGACGCTCGCGGGGGATGCCCAGGCCGCCCAGGTGGGGATCGCGCTCGGGGAGATCGCCGCGGGCGTGTCCGGCGTGCGCCTGCTGACCACGAGCCGCAGCGACTTCCTCACCCGGCTCACCGCGGTGCCGGGCCTGGGCGCGGCCGTGCCCGGGGCGCTCTACCTGCTGCGCGCGTTGGGGCTCGAGGAGTGCCACGCGGCGGTGGTGGGCCCGGCGCGGGCCAAGGGCGTGCGCTTCGAGTCCGAGGCCCTGGTGGACACGCTCGTGGCCTCCATCTCCGCCACGGAAGGGGGGCTGCCGCTCCTGCAGTTCGCGCTCGCGGAGTTGTGGGAGGCGCGCGACGAGGCCCGGGGCGTCATCACCCAGGCGGCGCTGGAGGGACTGGGCGGGGTGGCGGGCGCGCTGGCCCGGCACGCGGACGCGGCCGTGGCGCGCCTGTTGCCGGATCAACGGGCGGTGGCGCGCGGCGTGCTCCTGCGCCTCATCACTCCCGAGGGCACCCGGGCACGCAAGACGGACGGCGAGCTGGTGGGGGAGGATCCCCGTCAACGCGCGGTGCTGGAGGCCCTGGTGCGCGCGCGCCTGCTCGTGGCGCACGAGGTGGATGGCGGCACCTGCTACGAGGTGGCCCACGAGGTGCTGCTCGGCGGGTGGGGCACGCTCTCGCGCTGGCTCGCCGAGGCCGCCGAGCGCCGGGAGGTGCAGGCGCGGCTGCAGGCGGCCTCCGCCCATTGGGAGCAGGTGGGAGGCGAGCGGGAATTGCTCTGGGGCTCGCGGCAGCTCGCCGAGGCGCGCCTGCTCGAGCCCGTGGAGCTCACCCTCCGCGAGCGGGCCTTCCTGGAGGCCTCGCGCCGCACGCTGGTCCGCAGCCGGCGTCTGCGGCACGCGCTCGCCGTGGGCTTCGTGTTGTCGCTCGTGCTCCTGTACGGGGGCCTGCGGCTGCGCGAGGAGGCGGGGCGGGACGCGGTGGTGCGTGACTGGCTCACCGAGGCCGCCCTGTCCATGCGGGCCGCCCGGTACGAGCGGAGTGTCTTCCTGCGAGCGCGCGAGGAGGCCTTCCACCACTACGACGCGGGGAGCATGGCGCGGGGAGACGCGGCGTGGGCACGCGCCGTCACGGCCGAGGTCTCGCTCCATCGGCGCCTGGACGAGGTGGGAGACCACCTGGAGCACGCCCTGGTGTTGGACCCCCTGCGCCCGGAGGTTCGCGACGCCCTCGCCGACTTCCTCCTCGAGCGCGCCTTGCATGCCGAGCAGGCCTTGGAGACGGGGGAGCTGCCCGCGCTCCTGCACCGGTTGCGGCTGTACGACGCGGGCGGCGAGCGCTGGCGGCGATGGACCCGGCCCGCGCGCGTCACACTCACGGTTCCCGGAGCGCTGGATCGGGTGGAGCTGCGGCCCGTGTCGCGCGACGTGGCGGGCCGCGAGGTGTGGGGGGCTCTCGTGCCCGTGGCCGGAGGGCCCTGGGTGGACAGGGAGGTGGCGCCGGGAGACTGGCGGCTCACGGTGTTCACCCCGGGCCACGAGCCCGTGCTCCTGCCGCTGCGCCTGCTGAGGGGCGAGCACCGGCGGCTGGCGCTCACGCCGATGCGCGCGGACACACTTCCCGAGGGGTGGGTGTACGTCCCGGCGGGGCGGGTGCTCTTCGGCAGCGCGGCGGACGCGAGCGTGCGGGGCTTCTTCAACGCGCTCCCGCTGCACGAGCGGCGGACGGAGCCCTTCCTCATCGCCCGCCACGAGACGACCTACGCGGAGTGGATGGAGTACCTCGCCGCCCTGCCCGAGCGCGAGCGCGAGCGGCGCCTGCCGCGCACGAGCACCCCCTACCACGGCATGCTCCAACTGGAGCGGGAGGGGCGTACCTGGCGCCTGCGCTTCCAGCCCGGCGGTGTGCCCTACACGGTGCGCGCCGGCCAGCGGCTGACGTATGCCCGGCGCGAGCGGCGCGGCTCCCAGGACTGGCTGCGCTTTCCCGTCACCGGCATCTCCTTCGAGGACGCGGAGGCATACACGGCGTGGTTGGACCGGACGGGACGGATGCCCGGAGCGCGGTTGTGCACGGAACTGGAGTGGGAGCGCGCCGCGCGAGGCGAGGATGGGCGCGAATACCCCCATGGAGACGCGCTCGGGCCGGACGACGCCAACGTGGACCTGACGTATGGCAAGGAGCCCGGGGGCTTCGGTCCGGACGAGGTGGGCAGTCACCCGACGTCGCGCAGCCCGTTCGGCGTGGAGGACATGGCGGGCAATGCGTGGGAATGGACGCGCTCGGCGGTGGAGCCGGGGAGGGTGGTGGCGCGCGGCGGGGCGTACTACTTCGCCTCCGGCTCGGCCCGCGTGGCCAACCGTGAGCTGCCCGAGCGCACCCTGCGCGACATCACCGTGGGCCTGCGCGTGTGCGCCGACGTGCCCCAGTGACGCGCGGATTCACTTCCCGGACGGAGGGACGAAGCGAATGCCCGGCAGGCCCGCCACGGGAGCCTCGAAGGCGAACAGGTTTCCCTCCTCGGGCCGCTGCCGCCTCTGCGCCTCGCTCAGCGTGTGGTTGGCCGAGGTGACATAGACGGTTTTCAGGTCCTCGCCGCCAAACGAGGGCATGGTGGGGTTCCGCACCGGCATGCGCACCTCGCGCTCCACGCGGCCCTCGGGGTCGAAGCGGACGACCTTGCCGGCGCCGTCCGGGCCCGAGCTGGCTCTGACGTCGCTTCACTTCGAGCGCTCGTCCGGTATGGCCTTCCGGGGCTTCTCGTCGGCGATGGGGTAGCGCGAGCACAGGTCCGCGGTGGACGCGTTGAGTCCACATAGCTCGGAGGCCGTGCCACCCGTGTCCGTGAGACGACGGGCCGCGTTCGTGAAGAGGGGGCGGGCGCGCTGCTCGTACTTCTTGATGTCGCTGGCGGACGGCTCATCGGCGGGCCCCGCGGCACGGAGGGCATCCGCCGCACGCATGAGCGCGGCCGCGAGGAAGGTCTCCGTGATGAGGATCGTGTCCTCTGCCTCCACCACCTGCTCCGGCCCGCTCTCCTCGTCGAGCGCCTCGCGCTCACCCCGCGCCTCGTCGAGCATGTCCTCCACTTCGGAAATCAGCCGCACGTAGAAGTGGGCCACTCCCTTCTCGGGCGTCGTGCCAGGGCTGAGCCATTCGCAGCGGTTGTCATACCGGCCCAACTGCGCACAGGCATCCTCCTCGGTCTTGCCAATCCTCGCTCCCGCGGCGATTGCCTTCTCGAAGTGCTCCCGGCCCTGCTTCACGTGCCCCGACGAGGGATCCACCTTCGGTACCGGTCCCTGTTCGGACGGGAATCCCCCTTCGGCGACGATGGCGTGCAGGAGCGCGAGGTTGCCATGCGCCTTGAATGCTCCCGGGTGATCGCCGATCTCCTCGGCGACGCTGGCACTCTCGAGGTAGAGGGCCTCCGCCTCGTCGAACCGCGACTGGTAGAAGATGGAGATCGCGAGGTTGTTGTCCGTCACCCTCAGCCCGGCCTTGTCTCCCGCCTTCAGCCTTGCCTCCCTCGCCCTGCGGTACCAGCGCTCCGCTTCGTGCCCTCCAGCTTCGAGCACGCCCAGGTCATGCGCGGCACGCCCCACCATCACCAGATCTCCTCGGGCTTCGTGCTCCGCGAGCGCGGCGACATAGGCCTCTTTCGCCGGGATATCGCGGCCGAGATCATGGAGCAGATCGCCTTTCCGGTGCAGGGCGAGCGCAGCCAGAACAGGCTCGTTCGCCTTGTGTGCGTCGGCCCGGATCCGAGCGAGCTGCGCGATGCCCTCTTCCTGCCTTCCCTGTGTGCGCAGCGCGACGGCCTCGTCGATGCGCCGCGCGAGTGTCTCCCGGGCGGTAGGGGGCGGCGGCCGCGGCGGGGTGGTGGCGCATGCCGCGTTCACGAGAACCGATATCAACGACGCGGCAACCAGGCGCGGCAGGCGATGATGGAAGGCAGGCATGTGACCCACGGTACCTCGAGAGGAGATCACCACCCCGCCACTTCCCGTGGGGAGCAGCGGGGCACCGGCCGCCACCAGCCGTCGGAGGGCTCGGACGGTAATTGTCGCTCGAGCAGCGTGTCGAGCCAGACCTCGTCATCGCGGCCGTTCACGAGAACGACCGCCGCCTCCTCATGGGTCAGCTCGTTGGCGGAGGTGAGCACGAGCGCGGCCCGCTCGCGGGGCTCGAGCGCCCGCTCCAGACTCGGGCGAGGTGCTGGTGCTCAATGGTTCCGGACAGGGGGCGCTGGATGATCATCGGCTCCCCTGACCGTGCCGAGCACCGCATCATCCACCCCGGAAAGAAAATTGAAACGCGAGCCAAAATGTATGGCTGACAAACGCCGGTCATTGGCGTTGCGCGTCATGCTTTAGCGGGGTGGACGAGCCCGGCGCCATTTGTGATGGCGTGTACATTTCGCAAGGGATTCGGGGACTGATGCTTTTCCCTGATGACACGAGTCATCAGAAAATGATAATTCCCGTTTCCAGGCCAGAGCGGCCTAACCCGAAAGTCCGTGGAAACATGCCTTCCAGGTGAAGTTGGAGCATGGCACGAAGGCAATCCGATACGGCCCGCGGGAAGGGTGGGCATGCCCACCCCCTCAATTCCTTACTTGGAGTAATCATGTCGCGAATGACCGTATGGCGCTGTGTGTCGTTGCTGGGTGTGCTGGGTGGCATGACGGGCTGCAATGTCTCCGAGGTGGAGAGCGCCGAGGAGAGCGGGACGCTCGAGAGCGCCGCCATCGTGGGCAGCATCGTGGAGGGTGACTACGTCATCCGCTCGGCCATGACGGGCAAGTGCGTGGACGTCGCCTCGGGCAGCACCGCGGACGGCGCCAAGGTGCAGCAGTGGGACTGCAATGGCAACAATGCCCAGAAGTTCCACATCTCCCCCACGTCGGGCGGCTACTGGAAGATCATCAACATCGCCAGCGGCAAGAGCCTCGACATCGTGGCCAACAGCACCGAGCAGAACGCCAAGGTGCACCAGTGGTCCTACGTGGGGGGCAACAACCAGCAGTTCAAGTTCGTGGGCCGGGGCAACAACCAGTTCAGCATGCATCTGCGCCACACGGACATGGCCGTCGATCTGTACTGGGGCTCGGCCGTCAGCGGCACGGAGTATGTGCAGTACCCCTATACGGGCGCGGCCAATCAGCACTACACCTTCGACCGGGTGGACGGCGGGGGCACCACGCCGCCTCCCTCCGGTACGGGCTGTCTGACCCGTAATGATGGACGCACCAACCTGCGCTTCATCAACCGCTGCTCCTTCCCGGTCACCTTCGCCGGCAACAACATCTCCGGCGGAGACCTGGCCTCGGGCCAGGAGTCGTGCCGCAACATCGGCGGCACCACGGAGATGATGCTGACCAAGCGCTACTGGGGCTTCCGCAAGGGCGAGGATCCGGGCTTCGAGCACCACTCGCTGGCGGAGTTTGGCTTCAACGAGGTGTTCTACCAGTACAACAGCTGGGATTGGTTCAACCTCAGCCACGTGGACGCGAACAACCTGCCCCTGAAGATCATCCCCTATGATCTGTCGGGCGGGACGACCTGCACGGGCCAGACGCGCAGCTGCCCCATGGACATGCTCGCCAACTGCCCCGAGGTGGGCAAGCTGCGCAACGCGGCCGGCCAGGTCATCGCCTGCGTGAGCCGCGATCGTGACAACCCCAACAGCCCCGTGGCGAAGCACTTCGACGCGATGTGCTCGCAGTCGTACTCGTGGTCGGGCGATGACGCGGGTCCGATGGCGGCGTGCAACGCCGAGGACTTCGACATCGTGTTCTGCCCGGCGAACTGACGGGCGGAAGCCCCAAGGTGAAGGGCGCGGCGGACTTCCGGGGTGCTTCCGGGAGTCCGCCGCGCCCTTGTCGTCTCTGGTGCCATCAAGCCCTCAAGAACGGACCCTCCCGCGGGAGACGGCGGACCCGGCGCTGGCGCGACACGCGAAGGCGCGCCCGCCCTCAGGGCGTGGCCGCCGTGGTGAGCAGGCGCCAGGGGCCCAGGCTCGTGGCCAGCTCGGAGAAGCCCGCGGCGCTGTCCGGGACGCGCTCGAACAGCGCGTCCACCGTGGCGGGAGAGATGGCTTCGAACACCACGGACCACATGAACGAGGTGTTCGCGGGCAGGGAAAAGCCTATCGCGCGCAGATCTGGCACGGAGGTATGGGTATTGGCCGTGAAGACCGAGAGGGAGAGGGGCCGCGGCGAGCTGCCCGGCGGCGTCCTGAGCTGGAAGCTGTACACCCCCCCGGCCACCGGGCTCCAGGAGAAGTCGGTGCCGTGCGTCACGCCGACCGCGGCCGCCTCGGGGGCGAGGGGACGGGCGACGTCCGGCAGCGAGAGGGTCGTGGTGCTGCCCGCGACCACGTCCGTCTTCTGGGCCGAGGAGTAGGAGAAGCCGCTCGGGGACGCCTCCGTCGCGCTCGCCAACAGAATGAACGTGGCCTGTGCCACCTGGGGCACCACATAGCGGAACGAGGTGCCCGAGGGGCGGTTCTGGCCGGCAATGGAGAAGAAGGCCTGGTCCGGGAGCATCATGGCCACGCCGGTGCCGGCCAGTTGGAGCCCGGTGGGCACGGCGACGTCGAGGGCGAGGGGGGCGCTGGCCACGGCCTCCAGGGCGACATCCTGGGCCGAGACGGTGGCGCCCTCCGTGAGGGTGACGTTGTCGCGCCGTCCATAGCCCGGAAAGCCCGTGGGCAGGCCGGTGGCGGGGTCCTGGGTGGACTGGAGGGCGTAGAGCGAGCCGGTGATGGAGGTAGGCCCCCTCCATTCCACCTTGCGCGAGTAGCCCGTCGCGCTGCCGCCGGAAGTGGGGAAGGAAACCCCGCTCCCCGGGGGAGCACGGAAGAACAGCACGGGGGCGTTCGCGCCGACGTAGGGAGGCTGACCGCCACTGAAAGCGCCCTCCAGGGTGGCGGAATGGAGGGCGCCGTCGGGGACAGGCGGATCCTCATGGAGGAGCAACGTGAGCACGCGTTGGGTGAGGCCCTTGTAGACCTTCGCCTCCGACTTGTCGCGCGTCACGGTGGCGAGATCATAGGGGACCGCCACGTCTGGAAAGCTGAACGCGCCCGAACCGTCTGTGTTCACCACCACCTGTCCGCTGGCGTGCATCAGCAGCACCGGGGAGTTCACCACGGGCTCGCCCCGGGCATTGAACAACTTCCCACTCACGCTCCCCCTCGCGGGAGTCGGCGTCTCCGCATCGCCCCCTCCAGGAGCCGAGGGCTCGGAGGCCGGGGGCGTGGAACCACAGGCGGACAGAAGCAGGGCGGTGCAGCCATGGGCCCACAGGGTGTTTCTCTTCATTGTCTTCCCCATGCTCGAGACTTGGAGTCTGGTCTCTTGGCACCCACACTCGCAGTGTGTATGTCGCAATGATGCGCGAGCCACACGGTGGAGGCGCCCCTTCCGCACGGATGCCTGGCGGGTCGTCGCGCCTGGAGCACTCACTCGGTGGCGCTGATCCGCTCCAGGTCCGGGGCCCACCGAAAGGGCTGTGCGCCGGGAGAGAGGAGCGGAGGTGCGGCGCCTATGGGCATACGCCGGCCCAGGAGCCCCCGGGGCGCTGAATGCTCCGACGCGGGTCAGTAGGGCTTGTCGCCCTTCTCGATTCCGAAGACGGACGGGGGCGCATAGTACTACAGTTGGACGTGAATATTGGGCGCTCTGCGGCGGTAGTGGCAGAGTTTGGCGACGGCCTGATGGTGGCGCCGCCAGCGGCTCCAGCGCAGGATGAAGTCCAGCGCGGGCCGCACCACC
>Ga0081606_1000447_pt1 | contig 17256 bp, 11 predicted proteins | sample EareggfetidaYelm_FD_71127 | JGI IMG/M metagenome (GOLD analysis project Ga0081606, IMG submission 71127) | Earthworm egg capsule microbial community from the University of Washington, USA - E. fetida Yelm (SPADES assembly) (version 2) | ecosystem: Host-associated > Annelida > Reproductive system... | reverse complement strand
GACTGCCGCTCCTGCTGTGGCTGCTGCTGCCGGGACCATGTTTTACATGCCACCAAAAACTGCTTCTGCGACAGATGCCCGAGTCAGCCTCACTCGAAGTTGCGACGATTCTCAGTCAGAGTCGCAGTCGGAGTTTGTCGAAAACAACGACGAAACTAATCAGGGAGCTGAAGGAAAAGGACAGGCATCCAGGATCTCCACATCCGTCCACTCAAACCAGGGACAGACGTTTCCGGGCAAGCGACATCGGACACACATGTCAAGTCTCCAGATTCGAGTCATGAAGGCGATCTATGCCGACTACAAAACTCCGACAATCGCCGAATGTGATGCGCTTGGGCATGAAATCGGTCTTCGAAAGCGTGTCGTTCAGGTGTGGTTCCAAAACGCCCGGGCCAAGGACAAGAAGAATAGACTGGCTGCAGATGGGAGCGTCTACAGCGGCGGTAGCGATGTAGAATCTCTGCAAGTTCCGGACCAGTGCCTGTACTGTCGAGTGAAGTATTCAACTCAGTTCACCCTGCGAGACCATCTCTTCAGCACCCAACACATTGACGTCGTAAAGAAGTTTGTCCGGGCTCAGGCAGATTCAGACAATCGATCTGCTGTGGAGGATACTGCAGCAGCAGATGGAAATGGGAGCGTAAAAAGCATGAGAAAATCAGCCATAAAGAAATGTCATTCATCTGCATCCTCATTTCCATCTGCTGAATCACTTAGCGAGGCCAGCAGGACTCCCAAGTCTGGTGCTGTTCTACCCGGATCAGCCTACGATGCCGACAGGCATTCTGCTGGTGAGTAGTGTAATCTTGTGAGGCTCTATGTTTTCCTCTGTAACTCAAGGTTTTCTCATTGTGTTGCATTGAATTCGCAATAAGTTTTAGATCACATGCGTTTTTGGATAATTTATGTAATCAAATTATTTCAGATGTCTATTGTATATACACATATACATAGGCGATGTCTATTCTATAAAAGTCAGACATTTGTTTAGTTGTCACGCCGAAAGTTAAACAATGAAAATTTAGCAGTGCCTTCAAGTGCTTGGCTCACAGTGCATTTGATTACTTGTATGTATGTTATGAATTGTGATCTTATAAAGAGTTAGATTGTCGGTTAATAATGGAACTAGCTCAGACTACATATTTAGAATAAGACATTAAAATCGTTAACCATTATAATGTAGCATTATTATGTGATTATCTTAAGAACATGCATAAATCCAATTTAAGTATAATAATAGAGCCACTAGAGCTGTACTGATACATCGGTAATACTCGTAGTCAGGCCGATTATTAGAGGTATCGGTTGTAATCGGTATCGATGAGAATAATCGGCACCACTGATATCGATTATCATATAAAAAAGTCAATTTTTGGGGTAGGCTAGTAGTTAAATTTTAGGGCAATTTTTTATGGTTAAATAGGCAATTTGGGGGGATTTTTGGTCAAAACATTGGCTTTTAATTGGCTTCTCATAATCGGCCGCATAATCGGTTCCACTCGGTATCGGTATAATCGGCAAAAAGCAAAAAGCGATATCGGTACAGCTCTAAGAGTCACTAGTCACGACAAACCAACTGCACAACGTTTCCTTACTGAATCCAAAACATCGATTGCACAAACCTATTTGAATATCTATATTAAAAGTCATTAGAAAATTCCACCCTATTATTAATAATCAACACGATAGCGCTACAGACACAGGCTGCTTAAATCATGGACCAATCATGGCTCACGAAATATAAACCAATTAACTAGCCCTATGATATATGTACAAGTCTTCATCTGAGGACTCTTGTAAACCGAGTTTATCATTTTTTGCCTGCCAGCATATCCTACTGCTGTAAAAGCCGAGAAAGGAACAAGTGGAAGCGTGAGTTTGGGAGAGACTAGGACGAAGTCGGAGCTTTCGGTTGTTGCTAAATCAGGTAGCATTTAGAAACATCTGGCAAATTCAGTCTAGTATGAATTTCTCAAAATAGTAAGCACATTTTCTGTCTAATTGCTGAAGGACTATTTTGTATTGTACATCATAATTTATATAGCACAGCTTACGGCAGTGGCCATTGAGTAGCTATATGTAATTGTAGTTGCTGATTTCTGAATAGATTAAACAACATGTAAATTAGGAAATGAACATTGTGACTTGATATTGATTGAGTAGTATAAAATTATGATTGTTGACAAAGGCCTGATTTTGGGGAACCTGTTTCATTCCAGTGAAGCGTGACAGTGCTTGTTAAATTGCTATTTGATTTTGTAAAACGAATTCAGTTACAGTTGAAAGAATACAGAGTCTCATTAAACTAATGCTTATTTGAAAAATATTCTAAATTAATTTAAATAAAATAAATTACAGAAATGATGTTAGCTGTTCTTATGCTCATAAAGGAGTGCTGTGCTTTTTAGCATTGATATATTAGCAGAAAGTTGTCAGTATTAATGCCAGTTATTCAATTTAGAACACTTACAAAAACTTTGATTTTTTTACAGACCCACAGGTCTTGTCTACCATTGGTGGGGGAGGCTCTTCTCATTCTTCGTCAATGATCAATTCCGAAGCGATGCCATCCACTAACAGTCCACAGAAGATTTCGCCCTATGGGCCATCGTTCTATCCGAGCCTGCCTGGAATAATGCCATTCATGTACCCAGGTCTTGGAAGCTTTTATCCCGGACTTGATATGCCCTTCCTGCCATCCCAGGTGGCCAGTACAGGTATTTAACTGAAGATGATTACATTTAAAATATCATCAGCATAAAATTGGGCATCAGCCTTATTTAAGTTTGTTTGTGTTTAAAGTTATCATAATTTTATGGATCATAAAGATACTACTGTTAGTCAGTGCTTATATTATTGTCGTCGGAAGAGTTGGTTGAAGAGATGATTTGGTGGGATTTAAATAAAGGGATTCATAAATTAAGATGTGGATGGCTATGTGTGGCTAATAGCTGAAGAAAATAAAAAGAGACTACCTTGAAAATATGGCCACAAACTAACAAAGTGGAAGGCAAAGAAAATATGAACAACTGAAAGGTGTGCATTATTAGGCTGATTGTTACAACTGAAGCAGCTAGTTTATTTATTTATTAATTGTTGTACTGTAATTGTCACTGAGTATTTACAGAGTAATAATTGTTGAACAATTTTGTTGTGTAGCTTAAAATAGTTTCAGATAGATAAATTATGATATCCACTAATATTAAGTTGTGTTACAGACGGTCAAGTAAAAGCTTACAAAATGAATTTTTGGAAAATAAGAAAAGCCTTGCATTTGTACTATTTAAAAAAACCGATGGAACAGTTTCTGAATTTCTTGTGTGTTATTTAGGTATGGACAGTTTTTACCTGTCTGACCCAACGTCATATGGTCTACCACTGAGTCTGCTCCAGATTTCTCGGCCAGCACTGTTGTCCATACAAGAAAAAGTGTCTGACAAGGAAACTACTGTGGCCAGGTACACTGATGACGCACTGACCTTTGCTGACCTCAAGTTGGCTGTGTGCGACCGTGACTTTAGCATTGCCTGTGAGTCAAGCGTTGACGTTGGATACATATGCAAGCAGTGCCATCTGGTGTTTCCTGGCTACAGCGCATGCACTAACCACCAACAGAACTCTTGTTTTCTGGGGAAGACAGTTGACGAAACTACATGTACGGTCAAACTCGTTCAGACGGTTTACGAGTGCATGGCTTGCCACACCAAGCTCTCAACAGTTGCTGACTATAAGGTCCACTGTGACCTTGAGTCACACAGGCTGAAAGTGTCCGGCTCAACGTAATAATCGTCGTCGTCGTAACTTCTCTTTCTGAACATGAATCTGTTGAGCAGAACTACGCAAACTGTGGTCGGAGGAGGAGTCTGTTTGATCTCAGCCTAAACTTCATCGTCGATGCTGCTCATTCTGTAACACAGTGTTTTAAACTGAATACGTTGCTAGCAATACACTTGATGCAGGTCTGAGGAGGGACCTCCTTTACGATGAGATTTCTTTCTGTACATAGGTGTCGTCGTTGAAGTCTTTACATCTTGCTTAGTGGAGTAATTCCATAGCTTTGACTACTCGTGTCGTCGCAGCTAGAGTATCTGTGCATTTCTACCTGGCACCGAGTCTTGGCAAGCAACTCTGATCAGTACCTTAGGTTGTAAAGGTGTTTTGCCGTGACTGAGTCTTCTTCTTTTTCTGCATGATTAGCAGGAGTCTGATATGTAACTGTTTTATAAATGTTCAATTGATTTGTTTTCTATGCTGCATTTTCATTTTCAAACCAGCCACCTTATCCCGTCTGACAATCTGTTTGACTTGACTGCTTTCATCATGAATACGCCGGTGCCCCCACATGTAAGTTCTACTACCAAAGCATGATAAATATACAAAATCTCAATTTTATTCATAAAATCTGAACTTATTCAGTGCGTTGTTGTGCTACTCTGTTTATGATGACTGCTGTGATGCTGGTATTTGGGGTTCTCGGAGAAGTTTCCTCATCTAACACTGAGAAATTTTCAGAAAATGCATGCATCTTGTTTCTGCCTGAACATGAAAGTCAGCCTTCATACTTAGCCTTCACGATTCTCAGTATTTCGTACATTCAGGTTATGTTGTTTCATGTCACCTTTTTATCTAAGATCGAGTGATCCAATAAGTTATGGACTGGAGAAAATTTAATTAAGTGAAGTTTAAGAGCTATTTACTTCTGATAGGTATTATTTTGAACTAACTTAATGTTTGTTAACTGTTAATTACAATTTATTGTTCTGGTTACTTTTGTGATAACAAAGAGAATAATCTGCCTCACTTTAAACTATCATCTGTGACTTCCAAGACGTCTCCAGAATCTTAGTATTTGAAAATTTTAACAGCCATTTGTATCGTATAGCCACATTTCTGCAGCAGTTTATAACTACTTTTCAGTTTTACTTGATATCTTAGCAGGAAACGTGAGAAGTCTGTGTTATACATGAAATGTTACTAGCTCATATCATACATAATTTTGATGGCTGGCTACATAAGAAAATGACCTTTTGTCAGCGAGCAGTTCAGTTGTTGATTTTCTTGTTCATCATATTAACATGGTCGAGTCATTAAGAATGTGTAGAGGAGGACGTGTAGTTGAGAATTCAGTGTGCTAGCCTTTTAAATAAACCAGTTTCTTAGAAAGACTTAATGTAGATGATGGGGATTTGTACTTGTTATTTAGTTCAAATTTGTGCCATTCTATGACAGCTGTTATTCTATCGAGAAGACTTGTTACAGAGTTTTTGGACTGTAGCACTGTGAATACTTGTGTTAAGAGTTTTTCTCCCATATCTGGCATGACATTACATGTTCAGTTTTCTGAGACTTATTGCTAGTTTTGGAAGATCTTGTCCATGATCTGTTTTCTAAGATTTGTTGAATATTTGTTACGTATCTTCAGCTATTTCCTGCATTAACCTCTGATTTACTTAATCATAGGATTAGGATTTTATTCAGTAAATGAATCGCATGTGATACCAAATTCACGATATGGTCACAGACCCAGACTGTTAAATTTTAAGCAATTAGTCTAAGTAATTAATCGATTATATGTAGCTTAAAGACTTCAGCTCTGTGTTCTTTGGTCAATCTCAACTTTCATCCACTTGTGAGATAATTATATTTAACAAGTTCACTTACAAATGTAACTTCTGAATGAAAATATTGTGTTCATTGTACAATTTTGACAAGTTTTATGTGATCGTGTATTACAAGTGTAAATATAATAACCTTGTGTATGCAATTTCGTATACAACACTGAATTAAACAAGACTTATAAATGCACATAAATATTGATGTATTTAAATGCTCAAGTTATGCATTTTAAAGAACAAGAATAACAGTAGAGTTTTAATTGAAAATTATTTAAATTACTTACAGCTACTTTCTGCCTTAGAATTCAGATAGTCCAGAATTTGTAATTGTTCTGTTATGACTTCAGTGGTCTCCGTCTTGATGAGTTAAATTCATGACAGTCAAAAGATTTCTTTTGCTTTTGCTGACATAATATTTTGGATCATTAGTCGTGGTTTCCCGTCCCATACAGTGTCATTATAGTATGTGTTTAAGAAGTCAGCAAAAACTCAGCATTTTGAACATCAACAGACCTTGCTTTGGCTCAACCTTTTTTAAGTCAAAACTGCTAGTGATAGGCCTACGTAAGATCAACATATGGTTTTACATCTCATTTTACCTGTATATTACATGACTGACATCGCATGACCGTAGTGTTACATGACTAAACGAGTGTTCCATTTGTTTTCAAAATCTTTCTTTTTGCTACCATGATTATTCTGTCGACAATCATTCTTCATTCTGCGTCACGTGTAATATTATATCGGTTGTTGTTCATGCATTAGGAGATAAACAGAAGACTCCACTTTACTCATATGAATGCTGTTTATGATTGCAGCATTTTATTCTATGGAAATTAGATTATACATATATATATATATGTGTGTATATATATGTATACATATGCATGCATCTGTGTCTTTTTAACATATCTCAGAATTCTGCTTATAATCTGTACAGGAATTACTACATAAAGAAGACTTGGATGCATTTACATTTGATTGTTTACATGTATAGCTGATGCTGAATGTGCAGTTTTCAATTGTATAGGCTTATTGATATAGAACATTGTTTTTGCGTGCTCAGAGTACCTACTGTGTATTGTGAAGGGTTTCTCTGGCACACATTCTGCTGATTGTGTGACTGTAGCATGACATTACAATGTTCAATTCGGCCCTGCCAGAATGATGAAGGCAGTGTAACAGTTTAGAGAAAATTCAGACTTTTATCCAGTATTTTGAAAGTCTTGTTACAGCAATCTAGTTGGTTGAGGTGGTGAAGTAGCCACAGTAATTTCTGTAGGATCAGTTTTCCAGCAATGGCAAATGTAGGCTAATATGTCTTGGGAAGGATATACACACATAAATGCATTAAATAACATAAAGTTTACACCGATACATTTTTAGATAATGGGTGGAAACCAGAAAAATAAATTATTAGTAATGAAAAGGACCCAGATGATGAGGAAGTGGTGCAGGATGATCAACCACAATTGGCAAGATATACTGGATTCCCATAACTGGTTTCAGTAGACCGTTGTGCTACTAAGAAAATGCATCTTTGTCATGTTGTAATTTGTACTTAAGCTTATACAATTGCTTTACAAGCGCATTATATACAGAAGATGCAGGTACACCACATCATGACACGCACTTACATGAAACATGTGCATGATGTATTTATAAAGTTAAATTATAATCAATACATGTAATAGACGACACCCAGACAAACACACGTTGCTAACATTTGTATAAATCTGTTTGTTGTAGTTGTAGATGAAATAAGTGGCGTTCATGTAGGGTCAACGTAGGCTATTCTTGGACTAGTTTTTGCTGCTAATCCTGCTGCTAGATTACGTCTTTTATGGATGAATAATATTAATACATACGACTTCTCACTGTTGTCTCAGAAGATGAATGAATAGAATAGCCAAAATATAACATTAACCTTTGAAGATGGTGCTATCCTAAGCTACTGCCATAATTGATTACAGGCACTTGTATGTCTTGCCAGAGATGTGCATTGAAACACCTATCCAGAACAGTGGCGTAACTTCGAACTATGGGCCTCCCCGCAAGATTTTTAAAATGGGCCCTCTACAGCCTATAGAAATTTCAGCAGTGGGTAAGAATAGAAATTAGAAGTTAAAGTCTCATTTATTTATCAGTGCTAAGGAATAACTATAAAATAAGGAATCGGATCCTATTAAATCTAAATTTGTAATCCTATAATCCTAAAATTAAAGAATTTGCTTTCTCCTTGGTCTTATTTAAGAAAATCTGTCTATAAGTGAGTCCAAACTATCCAAGTCCAATTGTCCATAACCGTGCTGCTTCAATGTTCAGCAAAGCCAATCCTTTAAGACGTTCTTGAGCCATTTTATTGCAGAGGTAAATTTTAATGTAGGCCTACCACAGTTTGGAAAAGATCTGTTAGTAGATGCCACTGTAACAGGTAATGACAAAAAATATAATAAAAGCAGTACAAACTGGCCTCCTGGATTATAACGTTTTCTTCTTTGTTGCTGAGATTAGCCGGGAAAAGTAGGCTACTGAAAATCTACTAACAACAACATGCAATCCTTTAAATCTGGTTTGCAGTTGTGCATTAACAATATAAATATTATTAAGGACACGAATCGGATAATTCTGTACGGTGGTACCTGCCCCACAAAAGTAATCGAATACGCAAATCTATATCATCTTAAGTAGGCCTATATAGCGCACGATACCAGCTAAGTACGCTGAGCTTAAGTGAAAAGGCAGCGAAACAAAGTTGCAAAGAGTGTAGATGCTGAATTTAACAAAGTTATTAATCTCAGTTGATGCAAAAATAGTAAAACTTTATTTTCTTTGCTTCATATTTTACATCTTGTATAAAACCGGGCCCCCCTATTTTTCGGTTTTGGGCCTCTCCACAGCTGCGGACTCCTAGTTACGCCCCTGATCCAGAACCTCTCAGTAGTGCAGCTCATATGACTATCCCTAGTGTTGAACTTTGCTGCAATTAGTTATTTCCACGACGTGATGCCACACAGTTCTATACGGAGCATTCCACTACACTGTAAACAGGCCTAAATTTATATAACGGATCAGCTGGATTGTTTGGGATGACTCTAGTTCACCTAGTTCGGCCCTATGATCTCCGATCCCTCCATTGGCTGTCTTACTAACCTGAACTGGTGATCACAAAGTAATTAAAAGAAATCAAAATCAACAACAGTGAACTCCTACATGTTAGAACACCAAAGTTAACTTCTATGCGACATTGCTTACTAAGCCATCATAAACATTTCTTCATCAGGCACTGGAATTTAACAGTTCTGTAATTTTGCTAGAAAGCCAGTCTGGAATTTGTAAAGATGTCTCAGCCGACAAAATTTGATGGATATGTTGCATGTGACCCATCATTTCCAACTTTCTAACACAGATATCTTCCACCCAAGAGCCTGGATTTTCCAAAAGAACTTCAAGAACGTCTGCTGTATGTAGCAAACTCAAATGTTGATTGTCATTTCCAAAAGCCTTCAACAGAAAACAAAAGAGTTACCAGCACAACCTCTTTCAAATAGCTTAAATTCAGTCTCTCTCTCTCTCTCTGAATTAATTTATTAAAACTTGCAAAATATTTTGTTTGTAATAAAAACTTTTACAGTCATCAATAAGTCAACACACAGGTGCACAATAAATAGCAATCTAACTAATGTAACTTTCCACTGGAGAATGCCTCTTCCACCCACAGTTACTCACTCGAAATGCTACATCTGTTGCCTTAACACCTTGAGTTTCCCATGAACGTGGTTTATCAGAATCAGACAGAGATGGGATGGTATCTGCACATTATTGATTAGCGAAATCAAGGCTGCACTTAGATACATCTAATAATCAAGTATAATCTATAATCAAGGAACAGGCTTCCCCTTGAAATCCGTCTCCTTCCTATGGTCCCATCTCTTCATTTAATCCGTCAATTAAGACAGTTTTCTTCTGCCTTGTCTGGGTATGTCTGAGTAGAGATCTTAAAGGAGCGCTATGTAAATTTTAATTGATTGATTGTCAACATATCAGAAATTGACGAGTCAATCTAAAATTGATCTATAATTACTAATTAACAGGAACCCTACCAGAGTAAGAATTTGTTCAACTACTGGTGCAGTACTGTTCAGCTGCAAGCAGAAAGTCACAAGAAGCTTTCTGACAACCGTCTTCAAGCATTCATCTGTTGTGTCATCCAGTCGAAGGTTGCCGCTTGCAAGGACAAAGTTTATGTCGTGAATAGATAGTGTTAATTTTGCAACCAAGGTCTTGAGACTCAAAGCAACCTCCTGCAACTGAAATCATTCAACTAAATGATAACATCACAGAAAATCAAACACATTTCAGCAATGGGACCATTGTTAACTGTTCGATATATCGCAGATTCAAGATAAGTGAGATAGATATTCACGTCAAACTCTATCCGACGCTACACAAATGGAAGTCTACACTTTTGTTGCAGCAACAGTAAGAAGTTGTTGAAGTCCGCATGTACGAACTGTCCTAGCCTGATATCCAATCCTCTGAAGCTGCTATCATTATGGAAGCTAGCACCCTGAAGTATAAAGGCACATGCTCTATTCAACTGAATTTAGGACCTCGCTCTGGGTCTGGCAGTGCGAGTTAGGGAGCACCCAAACTACTTATGGGCGTTTTGTTGCCCTACCTCAGGTTTGGCTACCCGCAGAAATCTTTATTCTGCATCTCGACGTAAACTTATAGCTACTTTGCACACACTTCAAACACAGCATCATGCGTTTTCAGTGGTTGAGCCAACCACATGGAATAACCTTCCTTCTGATGGGCATGTTTTTTTAGCTAGAGACTCAGGATACAACTTTTATAAGCATAGATCTGCAAACTGTGCCTTAAGCTGGAGTTGGACTGGGAGTGCCTCTGAATGAATGAATGAATGGAACGAATTCAGTGTAGCCAAGAAGGCCGTTAGGTCCATCTTGGTTTTCAGACATTCTATACACGTCTGATAACTACTATTTTTTCCAATGTTGCTGATGCAATTGGTATCATTCTCAGTAGTGCCACTGTCAGCAAAATCCCCTCATCTTCATCACCACACCTATCAGAAGCACTAATCTAGGATTTAGGTCAATAAATGAGGCTAAAGTGTGAATACGAAACCAGACAGTTGGGAAAATCATGCATGAAAATAAGCTTGTGCATTTCAGTTCTTGACTGGTTGGTTCATCCGCCAAGTTGCCTGGTGCATACTATTTGTCAAATAGCTCAAGCAAAACGAGCCCAGGTGATTAGCCTCCTGTCCAATAACAACACACAATAGATTATCCTAATCAAAGTATTGTGGCTATTATAGTAATTAAACATGGTTTTTGCCTTTGAGAGAAGAGCTTCACTAATGCTGTGCAGTCCACTACACCAACAGATCAGTTTGACACAACTAGTTGTGACCTGAAACATACGAAAATAGGCTTATGAACAAAAAGACAAGTTCTTTGACTTTGATTTTGTAATCATTTTCTTCATTTAGCCACATGTATGAACCTCAAACGAGATGCAGCAGCTAAGACGATTCTGTGTACTGCAATATAATGAACAGCTGAGCACCATAAATAAAATATACTGAAATTAACTTTAACAAGTTTTACAATAGTTACAAAATCTATTTTCAGCAGAGTAGAACTGAGACAGCAATTGAATTGAAACAGCTTTATACACCATCTCTCCTGCTTAATAATCTAAAATTGAAAAAACACCTAAGCTGATTGCCAAGCACACTTTCATAAATGTTTGACATTAACCCTTGATGACTGCCACACTCATAAATAATATAATAGCCCAGAAATGTCGGTCACTCAATCAGTTACTCACTCTGTCTAGCTTTAATGCTTGCTTTCTCATTCGCTATGGCTGATTTTAGTTGGAAAGAACGCGTGACATCACGCCTTTGTTGCGTAGGTATTTTGCATTTATTGCATTGGATCATAGTCTAATTGGGAAAAGCTAAACTGCACCGTCCTTGGAAGGATTATCATCTAGTTAACAAATAACTATGATTCTAGCCAGCCATTCACCTAATCACTAGCTTACAAGACAACTCTAATAAAAAAATAACTCCGATAGTAACCTGTTTGTCTCCTCGATAGCACAAGAAGAAAGCAGCCTTGTGCCAATGGCTGAATTTTGTCAGAAGCCAGGAGACATCGCTGACAGTAGTCTCGAAAGTGCTGACAGAACTAAGGTCATCAATTATTGACACAAGCTGACACAAGTGCACAGCAGCACCTGACATCTTCATACCTACCAGATAAAGCAATTTAAGCTTAATAAATTTAGCAAGTAAAAATAGGTGAAAAATAGGGAATCGATTAATCATGAACAAATTTTAATCATTAAAATAAATTAACGATTAATCGATTAATTAATCGTTAATTTCTGCAGCCCTACTTTAAATTAATTCAGTTGAACACTTGAGAATACCGTGCCTGCATGGGCATCTGGAGGATTTTTTGAGAAAAGGTAACGAATTTTAGGTGGGGACAAAATTTCAAATTGATGGTACGGGACTAATGAAGGTGCCAAAAACAAACAAAACCTGCCAAAAGTTTCAATGTTTTAATATATTTTTAAGGTTATCTTTACAGTTTAATACTAATTCATTGTCAAACACTAAGACGAGAAGTCAAATATGCCCAATATCCAGGGGCAAATGTCCGGACGCCCATAGGTACCTGTATCCAGGAAAACAATCTCACAGTGAGCCATGTTATGTTAGCAAAACATGTTTCTGGTAGTGTCAAATGAAATTTTTCTTTTAACTTTAAAAATGTCACATCCCTCACTTGTAAAAATTCAGAATTGAGTAATGTTCCACTGGGTACTGTAGTAAGGTTGGGTGTTAATGAACTTTTAAGATAAAGAAACAAGAACAAGTTGTTTTAGCGCACAGCATGACAGTCCATTTATAACAACCAAATGACAGCTGAAGACTTCTATAGCTTTGTTACCCCCACTGTAACGATGAACATAGCACTGGTTATAGTCTTCTCTGGGCAAAGACCACACTAAAGATGAGGCCAAAAGTATGCATTTTCTTTTCCTAAATTACTGATTTTATGTAACATGTCATCTGACAATGAAACTACTAAACTTACCAAACGGATTGTTTCTTATCAACTTAATCAGAGAGTGGTAGCAGACAGGAAACGACTTAACATGACACTATATCGATAAATAAAACCAAAACACAAATACCTGGTCAGATTGGTAACATGAAAATAAGTTGGATAGGAAAGTGTTAGCTTGGTGAATGAAATAAGCAGCATGTCTCTCAAGCACAGTCATCTGACAAAACGATTAAAAATGAGTTGCATTGGTTGCCCATACATTTTGGTGCACGCTCGTCATTAAAGGGTTAAGCACAGAATCCTTATACCATTAAAGAGAACATTTCTGTAATTCTATGCTAATCCCACACAATAGCATGCATACTTTACCTCATTCACCTCGCTCACAATGCAAAATGGAACAATAGCAGTGATCACTCTATGCCAGTGCTCTCCAACCCGCAAGCTTTGAACTTTCCCTAACGTAATAAGAAAAGTAACATATCTTCGAATGTCTCTCTCACACGCATCTAAAATATTTTAGTCCAGCAAAACAAAATTGCTTTGTACATATATATTGATTTAGTTTTATGTTAAAAATCACTCAGAATACTGATGACATCAACATTTGCTGCTATCCATTGATTTTGACACACTACATAAGAACTGGTCACATTACATGGGATCACAATAATTAGGATAAAAAAATTAAGTAATTTAGCTTAAGTTAAGTAAGATTTTCAAAACATCACTAACATGCATCAAACTGTAATTGAACATGAAATGACCTCGACTTCTGTAGGAGTCATTCGCTGCCAGATGGCAGTTGAAAGAATGGCAATGATTCTGACAATCGTAGGGTGACCTTCAGATTGGATGTAAACTTGGCGTAAGATGGCAAAAACAGCCACATTAATCTCTGTGTATTCACAGCTGGCTTTTATCTTGAAAATACAACAACACTGTATTATATTATGTGTATTTACTATGTATGCACTACACAATTAATACGACGATTTAATAGATCAGCTCAAATCAGCTTTGAAATGACTTCTGTGCTCACTTCATGGTTGGCCACCCTTACCTCTTCCATTCCTATGCTCCATCTCTTCCTTTCCTACCCTCATCGTTCATATTCTTCTCTTCTTTCCTTCTCCAGTATCATGGTTGAGATATGGTTTGAAGGTCGGCTTTGAGCAAGTGCACTCGCATTCTATGCTTCAACAGATTAAAGTTAACATGTGATTCGTTGTAAAATATGGAAGTATACAGCAAAATAAGGGAGAGACATTTAATCAGACATCATTTAATAATGTTACACCATGTCACGTTGTGCTGTCAGTTCCTGGATCTCTAGAGACCATCATGGCAAGCCTTCTCCATTGTTTCCTTACTGATGTCACTTCTCTTAGTTCCGCCAGCTTCATTCCAGTTACCTCATGTATCTCATCCATCCATCTTCTCCTTGGTCACCCTCTCCTCCTCCTTCCCTCTCCGCATGCCAGCATCACTTTTTTTCTAATCCGTCTGACCGCATAACATGTCCAAAGAATCCTAGCTTCCTTCTTATCACTGTTTGTTGTAGCGTTTCATCTTCGTCTATCCCAATCTCCATGTGTACACTTTCATTAGTCTTTTTCTCCGTTCATGATATTCTTTGTATCTTCCATATCCACATCTCGCATGCGTTGGTCTTTTTCAATTTTCTTTGTCATTGTCCATGTCTCACAGCCATACAAAACTGTCGGGAAAATCAGTGACCTCACTATCCTTTTTTCGTGTCTATGCTCATGTGTTTGTCTCGCCATAATTTTTCTAGTCCAATCATTGTAACTTATCTTATCATCACCCTTCGTTTTATTTCCTTATCACAACTTCCCTCTTTTTCCACAAGTTCTGATCCCAGAAACGTAAAGCTTGTTACTACTTCTATTTCTTCTCCGTCTATCTTGAAGCTGTCCCAATCGGTTGTTGTCATAATCTTTGTCTTCTTTATGTCGAAATATGGGCCCGCCTATAATAATAATATATAGTAAATAATGTTACAGCATGTTAAAATTTCAAAGGGACACTCATGAGTTAAAATTTACCAGATTTGTGGAAAATTGAAGCAGGCGTTCTTGTGAAATTGTAACCATGTCAGAGACAAAGCGAACAATATTCAGAACTTCTTCTTCAAGGATATGAAGATAATTAGACCAGAGAATAGCAAGGCATCCATATGGCAAATCACCACCACTTCCTGAAACATGCGAAACCAAAAGTTAGTCAAATTTATGTCGTGATGTAAAAAAGTATGGTATGTAAATCACAAGACACATTTCTTTACCACCAAACAGTTACAAAGTAATTCCTTGATATTAGACTGGTAAGGCTAACAAAGGCTTGGCAAGAAAAATTCTAATGGCTCACATTAAACACTGAAATACTGAAACAGAAGGAAGGCCACGGCACCCTTAGGCATTCCCTATACTTATTCAGATTTGTTATACATCATACATCAAGACAAACCTAAATATCTATAGAGATATGCTTAACACATAACAATTGTGAACAGTCTCTTAAGTTAGCCCTGAAGCAGCCATGGGTATGAATAGGTAGTGACTTCACTTTCTTAGCCTCAGCATACAAGGGCAGGTGGTCAATCTTCCCCTCCATTGTCACATCTTTCTACTGACAGTACGGTCAGTGTAGTCGTTATAGTGGAGTTGCTTGGGGTGCAGGCAGGGCAGAAATCTTGAACCAAATTTCTGCCCTGGCAAATGTATTGTTCAGTAATTTAGAAAAGTACTAAAGTTTTGGCAAAGGATTTAACCCAATCAATTAATTGAAAACTGCGTAAGATTGTGGCCGTTATAGAAAAACAATCAACAGAACAATTTCTATTAATACAAACACTTTCTTGTGTCGGAACACGATGCAAAAAATTTGCCTGCATGAGTATTTTTTAGCTAATTAGCAGATCAGAAGCAACAAGCATTCAGATAAAACATCTCTGACTGATCTATTCAATCTAATGCCCTGGGAAAAGCACCTGCATAATACAATTTATTCTATTTACCAGGTGAGAGATGAACAGAAGTGACTTCTTTCATCAGTGATTCCACCTGAGGGTCAGAATGTCTATAGGAGACAAGGTTCTCAATGACTGCTTCTAACAGAGTCGAAAACTCAACTTCTTGCCTCAAATGGAGGCAGAGTCTGGCCAGCACTAGCAGAAATTCAGTGCTGAATGTGCTCTGCTTTCCTTGGTTTGAACTCTGACAAGGCTTGCCAAGCACAATGAGATGCCTTGTGATGGAATTCAATGCCTGAACAGAGTTAAACAGAAGCAATCAACAAACAGACTCATCCATGCATTCAACAAATACACCTAATCGTACCAAACTAATATCTTAGAAGTACAGCAATATTATATAAATATGTAAAATTATTATAAATAGCAAAATTATATCATATAAAAAATTGGAAAGTCTATATATATAGTCGTTTTATAGATCTGAATGACAAACCACAATCATTTATACAAAAATGGAGCCAGTAACAAAAGAGAGCCAAAAGCCATTCATCCAATTGGAGAGGTGATCGAGTTGAAAGACTTATATAAGCATTTATATTATATAATAGGGATATAATTAATGTGATCCTTTAGTGGGAGCTCAAAATTTTGAAGCCATGTCCTAAGGCCATCTTGCTAAAGGGGGAGAGAAGCTCAACAAAACATGAGATTCATAAGTAAGACTTGGGCAACAAACGATTGCAATGAGAGATGCACATTTAGCATTTTTATGATGATCCCAATAGCTCTAGAACCACAACAGAAGATACAGCACTTAGGAATATCATAATTTCATTAACACCAGTAAATCCAAAGAGACGATAGTCGTGGGTAGCGGAAGAATGTGTGGGCTCATGCCGCTGCTCGTTGGGATAGAGAATCATGTAGCGCGTCGAGGCCATGAAAATCCTCGGCGTGTGGATATCCGCAAAACCGAAGGTCACTACTCATGTAGATGAGGTCCTCGCAAGCTGTGCTGGCTCCCTGTACGTGCTGCGCATCCTTAGAGCCAATGGCCTTGACGAGCACTCTTTGTGAACAGTCTGCAAGGCAATGACCATCAACCGCATCTTGTATGCTGGTCTGGCATGGTGGGGTTATGCTGACGAAGCAGATCAGACCAGGATTGGCCTTGGTTCACTGTTTGTTGCACCTTGGATGTCCAAAGATGACGATGGATACTAAGTCAAAGTCCCTAGCTTTGGTGAGTCTCTTATTCTCTCCAAACTAATTTTCCAAAACATTTTATGTATAGTTTCATTGCTTATTAATTAACTTTTTTAGATGGAAAGTAACAAATTTACCGGTAATTATTTATTTAATATGTGACCCACCATATCAAAAGTAGGCGCTTGTCGGGAATGTTAATTTACTAGTAATAAGCCAAAAACAGTGAATTTTCACTTCTACACTCAAATTTCGTTTTTATCAGATTCAAGCACTAAAATATCTTAGAAATATAATAGGTAGCAAAAATAACCGT
>Ga0081606_1000444_pt1 | contig 17319 bp, 13 predicted proteins | sample EareggfetidaYelm_FD_71127 | JGI IMG/M metagenome (GOLD analysis project Ga0081606, IMG submission 71127) | Earthworm egg capsule microbial community from the University of Washington, USA - E. fetida Yelm (SPADES assembly) (version 2) | ecosystem: Host-associated > Annelida > Reproductive system... | reverse complement strand
AAATAATAATAATAAAATAATAATAATAATAATAATAATAATAATAATAATAATAATAATAATAATAATAATAATAATAATAATAATAATAATAATAATAATTACACTTGTCCATAAGTAAAGTGCTCGCGACTTACAATCACGAGAAAGTGCTCATTTCGGCTGATTTTACCAAAACACGATTTTCTCTAAAAATAAGCGGTCAATTGTTTTGAAATTTTACTCAGTGCTTTACAATATACCAGTGGACTAATATCCAGGATTTCTAAGAAAAATATCTTATAACAGCAAATATAACTATTTCGGGGGAGCACTTTAAAAAATAAGGTGCTCACGGTCGGCGAAGTTAATAACTACTTATACTTTTATCCCCTTTAGCTACTCTTCCTACACTTTCGTACGCATAAAGTCGACATAATAAGCGTTTTATACTAACAACACGCTAAAGTGCTCACGACTGTCGACTTAATAGTGATTTTAATCCAATTGTTATTATCTGACTGTCTGCATGCATGGCCATCTGAATGCCTCTCAGCCTGCGCGTTGTCGTTAGGTTTGTCTCTATGTTTGTCCGCCATATGTGTGTCAGTCTGCACGCGTGTCTGTCTGTATATCTGTCTGTCTGTGTATATCTCTATGTCTGTCTGTCTTTATCTCTGCCCGACTGAATGTGTGCCCGGCTGTGCTTCTGACAGCATGTTTGTCTTGCTGTCCGTCTGAACATTTGTCTGACTGTATACATCTTTGTTCTTCTGTCCGTCTGAATGTCCGTCTGACTGTATGTATGTCCTTCTATGCGTCTGAATTGCATGTCTGCCTTCTGGCCGACGGAATGTTTACCCGTACTTCTCTCCGTCTGAATGAGTATCTGAATGTTTGTTTGACTGTATGTCTGTGCTATTGTCCGTCTGAATGTTTGTTTTTCTACCTTTCTCTACTTTTGAGTATTTGCCTATCTTTACGTGCGTCACAATGTGTGCGTGTTCTTCTGTCCCTCTGAACGTCTATCTCACTGTATGTCTATCGAACTGTTCTACTGAATGTTCGCTTGATTGAATGACTGTCCTTCTGTCCGTCTGCTGGTCTGACTGTTTGTTCGTCCCCTGTCTGTTTAAGTGTTTGCCTGATTGTTTGTGAGTCTTCTGTCCGTTTGAATGTTTGTCTGCCTCCAGGATGCTGCTCTGTAGTCTAAGTGTGTGTTTGACTGTATATTTGTTCTTTTGTCCGTCGAAGGTTTGTATCACTGTATGTCTGTCGCTCGGTGGCTCTGAATGTTCATCTGACTGTATGTCCGTTCATCTGTCAGTCTAAGTGTGTGTGCCTATATGTCTGCCTTTTTGTCCATCTCAATGTTTGTCTGACTGAATGTCTGGAGTTCTTTTCTGGCTGCTTGTATGTCGCTCTGTACGTCTGATGTGTGTCTGACCTTATGTCCGTATGAATGTTTGTGTCACTGTATGTATGTCGCTCTGTCCTTTTTAATGTTCATATGACTATAATTGTGTCCGTCTCTATGCCTTTTTTCCCGTCGGAGTGTTTGTGGCTGTATGTCTATGTATGTCCTTCTGAATGTATGTCTGACTCTATGTCCGTCCCTCTGTCCGTCTGAATGTTTGTCTGATTGTATGCCTGTCGTTCTGTACGTCTTCATGTTCATCTGAATATGTCTCTGACTGTCGCTCTGTACGTCTGAATGTTTGTCAGTCCATCTGCCCGTCTGAATGTTAGTCTAGCTGTATGTCTGTCTCTCTGTACGTCTGCATGTTCATCTGCATGTCTCTGTCTGAATGTTTGTCTATTTGTTTGTCTGCCCTTCTGGTCGTCTGAATGTCCACCTGAATGTCCGTCTTCCTTTCCTTCTGAAGGCTTGTCCGAATGTTTACCAGACTGCATGTCCGTCCTTCTGTCCGTGTGAAGGTTTATCTGACTATGCCTGTCATTCTGTCTAACTGAATATTTGAATATTTGTATTGCTGTATGTCTGTCTTTCTGTTCGTCTGAATGTCTGTTTGGCCATATACCTACCTTTCTGCGCGTGTCAATGTGGATCTGTCCGTCTGTCGGTTCGAATGTTTGTCTCACGCGGTGTCTGTTGCTCTGTCGATCCGAATGTTTGTCTGTTTGCATGTCCATCTAAATGTCTGTCCGTCCCTCTGATAGCCTGAATGTTTGTCTGGCTGTATGCCTGTCCTTCTGTCCGTCTGTATGTTTGTGTCACTCTGTGTCTGTTGCTCTATCCTTCTGAATGTTTGTCTTATTGCCTGTCTCTCTAAATGTCTGTCTGTCTGTTCCCTCTGATAGTTTGAATGTTTGTCTGGCTTATTTCTGTCCTTCTGTTCGTCTGAATATTTATTTCACTGTATGTCTGTTGCTCTGTCCTTCTGAATGTTAATATGACTTCCGTCCCTCTGTCCGTCTGTCTGTCAGTCTTAGTGTTTGTCTCCCATATGTCTGTCCTTCTGTCGGTCAGAATGTGTATGGATGTATTTTTGTCCTCCTGTCCGTCTGAATGTATGTTTGACTGTATGTCTGTCCCTGTGTTAGTCTGAATATTTATATGTCCTTCTGTAGGTCTAAATGCGTGTCGCTCTCTCCGTCTGAATGTTTGTCCGATTGTACGCCTGTCCATCTGTAGATCTGAATTTTTGTCAGTCCTTCTGTCCATCTGAATGTTTGCCTGACTGTATGTCTGCCGTTATCGTCGTCTGAATTACCCTCACAGCCAAGTGTGTTAAAGAGTTCCAATTGGTCAATGTACCATCCACTCGAGTCTTCATTCCCCAATAAAGAAACGTTCAAACAATCAGTTAATTTGTTTGATAACCATGACAAGTAACAATTAATGGCAATTCATACAATTTGGGGCAAAACGAATTTAGAGGTACTGAGGAGACCCCACAGGGGCCGAATGTCCCACTAGTAATAAAATTGGAGATACTGCGTAACACATGCAGCTCTTGGCCAATTGTAGACAAATGTGAATGAGAAATACCGTTTTAGAAAAAGTTAACTATTTATTTTCTTAACTGAACGAAGTGAACGTTCTCGGAATTTTACTGTTAATTTGTATTATTTATTGCATTGAGCAGTATAAACACAAGAACAGAACAACGACAAAAGAATATAAAAAACTAACGTAACACCTTAAATGTACAATGTACGGTTCAGTCAGATGAGATGAGTGCTAAGACTATGGCGCTACAAGCATTTCACAAGAGTGTACGTTGTGGGTGGCCAATCTGGCCCCTACAGATGACTCTGCTCACAGTCTCAAACCTAGAGGGTGCCCAAACCAAGCGAAAAGAATCGACTTTCAGACGGCTATCAATATTTGACTAATACCTCCATCGAGCCGTACCGTTACAGAATGAATTGTTATTGTCGCTTGCCAGATTGCGACTTATCTTATCAGAGCGTGAATTTCCCCTCTCATTCTCTTCTCTGCCTTAGAGAGAGTATATTCGTGTTTAATATATACAAACCTATGTCTAATATATAAAACAATATATAATACAATATAATACAAAATAGAAAATTCAAATATAATATAATACAAACCTATATAATGTATATATATATATATATATGCGCTGAAGAAAGGAAGTTTGATCTACAGGTGTGAGACAAAAAAAACCGGACAAATAATCTTCAGACAAACTTCCCGATTTGTAATAGGCCAAGAAAGCCGTTCAAAACCAATGTGATTACTTTCAATAAATATATCAATTTATTGAATCAATTCAGCATATATTAATACTATTACACTATGATTTTTTTAATCACTCAAGTTTCGACTTACACTAGAATTGTTTTCATCAATCCAGTTTCCACTTAAATAATGACTTTTCAGCAATACAGCTTCTACTAACACTCTGATTTTTCAACAATCCAGCTTATAATGACACAATTACTTTTTATTCAATCCAGCTTATACTTGCGCTACAATTTTTCATCCATCAAGTTTCCACTTAGGCTATGATTTTTCATAAATCCAGCTTCCACTTACGCTATGAGTTTTTATAAATCCAGCTTCCACTTAGCCTACACGTAATCTTATTGTAAACCCTTCATCAATCCAAGTTCTAAAGACACAAATTTTAATAGCACCGTGTGCTTTTCATTTATCAGCCTTCAATCTATCAGCAATATGGGTCATCACATGACATAAACAGTTGCTGTCCGAACAACCTATTTTCCTTGTCTTGAATTGAAACTAAGTTATAAATTTCTAGAAGGTTTGCCATAGTTCGGGACTTTTTGTCCCGGTTTTGTCTGGGGAATGTTGCCCCGAGGTTTCGTCCGGTTATCCGTTCTACACATAAACAGTAATGTCGCAGCAATAAACATTTAACGTCTCTACAGATTACTAAGATAACAGACCAGTAGTGACTAAAGGTATGATGGTAACAAATTGGAATAAGTATTGGAGGCGACCCGTCAAGGCGCACGATGAGTTCTAAAAGACCTTCGTAATTTGACATTGACTTATCCGTGACGGAAGTTACGCTCTTATGCCTATACTGTAGTCGTAACGCTCTTCAGCGTGAAGACAGACGACTTCGCAATGTGTTATTAGCCCATGTTGAAAGGCTTAAAAAGAGTGGATCGTAGGAACCGGATGACGAGGGAGACGTGGCAAAGCAATGATTGTGTAAGGTGAAGCTTCGTAATGGGAGGAATGGACATCGACCGCACAACGGTAACGTGGTTGAATTAAGCTGCCGGACTATTGGACTGCTGTCGAGTAGAGTTGGTTGAGCAGAAGATTGTCCTTTGGTAGTTTCTCACTGAAGCTGAATAACAGACCGACGAGTGTCGCTGGAGACGATGTGATATCTGGTCGGTTGAATTTCTTCGACTGGAAGAAGTGGCTGAACGACGACACAACTCAGCTCTCGTGGTCAGTCCATCATAACATACAAACCAAATAGATATGAACATATATAGTATGAAAAAGAAAATAAACACGCAAGAACAATACATATCTAATCAGACGTATAGTTTGTACAGATAACAAACGCTACCGTGAAACGAAAATTTGGTCACCGTGTCTACGTTGAACTTCAACTAACGCAAAATAAACACAACTAATAAAGTATAAAAGAATAACATATACGATGCTATGACAAATCTGAATATTAATTACGAAACAATGTTAGTATGGTTTATAAAACGTAATTTAAGGCTGATTGACGCTTGTGAATATATATGCTGTTTCTCTGCTATAATTGGTAGCAAATGGTGAAATACGTTAAACCTCAAATGTTGGCTAAAGCTTGAGTCAGGGAAGTTTAATAATGACTTTTCTACATATCCAAGTGTGTATTGTATTATAATTTCAGATCATGCTTTCCTATGTGTAAATGCGAAACAAACGTGACAACTCACAAAATGCTCCTGCGTTTACCCAACAGTCTGTTATATATAACAGTCTCTATTTCTACCCAAACAGTCTGTAATCTATCGAGAGTCTGTTAGGTAGAAATTTCTATTTGGTTCTTCCAAGCAATTAGTTCTTTACTGGCAATCCACACGACAGTCTTAACCAGCATTCTCTGTTTCTAACCAACAACCTTCCATTTACTAGCAATCTCGACCTAACAGACCAATCTTCACCAACAGTCTCTGCTTCTATGGTGACGGCCCGCCATTCCAAGGGTCCGACACTCCCGGAGATTGGGCTAGGGTCATCATTATAAATGAGCCCATACGCATTCGCTACTTAGCCAAGATTTCATCATTAAATCAAAACAATAAAATTCGTATAGCGCACCTTCAAGATTTCTACTGCGAGGCGCTTTCAGTCCAGACCAAGAGGAAAAGAACAGTTTAGAAAAGCTGGAAAAATTGAGAACACGCGTCGTATGTGAGGTGCCTTAGATCTACGGTAAGCCCGTTCCAGGTTATTGGCCCAACCACGGAATAGGAGAGGCTCTGCATTGTCGCAGAGCGGGCGAAATGGACCAGGAAGTCGCCGTGGACAGAGGACCGCAGTGTACGATGGCCTACACAAGAATATTACAGCTCGCGCAGATAGGAGTGCGCCAAGCCAGTCAATCAGCGTCCCACCAAAGACGCAAACCCTGTTTGGGATGCATTGTGGGCTGCGTATATTGTGATAAGTGTTCAGTCACGGCGTCCCTTCCAATGCGTCTTGGTGCAGCCGATGGTCCCGAATAATCAGCGTATTAGATCCCGGAAAGACTAGTGAAGATGGAACCGCAATAATCAGGAATACAAATGCATGAAAGAGGGAAACAGCAGAATTCAAAGTCAAGGAATGAGCAATGACCCCCAGCTACTTCGAATGACAATAACAGCTGCGGCACACCTGATCTATATTAGGACTGAAGGTGAACTTTGAGTCTAAGAGTACCCCTAGGTCCCGCACCACCGAATAAAAAAACATAGTAGGAAATTCAGCAGGAAGCGCGTCGAGATTAAGATTTGCTAGCTGTTGCCTAGTGCCCATCAAGATAAATTGGGTATTTTGGACGTTCAGGCGTACATCCAATCTGCAAGGGCAACCATTTTCCGCTGCATAGTGAGATCGGACCTCATTGCTGCAAGGGGTGTGCAATGCACATATGTCTAGGCTTCACTTGCAAACAGCTGGCTTAGCACATATTAGGAAAATAAGGGCGCACCAATAGCAGCAGTGTAGAGTAGGCAGAGCAAGAGTCAAACCCAAACCTTAGGGAAGACCAAATGGAATCATGGCTCAAAGGGAACTGATTCTTCCCTTTGGAACTGATAAATAGAGTGTTATCCTCAGCTTCATCATCTCTATATTATCTCAGCACACTTCGATCGAAAAGTCTGCCTGAAGGCTCTCTTCACCTAGTCGCCCGAGCAACTACGCTGACCAGTGTCCTCTACGCTTCCCCAGCATGGTGGGGCTACACCAGCTCAAAGCACAGGAATAAACTTGAAGCCCTCATAAATCGAATGAAAAGAAGAGGGTTTCTATACCCAGAAGACCCTACTGCCAGCGATCTCGCTGTCAAAGCTGATGAAGCACTATTTCGCGCTGTCTGTACCAACCCAAACCATGTTCTTAGTAGTCTGCTCCCACGCCTAAAACAGCATCAGTATAACTTAAGATCAAGGGTCCATAACTTCTCCCTGCCACCAAAGGACGATCGAAACTTCGTATCCCGCAGTCTCTATAGAAACATATACTGAGCATCTTACATACTTTTATCTTTTTTTTTATCTCCATCCATTACTTCAATATATCTAACAGAACTAAAATACGACTGTGTCATTTTTGTCTTTGACTAAACGAATATTGATCGATTGAATGATTGTTTCCAAAACCACACAACTGGAGGTCCAGCCACAAATGCTAGTCATCAGTCCAGCCTCTAGTTATCAAAAGGTTGCCTTATCAATCCAGCTTCTATTTAAAGAGAATTTATTTTATATATCTAGTTTTACTTACCAAGAATTCTTTCATGGACCCAGCTTTTACATGGCCGATAACTTTTTCATCAATTCATCTACTAACAGACAAAAGCGTCAATCATTAATCCAACTTTTATTTAAGCAACGTTCTTTTTATCAATTCAGCTTCTATTTAGCAATGCTCTTTTCATTTACCCAGCTTCTCCTTAGGCAAAGATTCTGTTATCAATTAACTCTGTCCAGAATTTTGTTCCCCCCGCGCTATGGAACGTCCACGATGCTACATTGTCCCATAACTCAAGAACCAACAACTTCCGTGAGGCTTGGAATAACGGATTTTCTAAATTGATCGGCCATGCGCATCCTTCACTGTACGTCCTGGTCTCTTTGTTGCAGGAGGATGAGAGTATGGCCAGCACGGCCATACTTCAGGCGGCTCGCGGACAACCACCCAAGAAACGGGTTAGACGAACAACTGTTCAATTACAGTCGCGTCTCCTGAAGCTCTGTGTAGACCGCAGAGATGGCCTTAGCATAGGCTTCAATCCTGGGGAATTTGGAAGGTCGCGACCCCCAGATTTTGGGCAGGGGGATCGTGGGGGGTCGCAGGGGGCCGAAAGGGGGGTCGTGGGGTCGTGGGCGGTCGTAAAATATTAATATAATATCTTATCATGTACAGGAAGTATGTTCGAAACTGGTGACTTTTGAAGAGAAATAGAATAATTTGCCCCGAAAAAGCTGTAACTAGCCAATTTTTGCCGGGAAAATCGATATTTTTTTTAAATTTGCCATGAAAAATCGTAATTTTGTATAAAATCACCTGAAAAAAATCACAATTTTTCGCAAATTTGCCCTGAAAAATCGATTTTTTTGTGAAATTGCATGAAACAAAATCGAAATTTTTGGGAAATTTTCCAAGAATATCGAAATTTTTTGTGATATTGCCTAAAAATCGAAATTTTTGTGAAACTTATTTAGAAAATCGAAATATTTTAGGAAATTGTCTCAAAAAATCCAAATTCTTCGAAAATTTAACTTGAAAAATCCAATTTTTTGGCTGAAATTACCTGAAAAACCGAAATTTTTCAGAAATTTGCCCTGAAAAATCGATTTTTTGTGTATAAAATTGCCTGAAAGAATCTAAAGTTTTCGGAAATTTTCCTAGAAAATCGAAATTTTTTGACTCGGGTCCACGACCCCCCAGATTTCAAACCAGATTGACGCCGCTGGGCCTTAGAACAGTCGAGGAGACCCTGTCTGGTCTGGGACACAACGTTCGTTTATAGGCTTGCCATCATTCACAGAGGCTTGACATTCAAAGATGCTTATAAATGACACTTTTGTGTTTTTCGCAAGTCAAAAAGTTATCCTAGTAGCTTATAAATGACACTTCACACTAACTAAACACCAGATCTAGTAGCTTGTAAGTGTGTTTAAATGTTACCTTCTCATGTGTTATGTGTTTATAATTAAATCGTTTTAAATGTTACAATTGATAATTATCTAGGGGGTTTTGTCCTACTTCGGGGGGGCTTTTGTCCTGCGGGCTTTTGTCCGGGGAAATTTTGTCCTGGGGGATTTTGTCCAGGCGTTTTTTTTCCGTTCCCCTCACTACCCATCTAGCTATATATATATATATTATATATATATATATATATGATGATGATGATGATGATGATGATGATGATGATGATGATGATGATGATGATGTATATATGTATATGTATATATACCGGCTTTGTGTCCATCGATCTTGATGATAATGATGATGATGAGGATGATGAGGATGATGAGGATGATGATGATGATGATGATGATGATGATGATGATGATGATGATGATGATGATGATGATGATGACGGTCACGATGATGGTGACGACGACAGCGACGACGATGATGAAGGTGATGTCATGTAGGCCTACAGCAGATAAAACGTACTATTTCAACTGGTTGGTTCACTGCAACACTTTTTTGAATCTTTTCTCGGCCCGTCGCAATCCATTTGCTCTGTCATTAATAATTTTCGTCCTGATGGATTGCCATGTCTGAGTGAATATTGGATGTAAGGCTTGGAATTTCTCAATGTCCGCTTTTCCTAAAACAGTAAGCATACATGTAGATGTACAGAAGCATATGAAGATTGCTAACATGAAGAGCACACCTATTCTTGAAACAGTGTAATAGTGAATCGCGTATTGATGAAATAACATCAAAAAATAAGTAATCCTTCCAACTAGCCTACAAAGAGCATGAAAATAAATGGTAGTTGATGACCTACAATTATTCGTCATAATACAGTCGAGTTCTCGCATCATCCCTGGAATAGCGTTGAAGTTTTAGAGAATATATTGTCGTTGTGACTGATGGTTGGTAGTACCATTACCCGCTAAAAGGTGATGATGATTCTGTTTGCTGTATCTGTACGTAGCGACTTAACCTTCGGGCTACCAAGGGGGTGGTACCCACCCCCTAAGGTTTGTTCGATGTCACACTTTTTGCTTTTGGAATAAAATTTTGACGTTTTAGGTATCTGTTGGGGGTCCATTTGCGCACATTTAGAGGTATAAATTTTTATGACAGCCCATACCATTCAAGAGTTATAGCCTAGCTACCCAGGGTACCCGAGGGGTGGGTACCACCCCCAGGTTATCGACTGTAACTTATTATTCGTGCAATTCTCATAGAAAGTAACTATGCCATTCTGTAGAGGGAATGTAAGGCTACATTTTCATACCTTTTGATGTACTTTGTGCCTCAGTTTACTGAAGCTACAGATATAATAACCCTCAAAAGTGAGATATTTCCAATGTGATTTTGCGTATATATAAAACAATTCATAGCTTCGAGTAGCAATAACACATTTTAAATTAAAATACACCATTTTACTCAGCAAACAATGCTAAATCAAACGCTGTATACACGATACGATAGCTTGCAGTTTGATATTTATTTAGCCATACCGTATGAGGTTACTGTTGAGTAACGCAAAAGTTCGGTAATTACGGGAAAATGGCGCTAGTAAAAAATTCATAGTTTCGAGTAGCAATAACATATATTATATTCAAATACACCATTCTACGCAGCAAACAATGCTGAATCAATACCTGTATTACACGATACAATATCTTGAACCTAACACGAAATCTAGGGGGTGGTAACCACCCCTCCTTGGTAGCCGATGTCACAATAAATAGCTTGGTAGCATGAAGGTTAATTCCTTACATGTTTTACAAATGAACTCCATTGACATTTTGTCTGGGGATGAATGTCTTTGCTAGATCCAAAAATGAGAGCATACTCGATGCTTACAAATACCATATTTTGAACTGCTGTAACATAAGAAATGAAAAATCGAATTGACACACATACCAGGATTTTTGTCGGTGTTGAAAAAAGATTCGAAGTAATTGTGAATCGTATCAGTTGCTTCTCTGGACCATCGTGTATACGGCTTTCTAGTCCTTTTCCGCGTTTGCTGAGGACCTAGTTCATATGAAGACGTGTTGGAATTCGTTTCACTGAGGTTTCCAACATCTAAATGGACGTTTAAAACATTTTCTGTACTGTGAATCTTTTAATATAGATATATATAGCGCCACTGTCAGAAGTTGCCATTCAGTAAAGCTCCGTTCTGTAACTTAGTGTTCTGCATTATACACAATATTGACTATTAGAACTGTTACATTTTACCATGAATTTACTATTATATCTTTCCTTTATTTTCACTTGAAGTAACGACATCAATATAGGTACAGCAACAGCAATTCACACTTCATGCAGTGTGCTACAAAGTTCTGACATGGAATTCTCTAGGCTTACTATATACCTGGGTTTGAACTTATACATGTCAGACAGCAAACTAACGGCAAAACAAAAAAATCCACATTAATTTGCACAAAATGCATCGAACCAGTAAATACGTTGCTGCTCCATTATCTGTTCAAACATGGCAGCCCAGAAGGGGCGTTAGCCTCGCTATTTAGGGCTGCCTATTTACTTAGAGTGTACAGAAGTAAACGGTTCTAGGCCAATAACCCCCTGGCCAATAACCACCCGGCCTATAACCCCCGGCCAACAACTCCCCGAAAGTTGATCAGTTATTCAGCCGGTAGGCGGTGATGACTGGCACAAATCCAACTTATATTTAGGCAATGCATTACTTTTATTGGCCGGCTTGTTGTTGGCCGGGGGTTATTGGCCTTTTCCCCCAAGTAAACAGTTGTTTATTGAGTACAGCCGTAAAATCGCAAAACGCTTCGTGTATCTGAGAATGATTAAAGTTTCTCAAGATATGTCCGTCTTTTAGGCCTCCTCATCGTAATCTTTTTTATGCTTATCACACCCACATGGTTCTAGACAAATAAACCTTCATGGAAAAGCTTCCGGGACAATTACCTTTTGGGTAATAAAATAACAACATCACAATAACCCGGACCAATAACCCGCGTTCAGTAGCCCCCGGCCAATTACCCCACACCATCCGCCCATAGAAGAATTACCACCGGCCAACACCCTCGTAGCTAATAACCTCCAAGAAACTGCCCCAATCTTAACCTCGCCAAACAAGCGCCCCAAACTTAGCAAGTAAAGCATGTTAAAAGTGTTTGATTGTTTGAAAACTTATTTCCAGGCTCAATCATTCATTTGGACCAAAAATGTGGCCATCTGGTAATATAAGAATGGATTGTTATAGAATTCATATAATCTAATTACATGTATGTGAAAATTATTTCAGTATGCGTAAAAGAGTAGAGTAGTGGGAAGCATCTGGTGTGTTGGTGCTCGCGAACCGAGTTCTCCGGTAAGGGATGCAAACGCGGCACCCCGTAAATTTTAAAAGTCCTTCATTCGCTAGGAGTCGGCATTTATTAAATGAGATACATAACGTGATGGTCGCCATGCGTGGCTGGCGGGCAATTAATTTTGTCTTCTGAAATAACTATCATGACAGTGGTTAAAAATAATACCATCAGCTGGTGACGATATTGATGCGCTATCGCCTTCATGTGTAGGACTGCTCGTCTCCGACAACGGGGCTAAAAGAAATGTAAAAGTCAGCTAGCTGTAAATTTAGAATTAGGTTATCAGTAGGTGAAACTCTTTTTGAATTAGTATCCAAAACAACAAGATCACACATCATTACAAAGAGCAATGTTTCTAACAGCATTTTCTCACTTAGAATTAAATAGTGGTTACATATACATGTACATGTAGCCTACATATACGCGTATATGGCGTGATGTCATGCATAAGTCCAGGTTTCTCCTAAGTAGGCTAACTGGACCGGCGGCTGCTGCGCTTGCTTCCCCGGAACAATGTGTCTTCTTTCTGTACGCTTCTTAAGACATTTGTCTTTGACCGATGCTGGACTGACAGCGCCTCTAACTAGGTTTCATGAAGGGGCGCTAAAAAATTTCGAAATGAATGAATGAATGGAAATAGTGATAAAACTGCCGCGGCATCTCCTCCTTCAAGTGTACGACTTATTGAATGCAATAACGGGGCTACAAGAAATAAAAGTTCGGCCAGCTGACAGTAAGCATCGCTTGATTAATTAACTGATAACATTCTTTCATAATAGTTGGACTACCTAAAACGATACGATCTCCGATAAAACTTTAAAACGAGAGGAATTTTAAAATATTAGTTGTTAGTATGAAATAGGAACCAATATATGAAAAACCTGAAAAGACATTTGGATTTTAGTAAAGTTTTTATATCTAATTATTTGAGAAATATTCCGTTTAAATTAAATATTTATATAAATATTTATATAAATATTTCCTTTTAACCCATTAGTGCCTGATTTTTGGTTTTTGCTTAAATTCTGTAAAATACTATTGTTTTTGTATATATAAGGTCATATCCGGATGACATTTGAAATAATACTTAATTAATTTTTTTATATTGAATTTTTTATTCCCGTCCCCATTTTGGGGACGTCAGGCACAAGTGGGTACGTGAAGTTTCTGTTGGCTGTATTAAGCAATATGTAACGATTTGAGCAAGATAAGCACGTGTTCATTGTTAATCACTGCTGACAAGTAGCTGGCATCAAAAACTACTTATAGATTTGATGAAACTATATAAAGGAATTACTATATTCATTGCAAATGGCTGAAAAATGAAAGGGTAGCTGTTGCAGTCTGCCAATGGATCAGCCATGCGCTTTGCATGGCAACATCAAGAAGGTATGCAAAGAGTGCAAACTACCACTTCTGTGACCTGATTGAAATGTGATACATGTATGTGCTAATGTTCTGATCCACTCTGTCAACTCCTCCCATGTTCCGACTGTACTGGTCAATCACGAAGGGCTGTGTGATGTCAATAGGCTTCTTGTCAGCCCGTGGCCATCTCTTCGCCATCTCCAACGGCTCAATGCCATGACAGTTCGATACCATCATGACCACACTGTTGTCATTCATTGCGTGATCATGATTTCAGTTGTCAAATCCTGCCGGTTGCCATATGCTCCGCATCTTCTTCATCTTTTCCACTGACGTCACCGGACGTTATCCATTCGGTTGACTCGCACCGTTCCAGTCACCTGAAGGTCCTTTTTGCCCAGTTCATGAAGCAGATTCATGAACGGTAAGAAGTTATCTGTAGTGGCATGCAACAGGTCAGTACTTGTCAAGTCTAACCTTACTTTCGACCTGCGTGATGAACCAGCAGTGAGGTCATAGCTAGAGAAGCAGCAGAACGTGTGACGTCAGCATCTGCTGAAGCCGTTGTATCTTCCGAGGTATCTTCCGAGGTAACTTCCGGCTGTTCGTATCCACCATTTTTCACGCTTATTAGGTCCCCTCAATACTGTTGATTCACTCTCTGTCTCCAGCTGATTGCGAGAAAGATTGTCAATGGTACCAAGTTCTTCACCGACGCTGTGCATCACTGTATGATGGATCAGTCGGTGGACATATAAATGTTCGCACCCCCGAAGCTCTTATCATTTTTCAGCATGGCAATAACATCATCAACAGTGTATTCTATTGGTATTGGCATTCTGAACTAACAATTATACATAAACAGTTTCCTGGATTTAGTATTTGGCACATTCAAAAGAATGGTGGCCTGTTTATCGCTAAGACAGGTTCACGGGGGCACTTGTGCCTGGCGTCCCCAAAACGGGGACGGTATATAAAAATATAATATAAAATGCAGCAATTGTCGTAAAATAAAATAAAAATATATTTAGCAACAGCATGTAATGATCAATGTTAGCAAATACTTATTTTACGAAAATGTTGTATTTTTGTGCAAAAATACGAACTTTATACTCGCATATTGTCGGAAATAGCAAATTTCGCTAACTCATCAGAATTGTCCCGCCTCACTTCGCAAAACTAATATAAAATCCTCTCAAAAGTAGCCAAACTTCAAGCTATATCACTTCTAATTCACCGAAAGTCAACAGACTGGAAAAATATTAGATGTAGCACAAACTAGCCCGGTTAGAACAACCGTCCCCAAAATGGGGACGACAGGTTAAGGAAAAGTCATTGTTTTATTAAAACAAATTCTTCTCAGAAATCGTCTATAAAATCATTAAAACGGCTTTTAAAAATCTAGTTTTAGGCCTAGTGTGTTTAGAACATAATATGTTATAAACACATAAATAAATATTATTTATATAGCTTATTCAGTCAAAAATTTGAAAATTATAAACATTACATTAAGCGCCTCTGTTTGCCATGGCTATTGATGGGCGCTATATAAATACTTGAATACAATACAATACAATACTTTTTATCACATTTTTGCCATTATCTCATTAGTGCATGTTGCGATATAGTCGGTGTCCGGACAATTCGGCGCAGGACAATTCGGCACGCATAATTCGGGGCGGACAAATCGGCGCGGACAATTCGGCGCGACAATTTGTCGCGGACAATTCGGCGCAAAATGTAATATTAATTTTATAGAAAATTCCGCTTTTATTCACCAATATTTTTCGTCAATCCCGTTTTTATTTCAGCAATATTTTCTCATCAATCTGGCTTCCATTTCAGCAATTCTTTCATCAATCTGGCTTCCATTTTAGCGATATATGTATTAATCCCGCAAGTATTTTGTCATCAATCACACTTCTATTTCAGCAATATTCTTCACATCAATCCCTCTTCCATTTCAGCAATACTTTTTTCATCAACCAGCTTTCATTTTGGTAATTATTTTATACAATTTCGCTTCCATTTCAGCAATATTATTTATTCAATCCCTCTTCCATTTCAGCAGTTGTTTTGCATCAATCCTTCTTCCATTTCAACGATATAATTTTCATCAATACCGCTTCCACTTCAGCAATATTTTGTCAACCTCGCTTCCATTTCAGCAATATTTTTCATCAATTCATAACCCTAACTCATAATGTCTAGTACCAAACGGGATTGGTTAAAAGAATATTGCTGAAGTGCAACTGGGATTGAAGAAAAGAATATTGCTGATATAGAAGCGTGATTGATGAAAAGAATATTGCTGAATGAAAGCGGAATTTTCTATAAAATTAATATCGTATTTTGCGCCGAATTGTCCGAGACGAATTGTCGCGCTGAATTGTCCTGCGCCGAATTGTCCAGGAACCATATAGCCTGCCTCTGGTCTTTTGGTCAGATGGGTCACGCCTGTTGCAGAAACACGTAGCCCTGTAGCAGTCGTCATTGAAGGCTGAAGATTTCCGTCGGAAAATGCATTGGAACACTAAAAATTGCAGTAAAAGTTCCGATTTCTAGCTGTGGTATATTATAGGCAGTAGTTTTCCAGAATTTCTTAGTCCAAATGTAGCAATCTAAGCTATTGAATTCTTCGAACTGTCTGTGTTTCTGTTTTGAAAGGGCGATTCCTATCGTTCTTGGAAGAACTTTCCAAACTGTCTAGGTGGTTTCAAGTGAATAAACTATGGTTAAATATTACTAAATGTAATTATGTAATATTGAAGAGTAATAAATCCAATAATCTCGATTTCTCTAGTAGGGCATTGCATGAACCAATGCCAAAAAATAAAAGTTTAAATTTTCCAAGTGCACCCCTTCCCTGCTGTGGTGAATCGTCCGAGGACGAATCATTCAGGGACGAACAGTCCCCAATCCGTTTTTAATACAACAACATCAAACTCTCGGTGGATATATGTGCATGACAAAATTGTGTTCAACTTCAAAAAAAATATTAAAGTATTAATGTTCGCATGCCAACACCATATATTTGAGAGAACCCTTGTGCCGTACATAAGGAACTGTTTGGTGATACATCAGGACCTGAAAACACTCTTTTGACAAAATTTTGGGACGCAGTTTTTGAAGATCTTAACACATAATAAGATTTCAAGAGATTGAAGATCAGCAATCAGGCACTCAAATCCAGAAGAGAAAGCGTAATACAATCTTTAAAACGAACTCCAGACAGAAGCAGATGTAGGCTACGGATTTACTACAGGGAATGTGCATATCCCACTGCCTGTATGTCTGTTCTTTTGTCTGCCTGCCTGTGTCTTCCTGTCTATCTGCCTGTTTTTGCATGCCTGTATTCCTGTGTTTCGCATGTAATTAGTATTCCCAGGGAGACGCTGGTCATCTTGTAAGCGGCGCTCAACAAATGACTGAATACATTTACATTACATTTACATTTATGTCTGCCAGGTTCGAATCCCACCCGCGGATAACATTCTATAATTTCTCTTTACGTGTCTTTAGAGTCGGTTACAGTCAGGTTAAGCGTCGTGATGGACGTTTAAGGGTTAGTATTAGGGTTGTGTAGTCATTATACTCAAATGTTACGCTTATTCCGTCGGCGATCTTCTAGTATATGTGATTCCGCAGCCGACGGCGGCTCCCTAGTCGCGTCCTGTCTTTAATTACAGTTATAACATTGTGTTCAACCTTTCCACCGTGCTTTAAATACATGCATTGCTA
>Ga0081606_1000443_pt1 | contig 17356 bp, 7 predicted proteins | sample EareggfetidaYelm_FD_71127 | JGI IMG/M metagenome (GOLD analysis project Ga0081606, IMG submission 71127) | Earthworm egg capsule microbial community from the University of Washington, USA - E. fetida Yelm (SPADES assembly) (version 2) | ecosystem: Host-associated > Annelida > Reproductive system... | reverse complement strand
CGCTTATAGAAATAGCCGCGCTGCCGCCATAGTCACGGTCAATATTGCCGGCGTTGTCTGTGACGCGGATGGAAAGCTCAAACTCTGCCCCGGCTTCTGCATTTATTGCAGCCGGCACTGCCCATTGTGCCGCGGCAACCACATTTATTTTATTCGTGACGCCGGTATTTGTTTTAATGTCCGTCCCTATTGGGGCCAATGCCGAGCCGGCGGCCAGCGTGACGGCTCCGCTCGTTAAGGCCACATTTATGTACTGATTGTCGGTGACATTGTTGGCAAATGATGCCTTCAGCCAGATCGTTTTATCTACCCCGTTACTTACAGTGAAAAGAGGATTGCCCGTAAAAGTGACCGTTCCATTCGTACCCGAAACCGTTACGTCTGTTCCTGCTTGTGAACCATCCGTACTATAAAGTCCTGCGGTTGCCAGATTGCCGGAATTGGTAATGCTAAATGTGAGAGAGGCGATTCGGGTGGGGAGCGCATCGTGGCCCGCATCCGTGAATTTTATCCCAAAAAGCGCAGTGCGCGAGTTATCGCCCGGGTGATACATGCTATAACTAATGCCCGTCGGTTGCGGTTTCCCGGCATCAATTACAGATACCGTGGTTTTGCTGCTTATGAAAGAATACGTCTTTGTAATCTCATCGGTTTGCGATACCGTATTGCCCGAATTTACGGAAACGCCTCCGGTGGCAGTACTTATAACAGGCGTTGCCGTCGTACCGATTGACAAGGTCTCATCGGGTTTTACCTCTATCACCAAATACAGCACTATAAATTCTTTGGAGGCCATCTCAATGCCGCTCCCGCCGCTAAAAACTATGTTGCTTGCTGAAATGGAGGCGTAGGTGTTTGAAAACCGAATCGTTTCCACTGTTCCATCCGCGCTAAACGAAGAAATAGCCGCTCTCGCCACGTGCGCAGACCCAATCCCGCTGACCGTAAGCCCTGTAATCGTCAAACTTCCGGGGCCGTCATTGAATGCCCTAAATTTTAGCGCTTTATTTCCGATTGTGCCCCCCACAAGGGGCGAGGAGGCGAGGGGCAGCCCCAAATCATCCGCATTCGATACCACCAGGGCAGAGGGCTGTGCAACAACCCGGAAGGCTGTTAAACAAAACGTCCAGAATAGTACTTTTTTCATAAAGTGTGTTACTAAGGCGCAAAAGTAACACAAATTTATTCAATAATTCAATGAATAATTGCAGGTTATAACATAGGTCAATGATTAATGGTGAATAATTAATGATTAATGGCGAATGGTTAACGGCGAATGATGAATGATTAGGTGAATGATTAATGGTCAATGGGGTGTCCGTGTCCCTCTCGTTCCTTGTGTCCCTCACGCCCCCCACGACATTCCGCAATAGTCTGCGCAAATGGGCGCGGCGAAAGCATTAACCATTAACCATTGCCCATTAGTTTTTTATCATTCCGTGCGGATCAATCACAAATTTTTTGGCGGCGCCCTTGTCAAAATCGCGATAGCCCTGAACGGAATCGGCCAGCGAAATAACCTGCACATTAACCGCCTTTGCAATCTTAATTTTATCGTATAAAATGGCGTTCATCAATCGGCGGTGGTATTTCATCACAGGACATTGGCCGGTATGAAAGGAGTGCGATTTTGCCCATCCGAGGCCAATTCGAATTCTGAGGCTGCCGATTTTTGCGGCCTCATCCACGGCGCCCGGATCGCCCGTCACATACAACCCCGGAATACCCAACTGACCGCCCGCCCGCGTAACCTCCATAATAGAATTTAACACCGTAGCCGGATGCTCCGCGCCGCTGTCATGCCCGTGACCTTTGGCTTCAAAACCCACGCAATCCACGGCGCAATCTACTTCCGGAATGCCCGTAATCGCCTCGATTTGCTCGGCAAGAGAGGCTTCCTTTTTCAGGTCGATTACTTCGCAGCCAAAACTTGCCGCTTGCGCCAGCCGCTCGTCAATCATATCGCCCACAATGACCACGGCCGCGCCCAGCAAATGACAAGACGCCGCACAAGCCAATCCCACCGGTCCCGCGCCCGCCACATACACAATGCTTCCGGGCCCCACGCCCGCCGTAACGGCGCCGTGAAAACCGGTCGGGAATATATCCGACAATAAAGTAAGATCTTTAATCTTCGACATGGCCTGGTCTCTGTCCGGAAATTTCAGCAGGTTAAAATCCGCATACGGCACCATGACGTATTCCGCCTGACCGCCTACCCATCCGCCCATATCCACATAGCCGTAAGCCGCCCCGGGACGCGACGGATTTACATTGAGGCAAATACCCGTTTGACCCGCCTTGCAATTTTGACAACGCCCGCAGGCAATATTAAACGGAACGGAAACCAAATCTCCTGTTTTTATAAACTCCACGTCCCTGCCCGCTTCAATCACCTGCCCCGTGATTTCATGCCCAAGGATCAGGCCGGAAGGCGCCGTGGTACGACCCCGGACCATATGCTGGTCGCTGCCGCAGATATTGGTGGAAACAATTTTAAGGATGACTCCGTGTTCGCATTTACGACTGCCGAGGGCGAGTTTGGGATATTCTATTTCCTTCACTTCCACCACACCGGGACTGACATAGGCAACGCCATGATTCTGACACATAAGATTGAGTTTTAAGGTGAATATTTATTTGTTGTTGTGACATCGAATACATCACCATAAACTTCTCCTGCCGAAGAATTGACCCTGACGGACGGCTTATGCTGCTGTGTCATAACGGACGGCGAAGAGTAATATAGATGCATGCCATGTCTAATTTGTCGCAAAGCTAAAAATTTCTGCCATAAAACCAAGAAAAGCCCCAACTAATTTTAAAACAACTTAAAACGCCCTTCTATGACCGCCAATAAACTCTCTCGCGGTTTTATTAATTTTGGATAAAAACACCGCATCGACTCCTTAATTATTAAGGTGCGGCGTGTTCCGCTGAATTATCCCGCCTGCCATTTTTTCCGCAAGGCGGGATTAATCCGACGGACTCTCGTTTAGGCATTAATCATTATTTCCTATCTTTGCTCTTCAAAAAAGCAGATGAGATTTTTTTTTCCGATAGTTTTTCTTTGCGCGGCTTGTCTCAATGATCCGGATTGCTTAGTAGCCACCACCAATTTGGCGTCTTTCAACTTCAAGAAAGCAGACGGCAAAACGGCGGATACGCTTTGGATTGATTCGATAAGAGTTTCGGGATACAAAACCCAATTTACAATCAACGACCAAGACGCGGCGAGAAGAAATGTCACCGGCGTTAGACTTCCCGTCTATCCGGGCGATGCTCAAACCACGTACACATATTATTATAAGAAGAAAAAAGACAAGACGCAACAAACGGCTGTTCTCACATTCTCTTACTACAAAAATATAAAAGTGATTTCAAAGAAATGCGGCGCCTTTGTTTTTTATGAGAATTTGAGTTTGGTGAAAACCACTGCGGGTCCGGTGAAGATTGTGCAACCCCAACTAAATACAACGGTAACCTCGAATGCGGAAATTGTTTTTTAGTTTTTTGATTTTGGCGGCGGTCGATGCGGCCGCCCAAAAAAAAGGAGGCGTCCCGGACACGACGAAGAGCTATGTGCCTACAGGGTTTCGCGTGGGAACGGATTTAATCCTCCTTGGAAAATCATACGCGAAATACCTCAGAGGCTGGGAGCTGAATTTGGACACGGATTTTTGGCGATACAATTTTGCCGTGGATTACGGCTTCTCCGCCAATCACTTTCCCCTTGCCAATAAAGCCGGCGCCGTCTATTCTAATTCCGGGCACTATGTTCGCGTGGGCGCAGACGTGAATTTTCTGTTGAAAGATCCCGACCGCAATCGTCTCTTTATCGGGATTCGCTATGCCCGCGGGCGCTTTGGCGAAGGCGTGGCGTTCGCCGATTCGGTGAAAGGTCGTGGGCGGTTTCCGGATGCTCTCTATCACTATTCTCTCCATAACGACAAACTTCAGGCGCGTTGGTTTGAGTTGGTCACCGGCATTAGTCTGAAAGTCTGGAAAGGATTGTGGATGGGCTATACTGCCCGCATGAAGTTTGCCGCAAAAGTTTCAGGCGACGGCGTCTTTTCTACCTTCGAAATCCCCGGCTATGGCTTAAAAACACCCTCTATTTATTGGGGATTTAACTACCAGGTTTTTTGGCGGTTTTCTTGGAAAAAAACAGGGGCTTTGCGTCCCGACAAATAACCCCCCGCCCCGATTGGATGCCGTAAAACAGGCGCTCAAAAAATTCAACTGCCTTCGCCCCTGACGGATAACGCCCTTTCAGGATTCTTCATAATATCCTCTCGTTTAACCATTAATCAATGGCTCTAGTCCTAAACCGGCCTCCGATGCCGGGCACAAACGTCTGACTCTGAAAAGACATCGTATTATTCAGGAGAACCCGCCCGTGCCCATAAAAAAAACACTCCCTTGAACGCCGCAAAACGGGAGCATGAAATCAGCTCGATTTATTTTAACAGAATCGCAATTTTTGAAAATTTCAAAAATTAATACAAGCTCATAACCCATTTACATTTTATAAAAAAAATTTCAGCCCCGTGTCGGAAGCGCGGGCGGGTTACAATCAATCATTTGCGAAAAAATTCAGGAGACGGCGAACTAAGTTTTAGAGACGCGGGTTGCGGGCGCTTGAGAAATTTAGGGTTGCCTTTGACTGTTAAATTGCTCATGCAAATGAATAAGAAAATTTCAACAAGCCGCTTTGCCGTCGTTTTTAGCGCATGAAAATTGCATATATATTCATTTTTTAAAATTATTACTCTTAGTCATTAAATTACTCATGTAAACAAACAGGACAAATTTAACAAGCCGTTTTACCATTATTCTCAATGTATGAAAATTCATCTTTTAAAACTTGCCTTGCTTCCGGCGGCGCTCCTTTTTATTTTTTATGCCTGCAGGAAAGAGCAAGAAGCAGAAAAAACGTATGTCGTAACTTACGAAATAAATGAAGGAACCGGAACGCCTCCGTCCCCGCAATCATATCAAACGAACGGGGATCCGGTTAAGCTTAACAATGGTTCGAGTCTGTCAAAAACAGGTTTCACTTTTGGCGGCTGGGCCGAGAAAGCAGGCGGTCCGGCCCGGTCAAGTCCTTATACGCCAACCGACCACATAACGCTGTACGCCATTTGGAACCCGGCGATCTATACCGTTGCCTACAACCTCAGCGGGGGAATGGGAGAAGCCCCCATGCCGCAATATTATACCTACGGCGGGACGCCAATCGCCTTGAACGACGGCGAGGGCTTGAGCAAAGAGGGTTTCGCTTTTGGAGGATGGACGGATTCGAGCGGCGACAAGTCTCCTGTCCCCACCCCCTATACTGCGACAAAGAGCCTTACTCTTTATGCCATTTGGAACGCCGCGTCCCCCTGCACCATTACCTACAATATCAACGGGGGAACGGGGGAAACTCCCGTGCCGCAAAATTATCAGTATGGCGGGAAACCAATCGCCTTGAACACCGGCATAGGTTTGACCAAAACAGGGAGCGCTTTTGGAGGATGGGCAACCACGGCCGACGGCAACACCCCGGTCAACAACCTCCGCACCCCTACGGAGAGTCTTACTCTTTATGCCATCTGGCTTCCGGCTTATGTCGTTTCCTACAACCTCAACGGGGGAACGGGAATTCCTCCGCCACCGCAAACCTATGTCCAAGGTCGCGAGGCAATCTCCCTGAGCGACGGCACAGGTTTGACCAAAACGGGTTTCATTTTTGCAGGATGGGCAATAGCCGCCGATAGCCACACTCCTATCGGCAGCCTTTACGCCCCGACGGAGGACGTGACCCTTTACGCCATTTGGAGTTCCAATGCGGTAACCTATTTTGTATCGTTCAACCTCAACTTCGCCGAAAGCGGAACCCCTCCGGCCGGACAAATCTACACCGTCGGCGGACAAGCGTTGGCTTTGCCTGTTAATATCACTCGCCCGGGCTATGCCTTCGGAGGGTGGGCAACAACCGCGACCGGCACAGCGGCGGCGGCAAATCCTTATACGCCGGAAGTAAATGTAATTCTCTATGCCATTTGGAACCCGGTTTATGCCGTTTCTTACGACCTCAACGGGGGAACCGGGAACACTCCGCCGCCGCAAATCTACACCCCGGGCGGTACAGCTATCACCTTGAACAGCGGCAACGGCTTGACTAAACAAGGGTTCATTTTTGCAGGATGGGCGGATTCGGCGGTCGGCAACACTCCCCTCAACAGCCCCTATACCCCCACGGCGAATGTGACGCTCTATGCCATTTGGAACACGGTTTATACCATTTCATATGACCTCAACGGGGGAACCGGGAACACTCTGGCGCCGCAAACCTACACCCCGGGCGGTACAGCTATCACCTTGAACAGCGGCGCCGGCTTGAGCAAGCAAGGGTTCATTTTTGCAGGATGGGCGGATTCGGCGGTCGGCAATACTCCCGCCGCCAACCCTTATACCCCCACGGCGAATGTGACGCTCTATGCCATTTGGAACACGGTTTATACCATTTCATATGACCTCAACGGGGGAACCGGGAATACTCCGCCGCCGCAAACCTATACCCCGGGCGGGACGGCTATCGCCTTGAACAGCGGCGCCGGCTTGAGCAAACAAGGGTTCATTTTTGCAGGATGGGCGGATTCAGCGGTCGGCAATACTCCCGCCGCCAACCCTTATACCCCCACGGCGAATGTGACGCTCTATGCCATTTGGAACCCGGTTTATACCGTTTCTTACGACCTCAACGGGGGGAGCGGGAACACTCCGCCGCCGCAAACCTATACCCAAGGCGGTACAGCTATCGCCTTGAACAGCGGCGCCGGCTTGAGCAAGCAAGGGTTCATTTTTGCAGGATGGGCGGATTCGGCGGTCGGCAATACTCCCGCCGCCAGCCCTTATACCCCCACGGCGAATGTGACGCTCTATGCCATTTGGAACCCGGTTTATACTGTTTCTTACGACCTCAACGGGGGGAGCGGAAACACTCCGGCACCGCAAACCTATACCCAAGGCGGTACAGCTATCGCCTTGAACAACGGCGCCGGCTTGAGTAAACAGGGGAGCGCTTTTGGAGGATGGGCGGCTTCGGCGACCGACAACACCCCCGTCGCCAGCCCTTATACCCCCACGGCGAATGTGACGCTCTATGCCATTTGGAACCCGATTTATACTGTTTCTTACGACCTCAACGGGGGGAGCGGGAACACTCCGACGCCGCAAACCTATACCCAAGGCGGTACAGCTATCGCCTTGAACAGCGGCAACGGCTTGAGTAAACAAGGGAGCGCTTTTGGAGGATGGGCGGATTCGGCGGTCGGGAATACTCCCATCGCCAGCCCTTATACCCCCACGGCGAATGTGACGCTCTATGCTATTTGGAGCATCGTTGTTACTTATAACATTAACAGCGGGACGGGACCCACGCCCGTGGCGCAAACTTACAACGGCGTTGCCTTAATCTTGAACAGCGGCCGCGATATTTCAAAACCCGGCGTAGTTTTCCAAGGGTGGGCCACCACTCAAAACGGAACCGCGAGCGTGGACAATCCTTATACGCCCGCGAGCAGCCTCACTTTATATGCCATCTGGGGGGACCCCGTTATCTTTACGCTTACGGCGAAGGCAACCTCCTTCACCGACAACAGCACGACTGATCCCATGAAGTTGCGGCACGCCTTCCGTACGTCTGGCGGCGAAGTCGGAGAGAATATTTCCCCCGGATTTGACTGGGCTCAAGCGCCTGTGAAATTTGTTCGCCGATACATCATGGTGTGCCTTGACATGGTAGTAAACCTCCCCCTATTCTATTATGAAATGCCGACTAGCAGAACCGGATTGAATGAAGGAGACATTCCAAGACCGCCCACGGAGTTCCATGTGGGCGAAAACAATTACCAAGGACCTTGGCAACTCATCTCTACTAACTTCCACAACTATCAATTTAGAGTTTATGCGGTGAAAGACGGCTATGACATTTCAAGATTTAACGCCAGCCAAACCAATGTCATGAGTAACAATGCCGACTACATTATGGGGTATTCAAATATTGTCATCGGTAAGTTTAAGTATTGAATAGCCAATGGGGCTGATGATTAATGGTTAATGCCCCGCGCGCCACCCCGCCCCTTTGCGGGACGGTTTGGACATGCGGGGCATTTGCCGCAGGAAGCCGACAAGCCCCAAGAAAAGGGCGCATCTCAAAATCTACATCGCTATCCCACCCCCATTTTCAAATGGGAATTTTGAGATGCTCCCTTTTCGCAATAATGCAACCCGATTAAGTTGTCCGGACACTGTCCGGACACGGTATATTCAACGGTAAAAGATGCGCATATTGAACAGAGCGGAAAGCCCGACACTTCAGGGGGCAAGCCCAAAAGTGAGTCAGAATACCCCCTGCAGATTTACTCCTTCACGTCAAATTCGCCGGAGATATTGTGAATGTTGTATTCCGACAAATCTTCGGCGGCGTCAAGGCCGGTGCCGTAAAGCACTATTTAACCCACATTGCAACTATGGAGCCGTAAAGCCTTGAAAATAAGGATTTTCATTTTTTTTGATTCCGATTTGAGCACTACGGATTTTCATTTGTCAATAAGTATGCGTAAAAACGACGCGGAAATACATAGGCGCAAATTTAGCTAACCCAAACGTAAAAAAAACACCACTTTGGGTACTACAAAGCAGGGTCTTAAAACTGCCCCCTCTTTATTTAATCAAAATCTCTGTTTTTGAACTTTTGTAAAGCTAAATCAAGCTCATAACCCCCCTGAATTTGGCAAAAAAAATTTTTTAACCTGCAATTTTTGCGCAATGTGGGTTAATAGATATATCCAAAAACATTTTGCCGTTATTGGTTGCCAAATCATTTCCCTTCCATAATCTTTGCTACTTGATTTATCAATAGTTCTTTTTTAGGCAAATGATACACGTACTTAGAAGCAAATACTTGGTTGCTTAATCCGCCCAATGCGTATTCTGCGGTGATTTCGTCTTTATCGGCACATAAAATAATTCCTATTGGTTCGTTATCTTCGGCATCATTGATTTCAGTTTTATAATAATTCAAATATCCGTTCATATTTCCGGCATCGGACAATTTAAGTTTGCGAATTTTCAAATCTATCAATACATACGCTCTCAGTATTTTATTATAAAAAACTATATCCACATAGTGATGCCTGTTTCCAATAGTTACCCGCTGTTGAGAACCGACAAACATAAATCCCCTGCCTAGCTCCAATAAAAAATCTTCCATATTTCTGATGAGTTTTTTTTCTAAATCTTTTTCTAAAAATGGTTTCTTTTCCGGTATGCCCAAAAATTCAAAAACATATGGCTCTTTCAGCATATCCGAAGGGTGGTTTAAAGCAATTCCTTTTTCTTTCAGTTCCAATATTTTCATTTTATTGCCTTTCCCTTTTGACAATAACAGGCGTTCAAAGAGCGAACTTTCTATTTGCCGTTTTAATTCTCTCACATTCCATTTGGTGTTATGGGTTTCTTTCTCATAAAACAAACGGGCTTGTTTATCTGATACCTGCATTAGTTCGCAATAATGCGACCAGCTTAATTGTCCGGACACTGTCCGGACATCGGTATATTCAAGGTAAAAGTTGCGCATATTGAACAGATTGGAACGTGAAAATCCTTTTCCCAACTCATTGGTTAAACGTTTGGACAGGTGCAGTATAAATTCTCTGTCGGAATGATGTTGCTTTCCTTTGGAGGCTATCAGTTTTCCTATTTCCCAGTAGGTTAAAAGCATTTCCCTGTTGACTATGTTGGCAGTCTTTTCCCTCGCTTTTTCTATTATCGCTTTTATTCCTCGTACTAAAGGCTCTATGTTTGTGACTGTCTGCAATGCTGCTTTTTTCATTCTGTTTCTTTTTAAATTCTCTGCGTTGCGCGGCTTTTTTTTATTCTTTTCCCATTTGCTTAGTCACGTCAAAAATAAGGAATGTATCTTGATCGGCCATTCCTGTTTTTTTCCATATTGGTTTTGCAAAATACGGCTTTTGATATGCGCTATTCAAGCAATGCCTAGCCCTCCTTTCCTACAATTATTTTGCCTCGGATTCCGGCAATCGTCTGTTGCCCCCTGCAGATTTACTCCTTCACGTCAAATTCGCCGGAGATATTGTGAATGTTGTATTCCGACAAATCTTCGGCGGCGTCGAGGCCGGTGCCGTAAAGCACTTCGTTGGGCTGCTTGATGGTGACAAATTTTTCGGTGAAAATTTTCTTGGTATCGGGTTTCCAAAACAATTCTTCGGTAGTGAGCTCCTCTCCTTTGCCTACATTTTGAATGATAACCTTGCCGCGCCCGCGCCATTGATTTTCTTTTTTGAAATAATAGGCGTTGTTGGCGCGAAGGTCGGATGACTTCAACCCGGTATCGTCGTAAAATTCAATGTGAATGCCGTCGGGGAATTCGCGGTCGCCGCCGAGATATTCTTTGACGACGGCCGCCGTAATCTTCACTTTTACTTTATTGTTTTCGGCATAGTGCATGAGCATTCCGTTCAGTTCGCGCATCGGCCCGTTGTATTCTTCGGGTTTTTTGTTTTCCTCCATCGTACATTGCCAGCAGAGAAGGGCGAGGAGAATGAATTTATTTTTCATGAAATAAAGGTAGCATTTTTTTCTTGCCCGGCAGGGAGTCCGTTAGAGGCGTCTCTGCACAGGGAATTAGCGCACGACTAAAACGCCTCCGCGCATTTCCTGCCTTGCGGCTTCCGTTTGATATTTTCCGTTGTATCTGAGAACATAAATATAGACGCCGCCGGGAACGGGATGATCCGCGTCGTTTTGAAAGCCGCCGTTCCACTTAAAGTTGCGGCTTCCGGATTCAAATACCACTTCCCCCCACCGATTGTAAATAAAAATATGGAAATCATCGGTGATGAGGTAGGAGAGGACGGAAAACGTTCTGTTGTTTTCTTCTTCGCTTAAAGGGCGGAAGGCATTCGGCGCCACGACTTTGGGAAGACATTCCATGACCACCTCTGTTTTTTCGGTATTTTTGCACCCGTTGCCGCTCGTGTAAGTGACTTGATAATTGCCGACTTCCGTGGTCTTCACCGTTTGGTCAGTACTGATCACGGCATCGTCTTTTTTCCACTCGTAGGAGGCGAATTGCCCCCCGTTGAGAATGGCGTACATCGTGGACGGATCGGGATTTTCAGGGTCAGCGCAAACCGTAAACCGGGCAGGAAGCCGGCCTTTGGGCACGGGCTTTTTGCTCACTGCCAATTCTGCAAAAGCCTCGCACCCTCGTTTGGAAGCCACAACCTTAAATTTTCCTTCGTCGCCGGTGGTGTATTCCGAGCTTACGGCATCTTTAACGGGCAGGGCATTTAAAAACCACGAATAAGCCACGCCGGCGGTCATTGTTCTTGCCGTGAGAGTGAATTTCTCCCCTTCGCAGGCCAGCGTGGAGGCGAGCTTGAGGTCTATTGTTCCCCCCGCTATTTTTGCCTCTGTCGGAGGGGATTCGGCCTCGCACAAATTGCTATTATCTCTTACTTTCACCGACCATCGGCTTCCGTCGTCGGCAATGTCCACCCTGACGCTTCCGGAAACATCGGGGGTTAACGCGCCGTCTTTTTTCCATTGGTAAACATAGTTTCCGAGGGGCAGGGCAGTGAGCGTTACCTTGTTGCTGCAGGCGTCGGAAGATTGGATAGAGGGTTGCAGGAGGGCAGGCACATTCACCGACTTGGATACGAAGGAGGCACATTCTCCGATAGTTCCTTTCACGGTGTAGATTACCTCTCTTGCCCCCGGCGTCATGTCTATGGACTTGCCGACGGGAGGATTGGTGGCTATTGCATTGGGGACATTTGCCGTCCACTCATAGCGAGCCGCTCCCGAAGCCGTCAGTTTGAGGCAGTTTTGCGAAAAAGCGAGAGCCGCCACGCTTATGAGATCAAGGTCAATGGGTTTGGCAACCACGCAACCGTTGAGGTCTCTCACTTCAATCATATAGACGCCTTTCCTGAATTCATTGACCGTGTTAAAAGAGTTTCCCAAGGGCGTTACATTCATCTCTTCCAGAGGCGTGCCGTCGGGGCCTGTGATTTTATAATGAGACATCACCACGGGATTGCCTAGTTTGTTATTTTTAGCGGTTACTTTCAATTTAACCGGGTCGCACTTGGGGCCGATGGTTTTATGATTCCACTCAAAAACATCAGGCCCGGAAACCCCCGCCATTTGGGTGGTCTGACAAGCTGAATTTTCATCGGTAACTGTTACTGTATAGGTGCCTGTGGGGATGCCTGCTTCCGTATAGCTTCCGGCGGGAAGGTTTGTCTGTGAAACTGCGGGCCAATCCGCTTTTGATATACTATAAGCATAATGGTCATCGGAGGCAGTGACGTTTATGCGAATATTAATCTGCCCGTTTTCATGGCATCCGGGCGCATTGACGGGGGAGACGTTGATGTGGGGGTTAGGTTTCACTATCACCGCGGCTTGCCCTTGCGAGAAACATTGCTTGGAGGGATCAGGGTCTTTGACAGTGACCAATACTTCGTAGGCGGACGTGCGCACATTGGCCGTATTCACTTCCTGTTTAGACTTGTCGTTGTCGGTTTCGACGCCATTTATATGCCATTTAAAAGAATTGATCGTTTCCGGCAGACCCGATTCTAAATAATAGCCTTTTTCGCCTTCACATAGTTGGACGTCATGAAGCAGGGGCTTAGGTCTGTTATCCACTACGATAACCGTCTGACTTGCCGAACAGGCTCTATCTCCATTTCCATTTCTATTTCTGTTTCTATTTTTTCTTACAGTTACTTCTACTTCCGCAGGAGCAGAGAGCGATATGACGGACTTGTCGCCTAGCACCCTCCCGCTCCACTTCTCTACCCACTCAAATTCCAGGGGGACTCCGCTCTCAATTCCATTTACCAAAATGCTGTTATTAGAGCCATTCAAATTTCGGGGATTGGCGTCAAGTATCACCGAAGGCGAGCGACAAATAGCCGCGGGACTCGGTATATTCAATGGCTTTAATGGTTCATCCACCCGGACTTGCGTTTTCAAAATGAGAGAGTCATTTCTATCGTTGCATGACATATCACTATTATTATAAATATACGGAGGAGCATTATACGGGGGGCTATTATACAGATTTCCGGTGAGCAATGCCACGGGGAAAGTTTTATGGCAACCGCCTTGCTTGGCTATGCAACGATTGGCAAGCTGTACTTTTGGATTATAGCCTCCTGTGACAGGATATGTATATGTCAACTCTTCGGAAATTGGCGTGGCTGTTGTGATTGGCGGAGTGGGCGGGACTGTCAGAGGGGTGGATGGTTTCCATCCTTTTTGGTTGCCAAAATTCCATCTGATCTTATCTATTTTTTCATCGAAGGCAATGCCAAATCCGGAAGGCTCTCCAAGGCAAACGCTTGGCAGAGTGGCGACCGGATACTCGCTTCTTCCTGTATGCGAAGATGTCCAGGTGGGCAACCCCCACGAACACGTGCCCGCGGGCAGTCTAAGAGTATTCTTGAACACGGGAGTTCCATTCGGTCCCGAAATTTCTCCCAAGAAAGGGCTTCCATTCATCGAAATATACAATTTGCCGTCGGGGCCGTAATTCATCGCCCCTAAATTTCCGGCATGGCTGATTTTTGCCGCAAGAGCAGGCGCGGCATTGTGGCCTATGCTAAATTTGTATAACCCCGCATTTCCCCCGTTTTGTCCGTTTCTGCTTCGCACAGAGGCAAAGAGACTCGTTCCTCTTTCAGAAACAAAAATAGCCACTCCATACACTTGCCCCGATCTTCCGCAGTCTATCGGCTTAAAATCGGTCATCAATCCAAGGTGCGGGTCAAATTTGAATAACTCCACTCGATTAAATCCGGCCACGGCCTGTACGCCGGGCCCCGCAGGCGTTGGTCCTTTAGAAACCGCCACGGCCAATGCGCCCGTGACGCCGGCCGTGGACAATTTTATTTGTCCGGCACCCATGTTCGGCGCTCTGTTATGATGAACCGTCCCAATAGCGGACGTGCGGGGTTGTCCTATTCCCTTGTCCGTTATTTTGTAAGCCCTGAAAATATTGTTTCCGTCCTCGTGACCTGCCAGCCAACCGCCGCTGCTTCCCCTGTCGTAAAAGATGCGCTCGGTGGAGCTTGAAAAGAGCGTCTGATTTTTGACCGTTACATCTCCCATTTCATTAAAGCGGCTTATCTGTTTTAAATCAAAAAGCGAATACCGCATTTCGCTCGTCTCTGTTCCGTCCGTTCTTTGAGTTATGAAGGGCGTGAAAATATAGAACAACGTGGTGTCTTTAGGCACCTGCACCACCTCCGTTTGCGTACTTATGCTCCCCCCGATATTCGTGGCCAATGGGTTTCCCTTCTTATCCCAAACGGTCATGCCGTCGGTGTAGAAAATGGGATTGCCCATGGGGTCGCAGGCGAGATTGCAACCCTGCGCGACATTCATGCGGTTTGCCAAAGGGGCAGGAAGCCTAGTCCTTCTTCTGTCCGTAAAATTTATCCGCGCCCGGTTGCCAAAATACCAATAATGATTGTTAATTGTAAATTCTCGTCCATACTCATTTACGGTAACTCCCGCGTAGGCTGTGCATCCGCTGTTGGGGTCTTTTACGGCCACGTAATAATATCCCGCCGTGTCTATCGTGATTTCATTTGTGACGGCGCCGGTGGACCAAAGATAAGAAACGTTCGGACTCGCTGTTTTCGTGGCTTTCAATGTAAAGAAAGGATCGCATAAAGGAACATCCACATTCTTGCTCTCATCAATAGTATTATCGTCCTTTTTAATCTTGGGCAGCCGTTTTCTCAACTCACAAACGCAGGCCGTGGTGTCTTCTTTGGGAAGCGCCAACTTTATATTAAAATCCGTTAAATTAACGGCCTTGGAAATCCTTACTTCTTCGCCGTCATAATAGGCCGTCATGGTCACCGGATTGGAAGGGTCCTTAAAGCGGTAAACAGGGCTCCAAGTTTGTTTTTGTTTATCCGCCTCCAAAAATGACCATTGTACGCTGTCGGCGGTGGGGGTCGTTTTTGGAAAAAAAACAGTAGGCGCCCTCAAGCACGTTCCCGCAAAATCAAAGTCTGCGGACACGCCCAGATTCTGCGGGGGCAGAAAGGAAGGGAAACGAGCGCCGCCAAGATTGTCAATTCTGATTTTATTTTCATTCACCGTAAGGCTGTACTGCGCCGGGGCGTCGGTTTTGCCCACTCCCGTCAGGCGTCCCACCAAATAATTATCGCTTTCGGGCGCTTGATAGATGTGATAGATATTGCCGTCGGCGGCCAACTGCAAGTCATAGCCGGCACGGATAAGAGCGCCCCCCGTCACAGAGAACGGCGTTGCGCCGCTGCCGACTTTATAACACAGTACGCCCCCGTCATTATTGGCCGTTCCGTTTTCGCCGACCGTTCCTTTTTTTGAAAGGAATAAATAATCGCCCTTGAGCGTAAACTCGCTGTCCGAAACGTCAAAGGCGGGGTCTGCAGTTAGCGTTTCTTTATAGGCGATGGCGGCGTTTGCGCCCACGGCGGCCAAAATTACGGGGCCCTCGTCGGGCGTGATAGCCAACATTTTGGTCGCGTTATTATAGGCAAAATTTTTCACGGTGAAATCGGGCGCTCCGGCAAGCGTGACGGTCTGCGGCGTTAAGGCGGCAGACACATTCGGAACCACCGTGACCACTTGCAAGGTCTTGCTTAGAGCGGTACTCTGATAGATAACATAGAAGTCTGTGCCGTTGGGATGCGGCACCGTGATAAGTCCGGTTCCGGCGGATGCGCCAAGCGCCGTATTTTTTGCGAGAACGGTCGCGGCGGGAGGCCTTAGCAAAGCCGGCGCAAAATACTCGACTTGAACGATGGAATATTTTACGCCGGCTTCGCTATTGGTAAATATCACATACCTGTTGCCGGCGGTGTTCCAAGGGCCAATAGCGGAAGGCTGGTCGTAGGGAGGGGCTTCGTTTGGGTCGTTGACAGGGGTTCCGCGTAGGTCGCCGTTGGCGCAGAGGGCGTGGTTGGCTCCGTAAACCGCTTTGCCGTCGGTATAGAAAAGCAATTGCCCTGTTTCCGGATTGGAGGCCACGGAAGCGCCTCCCGCTTCCAAGGGATGCTTCCCCGTCATCACTGCCGTTCCCAGCGACCCTCTGTTCATCGTCATCCAATAGGGGGAATTTCCCATAAGCCAATTCAAATCGGCCAGACGGTTGGTCAGTACTTGCTGAGTGGTTTGCGCCCGGGTCGCAACAGTAAAGCAGGTCAGCAGTAAAGCAACTTTCATTTTTATATTTCTCATTCTTATACAGTTAACTTATGTGATTTTTTGCGCTGCATTATTCGGGTTGCATTCACATATTTGGTATAAAAATAAAGAAAAATACAGACAACAAAAAAAGGCCGGGTTAAATCTTCTTTCAGGCGCAACGGGAATAAGCGAGGCGGCAGAGGGAAAAATCGCGGGTTTTCAATGCCCTGCTTGCGGGTTGGGGACGCTCATTGCGGGCGCTTAGAATCGGGGGAGGCGCAACAATGGCTAGTGGCTAATAATTAATGGTTAATGGGGGTTAATGCCTCTTCGCGGAGGATGGGCATACCAGGGGCACCCGGGGTTTTAAGTCTATTTAACATAATGTTGAATTTAATACACTCCCCATACACTATCTATACCTGGGCTATACACCATCTATGCCCTATCCATGCCCCGTCTATGCTCCGTCTATGCTCCGTCTAGCCCCGTCTAGCCCCGTCCATGCTTAGGCTATGGAGGCAATCCAAAAAAATGTTACCTGATTTCTGAAGAGTTTGGGATTAACCTTTACTCATTATTTGGGGGTTTCCCTGACGGGGCGGGCTTTCCGCTCCAATCTTTTTTGAGACAAAAAAGGATTTCCGCTCCAATCCCTAACCCGCGCCGCCTTCGAGGCTTACGCGAAGAGGCAGAATGGGAGTCATTAACCCGAAACTTTTGGGGTTTAGGCGATAGGCACGCCTAATTTTTCCAACCTCATTTTGGCAGACACATTGCATTCGGCGAGGCGGCGCTCTTGCGGGCGTTAAGGGGACGTTCTTCAAGGGAGGCCGATACAATGGTTAATGCCAAACTCTTCAGAAATTAGGTAACATTTTTTTGGATTGCCTTATAGCCTAAGCATAGAAGGGGCATAGACAGGGCTAGACGGAGCATAGATACAGTATATAGACGGGGAATAGACGGGGAATAGACGGGAAATGGATAGGGCATAGGCAGGGCATAGATAAAGCATAGACAGGGCTTGCTTAAAAACTAAAAAATTCAATAAAGACGCGCCTTTAGGAGGCGTTATGTCAAT
>Ga0081606_1000353_pt1 | contig 17402 bp, 14 predicted proteins | sample EareggfetidaYelm_FD_71127 | JGI IMG/M metagenome (GOLD analysis project Ga0081606, IMG submission 71127) | Earthworm egg capsule microbial community from the University of Washington, USA - E. fetida Yelm (SPADES assembly) (version 2) | ecosystem: Host-associated > Annelida > Reproductive system... | reverse complement strand
AATGCGGCTGCGGTCGCGGCAGCGAACGGGGACCGGACTTCGAGCGCGTCCGCGGCCGGAACCACGAACGCTACCGCTGCCTCACAAGCCGCAGCGATCACCTCGGCGTCGTCGGATGCGTCCGCGTCATCGACTTCTTCTGCGGTGGGGTCCGCGGTTGCGGCTGCGAACGCGAATAACACTTCGTCTACGAACGCGGCAGGCTCGACGGTCGGGACTGCGAACGCGGCTGCCGCATCGCGGTCTGCGGCGGTGGCGTCTTCGAATTCGCGTGGGAACGCGGCTGCGGCATCTGCGAACGCGGTCGCGGCATCGCGGGCCGCTGCGCTTGCATCGGCGTCTACAAACGCGTCTGCGACCTCAACCACGTCGGCGAGTGCGGCGTCGGTGGCAGACACCCGGGCTGCGGGAAACGCCAATAACACCTCAGCCACAAACGGAGCCGAGTCTGCTGCGAATGCGAGTACGGCCTCGCAGGCGGACGCATTCACGACGGCATCATCCGATGCATCCACGGACTCATCAGGCGGCACAAATTCGTCGGGTAACGCAGCCGCTATTTCTGCGGCGTCAGACGACAAGGTCGCACCTGCGCTAGATCTCTCGCGTTTCCTGGTTGACTCGATCATTGCGATTGGATCTGTGGCAATATTCTTATTCATAGCACTGGGATTGGTAGCGCGCCGTCGCCGTCAAACACAACAGACTGCCTCATAAACGTGACAGACCTCCTACCCCGATATGGCCCATCTCCAGCCAAGGGATATCTTCACGCAAAGTGCACCACGACCGATAGTCATATGGCGAGGCATCCTCTGCTCACGTATCTGCAATATCTCAACCGCCGCCGTGTTCGCCCGGGAATTCGCCCCCGCTGATTCCCTTTCGCTGCCGCAACCGCTTGACTCTGTTGACACGACCGGTCACACCCAGTCTCTGACTGCCCCTTTCCACATGGAATGTGTACTCCATGACACGAACGCACGAGAAAATCCTCAGTATTTCTGGGGATATGTCGATCCTGATTACCGGTGCACTCGCAGAGCTTAACGGGCATTATTGCTGTGTGTACGGTGAAGGGATCACACCGGTGCACGCCCGTGTTTTGCGTTGTCTGTGCCGGGATCGCGGAAGCGACCGCAGACGACGCCGAGATCGCTTCCGCTTGGTGGGGATACGTACGTCACTAAATTCACGGATTTCAGCTGAGCGATACTGAACGATGTGCGTACGTCAGTAAGTTCACGGATTTCACTTCGGCAGCTTCTGTGGGTGTGGCGGGTGTGCCACCGGCCGGTGAGATTGCCATCACCGAGCAGGGGGTGCCGTGAGCTTACATGAGGATGAGGGGAAAGGAGCCGTCCTCACGAGGCAGGAGAGCGGGCAACCTGAGTCGGTCCCATGGAACCGTCAAAGGAGCCCTCACTTACGGGGCAAGGGATGATCCAAGAGTCAGTTGAGGATCTGCACGAACAAGAAGCCCTCACTTACGGGGCAAGGGAGGCTAACCGTCAGACCTCGGGTGGGATAGCGCTCGCAATTCCTGGTGATCTCGGCATCGGCGACCGTGAACCTCGTGGTGTGTGTAGTTGCGATCGCGATTCCTGATCACGTTGGCACAGGGACTGGGCTCGACCCTGATGTGGGTTTGGTGTCCGATTTGTAGAGCATCGGCACGGGGGGGGGCATCCGTATGGTCACCGGCCTCATGGCGAGTCGCGGACACTCGGGTTCTCGTTGGGGTATCCGTGTGGTTGGCGACTGGTCGCGCTGGACGTGGAGGGTTTTCCCTCTTTCAACGCGCTGGTGGCTTCCACTGGTAGAGCACCTGGAACTCGGGTGTGTGCGAGAGATTCAAACTCACAGCCGCCTACCAGGAGGATTTTATACCATTTTTTAGGTACTGAATCATCTTTAGAAGGTCAAGTGTCAACGTAGCGCAACGCCTGGCTTGCGCGCTAGGGAGAATTGTGGAGCATGTGCTGTGTGCATCACGTGTGCCGATGATGGGCGCGTCGGAGTTGGTGGGGTGCGCACCTGGGACGGCAACTGTGCCGCTGCCGTCTCCTGCCAAGATGGCCCCGGGCATTTTGCTTCGAGCGTTATTGACGGTGCTGCCCCTTGGGATGGCGAACACGGCGAAGCTGCGTGATCGGGTGTTGAGTAATGAATATGGGAAGGTCTCATCTGGGGGAGGCTCATCTGGTGCGGTGAGCTCTTCGGGGGATGGCTCGGGGTCGTTGTTGGCCCCGGTGTTCTCCAGAGACGAGCGCGTGACGGTGGTTGTTTCTGACCGGGCGAGGGGGCAGGCGCAAGCAACACGAATCGCTGAGAAGGCGCTCGGTACCACGTCCACTATGGCATGTGCGTTGATGAGAGTTGGAGAAAAATGACACAATCCGATTCGGCTAGAAAGACCACACGCACACGAAAAAACAAAAGGGCGTTAGGCCGCAGGGATGTGGCACTGCGTGGCCGCGGCATCCGAATTTTTGGGATGCTCCTCATCACGATCATTGCGATACCGTTAATAATAGTCGGGATGCCGCCTGCAAACGCGAACCCTTATGCTGCCCCGGGGTATTCGGTAAGAATGACCAGGTCGGCTACGGGGGTCAGGACGAATTTTCGCGGCGTGGATGGGTATTCGGTGAAAATATTTCCGGTGATCATAACCTCTGAGGCAGTACCGTTGCAGAGCCCATTGACATTTACTGATGATTTGTCGAAGTTCCCTGCTGGAACAGTGTTGGAGTCGTGCTCGCTGCAACGGTGGCCCACTTCTGTGGGAGCGGGAAGCTGCAGTCAGTCCAGACCTGGTGGAGACGTGACTATCTCGATCCCAATCAGCGGTCCTCCTGTGGCGGGAACACGCATATATGATTCGGGCTATACCGAATACTTCTACACCCTTGACGTGCTTGCACAAGAACCAAACAAGACTCCGCTTTGGCGAGAAACTGAGGCTGCAGGCTTTAGCTCGTATTTCACGTTGTTTGTGCCGCGCTCGTCAGTGTGGATTCCTCCTGAAGGGCTTGGGTTCTTCAACAGGTTCACGAATTTTTCTCCTGTGTCTACCTCAGGCTTACCAAACATACCGCAGTATCACACGACGTTAGAGTGTGAGGGTTCGCATAACTTACAGTGCGGTATGGTTTACCTCCCGGGAACTCGGCAGGATGAGGGAGGGTCAAACCGCAACGATGGGGGCTTTGCCGTGGGCCCGGGGCCCTCGCAGGGTGGGGATGGGGGCTTTGTCGTGGGCCCGACGGGTGGGGGTGGGGGAGGGGGCGGGGGCGGAGTATCTCGTCCGGTTCCCGTGTCGAGTGCGAATGCGGCAGCATCTGCCGGGGCGGATTCGCGGGCGAATGCGGCGGCGGTGGCAGCAGCAAATGGGGATCGGAGCTCGGTGGCCTCTGCTGCGGCATCTGCGAGTGGGCAAGCGGCGTCGCGATCTGCGGCGTCATCGAACGCGTCATCGAACGCGTCATCGTCGGCGGGTGCATCTGCAGTGGGGGCCGCGCAGGCGGCGGCGAATGGGGACTATACATCGTCTACGAACGCGGCGGGGTCTGCGGCAGGGTCTCAGAATGCGGGTGCGGCGTCACAGGCTGCTGCGATCTCGTCGGCGTCGTCGAATGCCTCGGCGGCATCGTTGGGTAATGCGAACGCGTCGGCGTCCGCGGGGGCGGATTCGCGGGCGAATGCGGCTGCTGTTGCGGCTGCGAACGGGGATCGGAGTTCGGTGGCCTCTGCCGTGGCATCTGCGAATGCGGTTGCGGCGTCGCGTTCTGCGGCGTTTGCGTCCTCGTCCACGGATGCGTCTGCGAATGCGGTTGCGGCGTCGCAGGCTGCTGCGCAGGTTGCGGCGAATGCGAATAACACCTCGACGACGAATGCGGCGGGGTCTGCTGCGGCGACGGCGAGTGGGACCAGTGCTGCCTCTGGCGCGGCGATTACCTCGGCCTCCTCAACAGCCTCAACGACCTCGTTGGGTAATGCGAACGCGTCGGCGTCCGCGGGGGCGGACTCACGCGGGAACGCGGCTGCAGTCGCGGCAGCGAACGCGGATCGCACATCAACTGCTACCGCTGCGGCGACCGCGAATTCGAGTGTGGCGTCGCGTTCCGCAGCGTTCACGTCGGCATCAACGAACGCGTCTGCGACCTCGAATACCTCGTCGCAGGCTGCCGCGCAGGCCGCGGCGAACGCGAATAACACGTCGACCACGAACGCGGCCGGGTCTGCGGCCGGGTCTGGGAATGCGAGTGCGGCTTCGCAGTCTGCTGCGGTCTCGTCAGCATCGTCGAATGCGTCGTCGGCATCGCTGGGTAACGTGAACGCGTCGGCGACAGCGTCGGCGGATTCGCGGGCGAACGCGGCTGCAGTCGCGGCAGCGAACGCGGATCGCACATCAGCTGCGAGCACGACGGCGACCACGAATGCGGTTGCGGCGTCGCGTTCTGCTGCGCTTGCGTCGGCATCAACAAACGCATCAACGACCTCAACAACGGCGGCGAATGCAGCGTCGCAGGCTGCTGCGCAGGTTGCGGCGAATGCGAATAACACCTCGACTACGAACGCGGCGGGGTCTGCGGCAGCGACAGCAAATGGGACCAGTGCTGCCTCCGGCGCGGCGATTACCTCAGCGTCCTCGACGGCGTCAACAACCTCGTTGGGTAATGCGAACGCGTCGGCGACAGCGGGGGCCGATTCACGGGCGAACGCGGCTGCAGTTGCGGCAGCGAACGCGGACCGGAGTTCGGCGGCCTCTGCGACGGCGACTGCGAATGCGGTTGCGGCGTCACGTTCTGCGGCGTTTGCGTCCTCGTCAACGAACGCGTCAGCGACCTCGAATACCTCGTCGCAGGCTGCTGCGCAGGTTGCGGCGAACGCGAATAACACCTCGACCACGAACGCAGCGGGATCTGCCGCCGGGTCTGGGAATGCGAGTGCGGCTTCGCAGTCTGCTGCGATCTCGTCAGCATCATCGAATGCGTCAACGACCTCGTTGGGTAATGCGAACGCGTCGGCGTCTGCGGGTGCGGATTCGCGGGCGAATGCGGCTGCGGTGGGGGCGGCGAATGGGGATCGGAGTTCAGCTGCGAGCACGACGGCGACTGCGAATGCGGTTGCGGCGTCGCGTTCTGCTGCGTTTGCGTCGGCATCAACAAATGCATCAACGACCTCAACAACGGCGGCGAATGCAGCGTCGCAGGCTGCTGCGCAGGTTGCGGCGAATGCGAATAACACCTCGGCCACGAATGCGGCGGGGTCTGCTGCGGCGACGGCGAGTGGGACCAGTGCTGCCTCTGGCGCGGCGATTACCTCGGCCTCCTCAACAGCCTCAACGACCTCGTTGGGTAATGCGAACGCGTCGGCGTCCGCGGGGGCGGACTCACGCGGGAACGCGGCTGCAGTCGCGGCAGCGAACGCGGATCGCACATCAACTGCTACCGCTGCGGCGACCGCGAATTCGAGTGTGGCGTCGCGTTCCGCAGCGTTCACGTCGGCATCAACGAACGCGTCTGCGACCTCGAATACCTCGTCGCAGGCTGCCGCGCAGGCCGCGGCGAACGCGAATAACACGTCGACCACGAACGCGGCCGGGTCTGCGGCCGGGTCTGGGAATGCGAGTGCGGCTTCGCAGTCTGCTGCGGTCTCGTCAGCATCGTCGAATGCGTCGTCGGCATCGCTGGGTAACGTGAACGCGTCGGCGACAGCGTCGGCGGATTCGCGGGCGAACGCGGCTGCAGTCGCGGCAGCGAACGCGGATCGCACATCAGCTGCGAGCACGACGGCGACCACGAATGCGGTTGCGGCGTCGCGTTCTGCTGCGCTTGCGTCGGCATCAACAAACGCATCAACGACCTCAACAACGGCGGCGAATGCAGCGTCGCAGGCTGCTGCGCAGGTTGCGGCGAATGCGAATAACACCTCGACTACGAACGCGGCGGGGTCTGCGGCAGCGACAGCAAATGGGACCAGTGCTGCCTCCGGCGCGGCGATTACCTCAGCGTCCTCGACGGCGTCAACAACCTCGTTGGGTAATGCGAACGCGTCGGCGACAGCGGGGGCCGATTCACGGGCGAACGCGGCTGCAGTTGCGGCAGCGAACGCGGACCGGAGTTCGGCGGCCTCTGCGACGGCGACTGCGAATGCGGTTGCGGCGTCACGTTCTGCGGCGTTTGCGTCCTCGTCAACAGATGCGTCAGCGAATGCGGAGGCAGCGGCACAGGCTGCTGCGCAGGTTGCGGCGAACGCGAATAACACCTCCACTACGAACGCGGCAGGGTCTGCGGCAGGGACAGCAAATGGGACCAGTGCGGCTTCCGGCGCGGCGGTCACCTCGGCGTCATCGACAGCGTCAACAACATCGTTGGGTAATGCGAACGCGTCGGCGACAGCGTCAGCGGATTCGCGGGCGAACGCGGCTGCAGTGGGGGCAGCGAACGCGGATCGGAGTTCGGCGGCGTCTGCGTCTGCGACTGCGGATGCGGTTGCGGCGTCGCGTTCTGCTGCGTTCACGTCGGCATCAACGGATGCGTCAACGAATGCGGAGGCAGCGTCGCAGGCTGCGGCTCAGGTTGCGGCGAATGCGAATAACACCTCGACGACGAACGCGGCAGGATCTGCTGCGGCGACGGCGAATGGGACGAGTGCGGCTTCTGGCGCGGCGGTCACCTCGGCGTCATCGACAGCGTCAACAACATCGTTGGGTAATGCGAACGCGTCGGCGACAGCGGGGGCGGATTCGCGGGCGAACGCGGCTGCAGTGGGGGCAGCGAACGCGGATCGGAGTTCAGCTGCGAGCACGACGGCGACCACGAATGCGGTTGCGGCGTCGCGTTCTGCTGCGTTCACGTCGGCATCAACGGATGCGTCAACGAATGCGGAGGCAGCGTCGCAGGCTGCGGCTCAGGTTGCGGCGAATGCGAATAACACCTCGACGACGAACGCGGCAGGATCTGCTGCAGCGACAGCGAATGGGACGAGTGCGGCTTCCGGCGCGGCGGTCACCTCAGCATCATCAACAGCGTCAACAACATCGTTGGGTAATGCGAACGCGTCGGCGACAGCGTCAGCGGATTCGCACGCGAACGCGGCTGCAGTCGCAGCAGCGAACGCGGATCGGAGTTCGGCGGCGTCTGCGTCTGCGACTGCGAATGCGGTTGCGGCGTCGCGTTCTGCTGCGTTCACGTCGGCATCAACGGATGCGTCAACGAATGCGGTTGCGGCGTCACAAGCCGCCGCTCAGGCTGCGGCGAACGCGAATAACACCTCGACCACGAACGCGGCAGGATCCGCTGCAGCGACAGCGAGTGGGAGCAGTGCTGCCTCCGGCGCGGCTATTACATCAGCATCCTCAACAGCCTCAACAGCATCCCTGAGCAATACAAACGCGTCGGCGACAGCGTCGACGAATTCACACGCGAGCACAGCCGCGACTGCGCGGACCGCGGCGAATGCGAATAGCACCACCACCGCCAACACAGCCACCTCTGCTGCCGCAAACACAAACACAGAGGCACAGTCCGCCGCGATCACAACGGCATCATCAGACGCAACCACAAACTCATCAGGCAGCACAAATTCATCAGGCGTTGCAAACGCAGCCGCGTTTTCCAACACATCAAACAGCGACCCCGCACCTAGGCCAGATTTTTCACGTTTCCTAGTTGATTCGATCATCGCGATTGGAACTGTGACACCGTTCCTACTCATAGGACTGGTACTGATAGTGCTGATGGTACTGCTCCGCCGTCGAACGCAACAGACTAATCAAACAAACACGACAGACCCCCCACCCCCAACACGGCCCACCCCCAACCAAGAGATACCTTCACGCAGAGCACGCAGAGGTACACCACGACCGATAGCCACACGATGAAACACCCCCACCCACGCACCCGCAAAACCCCAACTGCCAGGTCTTTTGACTCGATCAGTTCACTCAGCATTCGATAATTCCCTTCCCACATGGGAACGTATGGAAATACACCCGTCGTGAACACATAGCGGCAGCAACACCCTCTGGAACGTATCTCAGCACAACAGTGTGTACTGCGGGATTCCCAATGATTCCCTTCCGTACGGGATATGTGCTCCATCTACACGAGAGGAAGAAAGTTCTCAGTATTTTCCGGGGGTTGTATAGTATCTTTTATGAGTACTTGATGTCCCCCAAAGAGAACTGTGTGCCTGTGCAGCGTGGCATCTGACTCGGATGCAAAGGAGATTTGTGAAGCGCATATTACTTGTGTCAACCACACCGATATTGAGTTCATCGGTATTGATTGGGTGCCCATCCGTACCGTCTATAAACACATCGGGCACACCATTTTCATCTCCTACCCGGGTGATTCCAGAGTTATCAGTCAGGATGGAGACATCCGCAGTATTTCCCACCGATGTTGTGAGCCCTGCTGGCGCTGTGGACACGGTTGAGCCGTGCGGTCAGGTGGTGACTATAGACGTGAGGTTTTCACCCGGGTGGGGCTTGCCTGGTGTATTGAAGGAACCGGGAATGTCCCGAAGGTGTTGCCGTTCTCGGTGTTTTTCATAAACGGACAGGCGGCGGTGACTGTTGGTAGACAGACAGCGGTCCGGGCAGATGCAGAAGATTGGGCCGTGTGGGCTGCGGCGAGGGCGCTCGGCGCTGCTGGCCACTACGACATGTGTGGTGGATGAGGTGAGGGCGATATGATGCAGCCCGGCTCAGTCAGAAGCTTTAGACACGCGTTGAGGAGTAGACGCGCACCGGGGAATAGGGTGTGTTTGGTCATGAGCGTATGGTGTGTGGCCGAGACGCTGGGGCTTTCAGGACAGCAGTCGTCAGGATTATCGGCGCGGCTCTGACCACGATTGTTGTGGTGCTGTCGACAGCGGTCGGGATGGCGCCCGCGAACGCGGCCCCGAGTTCGACGTACGCATTGAAGACAAGCACGGTCAGTGCTGGCCTTTTCCTAGCTGTCCCTACTCTGTTTCTCCCTCGAACTTTACGCTGTCGGTGATAATGGGTGCGCCGACTCTGGCGACGGTGAATGGTGTAACGGGGTACACAGTCCTCCATAAAACCCGGAGCACGTCAATCCACCGCTCTCGGGATCTACAAAGATGCGTGCACAGAAGAGTGTGTCAGGGCGCGATCATCTTCGCCGTCAGCGGAGACAGGAGATCCGCGTGCGCAGGAGGGGTGGGGAGATAAATAGGTCGATTCGAGATCCTCCACGACTGGCGAGTGCGTGCGCAGGAGGAGCGGGGGCCTATACCGATCACGATCGACAAGATCATGAAAGCGGAGTGTGCGCAGGAGGGGCCGGGTCCTATCCTTTGACTGCGCCAGCAGCTAGCCCGCTGACCAGATAGCGTTGCGCGAATATTGCGAACGCGATCGGTGGCAGTGTAGACAGTACTGTTGCGGCCGAGATATCACCCCACCGAATTCCCGTGCTCGTGACGAAATTCGCTGCTCCCAATGTTATCGGGGTGGCATTTGTTGATGATAAGACGAGTGCAAATAAATAGTCATTCCAGGAGAAAATGAACGTCAGTACCGCTACCGCCATAAATGTTGGAGATAAAAGTGGCACGAGAACGGTCGTGAGAATTCGGTAAACTGAGGCACCATCCATCTGTGCTGCTTCTTCAATTTCAACCGGGATGTCCCGGAATCCAGTGGAGATAAGAACAATGGCTAGTGGCAGGTTGAGGAATGTATTTGCGAGGATCAACCCAAAGATATTGTCAATCAGGTGCAGGTTAGACATGAGCAGAAAATAAGGCACGGCGAAGAATATTGCCGGGAGAAGGCGCAGGCTACTGCTCACATTGATGATAAAACGACCGCCGAAACCAAGTCTGATGGCCGCATAGGTCGCCGGAATGGAAATGAAGAGAACGAGGCAGACAGTTCCGACTGCGATAGCGGCTGAGTTGAGGAAGAATCGAGGAAAATCGTATCCAGCTGCGCCGAGAGCATTGGCGAAGTGACTTAGTGTGGGAGTAAAAGCGAGCGAGGTGGGGTTGCGTGAGATGTCGCCGTCGGATTTGAAACTGACGAGCAGAGCGTTGAGCCAGGGGAGGTTAATCACTAGTGTGCCTACGGCAACAGCGATCGTGACGGGCCATAGGCGGCGACTTCGTCGTGTTTGGGTTGCACGATTCATGATGTGTGCTCCTCGGGCCGTGAGATACGCTTCACGAGAACCGGCACGAGTGGTAGAAGCACAATCATGACCACGGTTGCTGCTGCTGCCGCGAGACCGAAGTTTCCCGACTCGAATGCGATCTTGTAGATGTAGATGCTGATTGTTGTTGTGCTCGTGCCGGGTCCACCACCGGTGAGGACATATATGACATCAAAAGTTCGAATTGCATCGATAAGACGGAGAAAAGCAGCCGCAAAGATAACAGGTTTTATTAGAGGAATGACGATCGATGCGAGTGTTCTCCATCGTCCGGCCCCGTCAATTGCAGATGCTTCTAGAACATCTGTTGGCATGCTCTGCAGTCCCGCGTAAATAACAAGGAAAGTAAACGGGGTCCACTGCGCAATATCGAGCACGACGAGCAGCGGAAAAATACTGTGTGGATCAAAGAGAGACACGTCCAGTCCCACACTTTTCAGGAGAGCTGGAAGCAGTCCGATATCTGCATTCAGGAGCAACCGGAACATGATGCCAAGAAGGGCCGGAGCGATCATGATCGGGACAAGAATGAGAGTGAATAAAATCCGCTTACCGGGAAAAACTCGGTTCATAAGAATTGCGAGCGCGAAGCCCAGGATAGTCTCGAGCGCCGTGCATACCAGGGCAAAAATCACTGTGAATATCGAAGCGTTGACAAATCCTGGCTTCCGGAATAACTGAACGAAGTTATCGAGCCCTGCAAAGGTCGCGGCAGGGTTCTGGAGCGTGAAATTGAAGAAGCCGGTCTGCAAGCCCTGGAGCAGAGGATACGCGACAAGGAGTAGTGCAAAAATAATAATCGGTGCGCTGAGCACCAGCTTGGTGAGCCGGTTTGATTTCACAAATACACCCGCCGGTTTGATTTCACGAGTACATCCTTCTAATTTTACGAGCACACCCTTTGATTTTAGGAGTACACCCTTCTAATTCTACGAGCACACCCTTCACCGTGACAGTGCAAGACTGTGCTGGACCAATCGATATTAGGGAGCTTGTGATGTGGTGGGCGAGCCACATGGCATCCGTTTCCTGCCCTCAGAAGGGACTAGTTCAGCAGATCCACAAGGGCGCTGTTCGCATCGTTGAGTGCTGTTTTTGCATCAGTCTGTCCCACCCACGCACCGCTCAAAGTTTCTGCGAGTCTAGAGTACGCCTGGAAGGTGTGGGGAAAGACTGGCTCAGAGTAACCATATTTGTCAATGGATTCCGAGATTTTTGCAAAAGCCGGATTGAGCGTCGTGTTGTTGGCAAGAACAGACGGCATCGCGGGAATCCCCCCGTTCTTAGCATATACGGTCATGGCATCCGGTGTCGCGAGATAGGTCATGAACTTCAACGCCGCCCCCTTACTGGCGGAGTATTTGTTTAGTGCCACCGCGAGGGCGTGAACGTGAGTTTTACCATTCGGAACACGCGCGATAGCAATCTTCCCGGCGACAGCTGGTGACTTGGCCGCATCATTGAGTTCTGCGAAGCCCGCGGACCACTGGATGGCGAACGCGGTGTTACCCGACTTGAGCGCAGCCTGTGTCTCTGGGAATTCAGCCTGAGCACTGTCTTTGGAAGCCCAACCCTTGGTGTAAATATCAGAGTAGAGTTGCACGGCTTTGATTCCCTCGGGTGTGTTGAGGTTCGCTGTGCCGTCTTGCTTGGTCCAGGAACCGCCCATCCCCCAGAGTACATTGTTCCAGAGCATTGTGTTGTAGAGGAGGTTTTTGGCTGGGAGGATCGTGCCGTACTCGGTGGGTGAGCTCGGGTTTGTTGTTTTTGAGAAATACGCAGCCATAACCTTGTAGTCATCCCAGTCCCAGGCATCCGCTGGCTTTGGTGCCCGTTTTTCTCCCAAAATTGTCTGCGAGAGTTCACTGTATCGTGTCTGTTCTGCAGGATCAGCCAGGAGCGTGTCTACCACATCCTTGCGGTAGAGCAAGAAATGGTTTGAGACATCGAGGGGAAGGGCGTACTGCTGTCCCTGGAATGTGAGCCCGTCAACGGCAACGGGGAAGTACTTATCTGCTTTCACGGTCGTGAGCGGGTCCAGCGATGCTGCGAACTGCCCGACGTTGTAGCTTGCGACGAAATAGATGTCTTGGTCGGCGGACTTCGCCGCCATGAGGGTGGCTTCCTTAGAAAATGTGTCCTGCCGTGAAAGCAAGGCCATCTCCACCTTAACGTCGTCACTTTTTCCTTGACCTGTGTTGTACTGGTCGACCACTTTGCCCATTGCATCACCCTCCGGGCCAGGCCAGAGCACCATCTTGACGGTGCCGGTCGTTTTCCCTTGACCTGATGTCTGGTTCGTTCCTGTGCTCGGTGCGCAGGCTGCTAGGCCGAAAGCAACCCCGGCCAAAATCGTGACTGCAGTTATTCGCTTCAAGACTCACTCCTTAGTGCTTGCCGGGCTACGGTGCGTGCCGAGCTACGGACGGGTGCGGTGATTGCTGCCGTGGGCCGACGCTGATCAATACTAGGATGATTGATGTTCCCTAGGATTGCGGCTACACTAACACCGGTTACCCTTCCGCGCAAGACCCTCATCTATCGGCCAGTTGGCAGGAGCGAAAACATGCCACGAGCGGCGTTCGATCTGGGACAGTCTGAGACCCGTGCCCTGGTTGTAGGAGACGATGGTCGCGCTGAGGAGTTCAGGCTAGAGGCATTCCGCTATGGCGAGGATGTACCGTCGGCTCTGCTGCGACTGGTGCGCACGCTGGGTGAGCGCACCGGCCATTCCACGTTTGATGCGTGTGCATTCGGTAGCACGGGGTTGCACGGTCGTGTTCCCGATCCGCAGGTGCTTGCCGAACAACTGTGGGAACAGTACGCCATCTCGACTGTCAGAATCGCAGATGATGCGCTGACATCCCATCTGGGTGCTTTTGCGGGCAGATCGGGCGTGCTGGCCGCGGTTGGAACCGGTCTGGTCGTGTTGGGTGTCGGCCCCGATCGGGTCGCACGGGTGGATGGTTATGGCCCGACCATCGGTGACGATGGTGCCGGGTGGTGGATCGGCCGACAGGGTGTCATTGCCGCGATGCGCGCCCACGACGGGCGTCGCGGCGGCTCGGAGGGTGCTCTGCGTGAGGTTCAACGGGCGTTCGGCCCGATTGAGAATTTTTCTGCGCGCGTCGCAAGCGTTGACTCTCCCACTGCCCTCATCGCGACTTTTGCGCCGAGTGTTGCTGGGCTTGCGCGGGAGGGTGATGCAGTGGCTCGCCGGGTCTGGGCGGAGGCTGGCCGCATAGTTGGTGACGCAGTGTGTGCGGCGGCTCGCCGGTCAGGTTTGGAGACCAGCTTCGAATGGTCTGTTGTCGGCGGCATTGCCCAGGCATCCGACCTGCTGCTGCCCTCGCTCGAACAGACGGTTCTGACGGAGTATCCCTCGGCCACCCGTGTTACGTCCCGCGGAACCTCACTTGACGGCGCGGTTCGTCTTCTGCACCTGGATGGCGCCGACATTGAGCGTTTCGCCCCGCTAGTTAGATCCTTCACGAGGGGGACACAATGATGAGCCTTGGTGCACACGGCTTTCCGATTGGTCGAGGTGTCGTGATCTCGTGCCAAGCGCCGGAGATAAGCCCGCTTCGAGATCCGTACGTCATGAAAATGATGGCGGTCGCGGCGGAGCGGGCCGGTGCGGTGGGTATCCGGGCCGAGGGGGCGAGGGATATCGCGGCTATCCTCGGTGCCGTGACTCTTCCACTCATCGGTATTCGGAAGAAACGATACCCCGGCAGTGACGTGTACATCACCGCGTGCCGGCAGGATGTTGATCTGGTTGCGGCCGCGGGAGCGAAGATCATCGCACTCGACGCGACCGGTCGCACGAGACCTTTTGGCGAAACGTTTGAACAGGTGGTTACACACGCCAAAGACTGCGGCCTCGCGGTCATGGCTGATCTGTCGTGTTACGACGATGCCGCAAGAGCGGTGGATGTCGGCGCGGACGCGATTGGCACGACTCTGGTTCCTGTCAGCGCTGACGATGTGCGGGCGGGGGGCCCAAACCTGCTGATCATCCGGCGACTGGCGGAGACATACCTGACCGTCCCCCTCATTGCGGAGGGGCGCTACGCAATCGCTCAGGATGTGGTGAGTGCGCTCGAGTTCGGGGCATCCACTGTTGTCATCGGTCGTGCGGTCACCGATACGCACGCGCTCGCGTGTGACTTCGTGGCGGTAGCGGCATCCGTGCGGTAAGCGCCCACACGGTTACGTCTTTAGCGTGTGGTGCTGAGACAGCACGGTGCTGGGATTCAATCGCCTGCACACGGGGCCGAACGGACCTTCGACCGTAATACTAGTCTGGGACGTTTCGGAACGACCCGGACACGGAGGATTAACCCATGGCTGCAAAGTATGAGGCGATCTTGAAGGATCTCTCGCAGCGAATTGCGACGATGAAGCCCGGTGAACGCCTCCCCGGGGAACAGCTACTTGCGCAAGAATACGGCGTCTCTGGCATGACCGTGCGGCGAGCCCTGCAGGTTTTGCTCGAAGCGGGACGGATCATGGGTGTTCGTGGACGGGGAACATTCGTGACACAGCCCGTGGTGACAAAACGTATGGTGATGTCATCATTCACCGATTCAATGAAGGCTGCCGGAATGACGGCGCGTGCCACTGTGTTGTCAGCAAGCCTCCTGCCCGCAGACGAGGCGACTGCCCGCGACCTCGAAATGCCGGTCGGCGAGCAGGTATTCATGCTTGTGCGACTTCGATACGGTGATGATATGCCGTTGTGCGTGGATGACACGATCCTTCGGGCCGCGTATTTTCCGGGGTTGCTCGGTGTTGATCTCACCGGCTCGCTGTATGAGCTCATGCGCAAGAAGTACCGCATAGAGTTGGCCCGCGCACAATCGCGGGTTTCGGCAGTCGTGCCTTCCGCAGAGGAGGCGCAACTCCTTGGCATCTCACGGCGTCAGCCCTGTATTCGGGTGCTGTCGCGCAGCCATACAACAGACGGCAGGGTGGCCGAACGCACGGTATCGCTCTATCGCGGTGATCGCTACGAGCTCTACATTGAACCTGTCTGAGTCAGCACCAGTGTAAGGGTTTGGTGCCAACGCTCAAGCGTGTTCGAGCGTCTTTACCTCGTTCTGGATCCTGGGGTGTAGAAACGAGCCGTGCCAGTTCTTCTCTTTCCGGCATTTTGGCGCGTGAACGCGTTTTGTCGGGGTGTTGAAGTCTCGCGGCTGCAGCGCTTCCAATTCTGGTGTACCCGGTTATCTGAGCCGGATGGTTCTGAGGGCTAGTGATTACTCGGAAAACCCAGGCTAATCTGCGACTCGCTCGGGTCGGGCCACCTGGTCGTTACGACCTTGCTGCGCGTGTAGAAGTGGATAGATTCGGGTCCATAAATGTGCGAGTCACCGAACAGCGAATTCTTCCATCCGCCAAATGAGTACGCACCCACGGGCACCGGAATCGGTACGTTGACACCGACCATGCCGACTTCGATGTCCACCTCAAACTGGCGCGCGGTGCGACCATCACGAGTGAAGATGGCGACGCCGTTTCCGTAGGCGTTGTCGTTGATGAGAGTCACGGCGTCTCGGTAGGTGTCGACCCGCACAACGGTGAGCACGGGGCCAAAGATTTCATCGTCGTAGCACTTCATGCCCGGTTTCACACCGTCGAGCAGGCTGACACCGATAAAGAATCCTTCACTGTCAAAGGATGTCGCGGTGCCATCCACGATGACCTGTGCGCCCTCCGTCGCCGCACCGGTGACATACGAGGCAACCCTGTCCCGATGTTCCGCCGTAATGAGAGGGCCCATCTGACTCGTGGGATTCGTGCCATCCCCGATAATGAGAGCTCCCGTGCGCGCGGCAACCGCGGCGACGAGTCGGTCGGCGCTGTCTCCCACAGCGACAAGAACTGAGATCGCCATGCAGCGCTCACCGGCCGAACCGTAGGCGGCGGAAATCGCGGCGTCTGCGGCACCGTCGATGTCGGCGTCAGGCATGACGACCATGTGGTTTTTTGCACCGCCGAGTGCCTGCACCCGCTTACCGTTGGCGCTGGCACGTTCGTAGATTGCGCGTGCGACCGGAGTGGAGCCGACAAAACTCACGGCGCGCACATCGGGCGAGTCGAGGATTGTGTTAACAGCGACCCTGTCACCGTGAAGTACGTTGAGCACTCCCCGCGGTAGACCCGCCTCGCTAAACAGTTTTGCGAGGAACACCGAAGCACTGGGGTCTTTTTCGGAGGGTTTAAGCACGACGGTATTGCCGCAGGCAATGGCGGATGACACCATCCACAGTGGGACCATAACGGGGAAGTTGAACGGCGTAATGCATCCGACCACACCGACCGGTTGCTTTGTTGAGTGCACATCAACACCCCGCGCAACCTGTTCGGAGTGCTCGCCTTTTAGCACATGAACGAGTCCGGCGGCGAACTCGACGTTCTCGATTCCACGGGATATTTCCCCGGCTGCGTCTGCGAGAACCTTGCCGTGTTCGCTCGTCACGATCGCGGCGAGTTCGTGTTGCCGTTCGATCAGCAGGTGTCGGAGCCGGAAAAAGACATCGGCACGACGGATGAGGCCGGTTGCGCGCCATCCGGGAAGTGCCTCGCGGGCCGCACGTATCGCGGATTCTGTCTCGGTGACCGAGGCTAGGGACACCTCGTGCTGTGTGGCCCCGGTGGCCGGGTTGAAAACCGGTCCGGTGCGCTCAGGGGTGCTGAATGACTCAGCCCCGTTTACATAGTGCCGGATGAGACTCAATGGGACTCCTTATTCGATGGGTGCGAGCATATCAGTGCTTGTCTTTACATATAACTTTTTGGAGGGGTGCTGCGGTGCGACTCCGTGCCGCAGCACGGCGGCGTGCAATGACCACTGACGCACGGCCCCTCCTCAGCGCGAGCCATCCCGACCGGCCTCACGGCGCGAGCGGGTCTGCGGCGACACGGAGGACAATCTTCCCGCGTACATGGCCCGCTTCCACCAGCCGGTGCGCGTGCGCGCCCTCGGCTAACGGAAACTCGCGGTCAATGTGCACCCGCACGGCCCCCTCGTCGATGAGCTGAGTGATCAGACTGAGAGTACGTGCGTCGGCAGATACGAGGAACCCAGTCGCATGGATGCCCCGTTTCGCCGCATCATCGGCCATGGTCGGCCATGACCCGGTCGGCAGGTTGACGAGTATCCCGCCCTGCCGCAGGAGCTCCAGCGACCGCATCCCGGTGTCAGCC
>Ga0081606_1000442_pt1 | contig 17439 bp, 11 predicted proteins | sample EareggfetidaYelm_FD_71127 | JGI IMG/M metagenome (GOLD analysis project Ga0081606, IMG submission 71127) | Earthworm egg capsule microbial community from the University of Washington, USA - E. fetida Yelm (SPADES assembly) (version 2) | ecosystem: Host-associated > Annelida > Reproductive system... | reverse complement strand
GAATATGTTTGAACAATCACGTTCATCTGCTTTATCCAATCCCACATTGATCGTAGTAGGCAGTAGGTATTGTGCGCTTTATAAACTATTGTGCTCTTGCACACTAAACTTGACTACTACGATGTGAAACTTGCTCTCAAAAACGCTTCATTAGTTTACAGAAAAGTAAAAAAATAACTTAAGAAATAATCAAAATGTTACAAATAAAAGTAACAGTTCTTAAAATGATTAATGCCAATGCTTTCAAATGTTAATGGTTCTGACACAAATGATGACACCAGCTCGTAAAGGAATACAGAAAGAATAGGACCAGTTTCAAGGACTAAATTTATGCCAAATGCAGGCTGCAAATTCACCTCTAAAAATTATTCCTCTTTTATGATACATCAGATGAAGCAGCCGGAGCACCAAAGATACCAACGAAAGACTACGTTCCTGAATACAAGACAGACTACCCTCCAAAATACGATTCAGGCAAGAAGGACTACACACCTGAAAAGAAGTATGATCACAAGCCAGAGTACGTTCCTGAACACAAGGAAGAGTACGTTCCTGAATACACGGAAGAGTACGTTCCTGAATACAAGGAAGAGTACGTTCCTGAAAACACGGAAGAGTACGTTCCTGAATACAAGGAAGAGTACGAACCTGAATACAAAGAACCCGAATACAAGGAAGAGTACGAACCTGAATACAAAGAACCTGAATACAAGGAAGAGTACGAACCTGAATACAAGGAAGACTATGTTCCTGAGTACAAGGATGACCACAAGGAAGATTATGGATCTGACTACAGTCCAGACAAGAAGGACTACAAGCCTCACAAGAAGGGCTACGATCCGGACAAAGACACCGAATACCATGGTTACGATGCGGGGAACACAGAGTACGGCGATGAATACAAAGATCCTGCTGATTATAAGCCCTACGAACATGACAAAAAGCCCTACGAACATCCCAAAGGTAAGTCTAGGCTTGACTTTCTCCTCTATTATTTCAATTATTCTCTCCCGAAGTTTTGAAAACGCCACTGACGAATTTACCTAAAGAAGGCGCTACATAAATTTTCGATTGCGCATACAATACATTAAGTCGATGCTGCATGGTAGGCTTTGATTCATATGTGAAATCAAATTTTGGCAAAGTTAACTTTCCCTTCGAGCAGCTAAGTGGCGTAAAGGTGGCGAGTAGGCCTACTAGGCTTATATGAGCAATATTTGTCAATTTTCAGCGGAATCATTTAGATTAACAATTTACTATGCATATTCGTTTTAAAATGAAAAAATCATTTGGTAGACAAACCGATATTCGAATACAAGAGCAAAAAGCTTAATACCAGATAAACAATATAAAATACAATGAACACGAGTACATGGGGGCCTGTAGCACTAGATGAATAGAGAGTGAAAGGTTGCATTGTGAAAAGAATATTAGAGGAGCATCGACTTGCTGTATGCCTTCAACTGGAGCAGAATGAGAGACGCGACTAGATTTAGAAAACATTTCGAGCAACACTGCAATACCTTTGCTAATAGTATCGCTGCTACTGCGCTTTAACTTATAACTTGATTCGCCTAAAACTAACTAGAATCGGTTTACTGAATACTAAGCTTCTGGCTGGTTGAAATCTGAAGCACGGAAACCGAAAGGCTGAGGTGTAAATGTTCGACGACGATAATTACTATATAAATATATATATATATATATACACACGCTTCATTTTCAGACAACAAGAAGTACACATCGCCGCCGCCGCCTTACGTTGAGACGACCCCGTACTATGCTGACACTACTACAGCATACGTGCCACCTGTCACTCACAAGCCAAAGACTACAGCGTACGTGCCAAAGACTACAGCGTACGTGCCCCCAACGTATGCACCCACGACCTACGCAACTCCACCAACATACACCGATAAGCCAGTCTACGACAAGTACGCGACGCCCTCATACGGCCACTCAGGCAGATACTCGTGGGGACAATGGGAGGGTTGGCTCGGTTGTTCCGTGTCATGTGGAACAGGTCTCCAGCAGAGGAGAAGGCAGTGCAACCCATACAACAGCGGATACGGCGCAGGGAACGATAAGCCGGCAGGAGGTCGGTATGTACGTGCAGCGACTGCAGACTATAAACCGCCAGCTCACCCTGGAAAGTATCCAGACAAGCAGCATCCAGCTAAACTTCCAGCTCCGCTCAAGCCAGAATCCTACTACGTCGACCCTGAGGTCGTACCTGATCCGAGTGTTCCATACTACAGCGAGGACTTTCAGAACGTCTACGACTTTCCTGCCGGATACGACAGCAACGATGAACCATCTGCTAATTCTTATGGTTGCGATGGAGAGGGCGTCGAGACAAGGACATGCCGTCTGGATCCCTGCGGTGAGTTACCGTAAACTCGATCGCTACGCATTCGTCTATGTTGTATCAGTCCATGCTTCCCATTCCATTTTCAATACCGTAACAATTATTAGTTTACGTATCGCGAATGCTTCTGATATCTCTGGTAAGGCATCTGCTGATTTTGGTGATCTTAGAGAATCAAAGAATGCGTTGGATCAGTGTTTAGCGTGTAAGGGCTTGTTGCAATAATACGGAAGGCGATGGATTTCTTATAACAGTGCATGCGAGCTGAATTTCTTGACGATGGGCTTCTAACATACTAGAATGGATAGAGAAAGACATCTTAGCCAAAGGGTCTCCGTCTTACTCTATAGTAGCATGGATGGACACCTAGTGAATTACTTGCAATATTATGTTATATATAGCGTCTTCAAAAGGCACTGAAATAACGTGTTAAAAGTGTGTCTGTGCGTGTTGAGCAGCTGTCAACGGTGGCTGGACAGCGTGGACAGTCTGGACATTGTGTAGCGTGAGCTGTGGCGAGGGAGGAGTCCAAGTGAGGAACAGATCCTGTGAAAATCCCACTCCAGCCTATGGTGGCAGATACTGCAGAGGCGTCTACTCAGAAATTGTCACTTGCTCTGTTCCACGCGTCTGTCGTACGTACTTACTTCTCTCTTAAACATGTCATATAAGTACACGAGTGTAATATCATATTGCTCCAATCAAAGAAACTTGTTTCCAACGCTTAAGATCGTTTACAACAAATTTAATAGCGAGGAAACTGAAATTTTGCTATTGGCAACAGAGAGCAATCTACGTAAGAGCAATACATTGAAGATGATTATGTGATAGTCAGAGAAATAATCTATTATTTTATCGAGCCTTACAGGCCATTTGTCTCCGATCCCAACTATTACCTTTCTATAACAATCTCTGACTAACACAATATTCTCCTTGATCCGATACATGCACACTGTGTATAATATATGTATGTCATTTGATTCTGATGTCTCCTATTTCTGAACTTCTGTGATAATAGCTTAAATCCAAACTTAGTGTAACTATCAACTTATCTCTAGAATCTGATTAATAATTCACACAGGCCATGTCGAAAAGGCTGCATTCATGCATAAAAGTTCATATCTTTTGTCATGAAATAACAACACAATCACTGTATAATATAGCATATGAAAAGACGTAACCAAACCAAACTTATGGTAGGTTTAGATTTCGGGGGTCTTCTGAACCTTTTGAAACGACCCTATCAGGCATTATCGTTTGGTGAGAATTACTTTCGTTCCTCTCGACGGTTTCTTTACTTTGCTTTGCAGCTACGGATGGCGGTTGGTCAACGTGGACTGCGTGGTCCAAGTGCAGCATCACGTGTGGCTACGGAGGAACTGTGACCAGAGGAAGGACCTGTACAGCACCAACACCAGCCTATGGTGGATCTACATGTGATGGAGACTCCAGGCAGACAAACGGGTGTTGCGAGGGACCTTGCCGTCAGTACCATCATCACTGCTTTTAGGACTTACTAACCTTTATCATTTAGAACCTCATAAGCACTCAAACATATAAACACACATGCGGCACACATACATATATACAAGCACAAGTACATACGTGGGGCATGTTGGCTCATTGGTAGAGACGACGCCTTTAGATCGGAGGGTCGTGAGTTTGAATTTCGCTCTAGCCGCCATGTTGCGACCTTGGGCAAGTCCTTGACTTACAGTTGGCTGTAGCGCTTCGGCGTGTAAACTCCGACACAGTGTCAATTGCTGTGGTCGGGAGCGCTTCTGAAAGGCTCAGGCTGTTAGAATCGCTATAGAAATGGATAAATACAATACAATACGCATTCATGCATATATAAGCGGTTTGGTAGGCATTTTGTCGTAAGCGAGAGTTAGGTTTGTGTATCGATTGCTCATTTTGTAATTCAAAGATAATTTCTATGCGCTATAGCGGCTATGCTATACTCATCTTTGCTTCATCTTCTTTTGGTTCATAACCGCTTGTTTCATGCTGAGAAACATAAATATAAGTGTGTATCAACACTTTTTATTTAGCGTCTCTTAGAAATCTCCCTAAGACACTACTTCACTATTGATTGAATGTTGCATAGTCTTATTGTTGCTGTATTCATCAGCGATTGACGGTGCATGGAGTGCGTGGTCAGAATGGACTGAGCCATCTGTTACTTGTGGCTCCGGTGGAACATCTCAGAGGTTCCGGCGTTGCGACAATCCAGAACGAGCGTTTGGTGGAAAACCATGCTATGGAAACGACACCGAAACCAAGTATACTCATCTAGTACCTTGCCGTAAGTGAACTGTCTCTGCTTCATCTTAAATATCATACATTTTTTATTAGATAGTCCATTAAATTGGTCGACAATGGTCTTAGTTCTAACACCTAATTGGGATTCTGCATAACTCAAAAAGCCTATTTCAAACGCACGTGTTTACAACTTATAAAACGAGACATGTGCCCGAGCTTGGGGTATAATTAATATAATATATGTAATTAGTAATTAATTATTTAACATTGTGGATGAACGCTGATTGCCCTAAATCACTCGAATAATTTCGCATAAAAGTTAAATGCACACAAGAATACATTGGGTGGTGGTGGTTGAAAAGGGCTATATTTGCTGTCTGATGTTTCGTCTTCATCCTTCTGTTGTCATCCTCATCCTCTGTACAATCATTATTGTTTATCATTGTAGCAATCAATGGCGGTTGGTGCCCCTGGTCCGAATGGTCCAAGTGCAGCATCACTTGCGGCGAAGGTGGATACCAGACGAGGTCAAGAACCTGCGACAAACCGTCTCCAGACTATGGAGGCAAACTGTGCAAGGGAGATGCACTCCAGGCTCAAGTTTGCTCCGGACAACCATGCGGTAGATAGACTTAACTGGCAGATTAACCTATTTAAGTAAATAATACGATAAAACAGTTCGGCCCATTTAGTCTCAAGTGACTATCATCACCAATTAGAAATGTGGCATGTCATAGTCCTTAATTAAATTCATCAGCTCGGTATCTATTGGTTTATGTCATTGGAATCGGAATATTTCGCGCGAAATATCATTCCAGCTGAGTTAAGTTCGGTTTCGTTCATCTGGCATTCATCAAGCATTCATCCAGAATTCAACTGGCATTCATCCATCATTCATCCATCATTCATCCATCGTTCATCCAGCATTCATTTGGCATTCTCCTCCTTTCAGTTGGTGTTCGACATATACTAAGCTGTAAATCAGATGCGAATTGGGTGTCTTTTCCAGCAATTCCTGGAGGCTGGAGCAACTGGTTCGAGTGGAACGTCTGTAGTGCAACGTGTGGATTCGGAGGACAAAAGGTCCGCAGAAGAGTCTGCAACCACCCGGCTCCTTTGTTTGATGGAGAACAATGCGAAGGAGACTCGTTCGACTCAGTCAGCTGTTTCATTAAGCACTGCCGTAAGAATAATTACAGTTTTATCTACTTTAAAAGAGCAAATATTTGTTGCTGCATTTGTATTAACACTAAATAATTTCATCTACTGATATTCCCTATGTTTGCGTGTTTTCCTGTTTCTCTAAAACTTAGAGACCTTAATAGATATTTATTGGAGAGATACTCCACTAACATGCCGCTGTGTCATTGTGGATCGACCACTGACGGTACACAATTTTAGTGAATAATAGAGAAAGCATGCCTTATCCTGGATACACCCTCCTGACAGCATCTTTCAGTTTTTAAACTCTGCTAGAATGACAATTTTCAAACAACTGATCTCTTCTGTTGCTGTGTGACAGCGATCAACGGTGCGTGGAGTGCGTGGACCGAGTGGTCGTTCAACGCCGTTGCCATAGGAGTTCGAACAAATCCAATGGACAACACTATTCCAGAGGAGACACTTGACATCCTCAGGACTCGAACTGGAGATAGGTCTCACCAAAGAGGAACCATCACTTACCCAAGTCAGCTTCTTCTACTTTTAACTATCTCTCGCTCCCACTCTCTTTCTCTCTCTCTTTCTCTCTCGCTTCCACTTCTATGAAATCATTTTCAGAGCGCAACTATAATACTCCTTATGTCAATTTTGTCACTGTTACCATCAGTACAAGAAGAATACTTTTATTTGATTTCATTTACTAGAACTTATTTTTATAAGTTTAAGGTATGTATAACTTTGAGCAGTTGACGATACATGTCTTGAAATTATTCGTGTGGAATGCCATTTGTGCTTTAAAGAATTACAGTTCTTAACTACTTCCTGATAAGCAAATATGTATTTCCGACTCTATCGCTTGCCATTATTGCCTTTGCTGGAATATGTTTAACGTGACGATGGCATCTTCGTTGTTCCACAGCTGGTACTAACACCGGTTCAAGTGTCCATACCAGTGAGCCAAATATCGGGGGTCTGGGACTTGGTCCTGACGTTCCTGGAGTGACGTGCGGTTACAACGGAACCAAAACGCGTTACAGGGTGTGCGACAACCCAGAGCCGCAGTTCGGAGGGCGACCCTGTGACGGTGAAGCATACGAGAGCATCGCTGTTCCGCTGCCACCCTGTCGTAAGCCTTCGTTTTACATGCTCTTTATCTGTGTCGATATAGAATGCAGAATAACGAACGGGTCATTTAATACAATACAATGCAACTGAGCATTTATATCGCGTTTTAATAAAAGCAAGTCTTGCACGAGATCGCGTTAGGCTACATTCAATTATTGTAGGTGAATAATGAATAACAAATGACAAATGTAATCATAATCTAATCTTGAAACTTTCATAGAGTCGTGTTATCACAACGCACAAAGCGCCAATGCAAAAAGTCTTAATGCACAAAGTCTTAATGCAAAAAGTCCTAATGCACAAAGTCCTAAGGCAAAAAGTCGTGATGCACACTGTACTAGTACAGACTCGTCATGTAGCGCAAGGAGGTCCTAATGCACAATATGGATGATCGCTTGTAAGGTGGGGCAGGCCAACTTCGAAGTAGTAAACTTGCATTGCTTTGCGACATAATATTTTAAACCGAGATTGGTTCGACATGCAGATCTCAATTGCTAAGGAAATTGACATAGAAATATTGTTCTTGTTGTTCGGCATCAGCGGTCAACGGCGGCTGGGGCAGTTGGGCAGAATGGTCCCCGAACAGCGTAACCTGCGGTGAAGGAGGCGTTTCCACCAGAGACCGAATCTGCAATAACCCAGTTCCCGCCTACAGTGGGGCCAACTGCCGCGGAGCTGCCACGGAACTGAAATCTGTCCCAGCACCTGCGTGTCGTAAGTTCATCTCGTCATCTCCTCTGGGAGGGGAGTTTCCTTTCTATTGTAATCTGTAATAGCACACTTGTGCGGTGCAGCTAAAGAATATACAAAATTAGTCACTCATGTCTTGTTCATCCGGTTAGAGTCCCGCTATTACGATAGCCCTATAGTATCGCTAGTTTAAGATAATATATGAATAATGCATTTAATATATACTTAAGTCAATCATACAAGTAGGATTTGCATATTTGCATCTCAGAGCTAGTCAGCGTGCATGCATGTAAGGCATTGGCGAAGCATGCATACACAGGGGATGCAAAGATAGTTTCTCGTACATCCATCTGGTATAAAACAGCCTGACACGGACAGCTCAGGGATGCAGATACGGGATACAGGATTCTTACTGAGTGTAGGAAGTAGTATCAGATTATGTAAGTAACATTTGATTCTCGGGGTGTATGTGTGTGCAGTTAATTAGGAAACATCATCAGTGAACGAAACGTATGAATACACGAACTAAAGACTATTGAACTCTTATTTAATATTCATTTAAATTGTAACTGATAACTATAAGATGAACTCTAATTAGATTTGACATGAGAGATGAATACGAATGTCATTCATATATAAATCATAAAGAACATTCATATTAGGTTCGTAAAGGATGATTGATTATGTGTTTTAAGGGTAAGATTAGAGAATTATATTTGTAATAAACTATATTTATAAAACCCGTCCTCTTGCTTCATATAGCTAGCTTTCCTAGATTTAGTTCTATTGTCCAACTACAAATACAGTTAAGGTCAAATAGGGCTAGATCACAGCCCCGAATCAATTTCCTTGTAACTTTGCAGGCCCCTAATTGCTGTTAAAAGCGCCATATGCTTCATCAATAAAATTCAGACACATTCCTGCATCATCGTCGCAAAAAAATAATTATCATCATATATCACTTGCAGCAGCATAATTATCATTATCATAATAATCAAGCATCGTCATCACCATTGCCACCTTCGTCTTAGTTCTCGTTATTATCACCGTTATCATCTTATTTATCATTGTACTTGTCGTGACTTTGCATGAGTAGAATAGCTGCACAGGTAAGTATAACCGTCATCAACTAAGGGTGATCGTAAAAGATTTGATCGTCATGATGGTCTGCTGCTGTGGCAAGTTCATCAGACTCAGAGTTAATTTACGCTGTTGTAACAATTTCTAGCTATATGCGGCGGATGGAGCGGATGGTCCGATTGGTCCGATTGCAGCGCCTCTTGCGGCTATGAGGGAATCACGTCAAGGTCAAGGTCATGCACCAATCCGACGCCAGCGAACGGAGGAGACAACTGCGAAGGAGAGTCAGCACAGACAACAGGATGTGCCTCGCAGCCATGCCGTAAATATTGTGTTATTTCGAATTGAAAGAGCAACACGCCACCATTCAATGAATGGTTCCAAAGGTGTAACGTTAGCGTTTATATTTTAAGACACAGTGAGTGAATCCCAAGATTCTTAACATTCCCCCAAATGAGGTCATGACTGACCATGGCTCTAAATCCTCCTTTGAGTTTTCGTCTATCTTCGGTTTTTCACTGGTTCCACTTTATAATGCCATTTACCAACCGTCAATTTGGCTGTACCGCAACACAGAGAAAGTTGGAAGAATCATGTTAAAAACTATATTCAATCACTAAAACACGGGTGTTGGTTTATGCACTTTCAATTGGAAATGGTAATTTCTCCACTTTATACATTACAAGCACTTATGTATGACGGTTGAATGCGTGAGAATCTTAGAGTTATCATCATCGCATTTTATCAAGCTCTTGTCCGGTTCCATCATTTGTTTCTTAAACCCTCACGCATTTTCTGAGCTGTGCCACATAACTTCAGCGTAATAAAGCCATTTACACGTTATTCATTCTCAAAGCATGTAGAGGGTGTAGCCAGAGTAATCATTTCAAAATTTCGTTCTTGAACATATCGAATTGAACAATAAATTATTCACTTTTTTGAATTGTTTATTTCATTAATTACTTAAACGTCACATCACTCCCAGCATATTTCGCTCTTTACTGGTGTAAAAATCTAAAACTTATGTTAGGACTAAAATTCACAGATACAGAACACAATTTATAATAATATTCAAATTAAAGCCAGTTCAGCATATACTTAGGTCAGGTAACCAGCTATCCCTCAGAGCTGGATCGAGGGGTCTATGAAATCGAAAAAAGCAAGACTAGCATCAGTCTTGAACATCCCGTACAAAGTGAATAAACATAAATTTTGTATTTGTTGTGAACTTACAGCAATATGCGGAGGATGGGGAAGCTGGAATGAGTGGTCATTATGCAGCGCCATCTGTGGACCCGGAGGATATACTAACAGAAAGCGATACTGCGACACTCCTGCTCCACTGTACGGAGGCACCCCTTGTGAAGGAGAGGGAGTCGAATCTAAACCCTGCGTTGGACCAAACTGCCGTAAGAATCGCACACTTCTTCAACTCTCTTACTCTATTTCTACCTTAAAGGTTATTCTAAAACGTTTGCATTTCCTAATATCCAGGGAGATAATTTCTCCATTCGATATATAAATACGACCCAAAACGCCTGTAGCGATAGCGAAAGCTTTAAACGCCACTGTATTTGTGTATTTGTGATACATGTTTGCCTCTGTCTGTGCGTCTTTGGCTTCTGGTCTTCTTGATTGCCTTGAGCTAAAACACTTGTGTGGAAGAACTCGTTCTCCTTAGGCCACGATGTTTTTGTCGTAATTATACATGTACATAACAACGGTTTTATTAGTTCTAACGGCCACACGTTTATGGTTTTACTACCAATGGAGGTATGGCACTTCCAGTTGCAAGAACATTAGCTCGCTTTTCGAAACAGAAGAGTCATAGTAATGATATCTGTGCATTAAACGTATTTCCTGTTCTTGTCGACAGCCGTTAACGGAAGCTGGAGCGAATGGAATTCGTGGTCGAGACCGACTGTGTCGTGCGGTGATGGTGCCACTCAGACGAGAACAAGGACCTGTACGGAACCAGCGCCCGCTTATGGTGGAAGGTCTTGCAAAGGATACCCGACTGAGACCAAGGACGTCAAAACTCCACCATGCGGTAAACAACTAAACATGGCACATTAAGTAAAACCGAAGGCATGAACGAGCAAGTGAACGAATGAAGTATCTTGTCGCACTAATAATCATCTATACCTTAGTCTTCCGAGAGACAGCGAATAAATGTAAATAAAAAATACTATTACACCGCGTCTCAAAAACCTGCACAAACTGTTTTGGTCAGAACTCCCTCAAGGTAGTTCCGTGAGATTAGTTGGGTGAGATGGAAAATGAATATACAGCATAATACTTCAGCTATTCTGTAATCTACCTACCAAAAATCATTAAATTTTATAGACATTTGACGAAGTTCTGACACAAACAGTTTGTGCAGTTTTTTTATACACGTCGCTTCAGTTTACTGCGTCCCGTTGTAACATTGAATTAATGCACTAAAAGTTGTCTTAGCTTGCACAAGTAAATGGTACTAATTATCCAGCAAGTAACTCATCGAAGGCGCCGTTGATTGATTGTTTGTTTTAGCTATCGATGGCGGATGGTGCGATTGGTCGGCATGGTCATCAAGTGGTCTGACTTGTGGCCCAGGAGGGACGAACTCGAGAAACCGAGAGTGCAATAATCCCGCACCGTCCTACGGTGGAAGGCCATGCAAAGGAGAATCTGTCGACACCCGATTTGCCCCTAACCCACCATGTCGTAAGTTGCTTGCTATTTTTTAGAGACACTGTGTCATATCAAAGATGATTGACGTCGCCATCATCTTTTATCCAGGCGTGGGACTGGCGCTGTCAACCATGTCGTAATAAACGTCAACCAGTCATTTAAACTAACAGTGACCAATTAGAACAGTTGTTATTAACCTTTTCAAGGGAGCCGAACCCCATGAAAATCCACGACCACTCACTGAAACACCTCAAGTTTGAACAATGACTTTAAAAATAACGGGAACAGAAGGAAATACAAATTTGTATCGAAATGTGATACAATAATTATGAATACATTCAATACACGAACTGCTACCAGTTAACTAACTGCGCTAACATTACCAAGTACATCTTAATGTGTCATTTGTTGTTGGTTTTTGGAATAAATCTCAAAAATGCGTGGCTCCGTTTTTGAAAGAGCCACTCTCATGTCATTTTCACAATCAAGCCTGGTCCTTCTCTTGGATTTAATCTCCACCATTCTTGAGAATCCTTGCTCATAGAAGTACGAAGGGGCAAACCTTGTTAGTATTTCAAGGGCAGCTTTAGCAATGCGAGAATATCCATTTGGCGGCACCAAAATCTTGACAGTTTTGTTGTACCAAAGACCATGGCTCTGCTGAAATTCTATATGATCGTCCTGGTATGGATCGCTCACATTTGCTGTTGTAATATCGAAGCCGAAAGGCTGCCGCACCCATGCTGGTGATTGCTGGATATCACTAAGCCTTAGTGCTATACGCTCACGATCGATCCGCTCATTTGAACAGGGTCTTCTCCTTGTACTCTATGCCGGTAACTAACCTAGGCAGAATCGTGACTAAAAAGAGGGTAACAGACCTCTCGAATATGCATCTGTTTTAGAAAACCTCTACCGAACCCGTCGTAGTGGCTCTTTCCTGCAGTCTTTACACTAAGCTTACCCCGGCGGCATGGCTTAACACCCTCGATATAAAATTCCTGTTGTTCTTTAAGAGGTAAGATAAAGTTATGCGACCCAGCTCTAAGGGAACGCACAATCGCACAGGGGTTGGCTTCTATTTGAGAAGGTGACGCAAGACATGAGGCTGACATTGGGTGACATATATGAGAAGCTTTTGATCGGCCTCGTCAGCCAGGGTGTCAATACTGGGGAAGTCATAGGGCAGATACGAAGTCTCACCAAAAGCTTTCCGAAGCCACAATCATCCTACCTCGTGATAGGGGATCGGTGTGCAGGAAGTTTCTTTGCTCATCCTTCTGTCTGTCTTTTTCGTTGTGTGCAGCTATCAACGGAGGTTGGAATCACTGGTCGCCCTATTCATCTTGCAATGTTCCGTGCGGTGATGGAGGATTCGTCTACCGTGCGAGGGTCTGCGAAAAGCCTGCTCCAGCTTACAACGGAAGCTATTGTCACGGTCCATCGTCTGAATCTCTGCCCTGCTCCAGCAAACCATGCCGTAAGTGAACCTCTGCCAAACACCCATGCATGACCAATAGCCATTGCATTAAACTATAATAAACTCTTCGGAAATATTTAGGCTACCTGTAGAGGATGCTCTTTGAAGTTCAAAATGCAAGGAAAAATTCTTCCACTATATCTTCTCCATTGAGACGTCTAATTTAATAATTTAATTATTTTATAATTTATTTAATTAAATTAATATAATAATTTAATTAATTTAATGTCTGTGGCTGCATTTAAAGCACATCTGCCTGAAATTTATCGCTTTCTCTTGTAAGTAGGCTACTGAGTTTGGTTCTAGAGAGGATGACACTTTATAGAGTTGCCTTTATTTCTGTATGTAATTATCTGTCTATTCCTGCTTTCCAGCAATACACGGCAACTGGGGACGATGGAGCGAATGGTCGTCTAGCACAGCCTCGTGTGGATACGGTGTCGTCACCAGGTCGAGGAATTGTAATGCTCCAGCTCCATCCAAAGGCGGAGACCAGTGCGAAGGAGTGTCGTCCGAATCAAAGATTGCTGATATTCCACCCTGCCGTAAGAAATGGCTGTTGCTCAGATTGAGCGCAGTTTCTACAGTTTAAAAACTTACACCGTTGAGTTCACGAGTACCTTCAAACGAGCTCACATGTAATTAATGACTTCAAAGACAACATGTCAGCAGCGTATTTGACCACTGGATTAAGGTTGCGTACATTATAATTAGAACATAATTATAGGCAATCTAAATAAATTTCTGAATACAAATTAAAAATTGATGGTTGTCTCTTGGGAGTGAATAATTTAACTGTCGTATCTCCAACGATAATTTTCGAGTGTGTTTAATGCTAATGTTCTGCATGAAGTAAATCTGCATGGCTTGTTCTTAATAATAATAATGGTAATGACACTTAATTTAATATAATGCTACAATGCTAAAGTCGATTTGAAATTGCTGTGCCTTCATTAAAGATTGTGGTATTTGAGGTTGCAGACACTTCAGTGACTCAGAAATGCATTATCCGATCATAATGAACTGTTGTCTGTTCTGTGTGCAGCGATTAACGGAGCCTGGACTTCCTGGAACGAATGGTCTCAGTGCAGCGTATCCTGTGGCGATGCTGGTAAGACTCAGAGGGCCAGATACTGCGATGCTCCTGAACCACAACACGGCGGACAACCATGCGAAGGAGAAGGTCTACAGATTAAACCATGCTCAGCTCCAGGCTGTGGTTAGTCTCTTCCATTTCAGTATCGACTGCAGAAATCTACGTTTAATCATCTACAACTTCTACTGCGCGAGACAATAACACGATATGGACAGTTGATTGTTAGTAATGGCGGGTGCACAACATAAACACCATTATACCATGATTTGTGCATTGCTAAATGTGCTGTTGTCATGTCATGTTTCAACCGAATACCATCAGTTGGCCCATTGCAAAACATGAATCGTAAACCGCCGATTCAAAGCTAATGGTCTTCTTTAGAGTTGAGATCAGATACTCGGACCCACTAAAAGGTATTGTAATCATTCTGTGCATTTATCTATGAATGTATACTTAACCATATAGAGCACTCTGGAGCATCATAATTGCGATCAAAATTTCAGAGCCTGCATACATGGCTTTGAGATAATTAACAAGAAGACATAAAGTAATTCTACGCATTTGAATGTAACTGCATGTGCGTGATACTGGTTGGTCTTGTCAGGAGTGGATGGCGGCTGGACCGAATGGCAGGCCTGGTCCAAATGCAGCGTCAGTTGTGGTGACGGTGGATTCGTGACTCGAGTGAGGACCTGCACAAATCCAACGCCAACTGCCGGAGGTCGCTACTGCAAGGGACTTTCATCAGAAACCAGACCAGGACGTGCTCCCCCTTGTCGTAAGCAAACAACTCTACATTTCTACATACTCCAGTTCATGACTCCTAACTTGACTCTTTGTCCATTACTTTCATCCATGAATATTGGCGCGATGAATTAAAAGCTGTAATCTGTTTAACTTCTGAGCATTTCATACAAGGTATATTCTGCTCATTGACTAAATAATTACTCAGCCAAGTTCACAAAGACTAAAGTGTTGGTGTTTAAACTACGAGACTGTTGTCTATTTACACTTGACTAGTCGATTAAATCGAATTGCCCCTTGAATAAGTTTTCGTGAGAAAACCGTCGAAACTGAGTAACGGAACCACAGATTGAAGCCACGATTGTTTGACTGATCCAAACAGATGGCACTGCATATGCTACAAAGGCTTACCTTGTACCTGCATGGTTGAGTCCGTGTGTCATCATGTTGATTTGTAGCAATCGATGGAGGCTGGGGAACCTGGGGAAGATGGTCCTCTTGCAGCATCTCCTGTGGAGTTGGAGGATACGTTCAGAGAAACCGAGCATGTGACTATCCCAATCCTCAGTACGGCGGCAGAGACTGCATTGGCGACAGAGTCAACTCTAAGAACTGCACTGCACCATACTGCGGTATGCATAACAGTTTCATATATATGTATATATGCATATATATATGTATATACATATACATACATATACATATATTGGCCTATATGGATAAAATTATAATATTTTCTGTCTTTCCGCCTGTTTTTATTGAGGACTAGTTTAACCGGATGAGTTTTGTGTGTTCTCTTGTATGATCTTATAAGAGCCTACGTTATTCTAAAGCGTTATTCTAAAGGTCTACGACACTCTATTTTGAATATTATAGCACAGTAAACTCTAAGAGATACCGAAATATCTTGCATCTTGCTGGCACTTTGGAGGGCGAAAAGTGCGAATTAAATTCAAAATTAATCTTTCAAGCCCGAGAATGTAGACATATACAAATAAGTGATACCAGAGCACATTTACTGACCTCCATAAACAGTGACCCACGGACCGCCCACCTCACGTGTTAGACCTATCTCAATATTCATTACTCCGTCTAATTCATTGACTGACTTATTCTTTGGCAGCGATTGACGGCGGCTGGAGCAGCTGGCAAGAGTGGACGCGGCCTGATGTATCATGTGGAGAGGGAACGGTTCGTCGGCGCCGAATCTGCGATTCCCCGGCGGCTCAGTACGGTGGAAAACCATGTGCTGAAGATGCTGTCGAAACCAAGAGATACGTCGGACCAGTTTGCCGTAAGAACCATGTACTTCGCAATTGGATGCTGGTAGCGTAACAATGAGACTTATACAATCATACCTACCTAGACGTACTCATACCACAAGCGTCCATTGTGTGTATCTGGTTCGATGCCACGCTCATAAATGATATGTTGCCCTGCGATTAGCCTTAAAGTGGCGCTTTATAAATTTTGAGTTTACTGTGACGATTATCCTCCTCCCTCAGTTAAAGCAATAGATGTGGCTTAAAACAAGACATCTTAGGCTAGAAGGAGTTCAAAGGTTGGTCTGAAGACCACACAAACTTTACGCTGTTATAATTCGGAATTTTCTTCCATGGCGTTAAAGATTCTTTACACAGTAGTGTCTGCTTTGTAGTGTATGAGTTGAATTTGTCCGTGTCATGGTTCCGACTCATTGTATCTACGCAGAAATGCTATCCTCATCGTGGCGTTGGGTGCATATTGAGTGCTGAGTGCGTTGATGATGACATTGTGTCTGTTTCTGTATCGATGACGGTGTCTTTATAGCAACTGACGGCGGCTGGAGCAGTTGGAACGAATGGACGAAACCAAGTTCCACTTGCGGAAACGACGGCTACCAGTCGAGATATAGGAAGTGCGACAATCCATCTCCGGCCAACAATGGAAGAAACTGTCATGGCGTTCACATCGAAACAAAACCAATTCCTCTTCCGCGATGCGGTTAGTAGCACGGTTAAGAGATAAAGAGATGAATCGAATGTAAAAACGGTTTAAAGAAAACAGGTCAAGTGCATGTTCATAAATGATTACAATTAATTAACGTTAAAATTGCATAAAATCTAATTTTAACATAAAATGTAATTTAATATTTTGGAGTAAATGAAAATGCGATGATCCTCTTTGTCAAAACATGCACACAGGATCACCATTCCAAGCCAGAAAGTATAATTTCCGTAATCAATTCTTAGTTACATTGCTTCGTTTTGAAGAAAGCTTGAGATACTGTCACCTGTGATAGCGGATTACTCGGATTCGTCGACGCTAGCGTTGCTAGGCAACTGGGACTATGGTAACTGTGTCTGCGATGTTTGTGTTGCAGCTGTGGATGGTGGATGGAACGCATGGAGCGAGTGGTCGTTGTGCAGCGTCACCTGTGGATTCGGTGGAGTTGCGACGAGATCCAGGCGATGCGATCTACCAAAGCCCGCCAATGGAGGCAGACCGTGCAATGGAGATATCATCGAAAAGAAACCGTGCTACAGCTCACCATGCCGTATGATACATAATTATAATAACTATACATTCATCTATTGCATGTCATGCAGATGCATGAAAAATTAGTTTCCATGTCCCGAGGTACGAAACTTCGCTTTCTTTCGTTGCACCGTTGTCAAATGCAGTGCGTACTAAAGAACACCATATTACCTCAATACTGTAGAATATTCAGATGTAACTAATTCGAAATAGTAGACCTATATATGCGACAATTAGACTATG
>Ga0081606_1000441_pt1 | contig 17446 bp, 16 predicted proteins | sample EareggfetidaYelm_FD_71127 | JGI IMG/M metagenome (GOLD analysis project Ga0081606, IMG submission 71127) | Earthworm egg capsule microbial community from the University of Washington, USA - E. fetida Yelm (SPADES assembly) (version 2) | ecosystem: Host-associated > Annelida > Reproductive system... | reverse complement strand
TAGCAATTCACCAACAGATAGTTATTTAAGTACACAATTAACAGCGAATATCATTCCAGGAGAGACGTATACCCTAAGTTTTGATGTATCAGATAGAACGAACCTATCGTCACTTTCAGTATACATCTACAGTTGTACTTCCTCTTCCAATTTAGGAGATCAACCCATTCCAACGAATGGGAATTACCAGCTGACCTTCACCGTTCCAGATGTTTGGACCGATATCCGCATCAAATGGTGGGGAACAGAGCAAGTGAGTGGAGTTCCGATGAGTTTTAGTCTATCGAGTATTCAGTTGGATGGTCCAGGTATACAGTTTAGTAACGACACTCCACCAACACCAGACACCTTGTGGGTACACACGATAGGAAAACGCAATTATGAATTGAGTAACCATTTGGGGAATGTATTGAGTGTTATCAGTGATAAGCCGATTCCAACAGCTGGAACAAGCGTAATTTATGAAAACCATTTTGATGATCTTCCTGATAATTTCATTTACGAAAATGATTTCAGTAGTAGTTTGAATGGATTTTATGCTGTTGGGCTATCCTCGGTAAGCTTGTCTTCAGGACGTCAAGAAGTTAACACTGGTTTTGATGGTTTAACGCGTATAGATCTTTCAACGGTAGCAGGACATAAATATATGGTGAGTTATAATATTGATCTGGATACTATAGGAGTTACCTATGGCAGGGCTGTAGAAACTGTTTCGGGAGCGGCTCTATTCCAGCAATATCAGGCATTTGATGGTACATATAGCTTTATGTTTGAAGCAACTACCAATAGTACATCCTTTTACTATTGGGTATCGTCCACACCAAGCTCCCCACCGCGCACTTTTTATCTGGATGATTTTTCAGTAAATGATATAACAGGTGAAGAGGCTTATGAGCCATTCTTTGGGTCATATTCAGTTAGTTTATCGATTGAGTCAAACCGTTTGAAAGCAGAGCATATTGGAACATGGACACAACCATCAATGTATTTTGCATCTGAGAACGGACATACTTATCGTGCTACAGCCACGTTGGATGTTGATGCCTCTGCATCGTTTAACTTTTCAGCTTTTGACGGACCAACAGGAGCGATAATCAACAATGTTTGGGTTACTTCGGATAACACTTATTCGTTTGAATTTACAGCAATAGATAATAGTTGTAGGATTGATTTCCAAAGTTCTGCATCAGGAGAACATATGTTATATATTGATGATTTTATCATTGAAGATATTACGAGTTCGGTTGCTTATATGGCAGATATCCGACAGTCTACTGATTACTCAGCGTTTGGTGCCCCAATGCCAGGCAGACAATTCAATAGTTCTAGCTATCGTTATGGGTATCAAGGTTACGAGGGTGACCCTGAAATGAAAGGAAACGGAAACTCCTACACCACAGAGTTCAGACAGTATGACCCGAGATTGGGAAGATGGCTAACAACTGATCCGATTATTCATGAATATCAAGGTCCGTATTGTGGTTTTGATAATAACCCAATCCTTCATACTGATCCTAAGGGTACAACGGTAAATGGAGACTACTATGATGTTAAAACTGGAAAGAAACTTGGGACAGATGGGATCAATGACGGAAAAGTCTTTGAAATCAGCAAGAGCCAATGGAATAAGCTAAGCTCAGAAGCTGCTCCAAATTATGGAGATCAATCATTCCAGAATGCTTCTTACGCTTATGGATCTAAACAAGTTTATGGCTCAGAAGCTAATGCCTATATTTTTGGAACTAAATCAAAAACTTATGAGAGTCAACAAGCAGTAGCTAAAACTCAACAGCAATCTAAGGAAATGGTTCGTCCTCAAAATGTGCCGAAACCAAAACCTGTGGCTACACAACCGCAAGTTGCGAATGTTCCAGCTCCTCAGCCATCAGACCAATTTGGAATTGGTGGAACGAATACAGTACAGCTTCCTTTAGCTGTTAGTACAGCACCTCCAGTCACAGAGTCTGAGTCTTCTGGAGTGAGCGGAACCACAGTAACAGGTATTCTTATGGCTGCATCAGGTGAACCTTGGATTAATAAAAGCAGTAGCTTTGCTAAACTGATTTTTCCTCGTTCAGCTACGGTTATGGGGGCTCAACCGATGACTTCGTTCAGTTCATTAGCCGTTAGAAGAGCTACTACATCATTAGGGGTTAAAGGTGCTACTGGGCGTATTGCATCTAGGGCTATACCTATTGTTGGAGAAGGTTTACTCATTTGGGATGGACTAGATTTCCTATGGACAAATCGAGAAGCCTTTGGTTATGGAATGCAATTAAGACAAGAGTATATTGATCAAGGATTAATGCCACTTCGATAAAAAAAAGAAAATGAGATATTCAGAACAAGATGTAGAAAATCATCTTCAGGACATTTGGAAACTTCAATGTTTTGTAAATGCGGAAGAGGTAGAAGACGTGTTTGATTCTCGTATGAAGGTTTCTGTATGGATTGAAAAGTATGATTTTTCAGAGGTGGAACTTGTTAATCATTTGATGGATTTTTATCAAGTCGAAGAAATCCACGAAGTTGATTTACTCGAAATCGTCAGAACTCAGGTGTTAGAGGATTTAATAAAATTCATTACTCAATACGGGGTTCGAGAATATGGTAACGTTCATCTTGAAAAATCCGAATTTTGGGAAAGATTTTTATTCGAATTAGGCAAAACAGGAGTTAGTGTAAATCAAATTAACCCTTCTGATGAAATGGCGGTTGTGCTTCAAAGTAACCTATCAAACTTTGTTTTTGCATTGAGTAGAATTTCACCAGGAGCGATTAAGTCCTTTTCTGTTAGTAAACGTTCAGGAACTGATTTATGGATGATGTTGTTAATAGGTTTGGGTATAGTTGAACTGGGCTTACTTGCATTTAGTTTGTACCACATAGTCTTAATCTTGCTAATTCCTCTTATTGTTTTGGGGTTCATAGTTTTCTATTTGCAGAAAAAATCACCTGAAATAACATACGTGAATGGCTACTCGACCTTTCAAGATATGATTGATAATATTACGGAATTACCTCAATAAATCTAGTGTTACAGGGTGATTTTTAAACCTTGAACTAAATAAAACACAAACGCCCAAACTGTTAGCTTGGGCGTTTTGTTTATGTGTTCGAATTTACTATTTCAAAATCCCTTTAATCCTCGCTTTATCAATGAAAGAATCAAGAAAAGTATAAATCATTTGTTTGTCTTCCTCCTGAAGCTGCGCCACCTGTTGAATACGTTGTAACATCTCCGAATCCAGTTCAATATCTGAGTTGCCTACAAGATAATCAAGAGAAACCCCTAACAGCTTTGCAATTTTGGCAGCTACCTCAATAGTCGGCTTTGCCGTTCCACGTTCATAACGCCCAATTGCTGGTCCCTGAGTTCCCAACTGCTGTGCAAGCTCTTCCTGTGAAAGTCCTTGTTTTTTTCTTAGTTCTGTAAGGCGTTGTCCGAAACTCATGTGTACTAAAATGAACCCTTTTAATGGCGTTTTGGCAAATATACAGAACGAAGTAGTATTATAAAAATGCAATTTGTTTTGTTCTTTGATACAATCTTGTTAGTTTTGGAACTACTTTGTTCTATTAAACTTTTTTTTCCAATGCACACACTCAACACTGAAAACCCTGATCAATTGATTTACAACAACACGCTTTTGCAACTCACAGTGTTGGGTGGTGTGCGTTTGGATAGCCTAGATAGAATGCGTGTTACGCTAAAGGTTGAAATACCTGAAAGCCCACGTCCGCCATTGCGCCACAATCTGGATTTATACAACGATATCCAAACCGAGAAATTTATTAGAAAGATAGCTGAACGTTTAGAGGTGGGTACGAGCGTCGCCAGCGCTTCATTAAGTGAACTAACCGAAAAATTAGAACATTATCGAGTAGAAGAAATCAAGAAATCCAAAGTAGATACGTTCAAGCCAAAAGTATTAACCGAAGCAGAAATAGCAGAGGCAGAAACCTTTTTGAAAGCTCCAAACTTAATGGAAAGAACAAACGAACTTATTGGAAACAGTGGAATATTGGGAGAAGAAACAAACAGGTTAATCATGTATGTGATTTTTACGAGCCGTAAACGTGCGCAACCATTACACGTTGTAAGTCTTGGAGCAAGTGGAACAGGGAAAACACATTTACAGGAAAAGGTCGGAGAGTTGATACCAGAAGAAGACAAGATCGAAATCACCACATTATCCGAAAACGCCTTTTATTACTTCGGTCAACGAGAGTTAAAACACAAGCTAATACTTATCGAGGATCTGGACGGAGCGGAAGCTGTACTTTATCCATTACGTGAATTACAATCAAAGAAGAAGATTAGCAAAACCATCGCACAGAAGAACAGCAAAGGCGAAACCAAATCTATACATCTTACAGTTGAAGGTCCAGTATCGGTTAGCGGTTGTACAACTAGAGAAAGCATTTACGAAGACAATGCAAACAGAAGTTTCTTACTGTACTTAGATGAAAGTGAAGCCCAGGATCTGCGCATCATGGAATATCAGCGCAGAGCTTCAGCGGGTAAGTTGAACGAGCATAATGAAGAAGAAATCAGAACCCTGTTTAAGAACTGCCAACGCTTATTAGAACCTGTAAAAGTGGTGAATCCCTTTGCTGAGTTGCTACACATTCCAACAGAAGTATTAAAGCCAAGAAGAACCAACAGCCATTATTTACAGTTCATTGAAGCAATTACCTTTTATCATCAAAAGCAGCGTGCAGAACAGTTTGATGAAACAACAGGCGAAAAATACATCGAAACCACTTTGGAAGATGTAGAACAGGCAAGCGAACTGCTCAAAGAAATCCTTTTACATAAAAGCGATGAACTTACAGGAGCATGCAGAAACTATCTAGAGCGTGTGAAATCCTATTTAGAGCAAGAGAACAAAAGCCAGTTTACCAACCGTGAAATCAGAAAGGCGCTGCGTGAAAATGCAAGCAACCAAAAGCGCTATAACGGAACGTTGATCACCAATCATTATATCAAACAAGTGAAAGGCAAAAAAGGAACAGCATATCATTATGAAGTGGTGAGTTATGATGAGTTCAAAGCCCTCAGGAATCAGATAAACAGCGTGCTTGATGAAAACTTGGATAGACTAAAGCAGTTCACAAGTTCGAAAGTGGTTCAAATCAAAAGTGGACCAGTTAAACGAAAGAAAGTCAGCTAGTTAAACAAGTGGTTCGCTTTTGTTCAGAAAAAGATATACCGCCAAAAAATTACCGCCACCTAACGGTAATAAGAAACCTACCTAACCACTCTAAGTCTTAAAATCTTAATGTCCTAAAGTCTTAATGTCTAAGTAATGAAACATTTACCAATTAAAAGCGAAAGTCTGGAATACGTCATTTATTCATTCAAGGAATGGTTGGATATTCAAGGTTATGCAATTGTAACAGTCAACGCTTTTCCCAATCAATTAAGAGAATTTTTTCATCATTTAGAAGTCAATCACAACATTCAACAAGTTCAGCAACTCAAAGTAGAGCATTTCAAAAGTTACTACGAAAAACTAAAGATGCGTAGCAATACAAGGCAAGGCGGGGCGCTTAGCAATGCCTATTTGAATAAACACATTGATGGATTGATGAAGTTTGCGCAATACCTTAGAAAGAGTGCTAGAGTGGAACTTCCGTACATCGAATTGGATCGCAATGAGCGGAACAGTAGAGTACCTGAAATCGTAAGTATCGAAGAAATCAAAGCAATCCTTGTAGCAGCAGACCAACACCCAAATCCTGCGATTAGCAATGCCAGTTCACGTATCTATGAAGCCATTGCTTCACGGGATAAAGCACTTCTTACCGTTCTGTATGGTTGTGGCTTGAGGCGAAATGAGTGTTATAACTTGGATGTATCTGACATCAATTTGGATAGGCAAGTACTCCATGTGAGAAAAGGTAAGAACTACAAAGAGCGCTTTGTGCCGTTCAATAAACCGAGTGCTGAAATCTTACAAACGTACATCTACGATTACCGTCCCATTTTCAATAAATCGAATGAATTAAGCGCCCTTTTTGTAAGCGCAAAAGGCTTTAGAATGGGATATTTGAACACTTCATTACGCTTGAAAATATTGATAGACAGAACCGAAATCATAGAACTAAAACAGAAAAACGTTACCCTTCATACGCTCCGCCACAGCATTGCTACACACTTGCTTCAAGCGGGGATGCCGTTAGAAAAAATCAGTCGTTTCCTTGGTCATACCTCATTAGAATCTACCCAAATCTATACGCATTTAGCTGAACAAATGGCTAATCGTTGAACCTTAATAATTGTTAGTCATGAGCACATTTAGAAATTACTTACTTGGTCGTAATCAAAGTATTGCTACTGTCGAAATTCATGAGGGATTCGTGCATCGGTTTAGCAACTGGTGTGATGATGAAAACATAGAAGCAAAAACAGCCACTTATGCCGAAATCCTTTCCTACATGCAGTATTTAAGAAAGGGTAGTTTGAAACAACGAACCATACAAATGCACCTATTAGCATTAAGCCATTATTTCAAATGGTGTATTTCAATTGGATTACGAGAGGATCAACCCACTGAGGGAATAGAAGTAAAAGGTGTACAACGCAAATTTTTGTATCACAATATCCCTATGACAGAACTGGAAGCAGTCTATGAACGGTTCAAGGGTAGCGAAGTGTATTTGTCAGGAACTTATCGCATATGGGACAAGCAAATGCATTATACCAATAAGATTCAAAAAGTAGTATATGGTTTGATGATTTGGCAAGGTCTGGAAGCAGGAGAATTGAAACGATTGAAATTGGAGGATTTAAAATTAAGAGAAGGAAAGATTTACATAGCGGGGGGTAGACGAAGCAACGAAAGAACCCTAAAATTGGAATCCGTTCAAATAATGGATTTAATGGAATATTTACAGATAATCCGACCAGAATATCAAAAAACAAATCCAAAGCCAACAGAAAGCCTATTTATTAGCTTAAACGGTGGTGAGTGGGGGAATAATTTCATGACTTACTTATTTAAAGCATTGAGAAGCTATCACTCTCAAATCAAAAATAGCAATCAAGTACATGCAAGTGTGATAACCTACTGGCTCAAAACAAACAACCTCCGTCAAGTTCAATACATGGCAGGGCATAGATATGTGAGCAGTACGGAAGCCTATTTAATCAATGATTTAGACGATTTACACGAAGAGATTACCAAGTTCCACCCGATGGGATAGACAAAATATTAACTTTACATATAACCGCAATGAACATCAAATTGAAAGGCAATCAGAAAATCAGGATTCACAACGCACAAGATATTTATAATGTCATGTGTGAAATCTTATTGTTGGAAGACGAAAACGACCGTAAGAAAGAACATTTTTGGACCATTAGCCTAGACTATGGACAAACGATTTTAAACATTGAATTGGTTAGCCTTGGAACCGCTAAAGAAACCTTAGTAGACCCAATGGAAGTGTACAGTATTCCACTCCAGAAGAAAGCGAGCAAATTGATCCTGGTTCACAACCACCCTAGCGGAAATATCATTCCTTCACACAACGATGAAGATATGACTGATAGACTAATCCAAGTAGGTCTAATTATGAATGTTCCCGTTATTGATCATATCATCATAACCGAGAGCAGCTATTACAGTTTTCAAGAATCTGGTTTACTGGCAAAGCTTGTTCAAAGTACAAAACACGTTCCCGCATTCATTCTCAAACAACAATACGAGAAAGCAGGGAAAGAAAAAGGAATTGAAGAAGGAGAGAAGTCCAAAACAAAAGAAATGGCGAAAGCGATGCTTTCCAAAGGCTACGCAATTGAGGAAATTATCGAATTAACTGGATTGACAAAAGCGGTAATTAATCGATTGAAAAAATAAAGGATGGTATAGCCATAAGACCAAACCACATTTTAGCTGTTAACAATAGAATCAATTGCGTTATAAGCTGTATTTGCAAGATTTGCAAAACGAATTCCGCAACCATTTTCCATTCGATCATTTAAGGAATTAGAATAATCATTTCGTAATTGTTCGATTTTTTCCAGTTCTGAAATAGCACTTTCATATCGTTTGATTGATTCCTGATCGGTTAAAGTTGATAGTTCATTTTTGATAATATTGATAGCCTCTTTACTTCGTGTATGAATAACAGAAGCATCAACAAAAGAATTGGTTTTTAGTTCAATCTCTCTTAGAATAGTTTTTAATCTCATAGTGTAAAATCATTACTGTGGTGGTAAAAATAAACTACTATCATGGTATTAAGCAAGGACAAAAAATCAGGCGGAATAAAAAGTAAAAAAAAGAAGTTTTGAAAAGATTTAAATCCAAAAAGACGTCTTTTTAGAAAGGGAAAATCACTTAAACGCGATTTAAACAGCATTTAAACGCCATTTAAAAACGGGTCATGACCTGTTTAAAAAAAAAGATTTTTTTTATATAGGAAATCAATTCCCAACATGATGAAAGACACCAACAAACCAGCTATGGAGCCAGAAAAAATATCCTGTAATATGGTGTTTGATTGTGCCATCAAGTACAAATTTAATAGTTTGTTTTGAAAATAAAAATGGCACTTGATGAATAGAGTACGGTTAGGGAAAAATTGTCCTCTGCTTCAAAAAGCCACTCTCGCCAAAACATAAAAACAAGCATATACAAAGCGCCCTGGTTTAACAACTAGGGCGTGCTTGTTTTTAACAGTCTTCAGGTTGCTGGTCGGAACTCCCATCAAGTACCTGTCTTCTTTGTTTTGGCTGCGGTAGGCTTTTTGTGCGCCTCGGTCGTGGCTACTCTGCCACCCCAAACCCCATAAAAGGTATAAATGGTTGTTTATTGGGGTGTCACCGCCCCTTGTGTCTTGCTCGCCGCTGAAATCGCTCGGGCTTCGGAACCGTCAGGCTTTTTTAAACCATTCCCGACAAGCCATAACTGCTTACATTGTTATCGCTTTTTCGGGACGCACAACAACACTTGTGAAGCTCGTCCTTTGCTTTGCTGAAGCTTCGCCGAAAGCAAGGCCTCACTCACAACAGTTGTTTTATCTACCGCACGAACAAAAAGACCCGCCAGTTCCTTGCGCATCCTGCGGAGGTCGCTCCCGTGCTCCGTGAAACTGCGCTCTCTACGCTCTCCCCCTCGCTCAACTCGCTGTGCTTCGCCCGTTCCGCAAAGATGCCTGTTCCTAGCTCGTCCCTCACTCCACAGGCACGTTTGCTCCTCTCTTTTTTACACTCAAACCCGAAGTGCGTCAGCTCCGTTGCTCTTCGCTTCCTTAGCTTGTTTTTCCTGTGGTTTTCAATACTCGTTCCTCGTCTTGCCTCCCCCAGTAAAAAGCAAGCTTGCGCCCATACCCGAAGGGTGGGCGCAAAAGGATGATGTTGTAAGGCAAGTAGTATTGTCGTAAACGACATTTAGAATCGCCATGCAAAATGCAAGGCAAGTAGTGTTGATTGGTTGCCAAGTTCGAAGAATGGCACTTCGTTTTTGTACTATTTGCTATTTTGATGCGTTGAAAGAGTAATGAATAACTCCAAAATCACATCATCATGAACAAAAAAGAAATCATCGAAAAACTAGCGTTTAGAACTGGACAGACCAAAGCAGAAGCGCAAAAATCACTTGAATCCCTATTGGATTTATTTACCGATACACTCCAAAATGGAGAAAAGATAACCTTGGTAGGGTTCGGAACTTTTGACGTACAACAAACAGCGGGTAGAACAGGACGAAATCCACAAACAGGGCAACCGATGCAGATTAAACCAAAGAAAAGAGTACGCTTTAAAGCGGGTGCAGAACTCAGCGGAGCGGTGAATTAGATTGGAGCATTGAACGTCATTGAGATGGGGTAGAGCCGTATCAAAGCCGTACTTCAGCCGTAGACTAGCCGTAGTTGAGTCGTATAATGTGAAAAAATATACAGGCATAAAGAAGGGGAATAACTCAGTTGTTCCCCTTTACTATTTAGGTCAAATGAAGGCTTAGAACACATTTACGACCTTCATAGCGTTGTCTTGGGCAAACAAGTAATATTGTGTGTCCACTTGTTGGTAAAACTCAATTCCAAGTGTTACTACAGAGCTACAAGCAGCGTTTATTGTTCCTAAACTGGCAAGCGTTGGTACGAGTGTCAAAGCACTCACCGCTTGATCCAGTGGAAAGTATGCACTAGCAATAGTGTGTCCCGCTGTATCTTGCGTAGGTTGTGAAGGTCCATAACTGTTAACTGAAGTATCAAAAGTGTAATCACTCACAATACCAATGGCAGCTACCAATTTGAAGTGTGTTGCTCCTGCAGGTGCGTTAACGACGTTATCAGGTAAGAAGTCTGGAATGGTTACCGTTGCTTCATTACGTGGCGTGTTAATGGCCACCGTAAAAGGCGCAGAAAATACCGAGTTGAAACTAATACCGCTGTTAAACTCAAAGTTCTTAAGCATTGCCTTGTTGGTAGAGAGTTTAATCGGGCGTTTTCCCCTTGCTCCAGTTCCTTTCAAGTTAATGGCTTTGAACAGTGCTGTTAACTGAGCCGTAACTCGTGCACTACCCATCGTTTGCATTAGTCCACCCATCGCCAGGCGAAGTGCTTTCCCAGCTTTCGCAGATCCTCCAAACTCGTTGTTATTTTCTCGTGTACGTTTAAACGCTTTATCCTTTGAAATGCGTTCCTTGCTTGGTCCTGTAGCAACCCTTGCTAAACTCTGACCAGCTGACTGATAGAAGCTAATCCCACCTAGATTACCCTCTAGTTTAATGATGCCTTTTTGCTTACTCATGGCTTCGTGTATTGTGCCACCTTAATCAGTCGACTTTGATTCAAATGGCGGGTTAATGTAACGTTGACGTCTTTTCCGCTATAACGGCACGTTTATTCAATTATTACACTCCAAAGCATTAAAGTTCAGTGTTTTAACACTCGTTAACCAAGAAAGGGTGAAAATGCTTATATTTAACCTACCTAATGGGCTGTTTAAAAATCACATATTCCAATAAATACGGGGCTTTAGAAGAAGTTCCCATTTTTTATTTATCCCATGTAGATGAACAGTCCACTGTTTCAAAAAAATGCTTTAACTGTAGCCCGTTTGGTGTGCAGTTGTCAGGGCGGAATCTCTACAAGACAGGCGTAAGTAAAGACTACTCGCTAGGTTTTCAAGGGCAATTGGAAGATGATGAAATCAAGGGTGAGGGTAACTCGTTGAACTACGAATACCGTATGCATGACCCGAGATTGGGGAGGTTCTTTGCGATTGATCCGTTGGCTAGAAAATATCCGTTCTACTCCCCATACCAATTTTCAGGGAATCGAGTGATTGATCGTGTTGAGTTAGAAGGATTGGAGCCAGGAGTGCCACCAGTTTATGGACCAGTTACTAAAGAGGAAGCTGAAGCAGGTGCAGCCTCTATGATGGAGGCTACAAAAAATATGATTGGTCATCCACCAATTTTCGGAACACAACATGATTCAAGTCCTGCGTTTAGTATGGGAGTATATAGGCATACTCATGATGATTTTATTAACGCAATCTACACCCTTTCGGGGGGAGATAATGCATTTGCAGGTCATCATCCGTCAGGAGAGTATCGAGAACCAGATGAGGATGTTAAAGAGATCTTAGAGTACAATAAAGCAACTTCCGATCTGAATTGTTATACAAATTCGAATATGGCATTCTACGTTGATGATAACAATAATGGATATGAATCAGCTTATTGTAACTTCATGCTTGGACATTTTATTAAAGGAACAGGTGCTGAAAATTATGTTTTCGGACCGACTAGTCCTATTACTTATCAAATTGCTGTTTCCGATATAGTACAGGATGCGCTTAAGGAATTTGTTTCGACAGGATTTAAGTATGGTAATTCTACATACGGTGTTCAGGCACAAATGAATGGGTTTATGAAGGATTTAAGTTATCTCACTATTGAGAATAGCGTTGGCTCCGCAAATATTTGGTTTAAAGTGGAAAGTGAGAATACTGTTAAGATTATTGTTTCAAATGTAATGTCTCTTAATTCAGGAGATTACAGTAAAGGAGATGCCGAACATGTTATTCCACCGATTTCTACTGTCAGAGGTACAGGACTTTTTAACATACCAGTTCCTTACAGTAATATAAGTCAAACATTTATTTTTTATTTGAAGTATTGATGGTACGATTTGTTTTTGTTAGCATGATATTTTTAACTGGTTGTATTAATCAGCCAAAAGAATATGAATTTAAAGATGCTGTTGGTGTTTATGAGCTTACGAAGTATACCCGTGATGATTTATACTTTGATTTGAAGGATAAAGAAATTAAATTATTTGTTTACGAAGATTTAACTTTTGAAATAAAGTCCAATGAAAAGTATTGTTTTACAAAGATAAAAGGACACTGGACTGTTGAACATGATTTAGAGAACACTTTGTATGTTTTTGAAATGAATGGAAAGGAAATATCTGAGCCATGGATGAGTGTTTGGGTGAATTGTGATACAATTAATGGTGTTTTACATTTTGGGGGTATAAGGAGTAAAAGTAAGTTTTAATATCAAGTGGTTTCGGAATATTTTAATACTGATTACTCTCCTTTTGGTGTGCAGTTGTCAGGGCGGAATTTCGTGAAATCTGGAAGTAGGGAAGCAAGATTCGGTTTCCAAGGACAAGAGGAAGATGATGAAGTGAAGGGAGATGGAAACTCTTATACTACTGAGTTTAGGCAACTTGACCCGAGATTGGGACGATGGTTGAGTTTGGATCCGTTACAAGCACAAACACCTTGGCAGAGTCCTTATTGTTCTATGGATAATAATCCGATTTGTTTGAATGATCTTTTTGGATCAAGTACTGATGGAGATCCCGTCAAAAAAGACGGAAGTAGTCCTGAAAATGCTAGAGATTTGAATGAGGTTGAGGTAGCAGTTAAAAGAACCGCTTTCCAAAAATTAATGGGTAAATGCAGAACGCTAAATCGACAAGTCAGAAAATCTATTGTCAATTTGAGTAACAGAGGAAGTTCTAAAAGCAAAAGCTCTAGTATATCCACTGCCAGTAGCTCTAAAAGTAGTCCATTGAGTAGTTTTGATTTTGTCGGAACAGATAACATTTACAGTGGTGGTATGGGCCGTCCTGGCGGACCTGAAGAAGGAGCAGGGAAATTAGCCAGGTACATGATGAATGGTTTAGCTGCTGTTGTTTGTGCGCCAGCAGTCATAGGCACAGCTGTAGTTGCAGCACCTATTGTTACATCTGGTACTGTAGCAACTGGTGTTGGTTTGTATAAGACAGGTAAATTTATTTTTGAAGGAACAACAGCTGCCTTAAAGTTGTATCATAAAACTTTTGGCATAAATGGTGGTTGGGAAAGTTTAGGGTCAGAATTACTTAATCAGACAACAACTCAAATGGTGAAAGATGGTAAAATCTCTCCTGGGAAATATGATATAATGGCTTTATCGTACAGTCCATTCATTCTCAAAAGCACGAATCGATATATACAAGGGGTACTTGGTGCATCAGGAGCGTTTATTACATTTTCCACTTCAGATGGTTTTGGTGGAGCACTTTTTGAGGACAAATCTGCTAGTCATACTGCTATGTCGATTGTTCTAGGTGTAATGCCAACTCTAGGGGGAGAGGCCTGTCCATCTCTTTTTAGTGAAACTGTAACGGGGTTGATGCAAGGTGTAATTGATCAATATGAAGAAAATGAATAAGAAAATAAAATTAATTGTTGTCACCCTTTTTGTTTTAATGGGACTCTTCTTGATATTTGATTATATTAAAGAAGATAAGGATGAGAGATTACTGAAAAATTCGAGTGTAACAACTGCGAGATTAATTAAGAAAAAATCTGGAGCGGTTAAGTCCCCTAAGTCAGGGATATTCGTTTATGAGGTTAATGGTAAAGAGTACGAATTTTACCAAGCTGGGAATTACTTATTTATGCAGCTTGGTGATACCGTTTTAATTGAATATGCTAAAAAAGATCCATCAGTGGCACGAGTAAAGGATAAATTCTATATGAGAAAGTATAAATATTTAAAAAAGGATTAAAGGACGTTTGGTGTGCAGTTGTCAGGGCGAAATCTCTACAAATCAGGGTTAAGTAAAGATTACGCTATGGGATTCCAGGGACAATTGGAAGATGATGAAATCAAAGGTGAGGGTAACTCGTTGAATTATGAATACCGTATGCATGATCCAAGATTAGGGAGATTCTTTAAAATTGATCCATTAGCTAGATTATTCCCGTGGAATAGTCCATATGCTTTTAGTGAAAATAGAGTTGTTGATGGAGTTGAATTGGAAGGGCTTGAGTTTGCTCCTACCACAAGTACTTCTAAATATTGTTCAGATCATTGTGGTAATCCTATGGCTCATTCGAGAGGGCTTACAACTCATGACTGTCATAAACAGATGGATATTGGAAAAGCAACTCAGGAAATGATTATGTTCACAGGAGTATTGACTGGACTTGGCTTTATAGCTGAAGCAGGAATGGCTGCTTTAGGTTCTTATCTCTTGGAAGAGCTTATAGAAGAAGTTGCAGGATTTCCGATTTTCCCGGATCCGGGAGATGGTGTTCAGTATTATCTTAAAAAGACAACAAAAAAGACAGTTGCTCCAAATCCATTAAAAGTACTTCCTACAGATGAAATGGCTGAGAAAATGGCCAAGAGAAAGGCTCTAGCATCTAAAAAGATGGGAGGTGAAAGTAAGACACGATATGTTGATTTTAATAAGCAAGTCTATACAAAGTCTATTGAGCCAGGTACAGAATTAGTTCAATATAGAATTAAAACAGCAGAAGGGTATGGGGATTATTATGCTCCAAAAGGAACAACACCTGAGGAAATTGGATTAGCTTCAGAAGATGTTGTTAAAACGTACAAAGTAACAGTTAATAAATCAACAGAGGGGACTTATTCAACTCATGTCGAAGGAAAAAAATTATATTATGATGAAACTCGAACTGCTAAAGGAGGTGGTACTCAAATTTACAGTCCAGATTTAAAAAATAATGCAACATTTACAGTAATAGAATAATTCTATGGGGAACATAAGTTATGAGGAATTAAAGAAAATGTCAATAAAGGACTATTTTAAGTTCTTCGAATCATTCATATCTAAAAATTCTAATATTGACGGTTTAACAAACTTATTTACAGATAAAGAATTCGTTGATAAAAAACCATATCTCTATCGTCGAGCGCTATCTTCAAGAGATGATCGATTTTGTAAAATTGAGATTGTTTTCGACGACGAGAATAAACTACGTGCAATTGTTTGGGATTTGGAGATATTATTAAGTGATATTGTAGAGATTTTTGGGGATTTTAAATTAGTCAACGAACCTTTTAGTAATACGACAGCTTTTATTTTTGAAAGTTCAAACCCGCAAATTTCGGAGTTTAAAACACGTTGTTCAGGGTGGTTGGTTAAATCCGATTCTTTAGAATCATTTGTCTTTTATGACCAAGAGAAACAAAATATAGAAGTCCATAATCCGAAAGTTTCTTTCTTGCAGTTAAATACTACATGAAGTAATTGGTAGGGTTCTGTCTCACATTTGCGCTTTTGAAAAAAAGAAAACGTTCTTTGAAACATTTGGGAAATAGAAATTGCTGGATGCCTGCCCCAAGGGTAATGTTTCACACTAGTTGATGGGTGCTTAATAATTTTTCAACAGACTGAAAATAAGCAAAATAACATTTTGAGTATATAGTCGTATTGGGGGATATAAAAGAATCCCCTACTATGAAAAAGTTGCTTAGATCCAAAATAAAAGTCCAAATTTCAACCTCGTGTTTGAGGGTAGTTGATGGAAGCGTAAGAAATTGGGATTGTGGCAATTCTCTTGTGAAAAATGGCATTACAAAATATGGAAAGCAACGCTTTTTATGCCAGGAATGCAAAACGACAAGAGTAACCGAACCCAAACAATATGGTTATGGAAATTCATTGAATTCTAAGATCATTCAACTCACCAAAGAAGGATTGGGAATTAGGAGTATTTCGAGGGTTTTAGGCATTTCCCCGTCAACAGTCATCCGCAAAATCTTAAAGATTACCGAAGGGATAAATGCTCCAAGGATACCCACTCAACTGGGGAGAATCCAGATCGATGAACTTCATACTTTCTTTGAAAACAGGAATTTTAACCTATAGTGGATCTAATGCGCCAGGGATTGCAGCGGCATCCCCCGACGCTTCGGTCGGGGATATAGCGGAAAGCCCGCCCGATAGGGGGCGCTCAAATAGAAAATCAACGATTACTTTTGATCTGATTTCAGGCCTGCCTTCCGAAATGAAATGGAGGAAGGAAACGTACATCGTGTAGATTACCAAACAGGAAGAGCAGATCAATGGCATCATGCCTATGTGTATGATGCAGACAATCGAATTACAGATGTGTATACTACAACTGCAACACCACTTACTGGTGGTGCATACCGTACAAGTGCATTGCAATTGGAACCAACATTGACTCCTTATTGGGACAAAGAAGCGACCTACAGTTATTACGATCATGGTCCACTTGCACGCACCGTTTTAGGTGAGCAGGAAGTACAAGGATTGGATTATGCGTACACCCTTCAAGGCTGGATTAAAGGAGTCAACAGCAATACGCTGGATGTAGCAGGAGATATTGGACACGATGGAACTGGAGCAAACGAGAACGTTGCTCGTGATGTAATGAGCTACAGTTTGCATTACTACACCAATGATTATGAACGAATCAATACATCGAATAACGACTTTATTGTTGGCCAATCAGGTAGTGATTTGACCACCAATAGCTTCGATATGTACAACGGAAACATTGGAAGAATGGTAACTACCATTACCCATCCAGACACAAGAGAAGTTTTACCATTGGGGAACGCCTACCAATACGATCAGTTGAACCGATTGAAAGAAGCTGTGAGTTTCACCAATGTGGATTTGGAAAACAATACATGGGGTAGTGGTGGTACAGCAATCTACCAAAACAGATTTAGCTACGATGCGAATGGGAACATTTTGACCCAAGAGCGTTCAGATGAAAACGGAGTAGCTATTGATGAGTTGGTTTACAATTACCATACACTCAGTGATGGAAAGAAAATCCGCAACCGTTTGTATAGTGTCAATGATTCGATTGCAGATGGAGATTATACTGACGATATTGATGACATGGGGACTTTCACCAATGCAGGCGACATCAACACCAATAATAACTATTCTTACGATGCCGAAGGCCGTTTGATCAAAGACAAGCAGGAAGGTATAGATTTGATTCAGTGGCGCGTAGATGGAAAAGTAAAAAGCATCAACAATAGCATAGAAGGCAAAAAAAGTCTTAGATTTGATTATGATGCTATGGGTCATCGCATCGCTAAACACGTTTACACAGAAGAATCAACAGATTTGTTATACAGTACTTACTACATATTGGATGCCCAGGGTAACGTCATGAGTACTT
>Ga0081606_1000439_pt1 | contig 17553 bp, 11 predicted proteins | sample EareggfetidaYelm_FD_71127 | JGI IMG/M metagenome (GOLD analysis project Ga0081606, IMG submission 71127) | Earthworm egg capsule microbial community from the University of Washington, USA - E. fetida Yelm (SPADES assembly) (version 2) | ecosystem: Host-associated > Annelida > Reproductive system... | reverse complement strand
GATTATGGTTTAGTATTTTAGTTTTTGGTTTGTGTGTTGTGAGTTTGTGCATGGGGGAGTGGTGGAGTGGGTTAGGAGCGTTAGGGCGGGGGGGGGGGGGGGGGGGGGGGGGGGGGGTAAATTGAATGGCCGGAACATACCTCGTGCGTGCGGAGGTGAACCCGTAGAGCTACCATTTTTAAAATTTTTACCATTACCTACCCCGCGCATGCGGAGTGACCCAAGGAGGGATTCAGCTTGACCTATTCCACATACACCTACCCCGCGCGTGCAGGGGTGAACCGAGACAGCTACTGCACTAAGCATGGCGGCACCGACCTACCCCGCGCGTGCGGGGGTGAACGGATCGCATCGAGCAACGGCTGGTGGTCCGTGCGATCTACCCCGCGCGTGCGGGGGTGAACCGTTTTGGGTGCTTGGTACCTTTTTCGTACGTGGTGTCGTGCACAACGAGCCATCCCCCAGCCACTCAAAATGCTTTGTTAGGAGACCACTGATGCCCCTCAAGACTGTTATCAACCTTCCGGTGTCTCGTGAGGTCGTCATGACGCTTTCTGATATTGACCAACGACACAAGCGTGTGATGTCGTTCTTCCCGGACCTCCACGGGATCAGCGACCGACCACGATCAGACCTCGGTATTGTCCACCGCGTAGAGATGCCGAAACCCGGTGGGCCGCGCAGCATCAATATCGTTGTGTATTCCGATGTGGAAATTGGCCCGGAATCGCAGCAGCTTACCTCGGTCAGAGAAGGGGATCGGATTCGACTACGAGTCCTCGTAGCGGCAGAGCGTCGAACAACCACCGACGGTGTCCGACGCCGTTTTTCGGTGAGAGACTCTGAGATCCGTGGCTGGGCGGTATCACTCCTGCTTAAAGCTGGAATGGACGTGACCGCCGGTATGGAAGAAGGACAAGAGGTGATCACGATTTCGGGTTCAAGGCAAATTGGGAGACGAACCGGCGTGAATTTCACCGGGCGCGAGATTGATGCCCTGGCGACAATAACCGATGAGAAGGCAGCGAATGAGGCGCTCCACCGCGGTATTGGGCGTGGCAAATCCTACGGATTAGGACTCATCCTTTTCGCGAGGGTTGGATAATGCCTGAGTCCGGTTCCGAATTTCGATTCCTTTGGGGAAAAACAGACGACCGCAGCTCCAAAATCCAGGCGCGAAGTCAAGGCAAGTGGCTCTCGGTTTATGACCACCTTCTCGACACGGGTGAATTTGCCGAGTTCCTGTGGGACAAGTTCTTCACCAGGAAGAAGCAAGAGTCACTATCCGGCGGACTCGATCCGGAAGCTGCCCGCAACCGCTATGTGCTCCTCTGCGCCCTCCATGATATCGGCAAAATAACCCCGGCCTTCTACGTGAAGTCCCTCCGCCGCAAGGCTGAGCAGACTGCTTTCCAACAATCACAGAAAATAGTCGAACATGGGTTTCGAATCAATGGGGGATCGCTCTCATCGGACAACGTGTTACCGCACAACAACGCCGGGTTCGCCATCCTGTCCACATTTCTTGAAGAAGAGCGCGGATGGCAGCGGAAACTCGCATACCCGATGGGAGTCATCGTCGCCGCACACCACGGCACGACGCCTGACGAGAAGACCATCGAGAACTTTCAGCGGGGTCGATGGACAGAATCACTTGGCTGGCACAAAGCGACCTTCGGTTCGGTCTGGCAGGAAGCGCAGCAGGCGACAATTAAGTCTGTGATCAACCGCTTTGGAGGGGAGGCAGCACTCGCCTCTTTTAGCACAGACCAACCAGCCCACTACACCCAGCTCAACCTTGTGGGAGCGATCATCTTTACCGATTGGATGGCCAGTAGGTATGGTCTGCTAATCGGAGATGACGACCGGGCCCCTGACCGTATCCGCAAAGCCTGGGACCAGGACGTCGATCTCCCCCTTCCCTGGCGTGCAGACGACCCTGGCGATGACATGCTCGCACTCATGAAACGGAGATTCGAGTCGAAAGAAGAGACATCTAACGGTGTCCAAGCGAAACCGATTCCAAAACTCCGAGATTCGCAACGAGTCGTACTCGAAGAAATTCAACGCCTCACAAGTCCCGGCATAACCATCATCGAAGCTCCCATGGGCGAGGGCAAGACAGAAACAGCAATCCTCGCTGCTGAATGCCTGGCAAGCCGCTTTCAGCTCGGCGGGTTTGTTTTCGCGCTCCCCACCATGGCAACAACCGATCGTATCTGGGATCGTGTTATTTGTTGGGCAAAAAACTCAGGAGTTCACAAACGAACTTCCTTCTACCTCGGACATTCGCAATCGAGCCTCAACGACAGCTACGGCACCATGCTCGACCACTCATCCAGCCATCAGGACATCATCGCCCACGGTTTGCTAAGGAACCAACTCGGGATCTACTCATCGATCTCAGTAACAACCATCGACAAAGTACTCCCTCTCGCGCTCAAACACAGTGGACTCTTCCGCTTACATTTCGCTATCACCGATAAAGTTGTCATCCTTGACGAAGTTCACAGTTACGACGGCTATATGAACACATTTCTCGAAACAACACTTGAGTACCTTGGAATAAACAAGGTGCCGGTTATTCTCCTCTCGGCAACCCTCTCATCCGACGTGCGTAATACCTTCATTTCTCACTACATGAAAGGCGCCAAACAACTCGTTGACAAACCCAAAATTGACGTCTCAGCAGTGTATCCGTCAGTCGTTACAGCAACGGTGAGCAATGTCGAGCGACAGGTTTCTTTTACTCCGTTTACTCAGGGTAAAGAAATCACAGTATCCGTGCTAGAAGATGACAGCAAGCTACTCGCCGAAAAACTTCTTGATAAGCTCAAAAATGGTGGAGCAGTGGCGGTTATCCGAACAACTGTTGCACGTGCTCAAAAGACATATCAGGAGCTCAAAAATATTCTTGGTTTAGACTGGGGTGATTTTTCGCTCCTACACTCGCGCTTCACTAACTTTCATAGGAATAACATTGAGTCGGACATCGAGTCTAAGTTCGGCAGCTCGAACCCGCAGGCCCGCCCCTTCAGGGCTGTTGTTGTCGCTACTCAGGTAATCGAGCAATCCCTCGACATTGACTTCGACTTGATGGTCTCAGACCCAGCTCCCATCGACCTGATCTTCCAGCGCCTCGGCCGTCTGTGGCGACACGATCGTGCGGTTCGACCGGTGATGAAGCCTCACCTCGTTTTGACAGGCATCCATCTCGGTGAGCAACCGGACATTGATGACGAGACATTCGTCAACCTTGTTTATCAGCCTTACATCATCGAGAAGTCAATGCAGGTACTGGATCGAAAAATCAAGGAGCGTGACGGTGTGATCTCGATCCCCGAAGACATTTCTTCGCTGGTTGAGGAAACTTATTCAGCAGACCTCAAGGAAAACTTAGCAGACCTCAAGGAAAGCTTAGTAAGCCTCAAGAGCAACTTGCCTAAAGAAAGCACCAAAAATTCTCGTGAGAGGATGATTGAAAGTCTGCAGAAGGAACAGGAGAAAGCGAGAGATTTCGCCGTTTCTCCACCGTATTCTGAACACTCACGGGGACCGGTTTCTGCATCCCTGGTTGGATTGAATGACTATGGGTCAAAACGAGGATCGGTTCGAGACATCACGGGAGGAATCAGTGCAATCCTTCTCACCCGTGACTCTTCCGGAAAACTCCGAATTCCTTTTACGCACGAACCAGTATCAGAATGTCAGACCCACATACTTGACGACAAAGAGAAAAAGCTCATTGCACAACAGATCGTCCGACTTCCTGACAGGTGGCAGCTTCGTGGCGAATCCGCCGGGTCCTACGTAAAAGAGCTCTTAGATAACGCACCAGAAAATTGGAAAAACCAACCAGGACTCCGAGGTATTGGTGCAATTATTGCCGACGCTGACATGTGTTTTACGGTCGGCCCAGTGAAATTCCGATACAGCTTATCTCTCGGACTGGAAACCATTTTGTGACCAATGTCAGACGTACCCATTAGCATGAGAGAATTCATCCGACCAAAGGAATTGCATGAACATCGAACAGAACCCTACATTTAACCTCATTGATGAGCCGTGGTTACCGGTCACCATGTCAGACGGCAGCAACGAAACTGTTTCTCTGCGTGATACCTTCTTACGCGGAAACTTGATCTCCGATGTGCTTATTTCAGCTCACTTGGAAAGAGCAGCGGTCATGGACTTCCTTTCCGCTGTCACCTACCGAGTTTTCTCGACGAAGGCAAACGGTCGCCCGGTCAATGTGTGGAAGGATGCGATTAGGGGCGATTGGAATTTTGCGCAGGAAACCTCTCAATACCTCGATCAATGGAAACACCGGTTCGATCTCTTTGATCCAGAACGCCCGTTTCTGCAAACTGCAGGTCTCCCCGGCACCGAGAATCAAAAAATGCAGCCAATTTCTCGATTCGCTACCGAGTCAGGTAGTGGCTCTGACAAGACTTTTGCCGGTCAGTCTTCCTGGAATTCATATGAAAGTGTTTCGTATGCAGATGCGGTTATCTTGCTGATCACCGGATACCTTTTCGATGCAGCCACCAATATCGGCCAGCTCGAAGGCCATTATTACCCGCCCAAGGGTGGAAAATGCTACCCCGGTGGCATGACCGGCAGGGCCGGCTTATCAAGCCAGACGCTCATCATCAGTACCAACCTTCTCCAAACTATACTCCTAAACTCACCGCAACCAGACGAAACAAATCAACGAGACACCGTTCACTGGGAGCTCCCAGACCAGGAAGTCGCGATGGATGCTCGTACCGGTGACGCACCCCGCGGAATTGCCGACTTCCTCCTCTACCCCACAAGGGCAATTCGTCTGATCGAAAAAAATAAACGAGTAATTGGTTCCTTCATAAACCCTAGCAACGTGTTCAATCAGGCCACAATGGTCAGCATCGTCACGGGTGAGATTGGCTACACAGCAGACTTTGTCCGAGATCGAATCACTGACGTGCCAAATTTTGTCAAAACAGGAGACAAGCTCAAAGCTGAAGACGGCACCAACATCGCCCCTCGGGAGATATTCCCCAAGCGGTATCTGCCATCGCCAGCGTTTGAAGAGTCTCGATATGCCAAAGGGACACCCGTCGTTCACGACCGAGAAAGTCCCGCGTACAAATTCAGTCCCACTCTGTCAATGCGTGATAAAGTAAACAAAACCAAGAGCCACGAAGACGGCCACTTGATGGAGAGCGAAGAGGTGGTGGGTGGTTATGAAGTGATCCCGTCACCGGGTGAACGTCTCTGGTCAAGTCTTCCCGCATTCCTCGCCCACGAAGGCGGTATTTTGGAACGGGCCTCGAAACCACCCCGAAACATCGAAGCATTCCGCAAACTCTTAATTGACGGAGAAATCGACCGCGTTGCAAAGATCGAGATCCGGTACACCCGAGCGATCTGGGGATCTACTGTCCAGCGCCTTGCCCTGCCGATCCATGACACCCTGACAGTCAGCTCAGCCCTGCTTGCCGGAACTGTCGGCAAGGACCTCCAAGAGATAGTCAGCAAGTCAATCAAACTCGCACTCAAGGTTGGGCGGCAAGCCGACACCGAGTACAAATATCGGCTGAATGAGTGTCTCGCTCACTCACGCAGTGGCCGGTCAAAGCTCGCTGAGAAATACGACTCAATGAAACTCTCTGAACGCTACTACTCATCAGTCAATACACTGATCCCAACCATCATCCGAAATATCGATGAAACAAGTGATCTGACCGTCGTCTGGAAGAGCGTTACCGACGGCGTCTCCTCCTCGATACAAAAGGCACTCGATGAGGTTATTTCTACAATTCCCTCAAGGCTCTTTGGCATTGAACGAAAGACAGAGAAGGGAAGTATAAATCTCTCATCGACGATCAACTGGATCAAAGCCGACATTTTCAAAACCATCAACAGTAATGTCCTGGTATCGACTGACTCCGGGGAAAAGGAGGGAAATCAATGAAGAAAAAGAAAGTGTATGAACATGTTCGCGAGATAATCTCCCGCTACGGAAGTGATCGAGCTGTCCTTGCGCACCTCCGCACCGGAGTGGGGCGCGACTATTTTGACACCCCCGACCTAATCCACTACACCCAGTCTGAAGGGTGGATTCTTCCCGATGATGAGTCACTCGTCATCATATCTCACGACGTATTGTCTCTCTTCGCGTTCCGCTCAAAAGGAAGTTCAGCCTCAAGCACTTCGTCGAACGATGTCGGGATCGGCAAAGCTCTTCGCATGGCTGCAGGTCCTGAGAGGGAGGATCCCGGGGTGCAGCGCATCCTCTCCGCCCTCGTGTCCGCATCTAGCCGAGAGGAGTTGATAGTCCACCTCCGTCGGGCGGTCGGTATCCTTGCTCAGAGGGATATCGGACTCGATTTCCCGAAGCTCGCCGGAGACCTCTTTGTCATCTTTGGGCAAAGCCAGACCGAAGGAAAAAAACGTCGCGTCCAATGGGCATCAGACTTTTATACCGGCACACCAAAAACCCACAAAACCACACAAAATCAGGAGTAGAAAACCATGTTCTTGAACGCTCACATTATCCAATCTGTACCGGCTTCTTGTCTCAACCGAGATGACACCGGATCGCCGAAAACAATGATTTTTGGTGATAATAACGGCATCCGTGACCGCCTTTCCTCACAATCACAGAAAGCAGCGGTTCGTACCGCTATGCGCGAGTCTGATACAAATCGAACTTTCCGATCAACGCGGATCATCGGTAAAATTGCACAGGTGATCGCCAACGGAACTGAACTCTCTCGAGACCACATCTTCGACGCGACAAGTATCGCAATCGAGAGTGGCTTACTGAACTGCGACAATCTAAACAACTACATCACAAAAACTACCAAAGAACTTCAGCAACATGACCCTGATTTTGACCCAAAGAGTTACGACCCCTATCTCGTTCCACCCTTGCTCCCCGCGCTTTTTTACATTGACGACGCATCGGTTGAGCATCTGGGAGTCATTGCTCGCGAGTTCATCGGGCAGCACGGATCTCTGCCCTTTACCTTTAAAGGCAAGGAACACCCCAAGAAAGGCAAGGCACTCCCCTCCAATAAGAGCATACCGAAAGAGGCCGTCACAAAGTTCAAGACTGACCTAGACATTGTCAAAGAATCTTCGTCTGTTGAGATTAACCTTTTCGGTCGAATGAACGCCAACAATCCGACTCTGAGTATTGACGCGGCGGCTCAGGTGGCTCACGCCATGTCTGTGTCAAACTCAATCTCCCAATCGGATTTTTACACGGCGCTGGATGACCTCGAAGACGGACATTCGGGCGGCGCGATGATGGGCACCATCGAATTTTCTTCTCCCGTGTTCTACCGCTACGCTAACATCAACCTGACTGAGCTTGTCTCACGGCATCTTCTTGTGAACAGTCGGGAAGTAGTAGCCGAACGTGTCAGCGAATTCATTCGAGCATTCATCACGACGCTTCCCAGTGGCAAACAATCTTCCTTCGCTGCAGTCACGATGCCAGATGCAGTCCTGATCACACTGTCGGACGCGCCAGTCAACTATGCGAATGCTTTTGTCACTCCCATAAGCGGAAAACTGATCGAGGGTGCAACCAAGGCCCTAACTGAACGACACATCCGCATCGGGGAAAAGCTCGGTATCGCCTCTACCGCGATCTCACTCGCCGTAGAGGCTGCGGCCGAGCGCGTCTTCTCGGGTATGAATATCCCCGCCGCCGAAGAAAACGAAATGACCGACGGGCTCTCTTCGATCATTGAATTCGTACGCGAAGCCGTTCGGGCGGAGTAGCTCGTGCGTACCCTTCTCCTCCTCCTCGAAGGACCGCTGCAATCGTGGGGAGGCTCCGACTCGCGACTAGACACACGCGAAACCGGAGCAGTCCCCACGTTCAGCGGAGTCGCCGGAATCGTGGCTGCAGCTCTCGGCCGACACCGATCCGAATCGCTCGAAGATATTGCAGCGCTGTCTTTTGCCGTTCGCACAGAACGCCGAGGAATAATAACAAGAGACTTCCAAACCAGAAACCGACATGACGGTGAAGACAAACCCTATGAAGCCCGCATCTACCGCCGCTCGTACCTCAACAATGCTGCGTTCCTCGCAGCACTCAGCGGAGAAAAAGGGTTCATAACCGAAATTGCTAATGCACTAAAGCAACCAGTCTTCGCGTTATTTCTTGGACGCAAATCGTGCACACCATCTGAACCGATCTTTTATCGATTAACCGACCACAGCAACCCCATCGACGCTCTCTCCTCCGAGCCAACCATCCACGGTGAAATCGAACAAGAACTTCACATAACAGCGGCACCCGGCGAACCCTACGATAGAACCGAACAGGACACCCCAGTATCTTTCGACAGTTATCGCCGATCCCACGGTGCGAGACGAATCGCTGTTAGAATAATTCAGGTGCCTACCGAGGAGAAACCAGAATCAGGACCAGAACCAAGGTCAAAAGACATGTAGCCGCTCAAATACATGCCAATACCGCAACCATAACGCTCAATCCCGCCATCCAGGTTGAACAAACTTCCCGTTGCACACAAAGGCTCATCACTGGAAAATAAAACGTCAAACACAGTATTCGTGCCATACACCCGCCACGTCGATAGTGCTGTGCATTGGCGGACGATCCCGGCGCGACGACAGCATTCCGACGAGGGACACTGGTAGCACCGTGCGTTGGTGGGCGATCCCTTCGCCGTAAACTGACGGAATGCGTATCCACATTGCCACTGACCATGCGGGACTGGAGTTCAGTCACACTCTCGCCCGGCATCTCACAACGGTCGGCCACGAGGTTATCGATCATGGTCCTACCCAGTACGACCCGCTCGACGATTATCCGGCGTTTTGTATCAACGCGGCACTCGGGGTTGCTCGGGACCAGACTGCGGGAATCGCGGCACTCGGGGTTGTGTTCGGCGGGTCAGGCAATGGTGAGCAGATAGCGGCAAACAAGGTGCGAGGCATCCGGGCTGCTCTTGTGTGGAGCGTGGACACCGCATTGCTGGCACGGCAACACAATGACGCGAATGTCATGTCGGTCGGAGCGCGGCAGCACACCGTTGCCGAGGTGATGGCGTTCATTGATGCGTTTGTCGCGGAGCCGTTTTCAGGTGAGGAACGGCACGTGCGGCGCATTGCGCAATTGGCTGAGTATGAGCGGTTGGGAGACATCGTGGGTAAGGGGGTGGATGTGGTGAGCAGCCGTGGACGCATCATGGCCGGTGCCGACAGCGGCGAGCCTGTGGTAGCTGGTGATGGTGTCAGCAGCGCGAGTGCTGATTCCACACCCGTTGTCGGAGCGGGGGAATAGGGGTGCCCGAGGGACACTCCGTTCACCGGATTGCCCGCCAATTTGAGCGGAACTTTGTGGGACACCGGGTGCGGGTGTCGAGCCCGCAGGGACGATTTGCGGTGGGCGCGGCATCCCTTGACAGCCGGGTGATGACCAGTGCCCGGGCGATTGGGAAACAGATGTTTCTCGAGTTCGAGGGTGAACGGTGGCTGCGGGTGCACCTCGGGATATATGGCGCGTGGGATTTTGCGGGCGATATTTTGATGGATGCGACAATTATGTCTGCGAATGGCCGGATGGGACAGACGGGTCAGCGGGGAACGGTTTTTGACTCCGCAGGAGAGAACTCAGTGACTTCGATCGGGGCCCCGCGGCGCACGCGGTTGCGGATGTCGGAGGGGGAGCGGGAGACCGACGTGCTTGCCCAGTTTCCACCGGAACCGATCGGGCAGGTCCGTGTGCGGCTCTTTACCGATTCGGTGTGCGCCGATCTGCGCGGACCGACCGTGTGCGAGGTGCTTGATCCCGCGCAGGTGGCGGTGATGATTGGGAAACTTGGGCCCGATCCACTGTGCGACCCGAGCCCCGAGGCCGAGGAACGATTTGTGCGCAGAGTGCGGGCGCGGGCGACATCCATCGGTCTATTACTCATGGACCAGAGCGTGGTGGCCGGAATTGGCAATGTTTACCGGGCCGAGATACTCTTTCGTGCCCGGCTTGACCCGTATCGACCCGGTCGCTCACTGACCGAGGAGCAAACCTGCGACCTGTGGCGTGACTGGGCACAGCTACTACGCATCGGCGTCGAGACCGGGCAAATGATGACGATGAATGGCCTGGATGCCGCCGCCTACCGCGCCGCGATGGCGAACCGAGCCGACCGCCACTGGGTGTACAAGCGCGAGGGACTGCCGTGTCGAGTGTGTGGTACGGATATTGTGCTCGCTGAGATGGCGACTCGGAAGTTGTATTGGTGTCCGGAGTGTCAACGTTAGGTGTTGTTCCCAAGCGGAGGTTAGTTTAGCTCTGTGTGTGGCGGATGGCGAAAACTCGTGAACCGGGTTCGTACTCGGGGGTTTACCCCCGCATGTGCGGGGCGGATCGTGTTCTTCCGTTGGGTGTGACTGCGCATATGGGTTCACCCCCGCATGTGCGGGGCGGATGGCGGTTAGATTCAGGGCGCGCACGATGAAGGAGGTTCACCCCCGCATGTGCGGGGCGGATCCGGTCTGTGAGGCTACCAACCTGGTATTCACGGGTTCACCCCCGCATGTGCGGGGCGGATCAAATGGGACGCGGATACAATTTACTACAGCTAGGTTCACCCCCGCATGTGCGGGGCGGATCGGCAATTTGTAGGGCGGGGGAGTGGTCAGGCAGGTTCACCCCCGCATGTGCGGGGCGGATGCAGCGTGTAAAACTCTGGCCCCTAGGGTGGAGGGTTCACTCCCGCATGTGCGGGGCGGATTTATAGCTAGGCTCGATGCGGTAGATCGCGAATGGTTCACTCCCGCATGTGCGGGGCGGATGCCGACAATTTTTCATAGAGATGCTTGTCCAAAGGTTCACCCCCGCATGTGCGGGGCGGATTTTCGAGGTCTCGCGTAAAAGCTTCTTCAAGAGGGTTCACCCCCGCATGTGCGGGGCGGATGATGTCGATATCGGGTGGAGGGTCACAAACTCAGGTTCACCCCCGCATGTGCGGGGCGGATTAGGGCTCTGTCGTCCAGGAGCTGTCTGTATGAGGTTCACCCCCGCATGTGCGGGGCGGATAGATTCAGATTCAGATTCAGAATCTGATTCTGAGGTTCACCCCCGCATGTGCGGGGCGGATATCGAAGACCCTAGCGGCTTTTTGACCAGCTCCGGTTCACCCCCGCATGTGCGGGGCGGATGATCATGTGTGATCGCGTGAGGGAGGGTCTGGCGGTTCACCCCCGCATGTGCGGGGCGGATAGGGTGGAGGAGTAACTGCCGTTCAACTAACGGGGTTCACCCCCGCATGTGCGGGGCGGATAACTTTTTGGGTATCCGCTCCCCCTCGAAGCTGGGTTCACCCCCGCATGTGCGGGGCGGATTTACCACCAATCCGACCGAAATTTTCGATCACAGGTTCACCCCCGCATGTGCGGGGCGGATAGCGATCGCTAACGCCCGCAGGGAGTGGTCGAGGGTTCACCCCCGCATGTGCGGGGCGGATAAGGGGATTGAGTTAGAGCAGGAGCAGACAAGGGGTTCACCCCCGCATGTGCGGGGCGGATCAGCGAACCCAAACACTAGTGGCCTAGATCCTAGGTTCACCCCCGCATGTGCGGGGCGGATAGTGGGGTCTTCATTAGCAAACTTGAATGCGAGGGTTCACCCCCGCATGTGCGGGGCGGATAAAGGGCTGCTAGGTGTAGAGTGCAACTCTCGAGGTTCACCCCCGCATGTGCGGGGCGGATGACTGCCTCGAGGGCGTAAAAACCTTAGGAGACGGTTCACCCCCGCATGTGCGGGGCGGATATACGTGGGCAATAGCTGCGTTTGCGAGCTTAAGGTTCACCCCCGCATGTGCGGGGCGGATATCCCACCACTGCTGGATACCGCGATTGACGTGGGTTCACCCCCGCATGTGCGGGGCGGATCAGACGCGGGCGGAGTTTGTGGAGGGTGCCCGGGGTTCACCCCCGCATGTGCGGGGCGGATACACATGCCCTACATATAGCCCATCACTTAGTAGGTTCACCCCCGCATGTGCGGGGCGGATCTTTCAAGTCCGAGCGCAAATCCGTTCCAGCTAGGTTCACCCCCGCATGTGCGGGGCGGATCTTCTGATGGGCTATGTGGACGATATGCCCGCAGGTTCACCCCCGCATGTGCGGGGCGGATTACCTGAAGTACCTCTAATAACTGTGGGGCTAAGGTTCACCCCCGCATGTGCGGGGCGGATATTTTCCTCCTTTTGAGGATATTAGGGGCGAGAGGTTCACCCCCGCATGTGCGGGGCGGATCTACAAGACCTAAAAACTAGTTTGCGAGATGGTGGTTCACCCCCGCATGTGCGGGGCGGATGCTCAGTGGCAGGTAGGAAAAACGCCAGTACCGGGTTCACCCCCGCATGTGCGGGGCGGATGACTTCAGACTCGGCATATGCCGCACTATACAGGGTTCACCCCCGCATGTGCGGGGCGGATTCAAATTTCCCCAGCCCCCACCACCGGTACAGAGGTTCACCCCCGCATGTGCGGGGCGGATGAGTACCCGCCCAGACAGACAGCGACACGTATGGGTTCACCCCCGCATGTGCGGGGCGGATCTGCCCACAGCCCGGATAAGCGTTTTTACCGAAGGTTCACCCCCGCATGTGCGGGGCGGATGGAGGATGCATGCAACGCTTTTTTTGGGATTTAGGTTCACCCCCGCATGTGCGGGGCGGATTTTTTCCTAACTGCACCGAAATTTTCGGGGCAGGGTTCACCCCCGCATGTGCGGGGCGGATCAGTTTGGGGCAGTTTGGGGCAGTTGGGGCAGGGGTTCACCCCCGCATGTGCGGGGCGGATGTAACCGATAGCTTCACAGTGACTTTAGAGTCGGGTTCACCCCCGCATGTGCGGGGCGGATTTTTTGAGTACCCTGCGGGTGTTTTTCATGATGGGTTCACCCCCGCATGTGCGGGGCGGATCTTCCTCTAGCAGGAGGAAGGTCGGCTGCATAGGGTTCACCCCCGCATGTGCGGGGCGGATTACCGATACGTAGACGGTGGAGCGCAATTTTAGGGGTTCACCCCCGCATGTGCGGGGCGGATGTTTAGCAGGGTCAGAAAGAACAGCGGACTTACGGTTCACCCCCGCATGTGCGGGGCGGATACACGGGAATTTACAGACGCTATAATCGTACAAGGTTCACCCCCGCATGTGCGGGGCGGATAACAGCCTCAGCCATGCGCTTACCTTGCTCGCCGGTTCACCCCCGCATGTGCGGGGCGGATTTTGATATGGCCCACGAAAAGCTCTACGAGGTCGGTTCACCCCCGCATGTGCGGGGCGGATACCAAGATTATCCTCCTGCTGGTGGGGGCGGAAGGTTCACCCCCGCATGTGCGGGGCGGATTCTGCACAGCTGTATCATCTGTAATAGCAATAAGGTTCACCCCCGCATGTGCGGGGCGGATCTACGCGCAGGAGGATCGGACTCTGACCCTGCTGGTTCACCCCCGCATGTGCGGGGCGGATATAGGTATTAAGCTTCTACCTTGGCAGCAGTGGGGTTCACCCCCGCATGTGCGGGGCGGATACCTGCAACCGCAAGTGTGGGGTCCTGCAGTGAGGTTCACCCCCGCATGTGCGGGGCGGATCGAAGAAGGAGCCGCCACATGTCTACCCCCACAGGTTCACCCCCGCATGTGCGGGGCGGATTAAAGAGCTAAGCTCCGTTCTGGTACCGCATTTGGTTCACCCCCGCATGTGCGGGGCGGATCGTGACTTGGATTATAAATTTTTAACATCTATTGGTTCACCCCCGCATGTGCGGGGCGGATCCGCGGCCTGCGCAGCACACACCGCTTGCATAGGGTTCACCCCCGCATGTGCGGGGCGGATAGTTTCCTGCGGGGCTTGCCATCTCCTCGGAGGGGTTCACCCCCGCATGTGCGGGGCGGATGTACATACCCGGGGTGACAAGCACTATAAATAAGGTTCACCCCCGCATGTGCGGGGCGGATCTTGGGTGTTTTGGGCGTGGTCCCGGCTGGCGGGGTTCACCCCCGCATGTGCGGGGCGGATGCAGGTTGGGGCAGGTTGGGGCAGTTGGGGCAGGGGTTCACCCCCGCATGTGCGGGGCGGATGTCGTGTCCCACGATGCAGATGTAGCTGCCATGGGTTCACCCCCGCATGTGCGGGGCGGATACAAAAAGCATACGATATACATCCGCTACCGGAGGTTCACCCCCGCATGTGCGGGGCGGATTCTACGACTACATGCAGAAAGACCTCGTAGAGCGGTTCACCCCCGCATGTGCGGGGCGGATAGTGTATACCATGTACTTCACGTGAAAGTTGAGGGTTCACCCCCGCATGTGCGGGGCGGATGACTTCAGACTCGGCATATGCCGCACTATACAGGGTTCACCCCCGCATGTGCGGGGCGGATAGCATCTCCATCGTGGTCGTCTTTCCGGATCCGGGTTCACCCCCGCATGTGCGGGGCGGATAACGGCACCGCGCACATAGATTTCGGTGACATTGGTTCACCCCCGCATGTGCGGGGCGGATTCGGCAGTGCTCGAACGCGGGGCCTCGCAGTCGGGTTCACCCCCGCATGTGCGGGGCGGATACTCCATCATACCTGAAATTTCAGTGAAATTTCAACCAGGATCCGGTTTTTCATTTATCTCGCGGAGTCAGTGTGCTTTATGAGCTTGAGTGTGATCGGCCTCGCACAGCGGAGGTCGAGGGGAGAAGAAGGTTAGCCCATCGACGTTGACCGGGTGATAACGATCCACCCCGGCGGTACGAGCCCTCCATCCTTGTTCATTACGCGCGGGTTCGATCATCACGGACTGGCCAAATACGGTGTGCTCTTCCAGCTTTCGCCAGATCCCTTCGCGTACGCGCTTGCTCACACGCCCGACAAACACCCCGGGGGACACCTCAACGAGCCAACGTGTCAGGTTGCCACGTAATCCGGGCGGTGCTGCGATCAACACAATGCAAATCATATTGACCTCAAGATCGTGGGGTCGTAGTTGACACCACCTGACACCGTCCCAGGCGTCCCCGCCCACAGCATCGACGGTGGCTCTTCAACCTCATCCTCCTCAATGGACAATAAACTGAGGACATCGCGCACCACTCGCTTCATAAGGCTGTGCTCAACCACCGCATCACGCACCGCAAGACGCGCATCGCGCTCAGCTGTGAGCCCCTGCGCTGCAAGATCAAAAGCAATCGGCACGGTGATCTCGGTTTTGTAAAGGTCGGCGATGTCGAGAACGAATGAATTGGCGCTTCCGGTGTGGACGAACCCGAGTGCTGGGCTGGCTCCCACTCCCACAATCGCCGCATGACTGATCCCATAAAGTGCGGCATTCGCTGCGGACAGTAGCCGGTTGACATTATCGCCGACGGCCATGGGTTTTCCCGGTATGTATGCTCTACGATCCCACGCAACACCGGTTCTTTTAGCGTGCGCGCTGTAACTGCGTTTAACTCGCGTTCCTTCTCGTCCAAGCAGTTGTTGCATTGTCATTGAGGAAACATCTTCGTCGGGAAAACGAAGTCCATACATCGCACGAGCGACTCGGATTCTTTCACTTGGGCGGCTTACTAGACGGGCCTGAGTCTCTAATACCCGGCTGGACCGTGTCGTTGATGTGCCAGCCGCATACAAACGAACGCCGTTTTCACCAACCCACGCTACAGAGACACACGCATCGGCAAGAAGGGTTATAGCCCCATGGGTGACCGTCGTTCCGGGCCCAAGAAGGATGCACGCGATCGTTGCTGCCGGAACCCGGAACTCTTCAACCTCTGTTGCTACGGTAATTGACTGATTGTGGCGGTCAATTCGACAACGGTCCAAGTAAATCGTAGAAATCCTGTCGGCCATCCGTCCGACTTCGGATACCCCCGAACGCCACCACATGAGTCTAGAACCCCTCCAGCAGTGGCGTGAGATGTAAAACCCAGCTCACACACCACCTCCCGTCGTTGCTCCTGTCTTGAGTCAGGCCTAAGGTTGCGAGGGGATGACGGGAATCGAACCCGCACCATCAGTTTGGAAGACTGAGGCTCTACCATTGAGCTACATCCCCGTGATCCGAGTGGGAACCCGTCAAGCTTAGCCGTAAAACTGGCGATACCCAGAAAGCAATAGACCGCGGAGCATCCCGTAGCAGTGCGTCACTCACGCTGCTCACTGATTGCCCAGCGGTTTGTTCGCTACCCCGACTCAGGCCGATGCTGTTGCGGGATGCCTCGACGCGGGGCATCCCGTCGCCGTTGCCGTGCAGTGAGCGGAGGCCTCGAGACAACAGGTAGGACATCGCATTTCTGGCGCTGTGACCGGGTTCTGTGTTGTCGAGGAGGCCTCGCGACAGATAGGGAATCGTGGTTCGATCCGCTGCTGTTGTCGCGCGGCGGGTGGGTGCCGCACTCTGCTGCACTAGACTTGCCGAGTTCGCTCTGTCACCACGCCAGTGGAGAGAAGTGATCGGGCCGAATCAACAGAGATTCGGGGCGTAGCTCAGCTTGGTAGAGCGCCCGCTTTGGGAGCGGGAAGTCGCAGGTTCGAATCCTGTCGCCCCGACCGAGTGCCACGACCACCGGCAGTTACGGCAAAGACACCCGTGGAACCCCATCTGGCAAACGTTCCGTGTCCACGATGAAAGCAAATCCGGGCCGTGCGGCACTAATCTTGTTCTCTGCTCTGGTTCGCGACGCCCTCATGACCGTGATTGCTTTGGTTGTCTGGTCGTCACCAGCGTCGCCGTTGACATCGGGACCGGACCTGCTCCGCTCACAACCACCTGTACGCCTCAGAGAGCATGGTCTTGATGGAGTGGAGGAAGTGTGAACCCGATGCTGATCCGCTGCCTTCGTGGCTGGCGCGATCACAGTGGACGGCAATATTGCGACGGTCAGTTGATCCTGCCAACCTCGAGGAGCATCACCGCAACTCCTGCTCTCCGCCGGACAGGCGCGCAAGAATGGAGTTTATGACTACGACATCGAGCGGCACCCCAGGCGTCAACACGAACGTGACCCGTGCTGTGCAGGCTTACCCTACGGATGAGGTGCCCGGGTCGCGCGCCACCCAGGTTCGCCCCGTACCTGAGGGTTGGCAGCAGCAGAAGGACGCCGAGGGTCGTCCGCTTCTCCAGTTTGCGGCTCCAAAAAAGGGGATGCCTCCCACTCACCTTGCTGACATTCCCACCGTCGACCGCAAGGCGTACGTGGCATCCCTGGGGTTTCCCGGGTTTCGGGCCGCGCAACTGGGCACCCACTACTTCGTGCATCACACGAATGATCCTTCCGCAATGACTGACCTGCCCGCGGCATCCCGAGACGATCTGGTTGCGAAAGTATTGCCGCCGCTGCTGACCGAGGTGCGACGGTTGCAAACCGACAGCGGCGATACGATCAAGTTTCTGTGGAAGCTGCACGACGGGGCGCTCATCGAGTCGGTGCTCATGCGGTATCCCGGTCGCGTGACGCTGTGCGTATCGTCGCAGGCGGGGTGTGGCATGAACTGCCCGTTCTGTGCCACCGGACAGGCCGGAC
>Ga0081606_1000437_pt1 | contig 17597 bp, 9 predicted proteins | sample EareggfetidaYelm_FD_71127 | JGI IMG/M metagenome (GOLD analysis project Ga0081606, IMG submission 71127) | Earthworm egg capsule microbial community from the University of Washington, USA - E. fetida Yelm (SPADES assembly) (version 2) | ecosystem: Host-associated > Annelida > Reproductive system... | reverse complement strand
TATGTGGCGGCTAAAGCGGGATTCGAACCCACGACCCTTCGGACGAAAGGCGACGAATCTATCAATGAGCCACCACACCCCAAAACAAGGCATATTGATCGCAAAACAAGGCACAGGCAAAAACACATGGCGGAACACAAAGACCGACGAACCAATACACACGTACACAGAAAGACGAAGATACATTTGCACGTATGCACAGATACAGACACGAAGACATTCATGCATACAGCAACGGAAGGAACGAGACGACCCCTGGGGACAGAGGGTGCTTGATACTGGCCAAGAACGGATCCAAGTCAAGGTCATGAAGCTAAGGGGTGTAGCCAGAACTAATCCAGGTCAAGGTCATGAAGCTAAGGGGTGAAGTCAGAACAATAATTGGGTTAAACGATAAGACAATTATCAATCATTCACCCGGTCAAAATCGATCACTGTTATCTGCCAAAATTCTACCCAGAATCGGTCACTGTCGTCAACTTGAATTATACTCTGGTGTGACCCATGCTGATAACCCCCACCAGCCCTTCAGCTACCCCTTCTTCCTCTGAAAACCTGGCTGGTATACCCCGATAGAAACCGTTTCATACATGGGTAGTCATAGATTGAGGAAAATGCTCAGGCATGAATGTACTTATGCACGCATGCATGCATTATACCCTTATACCCTCGTATATGTCTATTACCTAGACCAGTGCTGTCCAACCCGCGGGCCTCGGGCCGCATACGGCCCGCCGTCTGATATCATGCGGCCCGCCAGTGCTGGACAAATATGTTAGAAATAATATTACGTGTAAAAAATCAAGTAAAAGACAAAACTTGACATGACAATATCAACATAAATCCAATTCTTTCAATTTATTAAATATACGGTTCTCAACCCACAAGTAAGAGAAAATATAATGTAATGCAGGCCTTAATCAAATAACTATAATTATAGCGTCATTCAATTTAGCAATGCTCCCTACACTCCAAAAACAACTACGTTCCAGGCAACGTACTTCTTAACGTAGTACTACGTCGTATATGCTACAAGTAGTACTACGTCAGATTAACGTAGTAGGTTCAGTAACGTAGTTCACTACGTAAGTCTTCCAACGTATTCAATACGTTGCAAGTAACGTATTAATACGTTGGAAGACTTACGTAGTGAACTACGTTACTGAACCCACTAATACGTTACTTGCAACGTATTGAATACGTTGGAAGATTTACGTAGTGAACTACGTTACTGAACCCACTAACACGTTACTTGCAACGTATTGAATACGTTGGAAGACTTACGTAGTGAACTACGTTACTGAACCCAATAATACGTTACTTGCAACGTATTCAATACGTTGGAAGACTTACGTAGTGAACTACGTTACTGAACCCACTAATACGTTACTTGTAACGTATTGAATACGTTGGAAGACTTACGTAGTGAACTACGTCACTGAACCCACTAATACGTTACTTGCAACGTACTGAATACGTCCACTATGGGAGGACTACTACGTTAGACTAACGTAGTGGTTACTGAGGGTAGCGTAGTTTACCATGTCAATTACCTAACGTATAATACGTTATCTCCAACTCAGTACTACGTCACCTATGGTACTCCCCCACGTCCACCTTTCTTTGCACCTCCTCCTCCATATCTTCCCCCTCCAACCTTTCTTTCTGCACCACCTCTTTAATCTCTACATGCACCTTCTTCTCCACCACTTGTTTCTCCTAGACAACCTCTTGCTCTGCTCCACATATTAATCCTCCTCCACCTCTGTCTGCAGTCCCCTCCTCCATCTCTTCCTGCACCTCCTTTTCCATCACTTGTTTCCCCTCCACAACCTCTTGCTAAACCTCTGCATATTAATCCTCTTCCACCTCTGTCTGCATTCCCCTACTCCAGCTCTTCCTGCACCTCCTCTTCCATCACTTGCTTCTCCTCCACAACCTCTTGCTCTCCTCCGCAAATTAACCCTCCTCCATCACTGTCTGTAGTCCCCTCCTCTCCCTCTTCCTGCACCTCCTCAATCTCCACCTCTTCATCGTCCTCCTCAACAACCTTATACTTCACCTATCTATTCTTCTAATCCACCTCTTGATCATCCTCACATTCATCCATATCCTGCACAGGAAATCAAAAATTACAAATACAATGGTAGTATTCTGGCATTGTTTTAAAGTGAATCACATATAATTTCAGTTCCTGGAACGGTCATTTAACGGAAAGTGGTACGAATAAATGTTCTCCATTTCTCCCCAGTAATATGTGTGATGTCCTTCATGAAATGGTAAATGTGCAGAAATCACAAAAAAATTTAATGGAATAAATGTTATTAGCATCAAGTTCATGCAAACAACATAATATATTTAGTTAGGTAACTGTGAAGTTCATGAACCAGCTGGGATTTTCTTTAATTTTCTACACTATATCTACTAAAAACTTTAGCTAATTGGAACAGTTGTCTGAATAGGACATTTTCAAAATCCAAAACTATGTGTTCAATCCCCTCAAGCGTTCATCAATAAGTTTGGTCTCGGCAATCACATTAACACTCGCAACAATGTCGTCTATTGGCTCGGCTTGAACTAGCAAGACAGGCGAACACGATGAGAGTTGTTGGGTTTCAGAATCAAGCGATGAAGTGGCCTGTAAAAAAGAAAAACAATTTCTTTTAAATACGACGAACTGGTGCAATTGTCCTAATATAAAGGATTACTGGATCTCAGGGTTGCCAATATATTTACATTCAGCAGCTTCCCTCCGAACTCTCCGCTATTTCAATTCGCAAGATGTCTTTGTTTCGGTCATAACAAAAGCAACTGGGTGCACTTTGGCTGAAACAAGAACATTTTCCACCAATGGGTGTGCTGTGTGGAATGCCCTCCAATGCTCTATACATCATCCTATACTTTCTGTATCTACTCCTACTATCTATATGCTCAATTCAAGTGATTTATCTAGTTATCCTTTTATAAAGCTTCTGGTATATCCTCAATATTGTCATTCAGCAGCTTCCCTCCTAACTCTCTGCTCTTATGACACGCACGATGTCTTTGTCTCACCAACTCTGCGCAATTTGGCTGAAAATAGATCATTTTCCACCAATGAGCCTGCTTTGTGGAATGCTAACCCCTTCTCTATACATCCTCCTATTCTTTCTGGATCTATTCCTATATATGTCTCTCTCCTCCAAAACAAATTCGTCTCTAGGGGTACATGAACTGGATGGCTATTGATTAGTCACCCCTGCGAGAGGCGCTACATAATAAACTAACGTTACATAGTAAAACTTTAAACAAATTCAAGTGATGGTCAAAATGTGTTGCAATGATGCCTTGAGTAGTAGGGTGGAGTGAACGCCATGGCAAAAAATAAAAATCGGAACCTTAATATGGCAGGGCAACTAGCAGTTGCCTATTCATATGGGCTTTAAAAAAATCGAAAAGGTTTTCAAAAATGTTAAGTCTTTCACTGCCCCAGGGGGCTAAAGTAACTCAAAATCGAGATTTTTCATGATTTTTTATTATTTTCTGTCAAATTTTTTTATAATCAACTATTAGCATGTCCTGTCATATTCTATTGTAAAGCACCGTTATAACTGAGAAGAATGGTATCTAATATATCGAAATTGGTTCATATATGATGAACATATCACCACTTTAAACCTACCCCCTATATCACGACTTGTCGCAAAGACAAAATATGTTAAAAACTTGTAACTTTTTTGTCCTTTCAGATATTTGAGCATGCGATATATCATTTTATTCAGTTTTATACCACCTTTTAAATGGTGCCTTATATTAAACGGTTATTCATAAACATGAAATACAAATAAGGGTTGTTGCTGGTATAGAAGATTCATAACTGGAGCACACCATCCATGAACCTGGCAACCACTTCTGACTCATGTTACATCTGATTTTTGAACTGCTAAAAGCAATAAAATCCTCATTACCAAGCCATTTGATCAGCCTTAACCATTTTAGCTATATGTAAACAGCACAGTAGATTGCAATCATTTATGCCCACTGGTGATACTGGCATGATACTCTGATATGCCATGACTGAGATACAGTTAAACATTTCTTTTTGCTTAGTAATTTTATAAATGGTAAATGTAACTCTTAGAAATTACTTGTATATTACACCTTGACTGAGCTCATAATTTAAGTGAATGCCTGTAACTGGATTTGCTTAAACACTATACACTAGGCCTATACTGGGGTAATTTCTAAGGGTGGGCTGAATGACCTTTGAGTGGTACAAGGACTTGAAGTTGGAGTAGAGGTTACACCGTGGTTTCGAAGCTAACAAGGAAAAATGTTGAGCACCAGACTTTAATTCTTTATCATTTAACCTGAAAGCATTAATAGTTTCAGAAGTTGTACCTCAAACTACTTCCTAACTAGAAAAAAGCTAAAGATATCCTCAGCTTTAGCTAACTCAGCAATTTAAAACTGAACCACTAAAGCCTAAAAAGTCTTTAAATTAGTCCGGACATTTGAATGTCTCTCTAACTGAAACAACATCCGATACCCAAAAGCTTATCTAAATAATCAAGATTGTTCTTATAATAATAATCAACGATACTGTAAGAATATTGTCTTTAGCAGTTGAGTACCCAGATGAAATATGGGTCAGAAAATAGGGCCAGTTTCAGTGATTACAGTGTGTTCTTCCGTTATGAATCTCCTACACCAACGACAATCTTTATTTTTTCACGGTTATGAATAAGCGTTTACCATAATGTACCGTTTAAAAGGTGATATAAAACGGAATAAAATGACATATCACATGCTCGAATAGCTGGAAGGATAAAAAAAGTTGCGAATATTTAACCGATTTTGTCTTTGTGGAACGTCGTGAAACATGGGTTAGGGTTAAAGCGGTTACAAGGTCATCATATACAAACCGATTTCGATAAATAATATACCATTCTTCTCAGCTTTAACAGCTCTTTCCAATAGAATATGACAGGGCATGCTACTAGGTAATTATACAAAATTAACACAGGACATAGGCCATTTTCATGAAAAATTTGGATTTTAGGTAGCTTTAACCCCCTTATGGCAGTGAAAGACATTAATATTTTTGAAAACACTTTTCAATTATTTGAAAGCCCATATCAAAAGGCAGCTATTGGTTGCCCTGCCATATCAATGATCCAATTTGTAGGAATTCACTCCACCCTATTGAGTAGGCCAATGCCCTGCCTTGTCCATTGCTGGTCCTGCAACCTGAAATTGACTCATGTCAATCAATCAATCAATCAATCAGTGAATCAAAATTTATATAGTGCCCCTTCGAGATACCTACTCAGAGGCGCTCCCGACTCAGGCCAAGCAGAAAAGAACAGTCTCGAGAAGGTTCTGGAATTGAGAACAGGCAAATTTGGAAGGTGCCTTAGATCTATTGGAAGTCCAGTCCAGGTTGCTGGACCAACCACAGAAAAAGAACGGGTCTGCATTGTCGCATACCGGGCGAATGGGACCACCAAATTACCGTGAAGAGAGGACCGTAGTGTGCAACGGCCTGCACAAGAAGAAATGAGAGGGTGGCAGAGCTCGTGCAGATAGTGTGGAACCCAGTCAGACAAGCACCGCCACACAAAAGACAAGATTCCTGTATGAGAATGAAAGCCAGTGCAATGCATCCTGCATATATTGAACCCTCCAATAAGTCGCACGGCAGCCCGGTGGACCCGTCTCAGCTTCTCCATCCGAACCCCCAGGAGACCAGCGAAGATGGAATTGCAATAGTCAAGACAGCTGAACACAAAAGCATGAACAAGGGAGAAAGCAGCATTAAAAGTAGATCTACGCTTTGGTGATCTGAGCCCTTGTAGCCAGATTTTACTATAACCTTGACTGTCTCCTTGGCTGTGATTGTATTGGGGCAGTGCCATTGAAATTATCTAGATGAATGAATGAGGGTGTAGGAGACACATACTTATGCCATAAGACAAAGTATACGAAACAATTAAAATACAATAAGACTATGCATATACAATGAAGGGATAAAGCAAAGCAGTATTAGCACTTGTAATGAACTCTCCTCTTTGACCGAGCCTGGGTAGGGAGCGTTACCTTGGGAGTTACCTTGAAGGGGCACTGTATAAGTTCAATAGATAGATAGATAGATAGATAGATAGATAGATAGATAGATAGATAGATAGATAGATAGATAGATAGATAGATAGATAGATAGATGAAGAGAACAACACATTTTCTGGAGCTTATTTCATTTGCAGTTTGGTGAAATTAGTAACTGCTTTGCTTACCCAGAAAATTCGAGATGCAGGTCAGTGCCCCGACTTTTGGAAGTCAGCTTCCTTCCTGGCTGATGGTATCACAAGTACGCACAAGTTTTTAAAACGACACCAGGAATTTGAGTCTATAATAAAGAAAACAAGCTGAAAATAAATCCACCAAAATCATATAAAAAACACAAGTCATACTAAGAAATTGAATAACAGCATCATACATGTCCACACCAACATGACTTTCCTTGTAAATTATTCATACTATTGTTACTTGCCATGTGCATCAGTAAATATTACAGAGAATAATGAAAGTTACACAAATAGGTGCAATATAGTTAGCATTTAATTAATTAATTGGTTCAAAAATATTATAGCGCTGTTTCTAGATAACTACATAGAAGCAGCCCAAACTCCAGTGTGGCAAAAAGGTAGGTTTTCAAATGACCTAAAAATGTACGAGTACATGATCTAGGGAAAAGGCGGAGCTCCTGGGGCGACCATTCCAAACCCTGGAGCCCACCACAATGAATGTGTTGTTGGTAATCCTTGCTCATATATCCACTCTTGCTTCAACTGCAGCACAAATCGTGCACATTAGGGTTGTCCAGCCAAAATGTTTTTATAAACCAACCATAGCTACTATTTTCCCCATCCTGGTGTTAGGGTACAATGTAAAAATAGTTTTTTCAAAATTTTAAAGTTCACTATTCAAGAGCTCCCTCAAAGCCCATAAAGACATGCCCCAATTTCCCATATAAAATAGTAGCGAAATTGCATGCATTTATTACAAATTTCATAAGCAATCAAATTAACAGCGTGCTATTGGCACAATTTATTATCTAATGACTGCACATAACGTCAGTTGAAATCTCTAAAGCATCTGAGTGCCAGGCACCAGCTTATTCACGAGCATTGAGTTGTATCAGAGTGATTATCCGTAATAGGCCTTAGAGGCACAGTTGCTGAGACCCGTACTGAGATGGACTTGAGAGAAAAATAGAGAGACAGGCAGACAAAACATGCAACAAATCAAGATATGGATAGGCTGTTATTTATTTGTTTGCCTGTCTGTCTCTCTTTTTCTCTCTCAAGTCTATCTCACTACCGGTCACAGACCTTCACTGAACATATAGGCCAATTACGGGAATTTACGGATAGCCACTGGTTTCAAACCATTTAACAGAGCAAGAGATTGGGTAGGCGTATTATTGTTATCGACACTGTTTTAACTTTATGGAACATGGCACGCATCAAGACAAAGACAAGACAAAATTCGGGGTTAGATCATACGTCTCTTTGGCGTGGAACAGCTTGTTGAAGAACAAGAAACATGAAAGTGACGCTGGTAGAAACCATAACAACTTCTAGGTCAAGTTAGATTGTCTCTTTGATATTAAGTCATGTGATGCCATGCATTAGAAAATGAGATCCAGACTTCTGCCTGCTCAAAAGAAAGTTGATGATGTTGCATTCTATTTAGATAAAAAAAGAGACAGAAAGGCAATCATAGACGGTCAAGATAAGAGCTTTGAGATTAAAGCCAAAATGCAAGAAGTAAGATACAATTGCAAAATCACTTAGTATGGGTGGTTTTGAAAAATATTTCCTGGAAATTACTGGACAACCCTAGAGCACTCATATTTATATCTTGGGGCCATTAAACATAATTTATAGTCCACTGCTAAAAGCCCTGTGCCCACAAACTTTTGATGGTCTTACAATATAGTGGACTTTTGAATAACCATTATGCCATTTAAGTCAACATTTTATGCATTAAAGTTATACAAATGCAACTGTTTTATCACTTTATCACAAACTAAATGCTGGAATCAAGAGCAACAATGACAAATAACTGCAACTAACTGGATGTTCCCTCTCTGATTTCAAAACAGCACTGCATCCAAACTTAAACTGGCAATGGCCAACCAAAACACGGTTAACAATGTAAGCCTCATCAGAAAAATTCAAACGAATGCATTCAAATATGAACACTGAATTGAGCTGGGCAACAGTTTCAGGTGACAGCTGCATGCTCAGAAGTGTTAAGCTCATTGTTGAGAGTGTCAAGTCCATTTGAGTTGTCACCAATGGTCTGCGAAGACCAAGAACCTGCCTAGCGGCAGAACACTAACGACAAGATTATGTGATTAAAGCATGAACAGCATCATCTTTTTAGTCTTGGAATGTGTGGGTGGATTCACTATTGGATACAAACCTTCAGGAAGGCGGGCCTAAATTTCTGAAATTTTTTAGGAAGTTGAAAATTCTTACACATGAAGTTAAAAAAATGTTCACGTCATTTTACCATTTTACCCTCCTTGGCGCAAGGGGGGGGCAAAACTTTCCTTTAAAAACAAATGTTTACACTGTTTACAACAAATTTTCTTCATTATCAACATTTTTTACTCGTTTTAACTTCCATTTACTCCTTTACAATCATTATTATCTTTGACCAAAAGAGGGCAAAAACTCTATTGCCAAAACGGATGGGGGGCCATGGCTGGATAAGCACCCCCTTGGATCCGTCACTGGGTGGACGACCAGTCCTCTACCTCGTGATCTCGTTTTCCCACCGACACTGCATTCATAGACCTAAGTTTGCTAGAAAGTGCACACGTTCCAGAAATCTTGAACCAAATTTTTGCCTGGCAAGGATTTGAACCCCAGCATGCCATCTAAGGCCAACCACAATACTATCAAGTACCCCAAAAATAATACTAACAATAATAAATAATCACATAAGTCAATTTTAAAAAATTTAGTTCAATTTGACCTAATTAGCAGTACACCGGATAGTCAACTTCCATGAAAAATATACATGTATAAGAGACAAAAGAAATAAAATGTATATATACCAAGATCAACAGCAGCTGCTCATGAATAGATTGCTGGACAGCTGGAACTGCTCGAGTGTTCGGACATTTCCATGGTTTCCAAATTTTGCTTTAACTGCAAGACAAGAGTACAAAGCTGATTCAGTTCAAAAGAATATCAGGGCAAGTAGGCTTAGGATACCTCAGGTGAAATAAATCAGTTATAAATGGAAAATGTGAATGAGGTAAGGGTGCAAGTCAGCAGAAGTGAGAACAGGTGCAAAATCTCAGACCACGGTCCAGACTATAAAGCAGCAGTCTGAATTGTTATTTACAATTTTAGGCTTTGCCTGCAACATAACAAGAGCACAATGCAATTATCCAAAGTATTTGTACGCGATGAGAATTCTCTATAAAATACTGCAGGCTCATCAGAATCGTTGTAGAGCAGGGATGCACGACCCGCGGCCCGGATCCGGCCCCCGAAAGAGTTTTATCCGGCCCTCGGAGCAGGTTAAAAAATACAAGAAACGTCTCCTGAATTACAAAGATTTTATGAACGAATTTAAACATCATTGAACAATTAACAATTTTGAAACTTATTACATCTACAATCCAAAACAGTTCTGATGGCAACAATATCAAACCAAAAACAATAAAGAAAAGGCCAGTAAAATGTAATCAATATTGGCTTTTTTATACGCGACTCTCGAAAGTTCAGCCAATAATTTTGTCTTTCGGCCCTCGAGTGCATTAAAAATAATACGCTGCGGCCCTTGGCCCAAAAAGGTTGTGCACCTCTGTTGTAGAGTATCACTACAAACAAGCAATCAATAGTCATGCACTCATCTTCTGACAACTGGTGCTGGCCCGAGTGTCATTTAAACAGAAGACTTGTTATCAAGACCTTCAAAAAACCTTGACACCAAGACCAAAACCTCTGTCACCTGGTCTCAAAACCAAGACCCTAGCCATTAGGTCTTGAGACCAAGATCTTATCATCAGGTATTAAGACTCAGTCCAAAATTAAGTATCAACGTAACAGTGTAACATTTTTTAATATATTGTAATATTTTTAAATATATTGTAATATTTTGTAACACATTATAGGTGTCCTTTAGGATGACACTTAAAAGTGAACTTTGGAACTTCTTCGGTGGTACCCTCCCATTTTGTTATCTGTCATGAGAGAGGGCTGTGATAATTCTTTTACAATTTTGAAAGCATATCTAGAGGTGGCTCAACATCTGTAAGGTTAACAAACTTATCCGACAGTGCGTTATTCTCACTTGTGTCTCAATTATCTATCAAAAAAATGTTCCCGATAAACTATCAACACGGTACTGTTAGATGTTTATCAGAACTATACTTTTAACAAAATACATCTAGAAAAAACTGCACTAACAAATCCAAAGTCAATCATTAATCATCAGTGTCCTCAGTTGTTTTTATAAAGTTAATACCACTTAATACCATCACCAACAAGCAGCAACCGTCTGGCTTCTGGGTAGGCTTACTTTGCTCTGTGGTTTGAGACAAAAAGCAGAAGATACTGTTTCTGTTCTTCACTAGATGCAATGAGATTTTGAGGCCCTGTATGAGTTTCACAGTTCACTCTGCTCTGCAATTTACCACTGCCAGACTGTTGACGTATTTTTTGTTCAGCTGGAATTCAACGGTCTGCCTTTTTCTGTCTGGATTTTCGTGTGCGGGCAAGTCGGCTTTCAACCCAAGTGTTTTAAAGTATGACATGGTATCGTGAAGTTCTTTTTCAGAAATTATTGTAGGCCTACTTGGCTCCATCTAAATTCGTTTCGGTGATTCATCGGACCCTTGTTTCTTTAATTAAGCGTTTATCATCTTTCATCTGGGTGTTTCGTTCATTCTCTATCTCTAGTTCCTTGGGCTCAACGCCTCTTGGTGTTTGTGCATTCGACTTCAGTCGTCTATTTTTTACGGTGGTGTTATATCTGCACCCCACCACCAACCCTAACTACTTCGAAGGGCTTGGGACCGGCACAGGTACCATTTTTAGGTTCTTGAGGTGAGGTTTTGAGGTGCACATTGACAGCGGCATCAATCTGGTTTGAAATCTGGGGGGGTCGTGGACCGGGTCAAAAACATTTCGATTTTTCCAGGCAAATTTCAGCAAAATTTCAATTTTTTCCAGGCAAATTTTTCAAAAATTTCGAATTTTCCAGGAAAACTTTTGAAAAATTTCAATTTTTCTAGGCAGATTAAAAAAAATATTCGATTTTTTCAGGCAGATTTTAGAAAAATTTCGATTATTTTCAGGCAATTTCACAAAAAATTTCGATTTTCCAGGCAAAAATTGCTCATTTACAGCTACTTCTGGGCAAATTATTCTATTTCTCTTCAAAAGTCACCACTTTCGAACATACTTCCTGTGCATGATAAGATATAATAATATTTCACGACCAGTCCACGACTCCCACTGCGACCCCCATGTCCAAAATCTGGCGCGACACCCCAACCCCCAGGATTGACGCCCCTGCACATTGAAGCAAAAATATGGTTTAAAATTTCTGCCCTGGCTGGGTGTTGAGCCTCGGACCTTGCCAGTCTAATGGCCGCGAACGTTACCACTAGACTACCGCGCACCCCTTATGTTGCGGTTACATCATCATCAAAAGGGTATGGGTAGCTTGCTCTTCACTGGGATACAATAAATACGCAAGGAGTGACTTATGAGTGACTTAGCAACAGCACTTGAAATGCCCTTGGATATAATATCCACATACTCATATCCTCATATAGTTTGCTAACTGCAGGAAGCAAGATCATCGGCTGGTGCAAAACTGGCATCAGAAAGGTTCATCTTTCTCAACGCAGTTTCTCTGCAAGCGGTTATTTTTGAATCGCTGTTAAACTACCCAAATGCTCACACAGTACAACAACTTGGAGACTGTGCATAGCTCTTGGGGTTTTGGGGGATAAATCATACCCAAATAGAGAAATATCACACAGAGAAAGTATCATCAGTTCTACCAATTCACGGTAATCATCATGCGGTTGCTGACTAGACTCAAGAAAGGTCAACAAGTTTCGTAAGGACTTCAACACAGACATTTGCTGTATGAAACTGGCATCTATCATTTTGTAGCCAGTAGTCACGAAACTGGATAAGCCAATAATGATGGACCCAGATGACGGACCATAACACATGTGTGAACACTTCTCCGACCACAAACATTGTGCACATGCCAGGCACAACAGAATCTTGCCAAGCCTGGTTGCTATCATCACAAGCAGCACTTTTTCTCCCAATATTGGAAGCTGTGGAGTCAAATCACATGGACCTGACCAGACTCCACTCTTGCACAATTGTAACAAAAGCATGCTACTTTCTTCACCCTTATCAATGGGAAGTTTCAACCTGAAATCAAGACTGATAACCGAGGTCAACCAGGTATTACCTACAATATCCAGCAACGTGTTGCCATTACAGTACGCAACCATGAGGTACAGCGTACAGACGGCTCAGAAGTGGCTCTTCTAAGTTGGGCCATATGTTCTCAAAAAGTTATTATTGTTTTTCTCATTGACTCAGGATTGAGTTAGGCTTTAAGTGACATGGCTTCTTGCAGTCTGAGCCAACATAATCATGACTCGGTATTAAACAATTAAACGTATTAATCAGAATAAAAGAACTACTAAATCAGACAGTGACAAGTATAATAGTGAAACAACATGCAGTGTATAAGCAAACCGAAACAGACGCCAAAATTGCGATATAGCAGAAACTTTATTCATGTTGAGCCACCAGTAAACATTAACATAAAATTCTGAAATTTTACACTGTTATTATATTGAACAGGTGTAACAACTTCACTTCAAAAATTATGAACTTCAATTTTTTAAATTGGCTCAAGTGTCACCCCAGCGCAATTGTAGTGGTATGGCCGCGTTACTGAGCCATATAAATTATTATTAGTAGTATTATTATTTTTATGTAATCATAAAAACTAATGCATTGTAAACATTTGTATTCTATTTGTGGCGATTTAACTGATTTGACGCACATCACTAGGCATTATAAGAAATTACTGTTATCGACCTTGGTCTCTGAACTTTGAGATCAAGACTTTACGTGAGATCTCGAGACCGAGACCTCAGTAAACTGGTCTTGAGACCAAGACCTTGGTCACAAAATCTCAAGACCAAAAACTTAGGCTTTAGATATCAAGTGAACTAGAGTTCAAGACCTTAGGTCTCGATTTCAGAAGTTTGAATTAAAGTGCCTGAAAAGACAGACAAAGTCTTGCAAAGAGGTTACATCAAAAGCCAAGCTGACATCGGGTAGCCTAATGGTTGAACAACCTACGTGTGCTGCAGGTTGTGAGATACAAAAGCTCACTACGAACTTTATGGCTAAGCGTTAATAAACAAATATACAGAAACAGCAATGACTCAAAACAAAAACACTATTAGTATTATACAAATACAGGTTGTTAAATACAAAAACTCACTATGCACTTCATCTCCAAGCTTCAAGTAACAAATATACAGTAATAGCAATGACTAAGACCCTTCAAAGCAAAAACACTATTAGTGAAGAAACAGAAACTGAAAAGCAATGCATGAAAACTCAAAAAGATTAAATGATCAGAAATACCCCTTTCTTGATGAAGCTACCGTTTCCTTCGAACAAACATGCTTGTGTCTCCGACCAGCAGATAATATTTTGACGAACAGACATTCTTAATCTGCAACACATACTGATGTATTTTACAAACACTAGCACTCTTGACAGTATTTACGTAATGAAGAGATATCATTCAAACTATTTGTTTTCTATCTATGAGAGTCAGGTTAGGCCTCATGAGTGTTGGTTGAGGGTCAGGCTAATCGTCATGAGGGTCGGTTTTGGTCAGGATTAGGGTAAATGTGAATTATACATACCCAGCTTGTAACAGTACAAGGCAGACACAGAATGTGCTCAGAGCACTGCCACATACTATAATACAATAAGAACATTCTTATGATCTTTTGAGACTTCACTATTTTGTATTCTAGAAAGAAATTGCATTCATTGCTTTTTTGTTGGTGTTCAACACTTACTCAAGAAGTCGATAGCATGTAGCAGCACACTATCTGAGTGCAATCGGGGGCACCAAAAATGCTCACAAGTGCTGCCCATATTGTACACGATTACTAAGTAAAGTGTCATGAGGGCCGGTTATGGGCCAGGATTGAGGTAAAAGTGAATAAAATGGATCTAGCTAGTAAACAGTATGGCAGCCCCAGAATGAGCTGAAATAGAGCGATGCCACCTCCCTGCAAAATTGCATAAAGCAATCCCAACATTCTTATAGACATTTGAGATTTCAGTACTTTTTAGGGTTGGTGTCATCATTAGACAACATGACAAAAATATGCACATTGATTTTGCTACTTTAATCAATTCAGCTTCAGTTTAACAAAATTCTTTTCCTTAATCCGGCTTTGGCATAATTACAGAAGTTGAGACGCATTTATCCCGAGTCTTTCTGCTAATGTGCAAACGATCATGGTGTGCTGACCTATGACAGTATAAATGTGAGGGAGCCATATTTTCACCTCTTGATTTATTTTCTAACGTTGATACTAACCCTAATACTAACCCTAAACGACCATCACCATGCTTAACCTGACTCTAACGACACGAACAATTATTGCACCGCAGAATAGGGAATCCTACAGTATAAGGAGCTGCACTTTTCCTGTAATATACAAATATCTTTGTGCAAGCTGCCATCATTGGGACATCGAGTATAAGTTACGGGGAAGTCCTCGACCTCTGACCAGCAATATGTCAAAAAAATTTTGGCTACAGTAATTATGGTCTTTCGTCTCATAAGCTGGCATTAAACTCTTGATTCAACCGTTCCTGATTTTACAACGCGAATGACTGAGATCAATGACATCTCTAAAGATAAACTCTGTGTTCTACAGTACTTGAACGTACCATAATATTGCACATAGAGAAGTATGCATGGTGTTTCTGCAGCAGAGGATTTTTCTGGCATATTTTCTGTCGATGAAACTAACCCTAACGACGCCTAATCTTACACTAAACGATCCTAATGTTTAAATGTTTATAAAAGTCTTAGCAACAAGTTACGTTATATGCTAGGCAAACATAGCCCATATATAATATATATTTGATGTCAATCGACAACAGCGCTTAAAACACACCATAACCTACAGTCCCCGCTACTATAGGTCTGCCGCAGAATGTTCCGCCGCAGAAGCACCACGCTTTTAATTAATAAATCTAGACTCTACTTGCACTGTTAACTATTTTCATCAAGGTTAAATCTTCTGCGGCAGTTTCCAGAATCATCATTTTCATCGCTGTATTAGTAAAGTTCCCTTCGATATATGAAATGCATGTAAAGTCGCTGATTTAAAAAAATCATAAATAAATTTCGGTTCGTTTCCTGAGATCGCGAAGAGGCAAGTTTTAATGTACTCGGTAGCGGGTATCACCGGGTAAAAGTTTATGAAATTTGAAGCCAACTCAACAGGCTTACTCGTACCATCGTTTAGGGTCAGAGCTACGGTTAGTTTAGTTATTAGACATCGAAAAAATATTTACCGCCGCAGAAGTAATTTTTATTGCGTATCTGGCGGTATTTACCGCCGCAGAAGCGCACCCTTTCATCAATCCCAGATCGATAGTACACAATTTATTGCAACTTCCATCGGACACGTCTAAGCATTAACACAACGAAAATACATTGCAATAATTTCCGACGTTAACGCAGAAGAGTAGCAACTTTGCTTGTGCTGCGGAGAAATTTAATTGCGCCACGCATGTCCCGCCCATGCGAGTTCTAAACTTAACATAGCGGTATAAAAATGTCCCACTCGTTGCTATTTCTTATCAAATTCCAAACGTGACGTCGGTTAGAGTCTGGCTAAGCGTCGTGAAGGTAACAGTTAGGATTAGTGTCATTATAAGACAATCTTCCCGCGCAAGAGCATATTTTTGGTGCTTTTCGCAGAAGAAATTTCCACGCTTTAGAATTCCGGATAGCGATTACTGTACGCTATTTACAAAATGTTGTATAAAATTCTAATTAAGCAAACAGACAATAATTTAAGAAATAATGATCTTACTAGATTTCGTGAAGGAATTTGCGCCAGAAACTGGGCCGGAAACAACCCGAACAATGTCATTTGTTTATATAGCGCCGTGTTACAACCAATGAATGCACGGCAACTGAAATCCAGTAAGAAATCCGTTTAAAAGCCTATCATGCTTCCAAATGAGCGACTTTGAAACAACTCAAAAAGCGCCAAATTAATCCATTTTTTCCCGTAATCATCATTTACAATAAACCAACAGCAACTGTTTCAGGCTCATTTAGGCCTATAAAACTCCGTTCAGGATTCCACTCAAAACTGAAGGCTCGCATCTTCATGAATCATAAATAATTCTTCACTTATGAAAATCCTATTTTAACTTGCCGGTCTAATATAACTCCAGTCTTAAAGGCTGCTCTGCTGTTACCATTGCTGATAAAAACCTAAGGTTTTTTAAAAAAAGTTTCAGGTTTTTAAGTTTTTTAGGTTTTTTAGGTTTTTAGGTTTTTTGGGTTTCAATCTCCGCACAGTTGCACGCGGTACACTGGACACAGGAATACGATCAAGAAGAAGGCCTATACACGAAAATTAACAGTTACTAATGCACTGCAATGTTTAATGTTACGAAATAATAGCAACTCCAATTAATTCAAATAAATTTGGAGAGTTTGACATGAAAAAGTAAAAATTATGACTTGAAAATAAAAAACCTAAAACCTCACGTTTTAGGTTTTAAAAAAAACCTTAAAAACCTATTTTAAAAAAATGGGTATCGACAGCAGGAAAGAATACTGGTAGGCCTACGTCCAGTTGACTTCCTGTTGGTTCGAACCGTTCGATGCAACGTTTGTGTTTGGGCGGTTTATAATTTACAATACGATTTAATCTTAAAAGTTACAGTGAACTTACTGTTCTGATAAGTTAGTAATTAAGTAAGTGAGAAGCATATAATTTTATTTGACAAGCGCACATGATTCGTGATCTCTAAACGTCTAGAGCGCCACACAAAAGCCAAGCGCAGGGCGCCAGCTTATTCACGAGCGCTGCGACGAATCAAAGAAGTTCTACAAAGGGTAGTCCATGCCATGGTTAGCTCAGGTCCGATTTCCAAAGGGTCAGAGGCGATAGATTAGCTGTTAAGGTGGGTGTCGGTTACTGAATGGCTGACAGACCTACTTACTGTTTGATTAACTGATTGACTGAGTGGCTGATTGATTTATTGACTGACTGACTGACTAATTGACTGACTGAATTACTAATTGATTAACTTGCTGACTGACTAATTGCCTTACTTACAGACTGACGCAGTGACTAATTCTATCTATCTATCTATAGAATTTATATAGCGCCCCTTCAAGGTAACTACTCAGAAGCGCTCCCAGCCCAGGCCCGGGCAAAAAGTAAGGTCTTAAGGAGACTATAAAACGAGCTCCTGAGT
>Ga0081606_1000436_pt1 | contig 17602 bp, 20 predicted proteins | sample EareggfetidaYelm_FD_71127 | JGI IMG/M metagenome (GOLD analysis project Ga0081606, IMG submission 71127) | Earthworm egg capsule microbial community from the University of Washington, USA - E. fetida Yelm (SPADES assembly) (version 2) | ecosystem: Host-associated > Annelida > Reproductive system... | reverse complement strand
GGTAGCTGCACGAGTCGCTTTGGCACGAGCAGACTCCCGTGGCGTCATGACCAGCCTGCCGCAGAGGTGATCGCGAACCCTCTCTAACACTTCGTGCTTGTGCCCCCGGGTCGACAGACCCAGCTCGCGGCAATAAGTCACCAACTCCTGCATGTACCAGTAGTACGCATCAAGCGCCTCCGGTGCCATGCCAGGTTCCAGCAACGGACGATCGGGATGTACCTTCAGCATGGTGGTTTTCATTTTCGATGACTTTCGCAACAGCCTCACTCCCAGTCACTTCACAGACACATACACATCGGCGCCCTGTGAGCTAATCAGCTCGAAGTCGCAAGCATAGCGGCGATTCAAATCAGTACGACCCCAAATGTGTTTCCAAATATCACGGATACCATTTGGGTCGGCAGTGTGAAACTTGGCATAACGCCCTTTTTCAATATGGTGTATCACCAACTCCTCGTTCATTGGAGGAACATACAGATGAAGCATTGCACCCAGGACAATTGTGTAGGGGCCGTTGGCATCGCTTTCATAATCAAAATATGCCTCGCAGATTTCAGAATCAACTTCAAGCCCAAGCTTACGTTTGATATCTCGCTTAAAAAATTCTTTCCATAGAAGTTCAATTTTCTTGAAACCAGCATCACTGTTGTCCACTCTAGAAGAGATACCGACAATTGTCATGCCGTCATAATCAACAATTTCATATTCCATATTCAGTTAATTCGATAAGTACCCGGGTAAAATTTCTCGGGCAAGGTAGGCCTTTGCCGCCAGTAAGTCAAATTCCACACGCAATATTAATACAAGTCAGCCCATGGCGCAAAAATACAGGTTGATTTTTTTTATGTACAGGCTTTACTCCTATCGCGGGACATTTGGGGACGCACCCCCATTAACCATTAACCAGCGAGCTTCCTGCAAAATGAAAATGCGAGCCAAAGCGTTCCATCGCTGCCTTTTCTAACATTTCGCGATGATTGGGATGCGCTATGGAAGAGAGCAACCGCGCGCGTTCTTGCAGTGTTTTTCCATAAAGATTTACGGTTCCAAATTCAGTCACCACCCAGTGAATGTTGGCGCGCGTGCTCACTACGCCGGAGCCCTCCAAGAGGGCAGGGACGATTTTAGAAATGCCTTTATCGGTTTGGGAAGAAATGGCGATGATCGGTTTTCCGCCTTTCGAATAGCCGGCGCCGCGAATGAAGTCAATTTGTCCCCCCACGCCTGAATAATGTTTAGTGCCAATAGAATCGGCGCACACCTGGCCGGTAATGTCAATGGATAATGCCGAGTTTATGGCGGTTACGTTATCTAGTTTTCGGATGACCGACACATTGTTGGTATGCGCCACGTCCATCAATGCCACTTGAGGATTGTCGTGCACAAAGTCGTACAATTTTTTGGATCCCGTGAGAAAGCAGGCGGTCATTTTTCCGCGGTCAATGCTCTTATATTTTCCCGTAATAATTCCTTTCTCCACTAAGGGAAGTATGCCGTCGGAAAACATTTCGGAGTGAATCCCTAAGTCTTTGTGATGATGAAGCTGCGCCAACACCGCATTGGGTATGCCGCCAATTCCCATTTGCAGACAAGCGCGGTCGTCCACCAAAGCCGCCACATTTTTTCCAATGGCAATTTCCAGTTCTTTCAAGGGTTCAGCCTCATGCGATTGAAGCGGGGAATCGTCCTCGCAAAAAATGTCTATTTCATCTGCGGGAATCATAGCGTCCCCCCAACAGCGCGGCACATGGGGATTGACAGCCGCCACCACCACGTCGGCGCACTCTACGGCGGCTCGCGTGGCGTCCACCGAAGTCCCCAACGAAACATACCCATGTTTGTCGGGAGGGGAAACCAATATGAGCGCGACATTGACATGAAGATAATTTTCGCGGATGAGTTTTTGTGTTTCGCTTAAAAAAACAGGAATATAGTCCGCGTAACCCGCTTGCGTCTGCCGACGCATATTTCCCGCCACAAAAAACTGCTCGATGTGAAAGACGCCTTCAAATTCGGGGTTGGCGTATTCCACAGGTCCTTCAATGTGAATGTGTTGAAGAGTCACGTTGCCGATTTCTTTTCTGCGCCCGCGTTCCACCAAAGGCCGGATGAGCGCGTGAGGAGTTACCGCCACCGAACTTAAGTGAACTCTGTCGCCCGATTTCACGACTTTTACGGCCTCTTCGGGAGTTACATATTTTATTTTTTTCATGATAAACTATTGCTTTTATTTTTGCGCTAATTTAAGACATAATAATGAAAACAGGCGATGATATAAGTCCTGTTTTAAGTCTGGAGGACTATTATTTTAAAGCCTATATAAATAAAGCATAAAATAAGGGGGCATAAGAAATAATTCTGAAATCTTAATCCTAATGAGGCATAAGCGGTTATGAGTTATGAGTTCGCAGAGGTTGAGCGGCAAGCGCGTATTTTGTCCTCTCCTTTACGATGGTTAATCCGATGTGTTTGCCTTCGGAAACCCCCGTTTAAAAATCGGGGCTATTGATTCTCTCCTTGTCATGCCTTAATGCGCGGGTTCATTCTTTCTCGTTTTTTTTGCGGGAACAGGATCATATCCTGAAGTGCCCCATGGATGACAACGCATAATCCGCTTGAGTCCCAAAGTCATTCCCTTTATCACGCCCCACTCTTGAATGGCTTCCGCGGCATATTGAGAGCAGGTGGGCGTGTGCCTGCAATGGACGCCGAGCATGGGCGATAAAATCCGCTGATATAAGCGAATAGGAAAAATAAAAATTTGCTTGAGCATTTAGTCGGTTATTTTACTGCACTCCATCGAACCGTCGGGACGGTCTTTCAGTTGTATGCCGGCCTTTTTCAAGTCCTCGCGAATTTTATCTGAAAGCGCAAAATTTCTTTCCGCTTTTGCTTTGCGGCGCATTTCTGTTAAAATAGTCAATACGCGGTCGAGGGTATTGTCGTGGCCGCCCGCTTCTTCCCGCAATCCCAACACATCGAGCATGAATCCTTGAAAGGTGTTTAGAAAATAGGCAAGCGCGGGGGCGGCTATTTTTTCAATCGGCGTCTGCCCTGATTTGAAATTATTGATATGAGTCGCCATTTCAAAAAGCACAGCCAACGCGGCCGCGGTGTTGAAATCATCGCTCATATTGCGGTAGCAGTCGTCGGCCAACTTTGTTAATTGCATTCCCAACTCCTCATTCTCCTGCGAGGCGGCGTCGGGCACAATCGTTTGACAATAAGCCAAAGCGGCGGTTAGTTTTTTAAATCCTTTTTCTGCCGCCGTAATGGCCTCGTTGGAGAAATCAAGCGTACTGGAGTAGTGCGACTGCAACATGAAGAAACGCACCGTCATCGGGCTGAAAGCGCGGGAAAGCAGGGGATGTTTTCCTGAAAATAATTCTTCGGGCAAGAAAGAATTGCCCAACGACTTGCTCATTTTTTTTCCGTTCACCGTAAGCATATTGGAGTGAATCCAATAGCGCACGGGCGCGGCATTGTGCAACCCGACGCCTTGCGCAATCTCACATTCATGATGAGGGAATTTCAAGTCCATTCCGCCGCCGTGAATATCAAATGTTTCTCCCAAATATTTCGCGCTCATCACGGAACACTCTAAATGCCATCCGGGAAAACCCACGCTCCAAGGCGACGGCCAACGCATAATATGTTCAGGCGAGGCTTTCTTCCATAAGGCAAAATCTATTTTGTCGCGCTTCTCGTCTTGACTGTCCAACTCACGGCCGCTTTCCATCAGCTCTTCAATTTTTCTTCCCGATAAAATTCCGTAGTGGTGCGATTGATGATATTTTTTCACGTCGAAATAAACAGAGCCGTTGACTTCGTAGGCCATGCCTTTGCGCAGTATCTCTTTGATGGCTTCAATTTGTTCCAAAATATGTCCGCTGGCAGAAGGCTCGATGCTGGGGGGAAGTATGTTGAACTGGCGCATGACGCCGTGAAAATCTTCGGTATATTGTTGCACCACTTCCATCGGCTCCAATTTTTCAAGACGCGCCCTTTTTCCGATCTTGTCTTCGCCTGCGTCGGCATCGCTTTCCAAATGGCCTACGTCGGTGATATTGCGCACATAGCGGACTTTGTAGCCTAAAAACCGAAAGTATCGAACCATTATATCGAAGGAAAGAAATGTGCGGCAGTTGCCCAAATGGACAAAGTTGTAAACCGTGGGGCCGCACACGTAGAGGCCGACGAAGCCGGGCGTCAGGGGGGTGAATAATTCTTTTTTCCCTGTGAGTGAGTTGGTGATTCGCACGGGAAATTTCTCAATAGTGTTCATGGCAGATTAAAGCGCGAAGCTACTATAATTAATCAGGAAAATAAAATGGCGGTGAATGTATTGCAGGCATTATGGGGGCCAATCAAAGCAAGAAAGAAGTTATTGGGCTTTTACTTTAGAAAGGTAAAAAACCTCCACGCTTTTATCCGCATTATACGGAATATAAGATTGATACCCCCACGCATAAAAAGTGTTTCCGTACCAAAAACGAATGCCTGTGTCCCCTTGCAACTCCTCCCCTTTTTTCCGATCCGGCGGAAGAAGGGAAAGGGTATCTAAAACCGCTTGGTTATTGCCGAGATTGACTCGCTTTCGATAAACAGAGGAACCGTCTTTGAAGGCAAATGTCAGTTGATCAGAGACGGCCAGAAAGTCGGATTTTTGTTCGGCGTAGTCCCCTCTTATATTTTTCATGGGCATGCTGAAATCATTTTTTAGGCGGCCGGCGTCGTCGAATTGAATGGCAACCGACTCCACCACAAGCGCCTCCTGCACAGAAGAAGCGGCATACCATTGATTGGGATGATAGTACTGATTGAGAGGGCCGTAAAAATCGCGATACCCGAAAGCGCTTGGGTAGGCCATGCTTTGGTAAGGGTTTCTGTTGACGGGGGCGGAAACAACTTCCTTTACTTCCGCGTGAAGAAAGAATCCGTTTTGATTTTCTTCAAGGCGCGTCGGCCTGACATTCGCGTAATAGTTAAAGGGGTTTCCTTTTTTCTTGCGTCGGGAGGCTTTTTGCTGCAGACGGTCTTGTTGCTTTTTGTTTTGATAGGCGATAAATTCGTTCAGCTCCAAAAAATTCACAAACTGCGGACTTTCATCGCCCGTGCGAATTCGCCACGAATAAATTCCGCCGGCCATTTTTGATTTGCCTTTTGCCCAAGTGCCTGACACTACCAATTCGTCCGTAATGAGCGAAGAAGAAAAGCCCGTCAAAATAGAGTATTGGTTGTCAATTTTAGTTTGCGCCTGAAAAAGAACTTCTCCCGTCGTGCTCAATATTTTAAGGTCGAGCGTACTGGCGCTCTGCGTCTTTTTTTGCATGAGAATAGAAAACGAATTATTGGCATTGGGGTGTACGTCCAACAGTTCGGTATTTCCTTGAAAAAAGCCGGGGATGATTTTAGTGTTCTTTCTTTCCAGATTGAACGACATCACGAGCGGCTCTTTCGACACCTTCCCGCCAAAGAGGGCATTGTCGGCCACCACATAAAAGAAGGAGAGAGTATAGTCTAATTCGTGCGCAATGTTGTAGCGCGTAAGCATCCGCGAAGACGGATCAATGCGCACCAAATGGTAGGGCGCCTGATGCTGCTCGCTGTTATAAAAAAGGAAATACACTTTGCCCGAATTATAATCATGACCCAGTAAAGTATAGCGATCGTCGAGGCTAATCGCGGCGTTGAATTGTGCCTGCAGAGCGGTGTCCAAAAGAGCGATATTCCATTTGTTTTCGCGGTCATATGCTGTTTTGGAAAGTTCGTTGATGAGAGCCAACCCCTGTTCATACATGGGCACTAACGTATAGTCGGCATTGTCTTTATTTCGCTCAACCGCTATTTCAAATCGCTGCTGTGCCCGCGTCATCAAGGGTAAAAGCACGCAAAAAAATATCGCCGTTTGAGAGCGCATGGTTATTTACTCATTTTTATTATCAACCGATATTCGCTCTCCGTAACAGGCTGAACCGAAAGCCTTGAAATTCTCACGAGCGCCATCTGCGAAAGTTCTTTTGCCGCCTTCACGTCGGCCAGCGTTACGTCTTTGCCAAACGCCTCGCCAAGGGTGAGTTCCACCGCCGACCACTCATTGTCTTTGACGTCGGGAAAGGCTTCCTTCGACACGATGGCCGTGCCCTTAATGCATCTGTCGTCTCCGCTGTGATAGAAGAGTACGCTGTCGCCCCGCTTCATGCTCCGCAAATGGATGCGGGCGGCATAGTTGCGGACGCCATCCCACGTTGTTTTTTTCTCTTTCAAAAAATCTGCCCACGAGTAAGTACCGGGTTCCGACTTTACAAGCCAATAGTTCATAGGGGTCTGTTAAAAAAATTAAAGCTATGTAAATATAGATAAACGGCTGAATGAAATCAAATGCGGGGGCGCGTCTCTTTATAGACGCCGTGAATGACGCCTCTGCAAAACTCTGTTTTTCCGCGACAAAAGGCAGTTTTAGACTGAAAAAATTTTCGGCGGATTATTTAGCGTCCCCTAAATAGACGTAGTCGTATCCCTCCGGGATAGCGTAGCCTTGCTCCCGATACACGACAAAAGTATCCAAGCGGATTTTTGTTTTGCCAATAAGTTGGGCATTTATTTCAGCGGCGGCAAGATAAAACCGGGCTTTTGCCTGCATGCTTCTTTCTTCTATCTCCACCCACACACGAATATCATCCTCCTCAGGTTGGAGAGCCAATCTTGTATATGACAGCTTCTTTTCGGAAATTAATTCTCGGTAGGCATCCATAATCTTTTCCGAAATTAATTCTCGGTAGTCATCCACAATCTTTTCCGCCCTCTTGATGGTTGCGTTTTTAGTAAGGCTCGCCTTCATCAAGCGAGCGGCATCCGACGCCTTGGGAATGGCTTTTTTCACGCTTCGGGATTTCATCCTTTTTTTACGGAACTCATCTCACATAAATTTGGCTGTAAACTATTTTCGAACAATGACGCCTCTGCAAAACTCTGTTTTTCTTCGACAAAAGTTCTGCGGATTATTTAGCGCCCCCTAAATAGACGTAGTCGTACCATCCGAAATAGCGAAGCCACGCTCCCGATACACGACACAAGCATCCAAGCGGATTTTTGTTTTTCCAATAAGCTGGGCATTTATTTCAGCGGCGGCAAGATAAAACCGGGCTGTTGCCTCTATGCCGCTTTCTTCTATCTCCACCAACACATGAATGTCATCCTCTTCAGGTTGGAAAACCAATTTTGTATATGCCAGCTTCTTTTCCGAAATTAATTCTCGGTAGGCATCCATAATCTTTTCGGAAATTAATTCTCGGTAGTCATCCACAATCTTTTCCGCCCTCTTGATGGTTGCGTTTTTAGTAAGGCTCGCCTTCATCAAGCGAGCGGCATCCGATGCCTTGGGAATGGCTTTTTTCACGCTTCGGGATTTCATGCTTTTTTTTACGGAACTCATCTCACATAAATTTGGCTGTAAACTATTCCCAAACAAATATAAACTGAATTTTCTGAATTTGAATGTTCGTCAATGCCGCGAATTCTAGCACCCTGATGAAATTCAGATAAAAAAATACTGAATGGAATGCTCCAACGCTTTAGCTACTTGCGGGGACTTAACTTTTGTTGTTTCAAAATCCGCCTCATATTTTCGGGAAAAATAAATCATAATGTCATTGAGACAATGCAATGCCTCGGCGGCATCTATTGGATCGGAAAACAGCGCCTTTAAGGGAGCCTTTTTTCCTTGCTCATTTTTATGTAAATAACGCGCTTTTCGAGACAAGACTTCCAACGCGCAATAGCCGATAAAGGCATCTTCGTCCGCTTTGGCTTCGGATTCTGGCTCAAAGGGTGAAATTCTTTTTTTTATTAAAAGGTGAGTATTCGCATGAACATTATAATGAGCCATATGAGCCGCTGCTATATGAAAGGCTGTATAAAAACTAATCGTTACTTGCCAGTCAAAATGGTCGGTATCCAACATAACCCGAAGCGCCGATAAATTGCTCTTGGCTTGCTGCAAATGCTCCTCAAAAGATACCATGCCGTTTTACTTTCTTACTTCGACATAATAGTTATACATATCAGGAATAGCTAACCCATGCCTTTTGTTCACCACCATGGCATCCAGGCAGAGCGGTGTTTTTTGAGAGAATCGCCCATTCACTTCGGCAACGGCAAGATAAAACATGCCTTTTGCACGCAGGTCGTCTTCTGCAATCTCCGCCCACATATAAATTCTATCCTCCGCAGGTTGGAAAGCCAATTTTGTATATGCCAAATTCTTTTCGGAGATTAATTTTCGGCAGTCGTTTATAATCTTTTTCGAAATTAATTTTCGGTAGTCGCTTACAATCTTTTCTGCCCTATTGATTGTTGCGTTTTTAGCGCTGACCGCCTTTGCAGGGCGAGGGGCATCCGATGCCTTGGGAGTGACTTTTTTCACGCTTCGGGATTTCATGCTTTTTTTTACGGAACTCATATCACATAAATTTGGTTGCAAACTATTTTGGAACAAATATAAACTAAATTTTCTGAATTTGAATGCTCGCCATGTGTATTTTTCAAATTTTTCCTAGTTCGGGGTTGCTAAAATAACTCGCGCCGCATTTGCCTTCCTCAAAAATCCCGAAGAGGTTTTAAAATCAGTCTTGTATGCGGCTTCCATTCATAGTCATCAGCCATTAGTCATTAAGGCTTCCGTAAGTTTTGGCAAAATAACTCGCGCCGCATTTGCCTTCCTCAAAAATCCCGAAGAGGTTTTAAAATCAGTCTTGTATGCGGCTTCCATTCATAGTCATCAGCCATTAGTCATTAAGGCTTCCGTAAGTTTTGGCACCACCTCAAAGGCATCCCCCACTATGCCATAGTCGGCGACTTTAAAAAACGGAGCTTCGGGGTCTTTATTAATGACTACAATGCACTTGGAGGCGTTCATTCCTGCCACATGCTGAATAGCGCCTGAAATTCCCACCGCAATATAAAGTTGCGGCGAGACTTTAATGCCCGTCTGCCCCACGTGCTCGTGATGCGGACGCCAGCCCTCGTCGGACACCGGCTTGGTGCACGCCAGCCCCGCGCCCAATGCCTTCCCTAAGTTCTCCAATATATGCCATTGGTCGGCGCTCTTCATCCCTCTTCCGCCGGAGACCACAATCGCGGCATCGGACAACAACACCTCTCCCGCAGTCGACTGACGAGAAATGGTTTTTACTTTAGACTCGGCAAAAGCGAACGGAACGGAAATGACCTCTGCTTTTTTATTGACTTCTTTCAGCTCAATGCAATTCTTTTTAATCGCAATGATTTTTTTATTCCCCTTCAGCTGTACCCGCTCAAAAGCCTTACCCGTGTAAATACTTCGCTTCACGCAAAAGTCGGCGTCGGGCAATGAAACCGCGTTTGAAACAAAATCGGCAGGCAGGCGAACGGACAAACGCGCCCCCGCATTGGCAGAAAGAATGCTTTGCGCCATCACCAAGACGTCTGCATTTGCTTTCTTAAAACATTCTTCTAAAAAATAAACATATTGTTCGTCCGAAACGGGAGAAGGCGAAGGGGTTTGCAAAATCTTATCCGCGCCATATTGCCCCAGCACATTCGCCTCTTCGGGGCTAATTTCGCCGCACACGACGGCCGTCGCGCCATTCCCCAAAGCATGAGCATAAGCCACCGCTTCGAGGGATGATTTCTTAATTTTATTATCCGCAGTTTCTATCAATACTAGTGTCATAACTAAATTACTTTTGCTTCGGTCTTTAATAAATTTACCAACTCTTCCACATTGGAAGCGTCTATCAGCCTCACTCCTTTTTTCGGCGGAGGCAATTCAAACTTCTGCGTCTTCACGCGCGTCTCTGCTTCCGTCGGTTGCTCCGCTTTAATTGGTTTTGCCTTAGCCGCCATGATGGCACGCATGCTCGGAAATTTCCACGATGCAATAGGCTCTTGGCAACCGACCACCAGAGGCATGGACGCTTCCGCATTTTCCGTTCCCCCGTCTGCTTCTTTCAGCATCTTCGCCACGTTCCCCTCAATATCCAATTTCATCACAGGCGATACGCAAGGGATGCCCAGCATCTCGGCCGTGAGCGCAGGCACCGCGCCGCTGTTAAAATCAATGGACTCCCGCCCCATCATTATTATGTCAAAGCCTTTGGCGTGCGCGGCAATTTGCGAAGCCGTAAAAAATGAGTCGTCGGGGTGAGCGTTCACGCGAATGGCGTCGTCGGCGCCAATGGCAAGCGCTTTTCGCAATATCGGCTCCGTCTCTGCGAGGCCAACGTTTATAACGGTTACCGTACCGCCCCACTTTTCCTTCAGCTCCACGGCGCGAACAAGAGCAAAATCTTCATAAGGCCCAATGATAAATTGAACCTCGCGGCTGTCAAACTTTGAATCATTTTCAACAAAGGCAATGCGCGAAGTAGTATCGGGTACGCAAGAGAGGCAAACCAAAATTTTCATAAGCAATAATTTCAATAATTTGGAGGCGCAAGTAACGCATTTAATATTAAAAAATAAAGGCATTCTCCCGAAGAAAAAGAATTGGCATAAACATTTTTACGCAAAGCCTGCGCCGCCGTAAACCCTGCGCCGAGCGAATGGGCTTGGCAGAAAACCCATGCGACCGCCGCTTTTTGCCTTCCGCCGAAACGCCGTGTAGCTTTACGGCTCAACGGGGAATAAATGCAATGCCATAGAAACAATTAATTTTTTCACAGCCTTTTAATTTTAATCTGACTCCACGGTTTTTCTGTTTTAAACAGAAAAATCACTGCCCAATAGAAAGGCAAATCATGGTCGCATAACAAAGTTTTTTTATCACGGAATAACTTCAAATACAATAAATTGACTCAGTTGCTCGCCGAGAGCCGAAAAATTATTATCAGCCACTACTACGAGCGAAAGACGTCCGTTAGAAAGTTTGGGGCCAAATGAAATCCCCTCAATATTATCTACTTTGGGCAAACCATTGGTTACTTTCGATAATTGGTTTCGAATCGTTTCAAAGTCAAACAGCAGTGTTTTAGACATAGGCACGTAAGAAACGCCTTTTAACGAATCATATTTAGAAACGTCGGTAGCTCTCGCGGCGTCCGCTTTGTATATCAAAATATTGTTGCCTCCATCCGCATAATTTCCTTGAGCGTATGACCTCTCTGCTACAAGAAACTGTCGGGCGTCGTATTCTAAAATTTCCGAAACTCCGTTAATTTCAAAGTCTCCCTTTCTTGCCGCTTTATCTAATTTATAAGCAAATTGTTTAGTGAAATTCCCCGCTTCTTTGTCAAAATATAAAAACCTAACCGGCGAATCGGCAACATGCTCATAAACGGGAGCTTCTCCGTCTTGCTTTAAAGGCAGCTCCAAAGACGCCCAAAAACCCGCTTTGTCTTTACTTAAGGAAAGCCCCTCAAAAGCCCCGTTATGCCTTGGCCCTCTTGTTTCCGAAAGCGTATCGGCAAAAAATAAAGACGGTATATTGTAGCGGCGGATAAATTTTCCGTCCATCGAACTTTCTTGAATGTCGGGGTTAATTCCTTTGCGGATATTTCCCTCGCTCGACCAAATAAAAGAATTTGCCTCTTTGTCGTACCTGATAGACTCCGCATCAACCTGATGACTTTGAAATGCCTCTCCGTTTTCGTCTGTAATCTCTGTTACAGAATCTATTTCTACGCCATAAAATTTGTCTGCATCATATCGAATAGCGGCAGAATAGTACCGAATGGGGGGCTTGGCGTCGTCGCAAATCAATAGCCAATTTTTACCGGTAAAGTCAATCCCCGAAAATCCGCCGATGAGACTGCCTTTTAAATATTTTTTTTCGGGAAAAACATACTCCCCAATATAACGAAGGCCGGAAACAGAAATAGCATCGTTCCCTTGCCGAACAGGCCGCTTGCATTTCCAACAAGAGACGGAAACCAATATTGCCATAAGAACGGGAATTGCTTTTATAGCCGGCCAATAGGTTTTGCACATTTTAGTCTAATTTTTGATTTGCCTGTTCAATAAACAAAAGCCACTCCTTTTCCAAGTAATCTAATGCGGGTTGCTTTTCATTTTCATTCAGTGAGGAATAATTAAGCGAATTGAAAACCAATTTTTTTAAGGCTTTCAAATCCAGTTCCCAATAGACCACAATCATCCAGAAATCGTAGCTAAGTCCTTCGTAGCCGAATACGCCCGGATCATCGCTATTGACAGAACATTGAACGCCGCTCCTTAACAAAACCCTCGCCGGATGGTTTCGCATATCGCTCACATATCCAAGCGTTTGATTGCTGATCGGACTCACTTCAACCAATTCATTTTGTTGTTTAATCCTATTCATCGCTTGAGGGAAATAAATCAAATTCAATCCATGCCCCACCCGTCGGTTATTCAACAGCGATACATCCTCTATATTCTTATTGAAAACTGAATTGCTTTCGCCGGCATGAAGAAAAAGCGGCATTTCTGCTCCGTATTTCTTGCTCAAGGCGCTTAACGCAGACCAGCTTTCTTGAAAGTAAGAAATGCTGTTCCCGGAGGCTTCATCGGCTACTAAATCAAAACCGGAAATTATTTCAGGAAATTTTTTCTTCAGTTGAAAAGCCTTTTCTAATTGCTCCTCAATTTGCTTATTATCTAAAAACTTGAAACTTGTGTAAATAATCTTTAAACTGAATTGTTTTGTCTTTTGCACTTCTTTCAAAATTTCCTCCAAGTCCGTTATCGCGGTCTCTGCGCCGTATTCTCCGTGCTGAAAATCATAGAGATTGCCGAAAAAAAATCTTATCTCAAGATGCTGAATATTATCTTCCGTCAAATCATACATAGCCTTTTTATAATACGCCGTAAAAAACGGACGGTAAGACAATAACAAGCCAATTCGCCGAAAACGTTTTTCAAACTCAATCCAATAATTAACTTGGGCGCAAAGCGTTTTTCGCTTCAATGTCAATAGTTCATATAGCTTATTTTCAAAAGGCGGTTCTTCGAGAATTTTACGCCGTAAACTCACAAATCCTTGAGGCGCTGTGCCATTTTTAAAAAACGCCAACTGTCCAAATATATAGTCTTTGCCGTCCGACTGAAGAAAAACATAACACTCCTCATATTTTTTTGCTGTTTCAATCACCCATTTTATGTCGGTCAATCCTCCGCTATGACTGTGCAACAACCCGCCTTTCGGCATCCTCTTTAAGATTTCATATAATTTGCCAGACTCTGCGAATGGTTTGATCTCTTCGAATGACTTGTTATTCAAATCCAAGGATTGCTCGCCCGCTTTTTCAACAATTTGTTTCCGAAGCCGAGCCAGTTTTTTATCGAAAGCAATTTCGTCTTCCGACAATTTTACGCCCGCCTCGAAAGACAAAGAGTCATTTTCAAATGCCGCCTTAGCTCCCCCGTTTTGATCGGAAGTTTTTTTACACCCAAACAGCAACAAACTTATGCCAAGAAAAAGCACAAAGCGATATTTCATAGTTCGATAAATTTTGTGAAGAAGCGTATTTCCATTGTGCCTGCGCTCATATTTTTTTAAATATACAAAACAATCCTGCGGTTTGGGTTTATTCAGAAAGAGAAGGGTCCCTCCTTTCCCTCTTCTCTCCGCGCCTCTAAATTTATCAAAGGTTTTAAAATTTACTTTTACCGAAATTAACGCTTGACGTCCTTCTTTTTCTCAACGCATGAATTGCGCAACAATTGTCTAAACCGCTCGCTGTCCGCTTTCAATACGACTTCCATGTTAGGCTTTTTTACGGTCTCTCCCGCATAGTCCATTACGGTTTGTCCCCTTGAGTCATCGTCATTGGTCAGGACAGATGCAAAAGCCATTTTTGTTTCAGTGGCAATGGTACTGTCCAGAAAAACGGCCATCGCAATGGGGTCCGGCAAGCTAAAGCCTTTCCGCCCCTTTTTGCGAGCATGTTCTGCCCCTGTCTTGCAAATATCTACCACAAAATTAGCAAGCGGCGTATTGACGTTTCTTATCTTTTGAGCCTCGGCCTCATCAAAAACAGCGTACTCCCTGGAAATATCCCACCCCACCATCTTAAGGGGCATCCCCGATTCAAATACAATTTTGGCGGCTTCAGGATCTACCCAAATATTATATTCTGCTACCGGAGTTACGTTCCCGCGTCCCAGTCCAACCCCTCCCATAATTAAACAGCCGTTAACTTTTTGAGCAATGGACTTATCTAATAAAACAGCCATCGCAATATTGGTGAGCGGCCCCAAGCAAACCAATGTAATCTCCCCGGCGGCCGCTTGATTTATTCTGTCAATAAGTTCCAATACCGCATGTTTGCTTTGAGGAACAAAGCCGCGCAAAGGCAAGCCAATATCGCCCATTCCGTCTTTGCCGTGCACATAGTCTGCGGTTTCCAACGGACGCAAGAGAGGTTTTTCCATTCCCGCATATACAGGCACAGACTTCTTGCAAAGGTTCATGGTGTACATCGCATTTTGAATGCCTTGCGCCAGCGATACGTTGCCTGCCACTATTGTCATAGCCTCCACCTGAATATCCGAGTTATTTAATGCCATGACCAACGCCACCGCGTCGTCTGATGCCGTGTCCGTGTCGATAATAAATTTTCTCTTCCCTTTAACGGGTGCTTTGGGCGGCAAATAACCGGGCACAATGAAGTTGTTGATTTTGTTCGTTTCATGGTGAGACGCGGCGCCGGCCGGTTCGTCGGCCACAGGCCTGGCTTTATCCAATAAAATCAGCTCGCTGCGTTCCGACATTCGACTCACGAGGGCGGGTATCGGTTGGCTTGCCGCAGAGCAACCTAAAGCCGCGCCGAAAAGCAAAATTTGAAAGAAACAGAAATTAAATAAGTTTTTCATGGTTAATAAATTTTAAAGTTTAGTTAAGAATAAAACAAAAAAGAGCGCCTGACGGGCAACGCGCCCGCTCATTAAGAAGCGCAAAAAATACGGGACTAAAAAGATAATGGCTCCCCGTTTCAACAAGACTCTTGTGCGGGAAAATTCTCATTCCCCGTATTTCAATAATGGCTTTTTGCAAATACGGCATTAAAATCCGCATCCGTTTTACTAGTCGCACGCCATATATTTTCTCAATCGACATCAGCCTCCCGTTATTTCATTTCTATAAGGCGCCGACGGCTGCGCTCCCATTCTGCTTACGCTTATTGCCGAAGCCTTATTTGCAAAAAGAATAGCGCTTTCCCAATCTTTGCCTTCCGCCAAGGCAACAGCTATTGCCCCGTTAAAAATATCTCCCGCGCCGGTTGTGTCAACCACTTCCGTTTTCAACGCAGGAAGATGGAAAGACTTGTCTTGATTTTTGAAATAAACTCCTTTCTCCCCCAACGTTATTATCACATTTCTAACGCCGCGACTCAATAATATATTGGCGGCCTCTTCAGCCGTTTTCTCATTGTCTGCTTTTCTGCCCGTCAGCAAAGCAGCCTCTGTTTCATTAGGGGTTATCAGATAAATGCGGGCATACATATCCTCGTCTAATGCGGCGGCGGGAGCAGGGTTTAAAATTACCTTTTTGCCAAAATCAGCGGCTGTCTTCAGCACACAGTTAACAGTTGCCAAAGGAATTTCCAACTGCGTCAAAATAATCGAAGCCTTTTCAATAGCCGCCGCCGATTGCTTAATATTTTCAGGGCTTAATTGATTATTGGCTCCCGGCGAAACCACGATGGAGTTTTGTCCGCGGCTATCCAACATGATAAAAGCAGTTCCCGAAGGCTCTTGCTCATCCGTAAAAATATATTCCGTGCTTATGGCGTCTTTTTGAAAACCATTCCACATCTCTTTCCCAAAACTATCATTGCCAATGCGGGCAATAAAAAACACTTCGCCGCCAAGCCTTGCGCACGCCACTGCCTGATTGGCTCCTTTGCCGCCGGCAAAAACTTTAAACTCCTTGCCGATTATAGTCTCGCCCGGCTTTGGAAAATTTGCGGTTCTTACCACTAAATCGGTATTGGAACTGCCTACTACCGTTACTATTTTTTTCATCCTCAATTATTTACTCTCGCCGCTATCACTAAAATCAAACCCGCGATGAATAACGCGAACATTAGGTTTATTAATTGCTTTGTTTTTGAATCGGCATTTTTGAATTCTTTCCAAATGAAAACGCCCCAACATGCGGCCACCAAAGTAGCACCTTGACCAAGCCCGTAAGAAATGGCAACGCCCGCTTGTTCGGAGGCTATCAAACTGAAAGACAGGCCCACTGCCCAAATGCTCCCCCCTAGCCAACCGATGGCATGCAACCTTAAATTTCCTTTAGAAAAGTAATCTTTGAAGCTCACCGGCGAACCCGCGAAAGGCCTTGCCATGACAATAGAATTAAACAGAAAGTTGGACATAAAAACGCCAAGGGAAAATATAAAGACCGCGCTGTACGGCGTCAGTTTCCCGACTTCAGGCGCATTGAAATCAGTCGCCATAGAACCTGCCACAAACCGAAAAAAGAAACCCATTAAAACGCCTGCCGCCAACGATAATATAATGCCTTTAGAAGAAACTTTTGCTTCTCCCGAAATGCTTCTATAGGCTTTGGCGTCCAACAGAATAGCCAGCACAATTAGCGTAACGCCCAAAAAAAGCAATAGGGGATTTCCAACGGGATCCTTAAAATAATTAACCGCTACGCCAATGACTAAAGCCAGTCCAATGCCCACAGGAAACGCCACCGCCATGCCCGCAATATCAATGGCTGCCACCAATAAAATATTGGCCAGATTAAAAATTACGCCGCCAATAAATGCCGACAGCAAAGCGCTATTGTACCATTGTCGCAACCCTTGTTGCAACCCTTGCTGCAACCCTTGCTGCAAGTCTGTGAGAAACGCTCTTCCGAAATCTCCGATACTCCCTAACGTAAGTCCGAAAACTAACGAAAGCATTACAATGCCGATGACATAATCCCAATAAAATAATTGAAATGCCCAACTTTTAGCGGCTAACTTTTGAGTGTTTGCCCAAGAACCCCAGCAAAGCATGGTTACAATAAGCAATGCTGTTGCGGCGGCGAATGAATTAATAATTAGCATATTAATGTTTGTTAATTTATGTTTCCTGAATTTTGCAACAAATAATCTTTTGCTTTTGAGCCCTCGACGAAAAACTCAATAACAAACGTAATCAATTTTAATTTCATAAACATCTTACTTTTGCTTGTCATGCCATTTTTTAGAATGAATACCTTACTCCAATCTGTGCCTGCCATCGGGCGCTGTTTACGCCAAAGTCATTAATATTCCACGGGGCTCCGCTCGCGGGCGCCTTGAATGAAAATGTAGGCGTTGTGTTGTCAGGTCTAAACCCTTCAAAGTTTATCAATCGGTAATTGGCATCTCCGACAAAATATCTTCGTCCCCAGTTTTTATTAATAAAATTAGTGAAGTTAAAAATGTCAAGGCTGAATTTTAGTTCATGTGTGCGTGCAGGGCGTTTCGTGAAAACGCTTACTTCAAGTTTTAAATCCAAAATATTTTCAAAGGGTGTGGCGGCGCCGTTTCTTTTGGCGTATCCCCCTCTGTTTTTTGATAAATAGGGATCGCCGTCGATAAAATTGTTTAACGCATTCCACTGTTCTGCCGCGGTTTCGCCGACGCCTATTTTA
>Ga0081606_1000153_pt1:5000-17630 | contig 17630 bp, 11 predicted proteins | sample EareggfetidaYelm_FD_71127 | JGI IMG/M metagenome (GOLD analysis project Ga0081606, IMG submission 71127) | Earthworm egg capsule microbial community from the University of Washington, USA - E. fetida Yelm (SPADES assembly) (version 2) | ecosystem: Host-associated > Annelida >... | reverse complement strand
CGCGCAGACCGAGTTGGTCATTGCCACCGTGAACAACGGCCACATGATCGAGATGCAAAAGCTCGGCAAGCACTTCGAGCAGGCCCACCCTGACATCCGGCTCAAGTGGGTCACGCTGGAGGAGGGTGTGTTGCGCCAGCGCGTGACGACCGATATCGCCACCAAGGGCGGCCAGTTCGATGTGATGACCATTGGCATGTATGAGACGCCGATCTGGGGCAAGAAGGGCTGGCTGCAGGCGTTGAAGACCGACGCCGCCTACGATGCCGACGATCTGTTGCCCGCGATACGCCAGGGCCTGTCGGTCGACGGCAAGCTGTTCGCGGCCCCGTTCTACGGCGAAAGCTCGATGCTGATGTACCGCAAGGACCTGGCCGACAAGGTGGGGGTGCAGGTGCCCGAGCGTCCGACCTGGCCGCAGATCAAGGATTTGGCGGCCAAGATCCACGACCCCAAGAACGGCGTGTACGGCATCTGCCTGCGCGGCAAGCCGGGCTGGGGCGACAACATGGCTTTTCTGAGCACGCTGGTGAACACCTTCGGCGGCCAATGGTTCGACATGCAGTGGAAGCCGCAGCTTCAGTCCAAGCCCTGGCAGGAGGCCATCCACTTTTATGTGGATCTGCTCAAGCACCATGGCCCGCCCGGCTCGTCGGCGAACAGTTTCAACGAGCTCCTGGCGCTGACCAATTCCGGTAAATGCGGCATCTGGATCGACGCCACCATTGCCGCCTCGTTCGTCAGCGATGCCAGGCAGTCGAAGGTGGCCGGGCAAATGGCTTTTGCCCAGGCGCCGACGATGCACACGCCCAAGGGCGCGAACTGGCTGTGGTCGTGGAATCTGGCGATTCCGGCAGGTTCCCGGAAGGTGGACGCGGCGCAGAAGTTCATCACCTGGTCGACCAGCAAGGACTATGTGCAACTGGTGGCCAAGACCAATGGCTGGGCCAATGTGCCCACCGGCACGCGCCGGAGCACCTATGCCAATGCCGAGTTCCAGAAGGCGGCCCGTTTTGCGGCCGCAGAAAAGATGGCCATCGATTCGGCCAACCCCACGGACGCGACGCTGCCCCAAAGTCCCTATATCGGCGTGCAGTTTGCCGCCATTCCTGAATTCCAGGCCATCGGCATCGCCGTGGGCCAGCAGATGAGCGCGGCGCTGGCTGGCAAGAGCACGGTCGAGGCGGCCCTGAAGGCCAGCCAGACCCTGGCCGAGCGCGAGATGAAGAAGGCGGGCTACTACCGGTGATCCGACGAACCCGTGACGGGTGCCGATGCCCAGTCGCCGGCCCCTGATGGCCGCCCTCGCCCTGTCCGAAAAGATACCTCGCCATGAACCGTTTGCTTGCCCGCTTGCTGCTGATACCGGCGATGGTCCCGCTGCTGCTGTGGATGATCGTGCCGCTGGTGATGACGATTTACTTCTCGTTCATCCGCTACAACCTGCTGCAGCCTGAGCAATCCGGCTTCGTGGGGTTGGAGAACTTCGAGTATTTCGTGACCGATCCATCGTTCGGCGCGGCCGTGCTGAACACGGTGCTGTTGCTCGGCAGCGTGATCATCATCACCGTGCTGCTGGGCGTGGCGCTGGCGCTGTTGACCGATGCGCCGTTTCCGGGGCGGTCTTTGGTGCGGCTGCTGCTGATCGCGCCCTTTTTCGTGATGCCCACGGTCAATGCCCTGCTCTGGAAGCACATGATGATGAACCCCATCTACGGGGTGCTGGCGCAGGTCTGGCTGTTCTTTGGCGCGCAGCCGGTGGATTGGCTCACCGACTACCCGCTGCTGTCCGTGATCATCATGGTGGCCTGGCAATGGCTGCCGTTTGCCACGCTGATCTTCATGACCGCGCTGCAGGGCATGAACCACGAGCAGCTCGAAGCCGCGCGCATGGATGGCGCCAACTACCTGCAGCAACTGCGCTACCTGTACATGCCGCATCTGGCGCGCTCGGTGGCGGTGGTGGTGATGATCGAGATGATTTTCCTGCTCGGCATCTTTGCCGAGATCAGCACCACCACCAGCGGCGGCCCGGGCGATGCGAGCACCAACGTGACGTTTTTGATCTTCAAGCAGGCCCTGCTCAACTTCGATGCCGGCGTGGCCTCGGCCGGCGCGCTGTTCGCGGTGCTGCTGGCCAACATCGCTGCCTGGTTCCTGATCCGCATGGTGGGCAAAAACCTCGACCGATGAGTTGCACCATGACTGTCACCCGACGCCGTTCCTCCCCTCCCCTGGGCCCGCTGGCCCTGCGCACCGCAGCGGCCTGGGCGGCTGCGCTGCTGCTGTTCTTCCCGCTGGGCTGGCTGCTGCTCACGGCCTTCAAGACCGAGTTGCAGGCGATCTCGGTGCCGCCGCTGCTGTGGTTCACGCCGACGCTGGAAAATTTCCATGAAGTGCAAGAGCGCAGCGACTACCTGCTGTACGCCGGCAACTCGGTCATCACCAGCGTGCTGTCGACGCTGCTGGGCCTGCTGCTGGCCGCCCCTGCGGCCTACGCAATGGCTTTCTTCAAGGGCCGCTACACCAAGGACATCCTGATGTGGATGCTCTCGACCAAGATGATGCCCGCCGTGGGCGCTCTGGTGCCGATCTATGTGCTGGCCCAAAAGAGCCAGTTGCTCGATACCCGGCTGGCGCTGATCATCGTGTTTACGCTGTCCAACCTGCCGATCATGGTCTGGATGCTGTATTCGCACTTCAAGGACATTCCGCACGAGATTCTGGAGGCTGCCCGCATGGACGGCGCCACGCTGTGGCAGGAAGTGCGCCTGGTGCTGCTGCCGCTGGGCATGGGCGGGCTGGCGTCCACGGGCCTGTTGTGCCTGGTGCTGGCCTGGAACGAGGCTTTCTGGAGCCTGAACCTCAGCGCCGCCAAGGCCGGCACGCTGGCCACGCTGATCGCCTCGTACTCCAGCCCCGAGGGGCTGTTCTGGGCCAAGCTGTCTGCCGCCTCGCTGATGGCCATCGCGCCCATCGTGGTGTTTGGCTGGTTCAGCCAAAAGCAGTTGGTCCAGGGCCTGACCTTTGGCGCCGTCAAGTAGCAGCCCGTTGCCGACCACCCTCCCCTGCCCCGTCGTTACCCACCCAGGAAGCACCCGCCATGGCCTATCTGCAATTGCGCGGTATCGAAAAATTCTTCGGCGAGCATCACGCCATCAAGGGCATCGATCTGAGCATCGCGCAAGGCGAATTCATCGTCTTCGTCGGCCCCTCGGGCTGCGGCAAATCCACCTTGCTGCGCCTGATCGCCGGGCTCGAGCGCGTCGACGGCGGCACGCTGCTGCTCGATGGCAGCGACATCACCGACCGGCCCTCCAGCCGGCGCGACCTGGCGATGGTGTTCCAGAGCTATGCGCTGTACCCGCACATGAGCGTGTACCAGAACATGAGCTTTGCGCTGCAACTGGCCAAGGCCGATCCGGCCATCATCCGCACCAAGGTCGAGCGCGCCGCCGCCATCCTGAACCTGGGCAGCTACCTGCAGCGCCGGCCCCGGGAACTCTCGGGCGGGCAGCGCCAGCGGGTGGCCATCGGCCGCGCCATCGTGCGTGCGCCCAAGGTGTTCCTGTTCGACGAGCCGCTGTCCAACCTCGACGCAGCGCTGCGCGGCCAGACCCGCGTGGAGATCGCCAAGCTGCACCGCGACCTGGGCGCCACCACCATCTACGTCACGCACGACCAGGTCGAGGCCATGACGCTGGCCGACCGCGTGGTGGTGCTGCGCGACGGGCAGATCGAGCAGGTCGGCACGCCGCTGACGCTGTACGACCAGCCCGCCAACCGGTTCGTCGCGCAGTTCATCGGCACGCCGCAGATGAACATGCTGCCTTACGAGCAACTGCCCCCCGTCATGCAGCAGCAATGCCCGACAGCGGCCGTGGGGGGCGCGGTCGGGCTGCGGCCCGAATGCCTGGCGGTGCATCCGGCCGGGCATCCGGGGGGCGCCTTCGGACAGGGCGCTGCTGCGCTCGGCGGCCAGGTGGAACTGATAGAAGCGCTGGGCGCCGAGACGCTGATCTATCTGCGCACCGCACAGGGCGCCCAGGTGGTGGCACGCCAGAGCGAGCGCACGGCGCTGCAGCCGGGCCACCCGGTGGCGCTGGACATCGCCATCGGGCAGGCCCACTGGTTTGACAGCACCGGGCGCGTGGTGCCAGCGGCGCGCCATGCGCATTGACCTTCCTGCCACCCTTGCCTGGACTGCCATGACCACTGACATTCACCCCCTGACCATCCTGCACCTCGGGCTGGGCTCTTTTCACCGCGCGCACCAGGCGCTGTATCTGCACCGACTGCACGCGCTGGGCGAGCGCCGCTGGGTGCTGGCCGGCGGCAACCTGCGCCCCGACATGCAAGACAGCATCGCCGCACTGCAGGCCCAACATGGCGCTTACACGCTGGAGACGGTCAGTGCCCGGGGCGAGCGCAGCTACACCTGGGTCGAATCCATCCGCACGGTGCTGCCCTACACCCCGGATCTGGCCGGACTGGTGGCCCTGGCAGTGCAGCCGGGCACGCGCATCATCTCGTTCACCGTGACCGAGGCCGGCTACTACCTGGACAGCCGCCATCAACTCAACTGGGCCGGCGCCCCCGACCTGCACAACGACCTGCAGGCGCTGCGCCACGGTGGCGCCGGCAGCACCATCTATGGCGCGCTCACCACTTTGCTGCGCGCGCGCAGCAAAGCTGGCGCAGGGGCCGTGACGCTGCTCAACTGCGACAACCTGCGCCACAACGGCGAGCGCGCGCGCAGCGGCCTGCTGCAATTCGTGAACGCGCTGGGCGACACCGCGCTGGCCGCATGGATCACCGCCCACACCAGCAGCCCCAACGCCATGGTCGACCGCATCACCCCCCGGCCCACCCCCGAGGTGGTAGAGCGCGTGCGCCAGGCCACGGGCCGCAACGACCCGGCGGCGCTGATGGGCGAGAGCTTCATCCAATGGGTCATCGAAGACCGTTTTGCCAATGGCCGCCCGGCATGGGAGCGCGTGGGCGTGGAACTGGTCGAATCGGTGGCGCCCTACGAAGAAGCCAAGATCCGCCTGCTCAACGCCACGCACAGCGGCATTGCCTGGGCCGGCACGCTGCTGGGCTATCGCTTCATCCATGAAGGCACGCAGCACCCCGCGATCCGCCAGATGATGTTCGACTACGTGACCGACGACACCATCCCGGTGCTCAGCCCCAGCCCACTGGATTTGGCCGCCTACCGCGACGTGGTGCTCGAACGCTTTGCCAACCCGGCCATCGCCGACACCAACCAGCGCGTGGCGATGGACGGCTTCAGCAAGATCCCCGGCTTTATCGCGCCCACCATCGGCGAGCGGCTGGCACGCGGCCAGGGCATCGCCAGCGTGGCCATGCTGCCGGCGCTGTTCCTGGCCTATCTGCAGCGCTGGCACACGGGGCAGATTCCGTACCCCTACCAAGACCAGGCCATGGACAGCGACGCCGCCCACGCCATCTGCGCGGCAGCCGACCCGGTGGCCGCCTTCGCCGCCAACCGCGTGCTGTGGGGCGATCTGGCGGACGACCCGCGCCTGGCGCAGGCCCTGCACGGCGCCCGGCAGCGCGTGAACCGTTTTACCCAGGAGCACTCCGCATGAGCCCGATGACAACGACGAACCCGCAACGCCTTCAGGGCAAGCATGCCTTGCTGACCGGCGCTGCCGGCGGCATGGGCCTGGCCGTGACGCAGGCTTACCTGCAGCAGGGCGCGCGCTGCACCGTGGCCGACCTGGCCGCGCACCCCGCGCCGCCACTGCAGGCCTTGCTCGGGCAGCACCCCGACGCGCTGCAGTACCAGCGCACCGACATCACGCAAACAGACCAGGTGCAAGCCCTGATCAGCGCCGCCGCCAGGCGGTTCGGCCCGGTCAGCACATTGTTCAACAACGCCGCCATCTTCGACATGGCACCGCTGCTCGAAAGCACCGAGGCCATGTACGACAAGCTCTTTGCCGTCAACGTCAAGGGCGCCTTCTTCGTGATGCAAAAGCTGCTGGCCCATATGCTGGAGCACCGCGTGCAGGGCGGGGCCGTGATCAACATGGCCTCGCAGGCCGGGCGGCGCGGCGAGGCACTGGTGGCGCATTACTGCGCGTCCAAGGCCGCCGTCATCAGCTACACGCAAAGCGCGGCCCTGGCCATGGCGCCGCACGGCATTCGCGTCAACGCCATCGCGCCCGGCGTCATTGCCACCCCGATGTGGGAGCAGGTCGACGCATTGTTTGCCAAATACGAAAACCTGCCCCTGGGCGCAAAGAAACGCCAGGTGGGCGCCGCCGTGCCTCTGGGCCGCATGGGCGCGCCCGACGACATCTGCGGCGCCGCAGTGTTCCTGGCCAGCGACGAGGCGCGCTACGTCACCGCACAGACATTGAACGTCGATGGCGGCAACGTGATGTCCTGAGCCGCAGCGCTGATGGCCATGCCCGCCCTGCCACGCCAGACCCGGCCCGAACTGGAGCACGACTACACGCGCTCGACGGAGCTGGGGTACGAGCCGCCCGAGGCGGCAGGCTTCATCCGATGCCTGTCGCATGGCTTTCCGACACCGCTGGCGCGCTGGCACTACCACGACGAGTACGAACTGCACCTGATCACGGCCACTTCGGGCAAGGTCTTCGTGGGCGACTGGATCGGGCAGTTCCAGCCCGGCCATCTGGTGCTGACCGGGCCGCGCCTGCCGCACAACTGGATCAGCATGGACCTGCCCGAAGGCGGCGTACCCGAGCGCGACCTGGTCATACAGTTCCAGCACGCCCCGATAGCGGCCAGTTGCGAAACCATCCCCGAACTGCGCGAACTGCTGCCGCTGCTCGAGCGCGCGCGCCACGGCGTCGAATTCTTTGGCCTGCAGGCGCAGGCAGCGCAGCACTGGCAGCGCATCAAGGCGCGCCAGGGGCTGGCCCGGTTTGCCGCGTTCTGCGGCCTCATGAGCGAACTGGCCCACAGCACCGACTTTCGCCTGCTATCGAGCACGCAACTGCAAAGCGAGGACAACGACGCCGAGCTCGACCAGATCAACGCCATCGTCAGCCGCATCACCGACCACCTGGCCGAACCGTTCTCGGCGGCCGACCTGGCGCAGGAACTGGGCATGACCGAGAGCCGCTTCTCGCGCTTTTTTCGCCGCGCCACCGGCAACCGCTTCACCGACTTCGTGAACCTGGTGCGCGTGAACCGCGCCTGCCAACTGCTGATGGAGACGGACCACTACATCACCCGCATCGCCTACGACGTGGGGTTCAACAACATGGCCAATTTCAATCGCCGTTTCCTGAACATCAAGGGCATGACGCCCAGCGAATACCGCAAGCAAGGCACAGGCCGCTTCGGGATGAAATGAAACGGCGCCCCGCCCGGGGGCGCCGGCGGCCAGACCCCACACCGGCGGCGCAGCGTCCCAGGCCGGGGGAGCACACCCGCTGCGCGCGCCACGGCAGATGACAGGAAGCACCATGTACCTCGGAATCGATCTGGGCACCTCCGGTGTCAAACTCTTGCTACTCGACGAGCAGCAGCAAGTGCTGGCCACGGCCGACGCCGCCGTGCCGCAGCACCGCCCGCAACCCACCTGGAGCGAACAGCACCCCGCCGACTGGATGGCCGCCGTCGAAAGCGCAGTGGCGCAGCTACGCGCCCAGGCCCCGGCCGCATGGCGCCAGTTGCGGGGCATCGGCCTGTCGGGCCAGATGCACGGCGCCGTGGTGCTGGATGCGCAGGGCCAGGTGCTGCGCCCGGCCATCCTGTGGAACGATGGCCGGGCCAGCGCCGAATGCGCTGCACTGGAGCAAATCGAGCCCGCAGCGCGGCAGATCACCGGCAACCTGGCGATGCCGGGCTTCACCGCCCCCAAGCTGCTGTGGCTGCGCACGCATGAGCCGGCGGTCTTCGCACAGATCCGCCGCGTGCTGCTGCCCAAAGACTGGCTGCGCCTGCAACTCACGGGCGATGCGGTGAGCGACCTGTCCGATGCCTCGGGCACGCTGTGGCTGGATGTGGGCGCGCGGGCATGGAGCCAGGCCATGCTGCAGGCCTGTGGCCTGAACCTGTCGCATATGCCAGCGCTGGCCGAAGGCAGTGCGCCCACCGGCGTGCTGCGTGCCGACATCGCACGCCGCTGGGGGCTGGCAACAGGCGTTCCGGCAGGCATGCAAAAAGGCGTGGTGCTGGCCGCCGGCGCCGGCGACAACGCCGCCAGCGCCGTCGGGGTGGGCGCGCGCATTGCCGGCCAGGGCCTGGTGTCGCTGGGCACCTCGGGCGTGGTGTTTCGCGTCACCGACGCCTTCGCCCCGGCCACCGGGCGCGCCGTGCATGCGTTTGCCCATGCCCTGCCGCAGCGCTGGCACCAGATGTCGGTGATGCTCAGCGCCGCCAGCGCGTTCGGCTGGGTCACGCGCCTGACCGGGCAGCGCGACGAGGCCCGATTGTCCGCTGCCGTAGCGGCAATGGCGCAGGCGCGGCAAGCGCAGGCCCCGCTGTTTTTGCCCTATCTCAGTGGCGAGCGCACGCCCCACAACGACGCGGCGGCCAGCGGCGTCTTCATGGGCCTGCGGGCCGAACATGAGGCCACCGACCTGGCCTATGCGGTGATGGAGGGCGTGTGCTTCGGGCTGATGGATGGCCTGAACGCCATGCGCCTGACCGATACCGGCGGCGCGCCGGCCACAGGCCATGCCGCGCAGGCCGGCAATGCCGTGCACGCAAGCCGTGCCGGCGCTGCACCGGCCATGGCCTTGGCCCTGGTCGGCGGCGGAGCCCGCAGCAACCCCTGGGCGCAGTTGCTCGCCAGTGGCCTGGGGTGCGCCCTGCAACGCCCGCAGGGCGCCCACGCCGCAGCAGCCCTGGGCGCGGCCCGCCTGGCTGCGATGGCCTGTGGAGGAGATGAAGCGCAGTGGTGCCAGAGCCTGCCCGCAGACGCCAGCTTTGTCCCGCAGGCCGCACAACAAGCGCTGCTGGCCGAACGCTACGCCCGCTTCGTTGCGCTCTATCCGGCGCTGCAATCGCAGTTTGGCAAGTACCCGGTCAACACGGCATGAAACCGGTTGCCTCACTCGCCCAACACCTCCTGCAAGGCCGTCAACACGGCCGACAGCATCTTGGCCGACAGCGCGCCCGGCCCCTTTGCCAGGCGCAACTCATCGACCGCCATGACCGCCGTCAGCAGCGCCTGATCGCCCCGCTCCGCAAGCGCCTGAGCCGCCCCGAACGCGCCGTCGCCGCCGGCTTGCGCAGGGCGGTGGCGCCGTTTTCTACCGCGATGTCAGCCGTCTTTGGGCCCTTCAGCCCCACCTGGGCCAAGGGCGGCTTGGGGCATGGGCCGCGATGGGGCATCACCGGGCCGCGCCCGGAATCGGGGCGCCCAATGGTGCCGATAGAATCAGGGTTTTAACAGCCGCACCGTTCCGTCCATGTCTGCTTGGGTCCTGCCGGATCACATTGCCGATGTCCTGCCGTCCGAAGCCCGGCACATCGAAGAATTGCGTCGCGGGCTGCTCGATACGGCCCGTTGTTACGGCTATGAGTTGGTCATGCCACCCTTGATGGAGCACCTGGAGTCGCTGCTGACAGGCACCGGCGAGGCGCTCGATCTGCAGACCTTCAAACTGGTCGATCAACTCTCCGGGCGTTCGCTGGGTCTCAGGGCCGATACCACGCCCCAAGTCGCGCGCATCGACGCCCATCTGCTCAATCGCAAAGGGGTCACGCGCCTGTGCTACTGCGGGCCTGTTTTGCATACCCGGCCTGACCGTCCCCATGCCACCCGTGAACCGCTGCAGTTCGGCGCCGAGATCTATGGGCATTCCGGGCTGGAGGCCGATCTCGAAGCCTTGCAATTGGCCAGGGAGTGTTTGCGTGTGGCCGGTGTGCGCGACACCACGATCGATCTGGCGGATATGCGCATCGTTCGCCAACTGCTGGCCGGTGTCGCGCTCAGCCCGCAGCGCTTGAGCCGCATCCATGCCGCGTTGGCGGCCAAGGATGCCGGGGAATTGGCCGCGCTGACCCACTGCTTTGCGGCCGATTCCCGTGCGGCCCTGCTCGCCCTGCTGCAGCTCTATGGCGACGAGGCCGTATTGGCCGAGGCCGAAAAAGCCCTCCAACGGATCGATGGAATATCCCCAGTGCTCGCCAATTTGAGATGGTTGGCGTCCCGCCTGGAAGGCGCCCAGGTGACCTTCGACCTGGCGGATCTGCGCGGCTACGCTTACTACAGCGGTGCGCGTTTTGCGATCTATGCCCGTGGGGCCAGCGATGCACTGGTCCGCGGTGGGCGCTATGACGAAGTGGGCGCGGTGTTTGGCCGCAACCGCCCGGCGGTCGGACTGAGCCTGGACATCAAGCAGGTGGTGGGTGTGGTGCCACCGCAGACATTGAAAGCGGCCATTCGCGCCCCTTGGGGGGAAGCGGCCGATGTGAACGCTGCAATCGCCGAACTGCGTGCCGCAGGGGAAACGGTGGTTTGCGTCTTGCCAGGACATGAGAGCGAAGTCGATGAGTTCCACTGTGACCGTGAACTGGCGCAGGTCTCGGGCCGCTGGGTCGTGCAAGCGGTCTGATTCCATTTCCAAATCGTTCGTGAAAGTGAAGGCGGGCGCAGACAGTACGAATGCACGGCAAGCGACGCCGATGGAGTGCACGGATGATTTTTAGGAATGGAATGAGTAATCGTCATTTGAATGGGGCTCTGGATGACAGCAACCAAAGGTCGTAACGTGGTGGTGGTCGGTACCCAGTGGGGCGACGAGGGCAAGGGCAAACTGGTCGATTGGCTGACGCAGAGCGCGCAGGGCGTGGTCCGTTTTCAAGGCGGGCACAATGCCGGCCACACCTTGGTGATCAACGGGGTCAAGACGGCGCTGCACCTGATTCCCAGCGGCATCATGCGCCCGGGGGTCAAGTGCTACATCGGCAACGGCGTGGTCCTGTCCGCTGCCAAGCTGTTCGAGGAAATCGAGGGCCTTGAAAAAGCCGGCGTCGAGGTGCGCTCGCGCCTGCGCATCAGCGAGGCCTGCCCCTTGATCCTGCCCTTCCATGCCGCCATCGACATTGCGCGGGAAGCGGCCCGCGAACAAGGCGGGGCCGAGAAAATCGGCACCACCGGGCGTGGCATCGGCCCGGCCTACGAAGACAAGATCGCGCGGCGTGCGCTGCGCGTGCAGGACTTGAAACACCCCGAGCGGTTTGCCGCCCGATTGCGTGAACTGCTCGACCTGCACAACCATCTGCTGACCACCTATCTGGGTTCTGCGACCTTCGTTTTTGATGCTGCACTCAAGCCCTACATCGAAGCGGGCAAAGTGCAGTTCGACGTGGTCCATGCCGAGGCCATGCGCCATGCAGAACTGCTCAAACCCATGATGGCCGACGTATCGCGGGAGTTGAATGAAGCCCATCGCGCCGGAATCAATCTGCTGTTCGAAGGCGCGCAAGGCACCTTGCTCGATGTCGATCACGGCACCTACCCCTATGTCACTTCGAGCAACTGCGTCGCCGGCAACGCGGCAGTCGGATCGGGGGTGGGGCCGGGCATGCTGCACTACATCCTGGGCATCACCAAAGCCTACTGCACCAGAGTGGGCGGCGGACCATTCCCGACGGAACTCGATTGGCAAGTGCCAGGCACGCCTGGCTACCACATGAGCATGGTCGGCGCCGAAAAAGGCGTGACCACGGGCCGCAGCCGCCGCTGTGGCTGGTTCGATGCGGCCTTGCTCAAACGCAGCGCACAGGTCAACGGCCTGTCGGGTCTTTGCATCACCAAGCTCGATGTGCTCGATGGCCTGGCCGAACTGCGGCTGTGCACCGGCTACGAACTCGATGGCGCGCGCATCGATTTGCCGCCCATGGGGGCCGAAGACATCATCCGATGCCGGCCGATCTACGAAACGCTGCCGGGCTGGAGCGAGTCCACGGTCGGCGTGACGGACTATGCGAAATTGCCGCAGAACGCACGCCGCTATCTGGAGCGCATCGAGCAGGTGACAGGGGTTCCGATCGACCTGATCTCCACCAGCCCGGACCGCGATCACACCATCATGATGCGCCACCCCTATGACGCTGGCTGATATCCCTTCAGGAGCCCTTGCATGTTGACCGAAGACGGGAGACACCTGTATGTCAGCTACGACGAGTACCACAGCCTGATCGAAAAGCTGGCGCTCAAAGTGCACCAGTCGGGGTGGAAGTTCGACACCATTTTGTGTCTTGCGCGCGGCGGCCTGCGCCCGGGCGACATACTCAGCCGTATCTTCGACAAGCCACTGGCCATCATGTCCACCAGTTCCTACCGGGCTGAGGCCGGCACAGTCCGAGGGCATCTCGACATCGCCCGCTTCATCACCACGCCAAGGGGTGAGATAGCCGGCAAGGTGCTCCTGGTCGACGACCTCGCCGATTCAGGCCACACCCTGCATGCAGTGATCAACATGCTCAAGACCAACTATGCGTCCATCACCGAACTGCGCAGCGCAGTGATCTGGACCAAGGGCATGTCGACGTTTTCTCCTGACTACTCGGTGGAGTTTTTGCCAACCAACCCCTGGATCCACCAACCCTTTGAAGGCTATGACAGCCTTGGCCCCGACAAACTGCTGGACAAGTGGCGGGTTTGAA
>Ga0081606_1000153_pt1:0-2500 | contig 17630 bp, 11 predicted proteins | sample EareggfetidaYelm_FD_71127 | JGI IMG/M metagenome (GOLD analysis project Ga0081606, IMG submission 71127) | Earthworm egg capsule microbial community from the University of Washington, USA - E. fetida Yelm (SPADES assembly) (version 2) | ecosystem: Host-associated > Annelida > Reproductive... | reverse complement strand
TTATGGGGTCAAGTGACTAAGAGCATGTGGTGGATGCCTTGGCGATTACAGGCGACGAAAGACGTGAAGGCCTGCGAAAAGCTCCGGGGAGCTGGCGAACGAGCATTGATCCGGAGATATCTGAATGGGGAAACCCACCTCGCAAGAGGTATCGCGCGCTCAATACATAGGCGCGCGAGGCGAACCGGGCGAACTGAAACATCTCAGTAGCCCGAGGAAAAGACATCAACCGAGATTCCGAAAGTAGTGGCGAGCGAAATCGGAACAGCCATCCAGAGATAGCATGACGGTTAGCAAAACGGGCTGGAAAGCCCGGCCATAGAAGGTGAAAGCCCTGTATGCGAAAACCGGAATGTGGTACCGAGCTGGAGAAAAGTAGGGCGGGACACGAGAAATCCTGTCTGAAGACGGGGGGACCATCCTCCAAGGCTAAATACTCGTAATCGACCGATAGTGAACCAGTACCGTGAGGGAAAGGCGAAAAGAACCCCGGGAGGGGAGTGAAACAGATCCTGAAACCGCATGCTTACAAAAAGTAGGAGCCCGCAAGGGTGACTGCGTACCTTTTGTATAATGGGTCAGCGACTTACATTCAGTGGCAAGGTTAACCGAATAGGGAAGCCGAAGAGAAATCGAGTCCGAACAGGGCGAGAAAGTCGCTGGGTGTAGACCCGAAACCAAGTGATCTATCCATGGCCAGGATGAAGGTGCCGTAACAGGTACTGGAGGTCCGAACCCACTGGTGTTGCAAAACCAGGGGATGAGCTGTGGATAGGGGTGAAAGGCTAATCAAACTTGGAAATAGCTGGTTCTCTCCGAAAACTATTTAGGTAGTGCCTCAAGTATTACCTGCGGGGGTAGAGCACTGTCTAGGCTAGGGGGTCATGGCGACTTACCAAACCTATGCAAACTCCGAATACCGCAGAGTACAGCTTGGGAGACAGAGCACCGGGTGCTAACGTCCGGACTCAAGAGGGAAACAACCCAGACCGCCAGCTAAGGTCCCTAAAATTGGCTAAGTGGGAAACGAAGTGGGAAGGCAAAAACAGTCAGGATGTTGGCTTAGAAGCAGCCATCATTTAAAGAAAGCGTAATAGCTCACTGATCGAGTCGTCCTGCGCGGAAGATGTAACGGGGCTCAAGCCAGTTACCGAAGCTGCGGATTTGCCAGGCCCCGCGCCAGGCAAGTGGTAGGAGAGCGTTCTGTAGGCCAGTGAAGGTGTCCGGCAACGGATGCTGGAGGTATCAGAAGTGCGAATGCTGACATGAGTAGCGTTAAAGGGGGTGAAAAGCCCCCTCGCCGTAAGCGCAAGGTTTTCTACGCAACGTTCATCGGCGTAGAGTGAGTCGGCCCCTAAGGCGAGGCAGAAATGCGTAGCTGATGGGAAACAGGTCAATATTCCTGTACCGATGTGCAGTGCGATGTGGGAACGAAGAAGGTTAGCTCAGCCAACGGTTGGAAGAGTTGGTTCAAGCCCGTAGTCATGCCCGGCAGGCAAATCCACCGGGTGCAGATGAGAGGTGATAACGAGTCTGCTCGCAGACGAAGTGAGTGATACCCGGCTTCCAGGAAAAGCCACTAAGCTTCAGCTGCACACGACCGTACCGCAAACCGACACAGGTGCGCGAGATGAGTATTCTAAGGCGCTTGAGAGAACTCAGGAGAAGGAACTCGGCAAATTGATACCGTAACTTCGGGAGAAGGTATGCCCCAAGTAGGTGAACTCGAACAGAGGGAGCCGATCGGGGTTGCAAAAAAACGGTGGCTGCGACTGTTTAATAAAAACACAGCACTCTGCAAACACGAAAGTGGACGTATAGGGTGTGACGCCTGCCCGGTGCTGGAAGATTAAATGATGGGGTGCAAGCTCTTGATTGAAGTCCCAGTAAACGGCGGCCGTAACTATAACGGTCCTAAGGTAGCGAAATTCCTTGTCGGGTAAGTTCCGACCTGCACGAATGGCGTAACGATGGCCACACTGTCTCCTCCTGAGACTCAGCGAAGTTGAAATGTTTGTGATGATGCAATCTCCCCGCGGAAAGACGGAAAGACCCCATGAACCTTTACTGCAGCTTTGTATTGGACTTTGAACAGGTCTGTGTAGGATAGGTGGGAGGCTTTGAAGTGAGGTCGCCAGACTTCATGGAGCCAACGTTGAAATACCACCCTGGCATGTTTGAGGTTCTAACCCGGGTCCATCATCTGGATCGGGAACAGTGCATGGTAGGCAGTTTGACTGGGGCGGTCTCCTCCCAAAGCGTAACGGAGGAGCTCGAAGGTACGCTAGTTACGGTCGGACATCGTGACGATAGTGCAATGGCATAAGCGTGCTTGACTGCGAGACGGACATGTCGAGCAGATGCGAAAGCAGGACATAGTGATCCGGTGGTTCTGTATGGAAGGGCCATCGCTCAACGGATAAAAGGTACTCTGGGGATAACAGGCTGATACCGCCCAAGAGTTCATATCGACGGCGGTGTTTGGCACCTCGATGTCGGC
>Ga0081606_1000434_pt1 | contig 17692 bp, 19 predicted proteins | sample EareggfetidaYelm_FD_71127 | JGI IMG/M metagenome (GOLD analysis project Ga0081606, IMG submission 71127) | Earthworm egg capsule microbial community from the University of Washington, USA - E. fetida Yelm (SPADES assembly) (version 2) | ecosystem: Host-associated > Annelida > Reproductive system... | reverse complement strand
TCTGACCGGGTCGCCGGGCGCGTCGAGCGTGCCAAAGAAGTCGCGCAAGGCGTGGGCCAGATGTGGTTGGTTGTCCTTGACGGCAAGCACGTAATCGCCACCACCGCCTACGATCTGCTCGGCAATCGCGCTCTGGCAGCCCATGGCATCGATGGTGACAACCGCTCCCTCGGGCGCCAGCGTTGGCAGCAACTCGCCAATGGCCGTGATTTCGTTGGACTTTTCTTGGCAGGCCAATGGTCCCAGCGTCAGGCCATATTCGGCGGCGTAGGCCGATACCTGATGCAGTGCGCGCAACCCGCAGGCCGGACGTGCCGCCCCGCGCAGACTCTTGCCATCGATGGCGATGACCAGGCCACCCACCGCAGGACAGACTTGGCGCCATCCAGGAACTCAAGCAGGTCGACAACTGCCTTGGCGAGAGCGCCTCAAATACCCGACGGATGGTGTCGGGCCCGGGAATGCCGTTGCGCAGTTTCAGATAGCGACGCAGCCAGCCTTCGCGCGCTCGCCCCCAATCTTCAATGTCATCCCACCCTTGTGCCCCTGACATGACCGCGCACAGTGCCAAAACCAGTATGTCGAGCAGGTTGTGGTCGGTGCGACCCTCGACCCGCGGGTCCTTCAACTGGCGCAACTGCTCGATGAGCTCTTCTATCGTGTCTTTCTCCGCCATCTCTTGCTCCTGAAACCCAAGAGTAGACACGATTTTTTCTGAGCCGCTTTTACAACGGCTTATCGTAAGTCGTTGAATGTAAACAAATTTTGATGCTCCGGCCCTGCCGCATGAAGGACTACTTCGATCTCTGGATACTGCTGACCGAGGATGTTTTGGAAACCGCCGAATTGCGCCGCGCAGTCGAGACCACGTTCGATCGACGGAAACTGGCGATGCCCAGCACCCTCCCCTCGGGCTTGAGCGATGCATTCGTGCAGGATGCCGCCAAGCAAAGGCAATGGGCCGCCTTCCTGAAAAAGAATCGACTAAAGGCGCTGAACCTCGCCGAGGTCGTCGCGCTGCTACGCGGCGAGTTCCAGAAACTGACCGGCTAAATTTAGCCGGTCACTGACAAACGTATCGGACAGGCAGCAGGGCGCCGATCTTTCCAGGCTGGCGTCTGAGTGACGATCGACCGGCTAAATTTAGCCGGTCGAAAACTCATCACTTTCATGAAGGATTCAATCGCCGCGCTCAGAGGTTGGCCTGGATCAGCAGTTCATCCGTGCAGCGCAATTGCATCTTCATGGCCCGTGGCCTTGAAAGCCATGCAGGAGAGCTGGCAGGGCAACAGCAGGGCGTGGCGCTTGCGTAGCGTGATAGTCTGAGCGCCGACACCGACCGGCTAAATTTAGCCGGTCACTGACAAACGTATCGGACAGGCAGCAGGGCGCCGATCTTCCCAGGCTGGCGTCTGAGTGACGACCGACCGGCTAAATTTAGCCGGTCGAAAACTCGTCAATTCCATGAAGGATTCAATCGCCGCACTCAGAGGTTGGCCTGGATCAGCAGTTCATCCGTGCAGCGCAATTGCATCTTCATGGCCGTTGCCTTGAAAGCCATGTAGGAGAGCTGGCAGGGCAGCAGCAGGGCATGGCGCTTGCGCAGCGTAATCATGCCGGCTTTCTCGGCACATATCAGCTTTGCGTACATCTCGTCCATAGCGACCATGGAGCGCAGCCAGGCGGCAGTGATGGGGTGGACTACCTGCACCTGCATGCGGCGAGGGTGCAGCCAGCTGGTGTCGAGTTTCTCGAAAGGCATGGCGCGAACCTGGTCGGCGGTGTCATCCATCTGCCAGGTCATCTCGATCATGTCCGATTCGATGCGCTGGCGATAGTCTTGGGCCAGGGCGTTGACGTACAGCTTGCTGCTGACGATGTTCCAGTCGCGTCGCATCACGCGGGCCACAGGGGACGCCTGGAACGTCACATCGACATGGGCACGCATGCGGGCGCGAAGCGCATTCATGCGGTGTTCGTTTTTCAGTTCAACGCAGGCCTCGGCGATCGCATCCTCGATAGATGAGTCGCAGACATCGAGGGTTTGGGTGGGCGGTGTTTGCACCCTTGCGATTATTCCGGGGGGGTGTGGCGCCAACGGTCAAATGCTCGGAGTTCGAGGATTTCATTCGGCGCTCATCCGCCCCCGGAGAGGGAGCATCATGAGCCTGCTCGACACCGCAATTTGCGGAATTCACCTCAGAGACCATGCGGTCTCACTTTCTGGTCTGACCCGCCAGAATTTATGTCCCTCCAACGGGAATTTGCTCGGGGTCAGCGAAGGGTGAGCCTGCCCGCATCAGCATTGCTTGACCGCAGTGTGTGCCAATGGTCCGTAGGGAGCCGCAAGCGCTGTGATCCCTTCGGGTCAGCGCTTGCCTTTTGCCTCCCCTTGGCGACTTCGCTCGCCGTCGTGGGCACCCATGCACTTTCATGTGCATGGGTGCCCTGACCAAGAGTGTCTTGGGCTGCATTGAAAGTCCGGACAGGCCGATCGAGCCTGCGCGCAAGCCAACGCGCAGGCTCGATCGGCTTGTCAACACCCCTGCTGGGGAAACGAAAGGACTGCCATGAAGCAAATCCGGCTTGCCCACATGAGCGATCTCCACTACTCGCCCGGCAACCTCGAAGAGTCCGACCGCTGCCTGACTGCTGCGGTCACGGGCGCCATCGAGGCCAAGGTGCAATGCGCCATCATCACCGGCGACAGCACGGATCACGCGCTCGAAGCGCACCAGCCAGCGGTTCGCGCTCTGGCCCGGCAGGTTCAGCGTCTGGCCGATCACTGCCCGGTGCTGATGCTGCAAGGCACACTCTCCCATGAGCCGCCCGGCTTCCTGCGCATGCTGTCCATGCTGGCCTCGCGCCATCCGATCACGATCGCCGAGCGTGTCGGCAGTTTCGGCCTGCGCCTGGACGGCAAGGCCATCGAACCGGTACAGGCGCAGGCGCAGTACGCCGTGGTGTTTCACACACTGCCGACGCTCAACAAGGCGGACATCGCCGCGATGGGCAAGGGCATGATGGATGAATCGCCCCATGTCCTGGCCCGCCGCGTCGTCGCCGATGTGCTGGAGTCCTGGGCTGCGGTGAATCGCAAGTTGCGCGCGTCCGGCATTCCATCGATGGTCCTGGGCCATGGCACGGTATTCGACTCGGTGAGCGAACATGGCGTTCCCATGGCAGGCACGGACCACGAGTTGGGCCTGGGCTCGCTGTTCGCATCCGAGGCGGTGGCAGTGGCCCTGGGGCACATCCACAAGCAGCAGCAGTGGCGCGAGAGCATCCATGGTGTCGAGCAGATCGTGGCCTACGCTGGCTCGATCGGTCGATTTCACCACGGTGAGCAAGGCGACAAGTTCTGGCTAGAGTGGGTGCTGCAAGCCAATGCGGCCCAACTCGTCAAGCACGCAACGCCGTCCAAGCGCACGGTCGATCTGGAGTTCGAGGGCATTCCTGACCTGGACTGCCTGCGTGCGCGCGCACGCGACTGCGAAGGCGCTTGCGTGCGTGTCCGCTACCTGGTGGACGAAGAGCAGCGCCAGAAGGTCGATCGCAATGCCATCCGGGAGATTCTGCAAGCGGCAGGCGCGAAGGACGTGCAGATCGAGGGCAAGACCGCGATCGTGCAGCGCCAACGCGCAGCGGGTATCTCGACCGTGGGCCTGGAGCAAAAGCTGGGCATCTGGTGCGAAGCCACCAAGACCCCGGGCGCGCAGGAGTTGCAGTCGCGGCTGGCAACGCTGCTGATCGATGAGCCCGAGCAGATCGCTGCCGGCCTGCTGGCGACATTGACATCGCCAGAGACGCTCGCACAGGCCGCGCCTGTTGCCGGCACAACCCCGGTGCGTGTCAAGGAATATGGCTCGTCCGGCTCGTCCAGCGTGGATGACCGGCAAACCCTGGACATGTTCTGAACGAGCGCGCACGCGGCGCCCAAACCCGCTACGGCGGGTTTTTCAATGCCATCGCAAGGCATCGAAAAACCAGTCGGACCCGCTTTCATGTCACCCCTTTTGGGGGAAAGGAGATAGCAAACATGAGGCCGCTGAAAATCAGACTTGCCGGTTTCGCCGGCATTGCCTCGGGGCGCGCAAAGGAGGTCGTGGAAATCGACTTCGGTGCGGTGGACGCCGACGCGCAAATCGTCGCCCTTGCCGGCCCCAACGGCGCGGGCAAGACGACGATCATGGACAACCTGCATCCGTACCGGGTGATGCCCTCACGCGCGTCGAGCCCGACGCCTGGCGCCTTCTCTTTCTACGATCACCTTGTGAACGGGGACAGCGGCAAGGACCTGGACTGGGAGCACGAAGGAATCAGGTACCGCTCGGTGCTGAAGTTCAAAACCACGGCCAAGACGCGCAAGCAGGAGGCATTCCTGTTCGTGCTCGATGGCGCTCAGGCCGTGCCATGGCAAGACAAGGCCACGGGCCTGATCAGCGATGGCAAGACCGACACCTATGACCGCGCCATCGAAGCCATCCTGGGCAAGCCGGAAGTATTCTTCACGGCCCAGTTCAGCGCCCAGGGCAAGCAGCCCATCGGCAAGATGACGGCCGGCGAGGTCAAAACCTTGCTGGGCCAGATGCTGGGGATGGACAAGACCGCAGCGCTGGGCGCCAAGTCGCAGGCCCTGGTCAAGGAACTGCGGCCCCACCTGAACATCGCCCATGACACCGTGGCACGCTTGCAGACCCAGGTCGGCACTGAAGATGCGGGGCATACGATCGCGTCCCTGCAGGCCAACGCCCAGAGCACGGCGCAAGGGCGCCAGGCGCTGCGCAAGCAGCGCGATGAAGCCATTGCCGCATGGGGAGTTGCCAAGCGCGAATTCCAGATGCAGGAGCAAAACCGCGCAGCACGCGCGGCGCTGCACAAGCAGATCGAAGATGCCAGGGCGGCGAGTGTCGCCAAGCGGTCGGAAATCCAGCAACGGCACGAGTCTGAGAGCCGCAAACTGCGCGAGCAGCTCGCACAGTCGAATCGGGCGGTGCAGGTCGCAGCGGGCGTCGAGCAGGATCTCGTCAGGCGCATTGCCGACCAAGAGCTTCTGGCCTCCCAGGCCGGTCAACTGGCCGCTGCTGAAGGGCAGTGGCAGGCACTGACGGCCAGGCGCGAACCGCTGCAGCAGTCGATGGCCGCGCGGCAGCCGGCGATCGACAAACTCGGTGGCATCCGTGCCGCCATCGCCGAACTGCAACAGGAACTGGCCCGAACCCAGTCCAGCGGCGAGCACATCGCGGTCGCGCTGGAGAAGGTCAAGGCCACGGCGGCATTGCTCGGTGAAGTCCCATGCCAAGGCAGCGCCATGGCGCGCCAGTGCAAACTGCTGGCACAAGCCAACAGGGCGGCCGCAGAGATGCAATCGGTATCGGTCAAACTGGAAGACGTGCGCCGGGCCTGGAAAGAGGGCAGGGCGAGCGTCAAGAGCAAGACCGCTGAACTCGATGCACTGCTGGCGCAAGAAGCGCACGCGAAAAAAGAGGGTGAAGAACTCGCCGGCCTGGAGCGCAGCATCGCGCAGCTTACTGCCCAGATCGCAAAAAAGCAGTATGTCGATGCGGCCATCCTGGAGCTGCCTGCGCTGCGCGAGAAGCTGAGGCAGGCCCAAGCAGAACTGGCCAGTGCCCGTGGCCATGTCGCGCCATTGCAGGCCAGGCTCGATACCTTGGCCCAGTCGCAGGCGGCGGATTTGCGGGCCTTCGATGACGCGGCAGCGCAAGAGGGCAAACGCTTGCGCGAGCAACTCGACAACCTGCCGCAGGTGCTCGGGCAAGGTGATCTCCAGGCCGCCGAAGACCGCGTCAAGGACATCGATGCGCTCGATGCCCAGGCCAAGGCGAGCGAGGATCGGCTTGCCCAGGCAATCCGTGATGAGGCATCGAAAGCCGAGCGCATCGCCCAAGCCAGGCAAGACTTGAACCGGGCCCAGGCTGCCGTCAATGCGATCAGCGCGGAAATCGCCTGGTGGACCCTGCTGGGCAAGGCGCTGGGTACGGACGGAATCATCGCCATGGAAATCGACGATGCCGGCCCGGCCATCGCGCTGCTGGCCAACCAGTTGCTGCAGGACTGCTACGGCGGGCGGTTTCAGATTTCGCTGCAGACCCAGGCCAAGACGGCAGCCGGCATCCGCAAAGAGGCGTTCCTGATCCAGGTCGAAGACACCCATCGCGGCGAGAGCAAGCTGCTCGATGCGATGTCCGGTGGCGAGAAGGTGTGGATCAACGAATGCCTGGTGCGGGCCATTGCGCTGTACATGGCGCAGAGCGCCGACACGAAGTTCGAGACGCTGTTCTCCGACGAAAGCGACGGCTCGCTCGACCCCGAACGCAAGCGGCAGTTCATGCAAATGAAGCGGGCCGTGCTGGAACGCGGAGGCTATTCGCAAGAGTACCTGATAACGCAAACGCCGCAGTTGCTGGATATGTGCGATGCCGTCATCGACGTGGGCGCGATTTGAGAAAGAAAGTAAAAAGAAAGGAGGTAAAGGAGGGGCTGCAAAGCCTTTCCAGTTGATCCACGCGGGTCAATTGGAAAGGCATTCGTCTCATCAACACCGCTGTTTGCGGCAAAGGACGAAAGATGCTTGATCTGTTTGGACAAGAAGTGCCGCCAAAGCACACGGCCAAGGCGGTTTTCAGCGATGTCGAGATCGACGGGATTTTCGACAACATCCTCAACGAAGGTGAGCTGCTGAAAGACCTGGCAGCGAACCTCAAAAAGCTGCGCAGACTGAAAGACAAGGCGCAGATCACTGCGGCGCGCAAGACGGCATGGATCGACCTGGTCTGGGTTTTCGGGCTGGACGAGCCTTCCAATGTCCCCTTCGAGGTCGCCTGCTGCGTGTGCGGCGCCAACGACGAAAACATCCGGGCTGCCATCAGCCGGGAATTCGCCAATGAAATCCGGATGATGCATGGCGTCATCACGGCCCGGTTGCCGCATCTCCATGAAAAATGGACGCGGCATTTGGGACGCTACGTCTGCCTCGGGGTTCATTGAAAGTTCCCAACCGAAAGGAATTGGGATTGGAAAACCTTCTGGAACCCCGTCTGGAAAAACCGTTCACGAAATGGCTGGCCAGGGGCTCTTGGGCTGGGGTGGTTTTCATCCCGATGGCCTTGTCCTATTTCTGCGGATTCATCCTGGGTCTGATTTGTCGTCCGTTCGGGCGGCAGTGAAAACCCTCATCCATCGAGGAGCAAACCATGAAAAACATCACAGGTGCAAACCTGTTGGCGGGCGGGCTCTTTCGTGGATTTTTCGATGTCTTCTTCAAGGAAGTCGAACCAATCTACGAAGGAAACCCCCATACGGGAAAAAAGAAACCATCTGAAACCGGGGACGACAACGAGGCCTTTGCCGGCTACGTTGAAAGAATCGGCGACAAGGTGGTCGAGATGGTGGTGTACAAGAATCGCATCTGCCGCGCGGTCATCTTGGCCCAGGATAAACCCAAGGGCGCGCCCGAGCCGGGTGTCAAGGGACTGAGTGATTTCACGGCGCACTTGGCCGACCGATTGGGCGTGCCGTTCAATTTGGGGGAGGCCATCAACTTCACCCATGAGGAACTGGGGTCCGCGCGACGGCATCACGCAGCGCCGCCGCAACGATCTGGCGCTTCAGCGGCGGTTGACCCACCGGGGCAGCCTGCCCCGCCGCCTTTGCAAGCACCGGTGCAAATGGCGGTGCAAATGGCGGTGCAAGTGGTGGAGCAAGTGGCGGCACCAATGCCGAGTTCACCTGCCGCTCCCAAGCCCAGGCCATTTTCGGCACCCGCGCCGGCGATAGCGCCCAAGCCCAGGCCATTGCGGACGCCGGCTCATGCAATGGCGCCCGAGTCTGAACCTCGTGCCTATGCGTCCTCGCCGACCGAGGCGACCGGGCAGATCGTGCAAGCGGGCATGACGCAAGTGCTCGGGCGCGACGATCGTCCCATCGAGATTTTCTCCATCAGCCTCCAGACGGAAGACGGTGCAGTCAATTTCAATGGAGTGGATCTGGCAAAGAAATTCAGCGAAGGGGCATTTCACATTGGCGACTGGGTCTATGTGAAGAAAACCGTCGTCGATTTCACTGTGCAAAGAAATGGTGTGCCAGAAGAGCGCACCAAGAACGTGTACGTGGTCAAGATTCTCAAAAGCCGCTGACCGAGTGCAATTTTTCAACAGCCCCCGAGCGAAAGCCGGGAGCAGAATTTTCAACCCGAAAGGAATCGACATGGCATCCGTGAACAAAGCCATCATCGTCGGCTATCTGGGCCGCGACCCCGAAATGCGCACCTTCCCCAGCGGGGACCAGGTCGCCACCGTCAGCATTGCCACCACCGACAGGTGGAAAGACAAGCAGACCGATCAATTGAAGGAGGCCACCGAGTGGCACCGCGCGGTCTTCAATGGCCGCCTGGCCGAGATCGCCGGCCAGTACTTGCGCAAGGGCGCGCAGGTGTACGTGGAAGGCAGTCTGCGTACCCGCAAGTGGACCGACAAGGACGGCGTGGACAGGTACAGCACCGAGATCCGCGCGGATCAGATGAAGATGCTCGGCTCTCGTGACCATGGCGCCTCGCCTGCAGGCTCTCCCGCTGGCCCTGCCGATAACGGCAGCAAATATCCGAGCCAACACGGCAAGAGTAGTGAATCGAACGAGATGCAGGCCGTTGCGGCTACGCATTCGTTCCAGAATGGCAATCCCGAAGATTACGACGACGATATCTCGTTCTAGATTCGAATGACCAGGTTTTTTCCTGGAATCTGCTTTTGCAGTTCAAGCCTGAAAGGGCTTGCCCATGGGTCCTTTGATCTCATGGGCAAGCATTTACGGGTGGTTTCTCAACTCCTGAATAGGGAAGAAACCGATGCAAGGCAAAATTGATTTTTCGAGAATCGATTGGCAAAACGTGCTTGCCCATTTGGGCGTTGAAGCGCGTTTGATTGAAAACCCGAAGCGGCGCGGCCCTTGCCCGATCGAGCAGACCGGCTCGACCCGTTTCCGCTTCGACAACAAGGACGGTCGCGGCACCTGGGTCTGCAATTGCGGCGCTGGCGATGGTGTTCGTCTGGTGGCGCTGGTCAATGGAATCGACGATGCCGAGGCTGCAAGGCGGATCAGGCAGGTCATCCATGGCTATCCGGCATACCGCCAGGCGCCACGGCAATTCGTGCCTGCTGGCAAGAAGACGCCCGAGGCCATCGAAAAGGCGCGCAAGGGTCTTGACAGGGTGCGCTCGGGCAGCAAGTCAATCACCGCAGAGACACCGGCCTGGAAGTACCTGTGCAAGCGCGTGCGTGGCCTGGAACTGGGCTGGTTGTCGAAGGCGCTCCGGTACCATCCACACCTCAAGCATGTGGACGAGGACTTGGGCGGCTGCGTGACGTACCGGACTGCCATCGTCTGCGATGTGGTCGATGCCTTCCGGCGCGATCGCATCGTGACGATCCACCGGACCTACATCACGGCCGACGGCGAGAAGGCCCCTGTGTCTGCGAAGCAGGTCAAGAAGGTCATGACGGCCACCGTGGACAAGCTCTGCGGTGAGGTCATCGCGGTGAACACGGCAGGCACGAAGTTCGTGATCATCGCCGAAGGCTTGGAGGCTGCGCTGGCATGGGTTGCGGCAACGCAAAACCGCTACACGGTCTTTGCGGCGCTCAACTGCTTCAACATGAGCCAGTTCCAATGGCCCGGGGGCACCGAGGCGATTTTGGTCGCGGCGGACAACGATCCACCGAATCCAAGGTCGGGCGTCTGCACGGGGCAGCACTACGGCGCCATCCTCAAGGATCGGGCCATCGAGGCGGGTCTGCGGGCGCGCATGTTGCCCTCGCCTGTGGTGGGCGTCGACTTCGATGACTTGTGGAATGAAGGCAATACCGAGATGTTTGATCTGCGCCGCCTTGCGATGGCGTCGAATGAGCATTGCGGTGTTGCCTCGGTTGCATGAAAAAACCCGCCTCGGCGGGTTTTTCTTGTGGCCGCAGATTTTTTTACAGCAATACGTCCGGATTTTTCTGCGTGGCCATCGCGCCGGTTGCGTCTTCGACCTTGCCGCCTTGGCCGAGCATGTCCACCACGTCGGTGATCTTGGCGACCTCGCAACTGTAGTCGGAGCCGATGACATGCGCCAGTGCGGCCGACTTGCCCTTGGCGAGAACGAGGCGCTTTGCACCGGATTTGCTGGACACGATGAAATGCTTTGGGTTTGCCATGGGATTTGCTTTCCGGGTGGTTTCCTGGTGGGTGAGGATTCGATGGTAGGAAAAATGACTCTGCAATCAAATTGAAATGGGGCGCTGGAACGATTATGTTTTCGTGCGCGCTGTCATTGGGTGTCGATAGACCCGTCATCCATCTGCCGCCCTCTGTCGCCATCCGCCGCCCCCGTGGAATCAGTTTCCACCGATCGATGGTTTTGCCCATGGTCATTGCGTGTGCCCATCGGCAAGGTCGTCGAATTCCTTTCCTTTTCCTTTCTTTGTCGCCCGGTTTCGGGCATTTTTGAAAGGAAATCTCATGAAAACCACTATTGGCGCACTCAAAAGGGCCATCAAGAAGGCATTGAAAGCTGTCGATTGCGCCTCTTGCGCGATCAAGGTCGAAAGCGGTGCACTGTCCGTGATTGCCATGTCGGCGCAGGCTAGCGTGAAGATCCTCGTGCCTGCCCAAGGCAATGCCGGGGATTGCTGCGCAGTCATCGGCGCCAAACAGGCCGGGGCCATCCTCGGCAGCGTTCTCGATTGCACCGAGTGCACGATCGAGGCCATCGAGCAGGGCGCGCAACTCGTGTTCGGCGGCGCCAGGATCAAGCTGATGCGGCCCGCTGGCGCAAACGATGGCATCGACCTGTTCGATGCCCCAGCCGATGGCGACAAGCGCGTGGTGTTCGAGACCAGCGGCCGGGACTTCGCGGGCCTGATGGCGGGGCCTGCCCAGTACGCCGCGAAGTCGGATGTGCGCTACTACCTGGTGGGCGTTCATGCGACATGCGATGCGGGTGCGCTGCGCCTGACCGGTAGCAATGGCTTCATGCTCTGCACCGCCGCCGGCGCCATCGACGCGAGCGCGTCCATGGTGGACTGCATCGTGCCCCATACCGCAGCCGACAGCATCGGCGCAGTCTTCGGGGCGGATGAACGAATCACCGTGTGCCAGCTCGGCAAGGACGCCAACCTGCGGCTGCTCATGCACAGCGAGACGATCCAGTGGAACACGGCGCTGGTGGCTGGAAAGTTTCCCGACTTCCGTCGCGTCATGCCCGGCCCGAAGCGCATCGGGCAGTGCAAGCTGTCTCGCGATGCCCTCTCCGCTGCGGTCAGCCGTGTGCTTGCCGCTTCGGGCGATGTGTTTGTGGCGCTGCATTTGACTCGCAAAGGCTTGGAGGTGCGCTCGGTCGATGGCGAGCAGTGCGAGGTTTTTGCCACAGACACGAGCGTTGACAAGGATGTCCGCGTCACTGTCACGGGCCAGCTTTTGGTGCAGGCCATCGATGCGCTCGAAACGCCTGCGGTGCAACTGTCCCTCGATGGCAAGGACCAGCACGCCAAGATCGTGCTCAACCCCGTCGAAGGTACCGTCAAGGACTGGCTGGGCTTTCTGATGCAGGCGAAGGTCTGATGCAAGCATGGATATGGTGCGCAAACACCATATCCATTTTTTTCTCCGAGTGCTGCCATCGGCGTTCGCGCTGGTGAAGCCACGGCCCGCGACATGCTTTGTGCGCAGCAGCAATCCCTGATTGGAGGATTTTGCTTTTGAGATTTTTTGGCCACTCGATGCTCATTGAACATTGCTGAGTGACTTTCCTGCCTGTGATGGACTCGCCCTCAGCGTCAAACGTTTCTCACGGGATGACTCCCAACCTGATCTTGGTCTTGATGCTGGACAGCCAGTCCTCGCGGTATTGCAGGGCAAGCACATCGAGATTGACCCGGCCGACCCCCGCCTTGCAGGTCAGATATTCCAACGAGGTCATGCAGTCGAGCCAGCCCAGTCCGTTCGAAGCAACCAGGGCGGCCTTGTCAGCCGTCGTGACCACGATGACCTGCGACGGCAGCAGCTTGTTGGCGTACAGCCACGCGAAGAGATGCTTCTCGCCGTCGTCAAGCGTGCTGCACGACGGATTGCTCAACACCAGAGAGACAAGTTCCTTTCGATTGACCGGATGCTGCGCAGAAAGGCCCGCTGTCAAGTCGGCAGACGGGACGGCAACGTGGCGGGAATCGCCAGGATTGCCGGTCAGCGTTTCCTCAACGCACTTCTCGACCGTCTCGATGGAGAAGTGGTTGCTGATGGCTGCCCAGCAGCCCGTTCGGAATGATTCGAGGATGACGTTGGTGTCCGCGAAAACTCGGATTTTCGGCATACGGCGCTCACCTCACAACTCGAACGGTGCGGTGAGGTCGTACTGAGCAAACAGCTCGGTCAACTCACCCAGTCCAAGACCCATGGCCTTGGCGGCTTTGCGAGCCGACAGCCGTCCGCTTTCCAGGGCCTCATGAAGCATCTTCACGAAGGTAGGAGAGAACCGTTTGGGAGGGCCTGACACCGATGGCCGCTGCTTTTCCTGAGAAAGGCCGCGTCGGGTGTATTCACCGATGCGCTTGAGGTTAAACAGTCGCCATGCCAGCGTGATCGGAGCAACCCGGAGCAAGGCCGCGACCTCGCACAGATGCGCGATATCGCCCTGGCGGTCGCGCTCGATCAGTTTGTCGAGGGTGGCACTCGGCATCAGCAGCGCAGCGGCGAAACTATTCGCCAACTGCTCGATGCGCTTGCCTTTGTTGCGCTCCTCGACAGAGTTCGACTCCCGGTGTTCCGGCCTCATCGCATCCCAGGTTAGGGCATGGAAAAGCTCGTGCGCGAGATCGAAAAAACGACGGGCTTCGTTCTCGTTGCGGTTGATCAAGATGACACCCATCTCTTCGAGATGGCAGGTGGCACCCGAGATGGACTGACCATCGGCAGTGTCAACCGTATCGACGAATAGCACCGGGATGTCCAGTTCGCGTTCGATCTTGCCAATCAAGCCTTCGGCTGGAATGACACCGAGATCCAGCTCGGCAACCAAACTTTCCGCGCGCTCCTGCGCATCCTCGTAAGACGACTGCGAAGACAACCGCAGGGCACGCTTGAGCACACTCGACCGGCTGTCCCGCTGCGCGCGCAGCCAGCGAAGCAGACCGATCCACTGACCAGCCTTCAGCTCGAACCCGTCCAAGCTGTCCTCGGGCACCTCCGGCGCGGCACGCCAGGAGAACTGCGCCTCGCCAGCAACGGCAAACGGGTCGATGAAGAACTCCAGGTCGCGCTCCAGCAGGTCGGACAGCGTCAGCATCTCATCCGTCTTCAGGGCGCGCTTGCCGTTTTCGATGTCAGAGACCGTCTGACGGTCGTTCAGGCCCATGCCTTGGGTGAGCTGATCCTGCGTCCAGCCTTTGGCCTCGCGCGCCGCTTTGACGCGGTAGCCGATCAGCTTTTGCGAGATCTTTTCGAGCATGGCAGTCACCTCCTAAACCTGCATTCTAATCTTGCGAAGTGAAAAAGACAAGAATATCTTGCTAAATTGTATTTGCATGTTTTATCGATTGCCCTGCGCTGCCATCCCTCTTCGGAGGATCAGGCTCACTATCCCTGACGGTTGCAATTTCTCGGAGCCGTCATGAAGAACCTCGAACTCACATCTCCCTCAGAGATGTCCGCCCGCGCTGGTGAACAAGGGCTTGCCGCTGGTGGAGCAGTAGCAGCGCCTCGCCGCCGTCCGGACGCGCATCACAAGATCACCGGTCAAAAAGACTACGCATGCTGATGCGGTGCTACCCTCGGGCAAAGGACTTGGCCAAACGGTTGGCTCATCCCCAATCATATGCAAAAACAATGCTTTTTTGTCGGTTTTCACATATATTCGGGGGATGGCTACTCTTGACCGATACTTGGATGAACAACTCTCCCACGGCCGGGCTTGTTTCAGCCGGGAGGAAGGCTTGTCGGCGCTCGGCCTAAGCCCTGAAGCCTTTTCGGCAGCCGCTACCCGGCTGGCCAAGAAGCAACGGCTCGCCAGCCCTCGGCGAGGCTTCTTCCTGATTCTTCGGCCAGAGGACAGGACGATCGGCGCGCCCGATCCGGTCCGCTGGATCGACCCGCTGATGAAATACCTGGGGATCGACTATCGAATCTCGTTGCTGCGAGCGGCAGCCTTTCACGGTTCCTCGTATCAGGCAGCGATGGTCTTTCAAGTAATCGCTCCCCGACAGTTCCGGGATTTCGACATCGACCGCCACCGCCTCCAGTTTGTTTATCAGGCACCAGCCGCATTCGCCCAAGTCAACCAACCGGGCTGGCTTGGGCAGATCAAGAGCGAAACTGGTTTCGCCAAAATTGCCGGAGTGGAACTGACCCTGCTCGATGTCGTGCGCTACTTCCACAAGGCCGCAGGCATCAGCGGCGTAGCGCAGATCGTGAAGGACCTCGGCGCAAAAGCCGACCCGCGCAAACTGGCCAAAGCCGCCGCACGCTACGAGAATGCCTCGGTGCGTCGCCTCGGCTATCTGCTCGACCAAACCAACCATGTCCATCAGGCCAACGCGCTGGAACCTTTTGCTCGTCAAGCAAAATCCATGAAACTGCTCGACCCTTGCGTCAAGCCGCTTCTGGAGTCACAGGCTGCACTCCATGAGAAAGACGTCAGGTGGAAGCTCGTCATCAATGAATCCGTGGAGACCGACTTTTGATTCCCATCGCCCATATTCAAGCCTGGAGCATCACAGCGCCCTGGCCCGATCCACGTCAGGCCGAGCAAGACCTCATCATCTGCCGCGCCTTGTGCGACCTGTTCAATGCCTCTGCATTGAAGGGCAAGATTGCATTTCGGGGCGGCACCGCCATCAGCAAACTGCTGTTCGCGCAGCCTCTGCGCTACTCCGAAGACATCGACCTGGTGCAGACCCAGGTCGAACCCATCGGCACAACAGTCGATGCGATTCGCGATACCTTGTCATGGCTGGGAAAATGCAAGTGGATTGGCATTGGCAACAGGTTTGCGCTGAACGAACCGTATCAAGGAGTAAACTGGTGAAACCGCAAAACGTGCAAGTTACAGCAGTGACAACCGGCTTGGTCGGCGACATCCGCGTCCTGACCGGCTTGCCATTCCGACAATTACTGGAGCAGAAGCTGCATGAGGCAGTGGCGCTATCGAAGGCACGACTGGAGAATCAACTCGGACCAACCACAACCGAAGTCAAGTAAGGAGCGCGCTCATGCAAATCGGTTATGCCCGCGTCTCCACCCAGGACCAGGACAACGCGGCACAGATCTCGACGTTGAGCGTGGCGGGATGCGCGCGGATATTCGAAGAGAAGGCATCGGCGAGCCGTTGGGACCGTTCCGAACTGAGCCGCCTGCTCAATCAGTTGCGCAAGGGCGATATGCTCTGGTCGTCTGGAAGCTCGACCGCCTATCATGCTTGCTCAAGGACATGCTGACCTTGACCTGTAGCGTAAAGCCATCGAGCAAGCGCCCGATGGCCTTCCAAAATCCATCGACAGTACGATGCGCAGCTTTCCTGAGTAGGGATCAAATGGCATGGTGTCCACGCCATTCCTTCGTTTTTTCCTGCGTCTTTCGGCACCTGCAGGTCATCAGATGCGGTCAAGAATCCCCCATCGACTACATGGGAGATATACCGTGCTCGGATTTTTGAAGCGATTTTTGACGGGCGCCGTCGTGGCGCTATCGTTCCTCGGCGGGGGAGGTGCTTTCGCGGGCGTTACCGCCGAGGGCAAGTGGACCTATGACCCCGCCAAGGAAGGCATGGCCGACCTGCGTGCGATGCTGCCCATCGAGGGCTGCAATGTGCCAGGAGGTCTTCAGCGCATTTCTGATCGGGATGAGCCCAGTTCCGTGCCGTTCTGGTGTGGCACGCCGCCGCACTGTTTGAACGTGGGCTTGGCCTATGCGGACAGTTGCGTCTTCATCAAGCATTGCCGCCGCGATCCTCGGTATGACCCGAATGGTGCACCAGGCGCCAATGGCTGCCGTGATCCCGAGGATCTGATTTGCGTCGGCTCGGGCGCTCATCCGGAGGGTGGCCATTGCCTGCAGACATGTTGGGATGGCTCGCGGATTCCTTTCTCGCAGGCGTGCCCGCCTTCGCCTACGCCGTCCTCGCCGCCACCCACGCCCCAGCCCCGATCAGCCGCCCCTATCGAGTATTGCCCCGATGGTTCGGTAAAGAATGGCAGCACTTGCCCCGAGCAGCCTCTGGTGTGCTCAGATGGCTCGATCATGGGGCCAAGTGGGTGCCCGCAGTATTGCCCGGATGGGAAGTTGATGCCTCCTGGGGGGTGTCCTGCTGAAACGCCAAAAATACCACCCACCACAACGCCCATCACACCACTCCCCACGACGAAGGTGCCGAGGGTGTGCTACGTGATTCGGGGTTATTGCGCTACTGTTTACACCTCGCCCCATACCGATTCCTGTGACATCGTGGTCGATTTTGGTTATACCGATCCTAATGGTTGCACCGGTATCGGGCCTTGATCGAAAGGCGCGTCAAACCTCGGCCTTCAGGATGGGCAAGCGCACAAAAAACCGCCTGAGGGCGGTTTTTGCTTTGTGGGGCATGGCTCAGTTCGACGGCACTGTCTCACCGGCCACGGTGCGCCAGGTGCAAGTCTTCTCGAACGGCACGCCATTGTTCTTGCCATTGAGCACGCTGGTGTAGGTAGTCACGGTACGGGGCAATGCGTTCAATGGGATCAGTGCGGCCTCGTGATTCGAGAAATACTTGAGCGTATCGTTGGCCCCCGTCATCACCACGGTCGGAACCAGATTACCGGCTGCATCGCGCAGTTCCCAGGCGTCAACCACCAGGGTCTGACCGCGACGAACAATGGCCATGCTGCTGTAACCGAAATCCTTCTTGCCATTCAAGACGACTGGGTTTGGTCTTTCGTTACCTTGATCCTGCACATTCACTTGAATGTTGTTGCATGGATACATTGCAATCTGATCGCCGGCGAGTTTTTGGAGGCTATTCCATGAATTAGTGCCAGTAACCACGGTATGAGCACCACTGGATACTCTGCCAGTACCGAGGTCGCTATCGTCTCCCAGCAAGTGTCTGGCATGGTAGGGCACTCCAAGCAGCCCATTGATGGCGCCCATGGCAGTAATACTGCCTGACAATGATTCACCTGCATACCCTGCATATCCGAAGTGTCTGGCACGGTCTGCAGGAGTTTCTCCAGTGAATCCGGCATAGTCGGGTTTTTCAGTATGACTCCATTCGCCGGGGTTCATCTTGATGTATTCCACGTGCGCCTGCGCCGCCTTGTCCAGCGCCTCGTTCTGTTTGAGAAAGCCCACGCCCGTGATGCCGCGCACCTGATTGAGCGAATCGAACATGTACTTGCGTTCGTTGTCGGCATACACGCCGGGGGTGTTGGTACGGTTCAGGGTGTCCGCTGTCACCGCAGGTGTAACCACCGCAGGCGTATCTGGAGCAGGCGTAACCACCGCAGGCGTATCTGAACCACCGCCACCACAGGCGGCCAGCATCGCAGCAGTTGCTGCCATCGCCAGCGTGATCTTGATGTTCTTCACATCGGTCTCCTTCAGTCATCAATGGAAGTCATGTCGAGGGCGGCCGGTGCGTTGGCCTGCCCTCGAATGCACATTATGCTGA
>Ga0081606_1000433_pt1 | contig 17769 bp, 33 predicted proteins | sample EareggfetidaYelm_FD_71127 | JGI IMG/M metagenome (GOLD analysis project Ga0081606, IMG submission 71127) | Earthworm egg capsule microbial community from the University of Washington, USA - E. fetida Yelm (SPADES assembly) (version 2) | ecosystem: Host-associated > Annelida > Reproductive system... | reverse complement strand
CAATAAAATCTTGGCGCAAATCGAAGGCAAGGAGAAGTCGATAAAAGAAAGGCAGGAGTACCTTGCTTCATTCAAAGTAAATTTGGTTGAAGTGGACGAAAACAAGAAGGCTTTGCTTGAGACTCAAGACAAAGAGTATTATGAGCAGATGAATTCGCTTGAGAAAGAAATGAGCGCGTTGAAGCAAGATATTTCCAAGATGAATAACTACTTCGCGGGACTTATCGCGTGTCCCAAATGCTTGCACAAATTTTCTTTGAAGGGTACGATGGACGTGACTGAAGCGGACAGAGACATGCTCAATACCGTACTCAAGGAAACCAATCAAAAGTATATCGACATTGAGAAAATGCGGAGTACGGTAAAGGCAGGATTGAACGAAATCAATGCGGCGATAAGGCAGAACTTGGATAACACGCGTATGTTGAACACCAAGCAACGGGAGATAGAAAGTCTTATTTTGGAACGCGACACTTTGACGGCGGCATTAGAGAAGAAAACGGTGGTGGATACCGTTTCCATTAACGCCAAGATAAAAGAGAAGGAAGCGTCTATTGCGGATTACGAAAAGCAAATTTCCGAAAACATGGCGCTTATGGACGCGCTTGACGCATGGATGACAAACTTTGAAAACTTTAAGTTTTACTTGGGTAATCTTCCTGTTTCAAAGATATGCGGCATCATTAACCAATACTTGGAGTTGAACGAAAGCGATTTGAATTTATTCATCGAGCCGTTTAAAAAACTCCGCACGGGAGAGGTACGTCAGAGTATGCAACCCGTGATATATAGGAATTGGTCAAACCCGCAGTCTTATGAGCAGTTTAGCGAGGGGGAGAAGGTGAGGTTAAACATTTCGGTGGACTTGACCTTTCAGCAGTTAATTAACGGCATAAGCAAGTCGGGCGGGCTTGACATATACTGCAACGATGAATTGATGAACGGGCTTGATTCCGCAGGCATAAGCAATGCGGCGAAGGCGTTTGACAAGTTGAATAAAACGATACTTCTTGTGTCTCATTCAGGTTCTGAATTGAGCTACGACAATACCGTTAATTTGATTAAAGAAGAGGGCATTACACGGTTAAAAGTTTAAAATTATGAATACGATAAAGTGTGATATGGAGATTTTAGAAGATCGCGCATTTGTGTTTAAAAAAGTGAAAAGTATTTTGGAATATTGGAGTTTAAAAGGAAAGGATTGCCATAGTTTGATTCTAGGGATTTCTTCTCTTGCAGATGGATTTCCAACTGAGTATATAAAAAATCTTTTATTAGAAGAAGGAATTGAAATAGAGGAGAATTTTCATTTTCCAGAAATATTTCCGTTCGAAAGCTAAATTGGCGAATTAAAATATTATTATTATGAATGAGAAAGAGTTAGATATTAATCAAGTGATGATTAGAACCGATGTTTGTCCTGAAAATCTAAAGCCTTTGGAATGGCAATCGCGTATGGACGGCAAATTTTTTGAGGTTGTAAACAATCCGTTTTTTGATTTTTTATTGGAAAAAGATGAGCGCGGATTATTTCACGCTAAGAATCATGAACTTGGAACAACGAAAATCAAAAATCTTGTGCCGAAAGGCATGAAGGTTCCGTATCGTGGTTGGGTAAATCTTAGTATGTGTTTTACCGAACTTGACACGGCACAGGAATACATTCAATTTGAATACTCATGTATAATTCATCATTTGATTAAAGCGTTGAATTCTTGCGAAGAACACGGCTTCCCTAAGAAAAAATTTATTGATGAAGAAGGGGAATTAGAATACTTTGATGGGCTTGGTAATGACGGCTATAACGGAATGGTTTTTTTTGAAAAAAATCACGTTAGGTGCACTTGGCTTTATAAAAAAGAAGAAGGTTATTTATCCCCAGATTACGGGAGTCCAGAAGAAGCAAAGAGGGCTTTCTTTAAAGGGACAAGGGAATTGATTGATAACTTAAAAAAATAAAATAAAATGGAAAACAAAAATGAATTTTCAGACCTTATTAATAAAGATATTATTAATAAGACAAAGGAAAGCGGCGCAAAGAGCGAGAAAGAAATAAAGGATGTTGCGGAAAAATATCTTATTGATTTTTTTAACGAGGAAAACGAGAAAAATTTTGATAAATATTTTCATATGGAGCCGAATAAAGAAGGCGATGGGTACTTTATCCAATTAAAAGACAAAGTGCGCGGACTTACTATGGATGACTTGAATGAGCGCGGACTTATTATAGCCATGATTTCAGACGGTTTGCTTTTAAAGAATGTGCATCCCGACAGACTTACAGAAGTAATGTGTCGGTACGCGGTGGAGCAAAACCATTTCGCGTTGCATTATGTGCCAGAACGTTTTATGACAGCGGCGCTATTTGAATTTGCGCTTCAATCTTTTTTGGATAGGAATTTCAAGGACAGAAATTTGCTTGTTTCTATTTCTGAGGCTAAGGACTAAAATATGAAATCGTTAAATCACGAGGATAAAGAATTGTTGCGCAAAATAACAACCTTCATAAATTCAGGTTATGAATCGAGAGGAATAGTTAAACCTGTTTATTGGAATGCGATGGTTGCTTGCGAGGTTATAAACAAAGGGATTGAGCTTACAGAAGAACAAATTGATGCGGTAAAGAAAACACTGACCCGTTATGTTGGTTATCTTGATTTTGTGCCAAGCATAAAGGATGTTTCTTCTTACGAAATAGAGGCATGTAGGGCACAAAAGGACAAAGTGTTTATTCTTATATCTAAATTTAATTAACTATGATTTCTTACAACGGCAAAATTTTCAAATATAAAATCCCTTATGATTGGCAACGCGGAGATGAAGAATCGGGTAGAAATAAGCAGATAAAAGCGTTCTTGATAGAGAACGGAGCGAAGATAGCAGACGGTTTTGAGTTTCGTTTGAATGATACATCCACATTTGTTTTAGAGGGTACTTTTGAGGTTAATGGAGACTTTGAATTTTGGGGTGATCATTTTTGTTGTATGGGCAATTTTTATTCCGAAGGCGGATTTTACGCTTACCGCAATTTTATTTGCAGGGATTTTTACTCAAGCAAGGAAATTTCTTTTGAAGGCAGGGCGGACTTGGATTATATCTTTCATTCGGAAATTCCATTGAATATAGAAGGCGATTTTCTGGTTGAAAAAAAGGTGTGGCGCGATGATTTCGGAGACATCATTGACCACGGGGTTATTAAATTGATTTTAAAAGAAAGAAACAATGAAAAAACAGAATGAACAATTGGAAGGGGATATGAAATATATCAAATTGTTAGAGAAGAGAATAAAGCGAACAAAGGTAAAGATATGTCTTTGTTGGGTGGTATTTGCTCTATACATTACAGTCGTTGTTTTGTTCTTTTTATTTCATTTTAAAGTATTATGAAAAAGTATGTGGTAAAATATGAGATAGGAGATTATAAGAGCGGACGTAATGAGAATCGTGTTTTTGAAACCATGCTAGATGCTAGAGATTGCTTTTTCAGTTGCGGTAAATGTGATATGATTGAAATGTTTGAAAGGACGGAGGACGGGATTGACGGCAAGGTGATTATGAACGCCATTTTCAAAATCGATGGAGATGACCGAAAAATATTTATGGTGCATAAAGGAGTAGAAAGTTTTTATGCAAAAAATATGAATGAGTTAAATGATTTATTTGAGGATAAGTATCGCGATGTTTTAATGGATGAGTTCAAAAGTTTGTGGTTCAAAGGTATAGGAATTGCGGATAGCAACATTCATGAATGTGAAAAGATAGTGTCTGAATTGACAACATTGATAAACGAAATAGAGATAGACCGTCATACATCTCATTTTCATAAACTAGGAAATAAAGCCATGAAAAAATACATTGTAAAAATAACTGTTGGACACAGTATAGGACTTACTCGCGGGAGCAGTGCAACCAGAGTGGTTGAAAGCCTTGATAAGGCAAAAGAATATTTTGTTACTTTCCTTTTTATGGAGGATGTGCATAAGCCCGACATGATTGAATTATTTGAGACGGATGAAAATCAGGGTAATGAGACATTGCTTATTTCGGGGTATTTTCAAGAAGAACAGGTTATATTGTTCAATCTGTTCAAATTAACAACGGTAAAAAATTTATACGTTTTAAAGGATGACGATGAGCCTCTCCGTGTCAGAAGAAAGAAACACCTGAATAAAATTTTTAAGGAATTAAAACAGAAGTCGTCATGAGAAAACTAGCGTCAATACAAAAGATTACCGCGCTTGAGCAGATAGAAGGCGCGGATAGGATAGAGACGGCTTCCATTCTTGGATGGAAGGTAGTGGTAAGGAAGGACGAAGGATTTAAGGCAGGAGACTTAGTAGTGTTTTGCGAGATTGATACCGTCCTTCAAAATTTGCCTGATAAGTTGAAGGAGCTTGAAGGTATGCGCGTGAGAACGATGCGTTTTAAAGGTCAAATATCTCAAGGGATATGCTTTCCGCTGAATGAATTCGGCGATGTATTCATGTCGGCGGAAAGTCCTTTGCTTAACGAAGGAAATGATGTAACCGAAATCTTAGGCTTCAAGAAGTACGAAGAAAAGATACCTACGTGCCTGAGCGGCATTAAGAAGGGAGATTTCCCTTCCTTCATACCCAAGACGGATGAGACTCGCGTACAGGGATTAAAACGATTGCTTCATAAGTACGGCGGAGGCGTGTTTTCCGTGACAGAGAAAATAGACGGTGCCTCCTCTACCTTCTACGTGAAGGACGGGGAGTTCGGGGTCTGTTCCCGAAACATGGAGCTTGAAGAGTCGGATGCGCCGCTTCAATGGAGGCTCGCCAAGAAATTAAACTTGAAAGAAAAAATGCTTTCGATTGGCGATGACATGAGCTTATCTTGCATGAGCAAGAACTTTGCCATTCAATGCGAGTTGGCGGGAGAAGGAATACAGTCGAACAGGCTTGGCATAAAAGGACATGAATTGTTTGTGTTCAACGTGTTCGACATTGACAAAAACAAATATTTGAGTCTGCTTGACTGCGGCGATCCTTATTGCGAAATTTATAAAATGGTCACCCAAAAATTATCTCTTAAAACCGTTCCTATCGTTTTTACGAATTACATTTTAACCAACGATGTAGATGAATTGGTTAAATTAGCGACAAGGAAAAGTTGTTTAAATCCCAAAGTATGGGCGGAGGGAGTGGTGATAAGGAAATTACATGACACGAATGACCCCGAAATGATAGGTTTTACCAACAGTTCGGGGCGATTGAGTTTTAAGGTCATGAACCCTGAGTATTTGATAAAATATAGTTTATGAAATATTACTTAGTAGAGTACAAGCGAATGGCAGGAAAGCGCATTGACCGACTTCGTTTCTTTAAAAAAGAAGAGGCAAATGAATGTTTTGAAAAAACCATTAAAAGGGAGGATGTCGTTTCGGCTACGATCCATTTTGTGGATGATTTCGATTACGGAGACGCCATAAGAAGATACGAGAAACACGATGAATGAAACAATAAAACTATGAAAATAAAGAAACTAGAATTTAAAAAATCGGTTTTTGACCGTAATTATTCGTGTTCAAACAAACTCGGATATTTCCTTTTGGAAGGCGCTTTCGGGATAAGGGATTATGGAATTAGGTATTACCCTTGGCAAACGCCTAAAGAGGCAGATATGGATTATTTTAAATGGATGGAAACCACAGACAAATATAGCCTTGAGGACGGAATAGAATATCTTCAGTCAGAGTATGAGAAAAGGGTTATTGAAAGCATAAAACATCCCGAAAAATCCTATTGGAAGGAACGTAAAGATAAAGGGTTTATCTATGTTTCGTTCCTTGTTACCCCATTAGGCGATTTTGCCTCCATTGTTCAAGGAAAAGACGGTAAATTCACATTGCAACCCATTTGGGATGATACTATTATTAAAGTAGTAAATACGCTTGCCGAGGCGGAGCAAATAGGCATAGAAGTATTTAACAGCAGGTTGCAGGAAGTAATACAAGAATAAAATAAAACAAACTAAAACAAACTAATATGAAAGAAGTAACATACTTGAAAGAAGTGGACGGCGTATGGGTCGCCGAGACACAAAAGGAGAAAGATGAAAAGTACTTCGACTTTTTGGCGCACCTTCATAAAGCGGCCGAGGAGGTGTTCGGCAAGGACGTGTGGGAGCTTCACAAGAACGATCCCGAAGAAGCGCTAGAAATATTGCTAAATAAATAAGCTATGAAACAGGTAAAATGGGATATTTCCGAAGAAGAGATTTATAAAAGCGGAAAAATTAAAAAAACAATGTTTCACGAAGGTGAAGTTCCTTTTGGAAAATATCAAATTGAGATTTCAGAAGGAGAAATAGTGGATAGGATAAATAGCTTTGAAACAGGTTTAAACACTGTAAATGCTTGGTTTGCCTCGCTAAAGTATTTAGTTCCGCCTATTATGGAATTCTATAAAGAAGGCAAAACAGATTATTCCGTAAGTGATGTCAAACGCATTTTTCAAAGTCATTTTGATTTCTATATATCTAAAGGATATGAGTTTGTCAATAATGGATTAAGAAATACAAAATGGGGATGTTGGAAGTTTCCAGAGACTGCTATGTATAGCATGGATACTCCGATAGGGTGGCTTTGGATTCAATTTACAAACGGAGGTTACCGTGTGTTTAAAATATACAACGGCGAGAAGTTTTTTTCGGATGACAAAGTTTGTGATACTTTAGAGGAAGCGAAAGAATGGCTTTATTTACATTACTCTGAAACATTAGACAAGTCTAATAAAATGGTATTTTGAATTAAAACAATAAATAAAATGATAAATAAAACAATAAATTCAAATCACGTATTAGACGATATTATAGGAGGTCTTAATGCGCCTTTTTTAAGGATACCGGTCCCGCAAATTTTGGAAGATAGTCATAAATCAGGATATAAAATTTTAGAAGTCGGGAAATCCTACGATAAGTCATATCGGGACGTAGATCCTTCTTGTACGGGTAAATATGCTGTCGTAGGATTTAACTATATAGATGACTTGCTCGTCTTTCGCTATAAGAATAGTGGAGAGGCTATTAATGCTGTTGTCGGTAGGAATGGAATGCCTTATGTTCAAATAGAAGAACAATTTAAGAGGCGGAACCACAAAGTTGGAACCAAAAAGGAAAATGAGATGCCTTTTAGCTATAAGTTATTTATGCGCATCGGTGAATATAAAAGGGTAAAGGATTTACACCCTTATGAATTAATTGATTATATACACGTAATGCTAAAAGAAGGACGTGGTGAAGAAGCGTCTGATTTTATTTCAAGAATAAAAAAGTCAATAGATACGTGTCCAGAAGATAAAGTCTTATTGGTTAGACTTGATAAATTTTCTCCTTCCTTATTGTTTATGGATAAGCGAATGATGGGATTTAGAGCCAATGGGTACACGTATCATGTAGGTCTTATTTTTTCATCGAAAACAAAAAAGGAGGATGATTTGATTAAAAAACTAGGTATTGTAAGTTATGAAAAGTAGCGTTTGTATAATAATAAACAACAAATAAAAATGAAAATAGAAATGTTAAAGTGGGTTATCTTCAAGCAAGAAGTTCAAGATGCGGATGGCGTCATGTATAAGTCAGAAACACCGTTTGGCAGTTATTGCATTGTAAAAGTAAAAGAAGAGTCTTCCTTCTTTTTTCAAAAGCCTTGGAGTGTATTCAGTAAAAGTACGTTGTTTTCATCATTTGATGAAGGAGCAGAGATTGCGCAGAAAGACTTTGAACAGAAGATTAAACTTGGTTTTAGTTTTGCTGATAACCAAATGAGAACAGAGAGTTGGAATATTAGTGTTTCTAATTCTAGTGTTTCATGCAAGTACTTCCATGAATTAGTTACGCCGCTCGCAAATCTAATGATATTACAGTATGAACAAGGGAACGAAAGTAAAGAATCTTCTTTTGTGCCTTCTTGTTACGTGAACGATACGTTGTGGCGCGATCCAGAGGATGTGTTTGCTCCTTTCAGCAGTTTGCAGGATGCCAAAGAATGGTTTTTTGATGAGTTTACGAAACGGTTGAATTCTACTGTGGCGAAGAAGAAATATACTGACGCGGAGAAATTTTTTTATGCTTATAAATCGGTAAAACAAACAAAATGAAAAAGATTGAATTTAACGGCAAGTCATTCACTTGTAAAACAGACGAAGAAGCCTTGTCCTTCTTGATTGAGAACGGAGCAGAGATAGATATTGATCCTAATGATGAGGATGAGGATGCAGGAGGTGAGTTTTCCATTGGAGACAATTTTATCGTGAAAGGAAAACTTATTATTGGCGGGGGTGTAGAGATAAGACTCGGCGGTGACGTAATTTGTGACGGAGACTTGATTGTACAAGGAGAAGAATTTATTTGCGGCGGAGACTTGATTTGCAAAGGGAATTTCCGCGTACAAGGAGTGTGCAGTATCGGAATGAGGTTTTATAGTTCCGAGAATTTTTATTCGGGAGGTGATTTTATCTGCGATGAGGATGTGATTATAGGAGAAGAAAAAATAAAAACAGAATAATATGAGTATGTGTGAAGAGGATTTAAAAATGATTCAAGACTTGGTAAAAGCAGGTAAGGAAATCGAGAAAAGGTGGGTAGAAGGAAAACGAATCGTTAAGAAGAAACGAAAGAAAAAGTGGCCTGATTACAGGCTTGGCCCCACTTGTTTTGCGAAGGAAGGATATTGCTTTGGCGGGTATTAAAATTTTTGAATCATGGCTACATACAGACACCGATGCCCTGTTCCGAAGTGTAAATTTACAATCGACTTGGAGTTTCCTATTATGTGCACCACCGAAGAGGCTGACCCGACATGGTTTGAGCCATGTGTATGTCCCCGACACGGGGCTGTCTCCACGGGGAGATGGCCGCGGGTTTTGGGCGAATTTTATATTATGGGCTCTTCTGGAGGCAAAGTAAGGACAGAAAGGGAGCTGTTGAAGGAAAAGGAAAACTACTTGGAGAAGCGCTCATTTCTGCATTTCAAGAACGAAATACTTCCTACGTTGGACAAGGGTACTCAGCAGGCATTTAAAAAGAAAAGGAATAATTATGATTTCGTTTCAGGGGATCACGAAAAAATGAAATAGAAATTTTATTATTCCTAGTTTTACGACAAATTAAAATAATAAAACCATGTTATACGAAGAGGATATTATGGAGGCGAAGAAAAAGTTCGGAGAGCATGTGAGGCGGGCTATTGAAAAGTCGGGATTGAGCTTTTACCAGATAACAAAAGAATCGGGCTTGACGCGGGAACAAATAAAATCGGTCATGGAAGGAAAGCGCGACTATACTGTTAGAACGCTTATGAAGATTTATTATTTCTTGGGGTTAGACGGAGATGTGCCTCCCGAACTTCTTACGGGAGCAGGGGATGAAGAGCCGTTTCAGAAGATAATAGATCAAGATGATGACCTGTTTAAAGAGAGCGATATTATACGTCAGATGCGGGAATTGACTCCCGATTAATAGGAAGAATAAAATTTTTAAAAACAAAAAAGTTTTATACATTTGCGCCGAACCAAATAAACAACCCGCCCCATGCGAATTTTACGTGTTATATTCAGTATTGCCATTACTTTATACCTTCTTATTTACTTATTGGGGAAGTCAATTATAGACATGCTAATAGGCGTGTACGGTATTTATTCAAAGGTTTACGACACCTTCTATTCTTCAACAAAAAATCACGGCGATGGAGCTTAAACCCATAGTATGGGAGTGTTATACCGATGTATATATTTGGAATACTCCTTTCGGTAAAATTGAGTTATACGATCCGCGTTGGGCGGAGTATTGCGAAATTTCGCTGTTGCCTTGTGATTATAGTTACGGATATAAACTACCTGAATTTACGTTTCCAAACGTTGAAAAAGCAAAGATATTTTGCGAAAATAGAGTATGGGAATACCTTTGGAATATGTACGCAAATCCTGATTCTTTGAAGTGGATTGAACGTGCCGACAAATCTTATTTGAGGACGCCTTTCGGGAGATACCAAGCAAATAAGACGGAAACAGGTTCTTTCTTTATTGTTGAAATTCCTTATAAACAAAAAGTTGATATTGAAATAGGAAGCTTTGACGATGCTTATCGCTATTGCCGAGACGATGTGTTTAAAAGAGCTGATTTAATGACAAAATAAACAATAACAATATGAAAACAGATTCAAACAGGGATACGTCTAAAATGACGGATGAAGAGAAGAGCGCTTGGGTTGTATTTGACAGAATGAAGGAAAATGACCCGAACAGGATAGAGTGTTCTATGCACGTATTTTGTTTGATGACTTTTGAGGAGTGGATTTTACATTTTCAAATTCCGCTTGAGAGGATAAAAAAAGACCAAAGGACAATTTATGAAAAAATGATTGACCTTGCGAAAGAACATTGTCGAAAGGAGGGTGCGCCGTATGTGCCTCATAAAGAAGAGGAGGAAATTTTTAACGCCTTGATGAGCAGTAAACAAAAATAAAAAGCCATGACTAAAATAACGCAAGAAGAAAGAAAGGAAAGGGGAGCGGAATTTGTATATAATTTACTTAGGGATAAATTTGCGAATCCAACAGATTATCTTTGGTTTCGGCATGGGCATCTTTTGGTTGCAGACCCTGAGAATTATAAACTAATGGGTTATGTTATAGATAACGGCGTTGTTTCTTTTACATTAGAATATATCAAGTCTCCAGAGTTTTTATTTTTCACGGCAGGTACATTAGAGAGTGAATCAACCAAAAGTAAAGAGTCATGAAACTAAAATATGAAGCTATGCGTTGGTTTCAAACTACTTCTGTGTGGGAGCGTAAGTGCGAAACTCCTTTCGGTAAATTTTACCTTAGTAAAATTGACGGTGAAACCGTAAGGTATTTTATTTCATACCCGTGGGAATGTCGTGACCATATAACGTGTAATATTATAACGGCGAGTTCTTTTAAAGAGGCGCAAAAGTTAGCGGAGGATGAATATGAGAAGATACTTTTAAAATGTTTGAATGAGCCTTGTCAGTGGAGCGTAGATAATCGCAGAGAACATATAGCGATTTTTAAAACTCCGTTGTCGGAGGTAAGATTTTTTCAAAAAACTACTCCTGCGGGAGAAGTAGTATATCATACTGAATTAAAAGGAGAGCCTGAGTTTAAAAGCCTTGATTATGCGAAAGCATTTTGTTTGGAAAGATTTAAAAGAATGGTGTTTGACGAGTTGGAATTAGAGGTTGCGCAAACAGTAAGACTCATGTTTGATGGCGGACGTTTCAAGTACTCGGATATTATTAAAATATAGATAAAATGAAAATTAAAAAGTTAGAGTGGATACCAAAGGTTTGCAGGAAACCTTTTACCATTTACACCGCCGAAACCTTGTTCGGTCAGTATAAATTTACGGAGAAATTTCTTGCGACAAATGAGCATGTATTTGACTTGGTTATTGTCCCCTGGTCGACTTATGCTAAGAAGTATGAGCATCCTTCATTGAAGGAAGTGAAGGAAGCCGCACAACGGGACTTTGACTCTCATATTGACAAGTTGTTTTCTTTCCTTTCGGCAAAGAATTTTAAATGGGAGCCTTTTTCGCGAGGCGAAGATTTAGATTATGTGTTGGATACGCCCGCAGGAAGATTTGTGATTGTGCAACACGGCAACAATAAATTCATGCCTTCGTTCTTTATGAATGACGCTGACTGGGGGGGTAAACAATTGGTGCCCACAAAACGTCCCTCTGACTCTTTGGAGGAGGCAAAGAATTGGTACATAGCTGAATGTAAAGCAAGACTTATTACTTATATCGAAGATTAAAAAAGTTATGGATAATCAAGTTGCATATAATCCAAATAAAGAAGTTTATGAAAGTTTAACGGAGGCGATAAAAACAGGGAATTTTACTTCGACAAAAATGTGTGAAACGGCAAAGAAGAAATTAGCGATAGTCCTTGCTTTGGATTCTTTGAAGCAAAAGAACGATAATTTTAGAACTTGGTTGGCGACATGCCGAAATGACGAAGGGTTTGAATCTTCCATGCAACAATCATTTCTGAATGAGTACAACGATTTTTATAAAATGTTTTTGAATGTTGTGTAAAAGAAATTATTTAAGTGAAAAGACGCCGTTAGTTCAGTAGGTTAGAACAATTTTGCTATCCTCATGACGTAGCAAAAGGTCGCGGGTTCAAGTCCCGCACGGCGTCCAAAACAAACAGTAAATTATGAAAAAGGAAACAAAAACTCGGACAAAAGAACAGGCTATTGACAGAGCCAAAGAAATGGAAATGGAGATACACAATGTGGACGGAAAGCCTAATGCGAGAGCTATTACGGGGTGGACTAGCTTCTACGATGCCGATGACTTCATGAGAAAATACCCTGGAAGAATATGTTGGTTTGTCAAACCATTTGGGAAAAAAGATATGCGTATAAAATCGGAAACTCCCCGATACAGTAATTTTACCGCCGAGGAAGCCGTCAATTGTATGCCTAAAAATTATAAATTGGCAAAGAAATATGACGTACAGGAGGCGCGGAAAAAATTGATTGAACTAGCAAATGAATATGTAGGCGACTTAGGGAAAATAAAAGAGTTTGTCGCCGAACAATCGGAGCTTATCAGGGAGTTAAAAGCTTGTTCTTCTTCGCGTGATTACGTGATTACTTATGAAGGAAGGTTTTTTGGCAATATTCCGAATGCAATGATGTCGTTTTTATCAGAGGAGGATTACCATGCCGTTGGCGTTTTGTTAGAATAAATTTTAAATAATATATATATGAATGTAAAACAATTAATATGGAATGAGCGTCAATCGGACGATCTATTTCCTCTAAACACCGTATGCCACGCACAAACGCACAACGGACACTTTTTAATTCTCAAAAATTCTGAGAATGGAGAGTATATTCTCCGCTTTGAATATGAATCGGGCTCTGGCGGAGGTCAGGATATGCCTGACCGTAGTTTCATCTCTGTGGATGTGGCTAAAATTGACGCGCAAGGCGCATTTCAGGAAAACCTTAATGCGTGTTTTCAGTTTCTTGAAAACATAGAGGAGAAATGGCAGGCTAGCGAAGATGCGGAATGGCTTCCGACACCCGCAGGAAACATTTATCTTGAGCGAGAGGCCGCCGATGAAAATATGCCCGATGTATTCCCTTGGAGATTGACGGGAGCTATCTGGGCGGGACCTTACGACAAGACGTTTGACGATGTGGTTGAAGCCAATCGTTGGTGCGAGGAGAAGTTCAAGGAACAGATTACGCCGTGGGTGTCGTATGATTAAAGAATATAAATTACGTGATTTTGTCGTTTCGTTTGTGGGCTTTTTCCGGTGCCTCGATATGCGGCGGCAAAACACGTGATTTTACAATATAATTGCGCGGGAAACTTGGCGTCTCGCCATTGAAAACTAGAAGTTACTTATATGCAAACAGGACGATAAGCAACCGCGCAATTTTTACTTGAACAAGAAAAAGAAACAAAAAACAAGAAAAACATGGAACTCGTCACGATTAAAGAATTAGAATGGAAAGAAGTAGATTCAAACTATGCTTTTGGGTTGTATTACATCGCCCATACTCCTTTCGGAGCTTACAAAGTACGATTCAATGATGCGGGTTATTACGAATATGTAAACCTGCCTTGGAGAGCAGATATGATTTCTCTCCCGCGTCCGTTCCAATCGCTTGATACCGCAAAGACTTTCGCAAAGAATGACTTCCTTCAACTAGCAGGAAGGACATGGGTAAATATTGACAGCTACAAATTGGACGGATTGATTTGGGAGTCTGACAAAGAAGCACCACATTTATATTCTGGCGCAGAAACGCCTGTCGGCCGTTTTATCATTAGAAAGAACTTCTGTATTGCAGGGGCAGTAGAATACACCGTTGAGGAGACGCCATGGGACAAAGACTTTGAAAGCAAGCTGGATAATCGGTTCTTCGGTGAATTTAACGAGGCGGCGGGGTGGTGCATAGACGAACTGAAACGCAGATTAGAATTAGTAATAAATAAATAAAAGTTATGATTATGACATTAGAAACGCTTATTAAGGCGTTAAGCGCAAAAATGGGCGTTCGAGAACAACAGTTAAACGAAAAATTTACTTCCGCCATAGAAAAAGTGATTGTTGAGCTTGACCCGAAATTAGATGATTCAAATACGAAAGTATTTTCGAGGCTTGAAAGGGCTTATGAACGCACGAAAGTAAAATTATTGAAGGAACACGGATTGTACGGAGAGAACATGAAGCCTCTTAGCGAGATACCATTAAATGAAATAACATGTTGTTTTGCTACGATTAAGAAGGAATTATATTTTGCTTTCGCTATGCTTCAATATTTTGATTTCGATACAAAAGACCGTTTTTTAAAAATGGTTGAAGATGAGAGTATTGATATATTAGACTTGGCTTTATATTTTCAAAGATTGTTTTTTGTAGTAGGTTCGATGGGAGAGGTTATTTTTTATCGTGAACATTCTAAGATTTCAAAAGAGTTAGGAAAATCAAATAACTGATTAAATATGTATAGCTTAGATTACGGAGGCGTTTTCAACTTTCTGAGAGAGTATGAAATAGGCCAGGCGAAAGAAACAGGATTGAGCAAGGAAACCGCAGACTTGATACGCGAAATTTGCAACGTGGAATTTAACGCCGACAAAAAGACTAACTCTGAAAACCCTATATATCCGTCCTTTTCTATTAGACAAGAAATGACAGACGCATATGTCAAGATGCGTAAAAGAGAGCTAGATCGTTTTTTTGACGCGAATTTTTACAAAGAATTAACCTATTCTGAAAAAGACGAACTGTTGGAAGAACATATTGCCTCCGCCTTTGCGTTTGTGTACAGAAAGTTTCAATGGATGTGTTCCCAATTATTTGTTTTTTACAAGCAAGAAACTATTACAGAAGTAAAGTCAGTTTTTATGAAACCAAACTTGACGTTGATTCAGTATGTGCATTTGCTCAATGACTTTGAAAGGAAACACAACGATATTTTCAGCGTGAATGAGAAAGACGAACACAGACGCATCAGGTATATGCTAGACGAAAAGAAAAGAGAGCATGACTTTTCTTACGAAATGCAATCTGTTTTTGATAATAAATTAAAAGCGGAATTAGCCGAACAAAAAACAACAGATTTTAAAAACGAACAAAAAAAACAATATGACTTCTCCTACAAATACTGCGGGCGTTTTAACGCATACGAAAAAGCGCTTATCATTAAAAAACTCTCTGACGCAAAGAATTTTGCGGAGTATAAAATCCTTCTTGACAACTTGCTTGTCGTGGCGAGAACGGGGGGCAAAGTCGAAGCCGCTTTCGGAGAATAAATCCGCCGCTGAAAAAAGACTTAAAGGCTCTTACTTTTTAGCCGCCGTCATTAAAGACCAGAATCAGTACATGACTATTACTGAATTAATAACAAAGGATGCGCTTGGCAAGATTATACAGATGCTTCATGGGACATCCTTATGGATGTTCTTTAAATCCTCTGTCGAATACAGTTTTCTATGCAAGAAATTGATGCCTGCTACGTCAGGGAATATTCCGTATGTTCTTATAGACATCGGATTTACAAATATGAACGCCAACGTGCCTGCCGAGCTAGGAGCAATGGTAAAGGCGTTTATTAATAATATACCTGTGCCTAACGGAAAGCCTAATGATGTATTCAACTTCAATCAAGAAGTCGAGGATTCGGATATTGAAAAAGTTCCCACGCCTATTTTGGAAGGTTTTTTAGATTTGGCGGAAAAGAGCGAGGAATACGAATTGTGCGAGCGTTTTAAAAAAGAATTAGACAGGCGTAGCAATGAGCCTCAAGAAAAAAAATAAAGAAGGCAGGCGAGTAGTAGTTCGGCGTCATGTGATTAATTCTTCGGACGCCGAACTTAAACGAAAGGGGAACGCCGAGTTGGCAGTCGATGACCCCGTGTATCAAAAGCACATAGAGTTTATCTATGAGGAAATGAAACGCGGCAGGAGTCTTCAACAGGTACATGCCGACTTGATAATAAGGGACGAATACTTTACGGACAAGAAGGCTTTCGCCGAGGCGCTTGCCTCTGCTCATAAGTTCGGCGAGGCGGAAATGTTGAAGGACAGGGAGTACACTTTCTTGCTTCACATGGAGAAATATGAGAGCATATTCCAAGACTCCATGTATTTGAAGAACGAAGAAGGTTTTCCGCTAGATAAAAAAAACGAACAGGATCAGAAAGTCATCGTAACCAAAATGCGGGACGCGATGAAGGCTTTGAAAAGCAAGGAAGATTTGCTTGGGCTTCACGACAAGCATACCGTTATCGAAATCACAAACCAACACGCCGTAGTCGTGAATAACAGCATGTCGGGACAATCTTCTGGTTTGGCAGGGCATGACTTTGATAAGTTAAGCATCGAGGAGCTAGACGAATTTTGCAAGTTAATCGAAGAGAGCAGGACGGTGCCGATTGAGGGCGTTCAAAGATTGACGATAATACAAAGCAAATACGTCAATAATCAAATGATAAAAGATGAGAGCTACATTAACGACATTGAATTTGAAGAGGTGATAGACGATGCAGTGCCCAAAGCCTTGCGGGAGTTCAAGACAGAGCCCGAAGTGAAGAAAGAAGAAAAGCCCGACACCCAATTTGACCATTTGCCTCCGATGGAGCGGATAAAACAGAAATTGCTTAAAGCAAAATATGATGAGGACGTGAAAGCGTATAGGGAGAAGCACGGGTTAAAGGATGAGGATACCCCTCCAGAGAGGGAGAGTACATTTAAAGCGCTTTAAAAATTAAACCTAAATTAAAAATTATGATAGTTTGCGGATTTGCAGGAATCGGAAAAACACACTTGGCAAAGAATAGAGCGGGGTGGGTGGATTTAGAGAGTACGCCGTTTGAAAAGAATTGGGCTACTTACGTGGGTGTCGCTTGCCATATGAGCATAAGCGGATTTGACGTGTTGCTTAGTTGCCATGAAAAACTTCGTGATTTTCTTCGTAAAAAGAAAATACCTTTTATCACCGTAGCGCCCGATGTTACTCTTAAAGATCATTATCTTGAAAGGTATAAGAGCAGAGGAAACGCGGAGGACTTTATTCAAAACATGGATAAAAATTGGCACAACTATATGAGTTCTATTCCAGGCGATAAGAACGACCTTGTGTTCGTTCTTAAAGAAGAAGAATACCTTAGTTATGGAAGCGTATTGACTCGTCTTAGAGCGGAATGGGAAAATAATGTCGCCCCTTTCTAAAGGAGAGCCGCCAATATTCTTCTTTTACTCAAGTAATTTAATCCATAAACCGTAACATCCACGGCTTCGTCATGAAGAGAGCGCGGGAAGGCGCTGACCTGCATAAGATAGTGTTCGTTCCATGCGCCTCTTATCAGAAACACCCTTCCCGACTCTATCATGGCAGACACCGAGCTTGCCCTTGTGAGCTTGTCGTCCTTAATGAAATCTCCTTCGATTTTTATGACGTTCAACTTAGTCTCCTGCTTCAATTGTTGCAATACAGAAATCCCGCTTGCCTTCGGTTCAATGTATATTCTGCTTCCTTCTGTGTAGCCGTTTTTGTTCACGTACCGTTGCAAGAATTTTATCAATTCAGGGAAATCAAACCAATCCTCCGTGTAATTGGTGATGTACATTTTATTGTCGCGTTCAAAGTAGGAGAGGAAACCAGAGGGGTCATTGTTGTTCGATGTTTTTTCTGAATACGCGGTATCGACAATGAAGTTTATCGGGTTCTTGACGGGGTCTCTGGTG
>Ga0081606_1000432_pt1 | contig 17781 bp, 15 predicted proteins | sample EareggfetidaYelm_FD_71127 | JGI IMG/M metagenome (GOLD analysis project Ga0081606, IMG submission 71127) | Earthworm egg capsule microbial community from the University of Washington, USA - E. fetida Yelm (SPADES assembly) (version 2) | ecosystem: Host-associated > Annelida > Reproductive system... | reverse complement strand
CCCACAAGCCGGCCCCCGGGGACTTTACGGTATCGGTGGATGGGCAACCCAACGCCGTCCGCACGGTCGCCGTGGATGCAGCGGCCAAGACGGTCACGCTGACGTTGGCCACCCCCGTGGCCAATGGCCAGGCGGTGGCCGTTGCCTACGCCGCCCCGACAAGCGGCAACGCGGCCATCCAGGACGTTGCCCAGAACCACGCGCCCGGCTTTCCGGCCCGTGCGGTGGATAACCACACGCCGGCCCTCTCCGTCCCGCCGACACCCGTTGCACCGACACCCGGCGCGTCAGCGCAGGACAGCGACAAGGACGGCCAGCCCGACACCATCGAAGACCGGGTTCCCGGCCTGCCCGGCCCCGATGGCGCAGCCCCGGTGATTGGCGATGGCAATGGCGATGGCATTCAGGACCGCATGCAGTCGGCGGTGAATTCGACCCACATCGCGTTCAGCCCCACCGGCGCCAGCAATCCGGCAGACGCGCCGGCCACCTTCGTCACCCTGGTGGGCGATAGCCAGGACGGCAAGGTAAGCCCCGACAGCGATGCACGTATCACCCGCCTGGCACAAAAGGATGCCCCGGTCCTGCTGCCACAGGGGATGCAGATGCCCATCGGACTGCTGCATTTCGATGCGACGCAGACCATCGCAGACAGCAGCCAGCCCTTGAGCCTGAGCCTGTATGTCGACCCGGCGGTGCTGAGCGTCAACGGCATCTGGATGCAGAACGGCAGCACCGGTGTCTGGACGAACCTGGCCAGCGCGCCTTACGGCGGCAAGATGGTGATGGAGGGCGACCGGCTCAGGCTGGACTTCCATCTGCCCGCTGGCGCGCATTTCGATGCGGACGGCACGCCCGATGGCATGGTCACCGTCAAAGCCGAGGTTGCAGTGGCGCATATGCCGCTGTCCATCGTCGGGCAGGCGCCCGATGCGGGGCACGGCGGGTTCTGGTTCTGACGCCAGCGTTGGTGCCCGCCGGGGTGATTGGCTTTGCCAAGCAAGCGCGGTGGGCGCCGGGCCGGCGCTGGCCCATCGGCCCGATGGCCCGATGGCCCGATGGCGACCTGGTTGCTGCCCGATGGCGCCCCGATCGATGGCTGGCGGCGCAGGCATGCCATGAGCTACCGGCCCATCGGTCGGCCCCATCGGTCGATCACCATGCGCGGGGCGCTGTGGCCTGGCTTTGTTGCGGGGGCCATGCCGCTTGCCGCTGCAGTGTCGCTTGTGCTTGTAATTGGTGCTCGTAATTGGTGCTCGTGCTGGCACGCGGCGTTCCGGCGCGGGGGTGATGGCACATCGATGGCTTGTGCGCAAAACCGGTCTGCCGTGCCCGAACCTGCCGCAGGCCGGTTCCCGGGCGTTCTCAACGCGCCAGAAAATCCACCTGCCCGGGCCGTCCCGGCAGGTTCAGCGCGGCCACCGGCGCCGGGCTGCCGGCGATTTTTTTGCCGCGCCGGTAGACCGCCAGGCGCGCTGCGCGCAGGCGGATGGCTTCCGCCGGGGTGCGCGCATGCAGCAGCACCAGGTCGGCATGGCAGCCGGGCGCCAGGCCATAGTCTTGCAGGCCGAGCAGCCGGGCAGGGTGGGTGGTGATGGCGTCAAAGCATTGGCGCATCGCGCTCTGGCTGGTCATCTGGGCTATGTGCAGGCCCATGTGGGCGGCCTCCAGCATGTCGCCGCTGCCGCCGCCGTACCAGGGGTCGAGCACGCAGTCGTGGCCAAAGGCCACCGTCAGGCCGGCGGCCATCAGTTCGGGCACGCGGGTCATGCCTCGGCGCTTGGGGTAGCTGTCGTGGCGGCCTTGCAGCGTGATGTTGACCAGCGGGTTGGCGACCACGCCCAGTTGCGCCTCGGCCATCAGCGGGATCAGTTGGCTCGCGTAGTAGTTGTCCATGCTGTGCATCGAGCACAGGTGCGAGCCTGTCACCCGGCCATGCAGGCCCAGGCGCCGGGTCTCGAAGGCCAGGGTTTCGACATGGCGCGACTGCGGGTCGTCGCTCTCGTCGCAGTGCATGTCCACCCGCTTGCCTTGGGCGGCGGCCAAACCGCACAGCAGCCGGATGCTCTCGCTGCCCTGGGCGCAGGTGCGCTCGAAGTGGGGAATGCCGCCGACCACGTCCACGCCCAGCGCCAGCGCGCGCTGGAGGTTGTCCAGCCCGCCGGGGGTGCGCAGCACGCCGTCTTGCGGGAAGGCCACCAATTGCAAATCCAGATACGGCGCGACGCGCTGGCGCACCTCCAGCAGCGCGTGCACCGGCAGCAGGTCGGGGTGGCTGCAGTCGACATGCGAGCGAATCGCCAGCAGCCCGCGCGCCACGGCCCAGTCGCAGTATTGCAGCGCGCGCTGCACGATGCTTTCATGCCGGAGCCGGGGTTTGAGCTCGCCCCACAGCGCAATGCCTTCGAGCAGCGTGCCGCTCTCGTTGACCCGTGGCTGGCCGTAGGTCAGCGCGCTGTCCATGTGGAAATGCGCATCCACGAACGGCGGGCTGACCAGCAGGCCGCCGGCGTCCAGGCGCTCATGCGCGGGGGCTTGCAGACCGGCGCTGACGGCGCTGATGCGGCCGTCCTGCACGGCGATGGAGATGTCGCTGCGCCCGTCGGGCAAGCTGGCGTGGGTGATCAGCAGGTCGAGCATGGTGGCGGTCTCGGGTATGGCTTGGGGTCTATCGGGCTTTGGCAGGGGTGTTGTGCCGGCACTGGCGGGCGCTTCATGGCCTGCGCTGGCGCTGTGCGTGCGCAAGGGCCGCGCTGCCGGCAGGGGGCAGAGGGCAAATGGGGCGAAAAGGGGAGTGAAGGGGATGAAGGGGATGAAGGGGGTGAAGGCGCGCCGTCATTCCTTGCGGTAAGGCTGCATCAGCGCCTGCGGATACGCCGCCTTGCGCGCCACCAGCACCAGCGCCAGGATGGACAGCAGATAGGGCAGCATCAGATACAACTGGTACGGCAGCCAGACAGCGCCGGCCTGTTGCAGCCGCAGTTGCAGCGCATCGAAAAAGGCGAACAGCAGGGCGCCCAGCAGGGCCTTGCCGGGCCGCCAGGAGGCAAACACCACCAGCGCCACGCAGATCCAGCCGCGCCCGTTGACCATATGAAAGAAGAAGGCATTGAACGCCGACAGCGTCAGAAAGGCCCCCGCCACGCCCATCAGCGCCGAGCCGGCGACGATGGCGCCGGTGCGCAGCGGCGCCACCGGGATGCCCTGGCCTTCGGCCGCCTGCGGGTTCTCGCCCACCATGCGCAGGGCCAGGCCCAGCGGCGTGCGCATCAGCACCCAGGCCAGGCCGGGCACCAGCAGCAGCGCCAGCAGCGTCAGCGGGGTTTGCGTCGAAATGATCGGGATGCCCAGCCATTGCATCGGCGCAAAAGGCTCGATGGTCGGCGGCGTCTGCACCTGGGCAAAGCCGACGCGGTAGCCGTAGTAACTCAGCGCCGTGGCCAGCAGCGTGATGCCCAGGCCCGAGACATGCTGCGCCAGCGCCAGCCCGACGGTCAGCCAGGCATGCAGCAGCCCGAACAGCGCGCCCGTCAGCGCCGCCGCCAGCACCCCCGACCACAGGCCATGGCCGGCATACACCGTGAGCCAGCCGGTATAGGCCCCGGCCACCATGATGCCTTCCACGCCCAGGTGCAGCACCCCGGCGCGCTCGCACAGCAGCACGCCCAGGGTGCCCAGGATCAGCGGCGTGGCCAGGCGCAGCGTGGCGCCCCAGAAGGACGGGTTGAGCAAGATGTCGAGCAGTTCGGTCATCGGCGTCAGCGCCAGCGCACCCGGTACTGTGTCAGCAGCCTGGCCACCAGCACGGCCAGCAGCGCGGTGGCGACGATCACGTCGGCGATATAGGTCGGCACGCCCACGGCGCGGCCCATGCTGTCGGCGCCGACCAGCAGGCCGGCGACAAAGCAGCCGGCAGCGGCCACGCCCAGCGGGTGCAGGCCCGCCAGCATCGCAATCACGATGCCGCCGTAGCCGTAGCCGGGCGACATGTCCAGCGTCAGGTAGCCGGTGCGGCCTGCCACTTCGATGGCGCCGGCCAGCCCGGCCAGCCCGCCCGAGAGCAGCGCCACCAGCACCACGGTGCGCGTGACCGGCACGCCGGCAAAGGCGGCGGCGCGCGCGTTCGCGCCGGCGGCGCGGATGTCGAACCCCGGCACCGTGCGCCACAGCAGCGCCCACAGCAGCAGCGCCGATGCCAGCGCCCACAGCAGCCCGGTGTGCAGCCGCGTCGGGGGCAGCAGCCGGGACAGTTCCAGACTGCCTTGCAGCGCCACGCTCTGCGGCCAGCCCATGGCCAGCGGGTCTTTCATGCTGCCGTCGAGCAGGGCCGAGACCAGCAGCAGCATGACGAAGTTCAGCAGCAGCGTGGTCACCACCTCGTCCACGCCCAGGTGCGACTTCAGCAGCGCCGGGCCTAGCAGCAGCAGCGCGCCGGCCAATGCGGCCGCCAGCATCATCGCGGCAAACAGCAGCGGCGCCGGCCACGCCAGCCCCGTGCCGCCATGCAGGCCGCCCACGGCCACGGCGGCCAGCGCGCCGGCATACAACTGCCCCTCGGCGCCGATGTTCATCAGCCGCGCCTTGAAGGCCACTGCCGCCGCCAGCCCGGTCAGGATCAGCGGCGTGGCGCGCGTGAGGGTTTCGCTCAGCGCAAACACCGAGCCGGCCGCGCCTTGCAGCAGCAGCGCGTAGCTGCGCCCCACCGGCGCCCCGGCCCAGAGCACCAGCAGGCCGCTGACCAGCAGCGTGAACAGCAGCGCGCCCAGCGGCGCTGCGCTGGCCGCGATGCAGGCGGCCAGCGGGCCGGCGCCGTGGGGGTGGCGTTTTTCCAGTCTCATGGCCGCCTCTGGTGTCCGTCCTGCATCGTGGCGGCGGTACTGGCCCCGGCCCCGGCCCCGGCCCCGGCCATCGCCAGCCCGATCGCCTCGCGTGTCCAGTCCTGCGCCGGCCGCGCCGCGCTCAACTGCCCGTCATGCAGCACCGCCACGCGGTCGCCCAGCGCCAGCACTTCATCGAGGTCGTCGGAGATCAGCAGCACGGCCGCGCCGGCGTCGCGCGCGGCCAGCAGTTGCTGCTGCACGAACAGCACCGCGCCAATGTCCAGCCCCCAGCAGGGCTGGTGCGCGACGATCAGGCCCGGCGCCGGCGCGGCGGCGCTGCCGTCCGGCACGGGCAGCAGGGCGCGGCCCAGGATCAGCTTTTGCATGTTGCCGCCCGACAGCGACCGGGCCGGGGCGTCGGGCCCGCCGCCGCGCACGTCGAAGGTGTCGATCACGCGCCGGGCATGTGCGCGCGCTGCGCGGCGCTTGACCCAGGAGGCCAGAAACCAGGGGTGGGCGAACCAGCGGCTGCGCAGGCGCTCGGAGACGGCGTTCTCCCACACCGGCAACTCGCCCACCAGGCCGACGGCATGGCGGTCTTCGGGGATGCGCGCCACGCCCTGGCGCACGACCCAGGCCGGGCTGGCCCGCAGCGGCACGCCGCGCAGCGTCACCTGGCCGGCGCTGGCCGCGCACAGGCCGCACAGCAGATCGGCCAGCGCCCGCTGCCCGTTGCCCGAGACGCCGGCAATGGCCATGATCTCGCCGGCCAGCAGCGTCAGTGATACCTGGCGCAGGTGCCCGCGCCCGGCGGGTGCGCTGTCGCCATGCGCACCGGCGGCGCCATGGCGCCCGGCACGCCCGGCGGGGGCGGTGCTGACCTGGCGCAGCGTGCAGACCGGCGCGCCCACCCGCAGGGCCGGGCGGCGGCGCGCGCTGGCATCGACGGTATCGGCAAGGTCGGCAAGATGGGCCAGATCGGCGCCAGCGCCGGCATGGCCGACCATCGACTGCGCCAACTGGCCCGGCGTCGCGCCCTGTGCCGGCATTTGGGCGACCAGCCGGCCCTGGCGCAGCACGGCCACGCGGTGCGAGACGCGCAGCACTTCGGCGAGCTTGTGGCTGATGAAGATGATGGCCAGGCCCTGCGCCACCATCTGCGCCAGCGTGTCGAACAGCGCCTGGCTTTCTTGCGGCGTGAGCATGGCCGTGGGCTCGTCCAGGATCAGGATGCGCGCGCCCCGGTACAGCGCCTTGAGGATCTCGACCCGCTGGCGCTCGCCCACCGACAGGCTGCCCACGCGCGCATCGGGCTGCACCGGCAGGCCAAACTGCCGCGCCACGGCCAGCAGCTTGGCGCGCCCCCGGCTGCGGCGCGAGAACGGCTGCCACAGCGGCTCGCTGCCCAGCATCAGGTTGTCCAGCACCGTCAGGTTGTCGGCCAGCGTGCAGTGCTGGTGCACCATGCCGATGCCCGCCGCCAGCGCCGCGCGCGGCTGGCCCGGTGGCAGGCGCCGGCCAAAGACCTCGATATGGCCTGCGTCGGCCCGGTAATGCCCGAACAAAATCGCCATCAGCGTCGATTTGCCCGCGCCGTTTTCGCCCAGCAGCGCCAGCACCTGGCCGCGCTGCAAGTCCAGGCTGATGTCGTCATTGGCCAGCAGCGGGCCAAAGCGCTTGCTGATGCCGCACAGGCGCAGCACGGGAGCGTCCGGCGCCGTCATTGCCAGGCGGCGAGAAAGGCCAGCAGCACCTTGGCCGAATTGGCTGCGGCCAACTGCATGAAGGTCGCCATCTCGTTGTCGCCCGCGCCGCCGCCGGCCAGATCGCTGAGCGAGCGGAAGGCGATGAAAGGCACGCCGTTGCCATGCGCGACCATCGCGGTGGCGGCGGTTTCCATGTCCAGCACCTGGGCCTCGAAGGTGTTGAACGTGTATTCGCGAAACGCCTTGTTGTCCACGAAGGCCGGGCCGGATACGCCGTTGCCGCCCACCACGACGCGCGGGCGCCGTTGCAGGCATTGGCCGGCGTGGCAATGCGCCAGATCGATGTCTTGCAGGCTGCGCGCCAGCGCCAGCATCCGGGCATCGGCGGCAAACCAGAACTGTTGGCTGATCTGCGGGCTGGCGGCCGAGCGCACTTGCACCGAACGCGGGTGCATCATGCCGAAGGCCGGCAGGGGCAGCAGTTCGCTTTTCATCCACTCCGGCACGCTGTACTGGCCGGGCGGGCCTTCGCGGGCCATCAGCCATTCCATGTACTGGCCCCACTGCGCCGGCACGCTGACATCGCCGATATGCAGGCCGGGGTTCACGCCGCCGGCGATGCCGCTGAACATGATGTGGCTGATGTCGAAGCGGTCGAGCACCCGCTGCGTGTTCATCGCCGCATTGGTCATGCTGATGCCCGACAGGAACAGCACCACCGGCTTGCCGGCCAACAGGCCGGTGCTGAACTCCACGCCGCCGATGCGGTGCGACACCGGCTGCTGCAACTGCGCCAGCAGCAGCGCGAGTTCGGGCGCAAAGGCCGAGATCACGGCGATGCGCGGCTGGTCATCGGGCCGCAGCGCCTGCTTGTCGGGCGGCACCGACGCGCAGCCGGTGGCGAGCATGGCCAGCGCCCACAGGCCCAGCCGGCAGATGCTGCGTTGGATCAGGCCAGGGCGTGGCGCGTGCGCGGTGTGGTGCATGGCCGGATTCCTTGCTGTTACCTGGCGGCTGTCGCGGCCGTGGATTGGGGTTGGCTGTCGTCGATCTTCACGGTAAACCGGCCGGCCAGGATATCCGCCTGCCTGGCCCGGACCTTGGCGCTCAGGTCGGCGGGCACCTTGTTCGCGAAAGTGCCCAGCGGGGCCAGCTCCGAGCCTTTGTGCCGCATCATCGAATACGGGCCGTAGTCCTCGGCGCTGAACCGGCCTTCGCGCAGCAGTTGCAAGGCCCGATCGATGCTCGGCTCCATATGCCACAGGGCCGAGGTCACCACGGTGTCGGGGTATTGCGGCTGCGTGTCGAGCACATTGCCGATGGCCAGTTTGCCTTTTTCCCGGGCGGCGTCGCTCACGCCGAAGCGCTCGGCATAGAGTATGTCGGCGCCCTTGTCGATCAGCGCCAGGCTCGCCTCCTTGGCCTTGGGCGGGTCAAACCAACTGTTGATGAAAGTCACGGTGAACTCGACCTTGGGGTTGGTCTCGCGGGCGCCGGCCATGAAAGCCTGCATCAGGCGGTTCACCTCGGGGATCGGAAAGCCGCCCACCATGCCGATCTTGTTCGATCGGGTCATGCCCCCGGCGACCATGCCCGATAGATAGGCCGGCTCCTGGATGTAGTTGTCGAACACGCTGAAGTTGGGCGCCTGCGGCTTGCCCGAGGAGCCGAACAGAAACGCCGTTTTGGGGAAATCCCTGGCCACCCTGCGCGCCGCAGCCTCCACCGCAAAGACCTCGCCGACGATGAGCTGGTTGCCGCCGGTGGCGTACTCGCGCAGCACGCGCTCGTAATCGGCGTTGGCGACATTCTCGCTGGCCCGGTAGTCGATCTCGCCGCGCGCCTGCGCCGCTTTCAGCGCCTTGTGGATGCGGCTGGCCCACTGCTGCTCGAAAGGCACCGTGTAGATCGCCGCCACCCGCAGCTTGGGCTGCGCCGTGGCCGGCCCGGCGGCAATCGACAAGGCCAGCGCAGTGCACAGCAGGCTGGCGCTCAAGAGGCGGCGAGTGGTCATGGTGGTGTGGCGTCGTCGATGGAGGGGGAAAAACGGTGCCGGGAAGGTCCGCCGCGCAGGAGTATGCAATAAGCATGCGCACCAGCCTGCTGCTGTCCTGCTGCCGACCCGCTGCCGACCCGCTGCCGCCCTGGGCGGAGCCGCTTCGGCGCCCGGCCGGCGCGCCGGGTTTTCAAAACCCCAGGCTGGCCAGCAGGTCGTCGACCTGCGATTGGTCGGTGACCACGTCGGTGCGGTGGCCCGGGTCTACCACCGGGCCTTGCAGGCGGGCCGGGGGCGGCAGCGCCGTGGCGGGCGCTTGCGCACCCGGCGGGGCAGTTTGTATCAGCAACTGCACCAATTGGGCTTCCAGCGTGGCGGCCAGGTGCACCACGCGGGCGATGACCTGGCCGGTCAGGTCATGGAAGTCCTGCGCCATCATGATTTCGGTCAGGTGGATGTCCGCTTCCTGGGTCACGCGCTCGACATCGGACAGGAAGTTCATGATGTCGCCCCGGGCCACGGCGGCGACCGGGTCGTGCACCAGGGCGGTCACCACGCGGCGCGTTTCGGTGGCGATGTAGCCGTGCTGCGCCTTGGCCTGCTCGACGCGGCTGAGCACCTTTTCGGCCGCTGCGCCGGTCAGGCGGGCGATGTAGGACAGCCGGCTCTGGGCATCGGGCAGTTCGTGCATCGAGTCGCGCAGCTTGTCGGCATAGCCCAACTCGTTGAGCGCGTCGTGCAGTTGGCGCGTCAGCAGGCCGATTTTCTGGTGCACGTCGGCCGGCGGCGGGCCGTTGTCCGGGAGGTCGTCCATGGTGTCATAACCCCACTTTCTTGAGGATCAGGCTCACTTTTTCTTCGAGCGTGGCCTTGGTGAAGGGTTTGACGATGTAGCCGGCGGCCCCGGCCTGGGCGGCGGCCACGATGTCTTCCTTGCGGGCTTCGGCGGTGACCATCAACACCGGCAGGTGCTTGAGCTTGCCGTCTTTCTTGATCTCGGCCAGCAGTTGAAAGCCGTTCATGTTCGGCATGTTGATGTCGGCCACCACGAAGTCGAACTTGCCGGCGCGCAGCTTGTGCAGCGCCACCACGCCGTCTTCGGCCTCGTCGGCGTCGGTGAACCCGCTTTCCTTGAGCAGATTGCGCACGATGCGGCGCATGGTGGAGAAGTCGTCGACGATCAGAAAACGAAGGTCAGTGGTCACAGGGTCGCCTTTCGGTCGGAGATGGCTGCACGCAAGGCTTGTCGATTCGTAACGGCTACCGGCCCGGGGCGGGGCGGGGCGACTCGGGGTGCAGGGTCGGCCTGGCCTGGGCGTCATGCAGCAGTTGCGTGGCCGTGATCGCGGGCAGTTCCCGGGCCATCAGCCGCTCTTCGGCCTCGTGGGTCAGCACCGTGATGGAGATGCGCCGGTTGGCCGGCGCGAGCGGGTCGTCAGGCTCCAGCGGAGCGCTGGCCGCCAGGCCCACCACGCGGCCGAGTTGGTCGTCCGGCATCCCGGCCGAGACCAGTTCGCGGCGCGAGGCATTGGCGCGGTCGGCCGATAGTTCCCAGTTGCTGTAGCCCGGCTCGTCGTGCGGGCCGTATTTGCCATAGGGCACGGCGTCGGTATGGCCGGCCAGGCTGATGCGGTTTTTCACGCCGCCGAGCGCTGCGCCGATCGCGTGCAGTATGTCGCGCATATGCGGCAGCACGCGCGCGCTGCCGCTGTCGAACATCGGGCGGTTTTGTTCGTCGATGATCTGTATCTGCAGGCCGTCGGGCGTGATGCGGATGCGGATTTGCGAGCGGTATTCGTTCAGCCGCGGGTTGCTGGCCATCAGCGCATCGAACTTGGCCCGCAGGGCCTCGATGCGCTGGCGGTCCTGGCGCGCGTACTCGGCGTCCAAGCCGATGCGCCGCTGCCCGGATGCCTGCGCGCCCGAGCGCCGGCTCTGGCCGAGCGCCTTCGTCAGGTCTTCGCCCCCTGCGGGAATCACGCTGGAACTGCGGCCCGCGCCGTCCGTGCCAACCATCGACGCGCCCAGCGGCGCGGCGAAGTAGGCGGCAATCTCTTGCAGATCGCCCTTGGCGGTCGAGCCCAGCAGCCACAGCAGCAGAAAGAACGCCATCATGGCCGTGACGAAATCGGCATAGGCGATTTTCCAGGTGCCCATATGCCCGGCAGGCGCGGCCTTGTGCACGCGCCGGACGATGATGGGCTGGAGTTTCTTTTCTGCCGTGGCGGCAGCCGGCGCAGTCATTTGCGCTCCTTCACATGCTTTTCCAGTTCCAGAAAGCCCGGGCGCACGCTGCTGAAAAGCACCTTGCGGCCGAACTCTATGGCCGTGGCCGGGTTGTAGCCCTGCATGCTGGCCAGCAGCGTGGACTTGATGCATTGCAGCTCTTTGCCGGCATCGTCGGCCCTTTGTTCGAGCAGACCGCCAAACGGCTCGACCACGCCATAGGCGAGCAAGATGCCCAGGAAGGTGCCGAGCAGCGCCGAGCCGATCATCGCGCCGAGCACCGCCGGCGGCTGGCCCATGGCGCTCATGGTGTTGACCACGCCGAGCACGGCGGCGACGATGCCGAACGCGGGCAAGGCGCCGGCCAGCCGGGCCAGCGCCGCCACCGGGGCATGGGATTCCTGGTGGTAGGTGTCGATTTCGCTGTCCATCAGGGCCTCGATTTCGTGCGCGTTCAGGTTGCCCGAGACCATCATGCGCAGGTAGTCGGTCATGAACTCGATCACACGCGGGTCGCGGCCCACCGTGGGGTATTTGCTGAAGATCGGCGATCCCTGGGGATCGTCGACATCCTTTTCGATCTTCAGCAGCCCTTCCCGGCGGATTTTTTGCAGCAGCTCATGGAGCATGGCCATCAGTTCCATGTAGCGCTCCTTGGTGTATCTGGAGGCAGGGAACGCACTCGGTATCGCCCGCAGCGTGGCCTTGATCACCTTGCCCTGGTTGTTCACCACGAAGGCGCCCAGGGCGCCGCCGCCAATGATGACGAGCTCGTATGGCAAGGCCTTCAGAATCACGCCGATATTGCCGCCATGCAAGATGTACGCGCCGAAGATGCAGCCCAGGCAGAGGAGGTAGCCGATGCAGACGTACATGTGGGGCAGGCAGCAAAAACGAAGGAGGGCAGGCCAGTGGTCAATGCGCTCGACCTGAAATGACTGTATCGGGATTGCCCGGCGCCCAAGGCCGCGACAAGGGCGTCAAAACGGGGCTTATCCGGTAAATGCTGCTAACCGCCCGGCGCCCGTCCAGGCGCCGGGATGCCGGTCGCCGGATGCCGATTGCCGGATTTGGCCCCTGTTTGCCCCGTGACAGCGCCTTTGGGCGCGCGCCGGCGGCTCTTATGCTGCGGGCATGAAAGCCGTACTGCTCGCGGGCGGGCTGGGAACCCGCATCGCGCCAGAGTCGCACCTGACCCCCAAGCCGATGATCGAGATCGGAGGCCGGCCGATCCTTTGGCACATCATGAAGCTCTACGCCGCCCATGGCGTGAACGACTTCATCATCTGCCTGGGCCACCGGGGCTATCTGATCAAGGAGTACTTTGCCAACTACTTCCTGCACATGTCCGACGTGAGCTTCGATCTGGCCCACAACCGCATGCAAGTGCACCAGCGCCACGCCGAGCCTTGGTGCGTGACGCTGGTGGACACCGGCGAGCACACGCTGACCGGCGGGCGCCTGCGCCGCGTGCAGCAATACCTGCCGGCGGACGAGCCCTTTTGCTTTACCTATGGCGACGGCCTGGCCGACCTGGACATGGGCGCCCAACTCGCCTTTCACCGCGCCCATGGGCGCCAGGCCACGGTGACTGCGGTGCAGCCGCCGGGCCGGTTCGGCGCGCTGCGGCGCGCAGGCGCGGCCGTGACCGGGTGTGAAGAAAAACCGCGCGGCGACGGCGGCTGGATCAATGGCGGCTTCTTCGTGCTCCAGCCCGAGGTGATCGCCCGGATCGACGGTGACGCCAGCAGTTGGGAGCAAGAGCCGATGGCCCGGCTGGCCGGCAGCGACCAACTGCGCGCGTTCGAGCACCGGGGCTTTTGGCAGCCGATGGACACGCTGCGCGAGAAGAATCTGCTCGAAGAGCTGTGGCGCTCGGGCCGGGCGCCATGGAAATGCTGGTAGAGGGCCGGCCGGACATGCGCCCCGACCCCAACTTCTGGCGCGGCAAGCGCGTGCTGCTGACCGGCCACACCGGCTTCAAGGGCGCCTGGCTGGCGCTGTGGCTGCAACGCCTGGGCGCCCGGGTCAGCGCCATTGCGCTGCCGCCTGCGGGCGCGCCCAACCTGTTTCACCTGGCCCGGGTCGGGCCGGGCCTGGACAGCCATTTTTGCGACCTGCGCAACGCCCCGGCCCTGGCCCGGCGCGTGCGCGCCGCGCGGCCCGAACTGGTGCTGCACCTGGCCGCCCAGGCCCTGGTGCGGGCCGGCCACGCAGCGCCGCTGCAAACCTTTGCCACCAACGTCATGGGCACGGTCCATCTGCTCGACGCGCTGCGCGGCCAGGCCGATCTGCGCGTGGCCGTGGTGGTGACCACCGACAAGGTCTACCGCCACCGTGCCTGGGCCTACCCGTACCGGGAAGACGACGCGCTGGGCGCGAGCGACCCCTACGGCGCGAGCAAGGCCGCCGCCGAACTGGCGACCGCCAGCTACCGCGACTCGTTCCTGGCCGCGCAGGGCGTGGCCGTGGCCACGGCCCGGGCCGGCAATGTGATCGGCGGCGGCGACTGGGCGCAAGACCGGCTGCTGCCCGACGCGATGCGCGCCTGGAGCCAGGGGCAGCCCCTGCGCATCCGCCGCCGGCAGGCCACCCGCCCCTGGCAGCATGTGCTCGAAGCGCTGGCGGCCTATCTGCGCCTGGCACAGCGCCTGTGGGAGCAGCCGGCGCTGGCCGGGGCCTACAACTTCGGCCCGCTGCCGCAGGCGGCGGTCAGTGTCGGGAATCTGATCGAATCGGCCGCCGGCGATTGCCCTGCATGCGCCATCGACTATGGAAATGAGGCTGACCCGGGGCCCGAGGTGGAGGCCCTGGCGCTGGAGACCGCCCATGCCCGCCAGGCGCTGGGCGTGAGCGCGCACTGGGCCTTGGCCGAGGCTTTGCAGCGCACTCTGCACTGGTACCGCCAGCAGCAAGGCGGCGCCGATGCGCGCGCGCTGTGCCTGGCCGACATCGACGCCTGGGAGGCCGGGCAGGCCGCGCCAGCAGGGCAGACGCCGCGATGAGCCGCCTGCGCCTGAGCACGCTGCCACTGGCCGGTCTGCTGCGCGTGCAGCGCCAGCCGCTGGTGGACGAGCGCGGAGCCTTCGCGCGCCTGTTTTGCGCGCAGGAACTGCTCGACGGGATGCCCGACGGGGCTGCTGGAGTGGCTGGCGCGGCGCCCGGCGCGGCGGGCAATGGGCCGCCCCATGGACCGACCGCCTGGCTGGCGCCCCCGGCGCAGATCGCACAGATCAACCACAGCCACACCGCGCTGCGCGGCACGCTGCGTGGCCTGCACTACCAGCGCCCGCCACATGCCGAAGGCAAACTGGTCAGTTGCCTGCGCGGCGCGGTCTGGGATGTGGCGCTGGACCTGCGCCAAGGCTCGCCGACCTTTCTGCACTGGCATGCCGAATGCCTGTCGGCCGACAACGGCTGCGCGCTGCTGATCCCGCCGGGCTTTGCCCATGGCTTTCAGGCGCTGACCGATGACGCCGAACTGCTGTACTGCCACTGGTGCGCCCATGCGCCGGCGGCGCAGGCCGGACTGCACCCGCTGGAGCCTCGGCTGGCGATTGGCTGGCCGCTGCCTGCGGGCCGCATCTCGCCGCGTGACGCGGGCCAGGCCTGGCTGACACCAGACTTTCAGGGGCTGTGCCTGTGAGCGCCGCCCGGCCGCCCGAAGGTGCTCACACCGTCGCCGCAGGCGAAGGTGCTCCAGCGGTCGCCGCCCGGCCGTCCGAAGGCGCGCACACCGTCGCCGCAGGCGAAGGTGCTTCAGCGGTCGCCGCCCGGCCGTCCGAAGGCGCGCACACCGTCGCCGCAGGCGAAGGTGCCCCAGCGGTCGCCGCCCGGCCGCCCGAAGGCGCGCACACCGTCGCCGCAGGCGAAGCTGCCCCAGCGAGCGCCGCCCGGCCCCGATGCCGCCACTGCGGCAGCCCGCTGCAACTGCCGTTTCTCGACCTGGGCAGCGCCCCGCCGTCCAACGCCTTCCTGAGCCAGGACGGGCTGCGCCTGCCGCAAGCCTGCTTCCCGCTGCGCCTGCTGGTGTGCGAGTGCTGCTGGCTGGTGCAGACGCAAGACCCGGTCGGGCGCGAAGCCCTGTTCACCGGGGACTACGCCTACTTCAGCGCGTTCTCCACCTCCTGGCTGAGCCACGCGCAGCGCCTGGTGCAAACGCTGCGCGAGCGCCTGGGGCTGACGGCGCACAGTTGCGTGGTCGAGGTCGGCGCCAACGACGGCTACCTGCTGCAATACGTGCAGGCGGCGGGCATCCCCTGCTACGGCGTGGAGCCGACGGCCAGCACGGCGGCGGCGGCGCGCTCGCGCGGCCTGACCGTGGTCGAGCGCTTTTTTGGCCTGGCGCTGGCGCAAGAACTGGCCGCCGCCGGCCGGCAGGCCGACCTGCTGGTGGCCAACAACGTGCTCGCGCATGTGCCCGACATCGATGACTTCGTTGCCGGCTGCGCCTGGCTGCTCAAGCCGCAGGGCCTGGCCAGCTTCGAGTTTGCGCACCTGCTGCGCATGGTGCAGGGCTGCCAGTTCGACACCGCGTACCACGAGCATTACTCCTATCTTTCGCTGACCGCCGCAGCGCGCATCCTGGCCGCCAATGGCCTGGCGCTGCTCGACGTGCAGGAACTGCCCACGCATGGCGGCAGTCTGCGGCTGTTGGCGGCGCGCGCCGATGCCGTCGGCCACCCCCAGGCCAGCGCGCAGGGCGCCGAGCGCGTGGCCCGGCTGCTGGCCGGCGAGCGGCAGGCGGGGCTGTGCGGGCCGGATTTTTACCGCGCCTTCCAGGCGCAGGCGGTGCGGGTCAAAAGCGGGCTGTTGGGCTTTTTGCTGCACTGCCAGGCCGCCGGCATCAGCGTTGGCGCCTATGGCGCGGCGGCCAAGGGCAATACGCTGCTCAACTATGCCGGCGTGCGCCCGGACCTGCTGCCCTATGTGGCCGACAACAACCCGGCCAAGCAGGGGCGCTTTCTGCCCGGCAGCCGCATCCCGGTGGTCGATCCGGCGCACCTGCAAGCCCGGCGCCCGCAGCGGGTGCTGCTCCTGCCCTGGAACCTGCGCGAAGAACTGGCGCGCCAACTCGCTGGTGTGCGCCGCTGGGGCGGGCAGTTCGTGGTGGCCGTGCCCCGGCTGGAGCGGTTTTGAGTGATCAGCATCCACGCCACGGCCCGGGTTTCGCCGCTGGCCGACATCGAAGATTCGGTGCGCGGCAGCCGCATCGTGGTCGGCGCGCATTCGGTGATCGACAGCTTCGTCAAGGTCAAGCCCGCAGGCGGCAGCGGCGATTTGCTGCTGGGCGAGCATGTGGTCATCAACGCCGGCTGCGTGCTGTACACCGGCCATGGCATCCGCATCGGCAACCATGTCGCGCTGGCCGCCCACTGCACGCTGGCGCCGGTCAACCACGCCTATGCCGAGCGCGGGCGGCTGATCCGCGCGCAAGGCTTTGCGCCCAGCCGGGGCGGCATCGTGATCGAGGACGATGTGTGGATCGGCGCCCACTGCGTGCTGCTCGACGGCGCCGTGCTGCGCCAGGGCTGCGTGCTCGGGGCCGGCGCCATCGTGCACGGCGAACTGCGCGCCTACACCGTGTACGCCGCCCAGTCGGCCACCGCGCTGCGCGTGCTGGGGCAGCGGCGGTGAGCGGCTTTACCGTGCTGGGCGCATCGGGCTATATCGGCCGCCATCTGGTGCCGCATCTGCGCGCGCTCGGGCACAGCGTGTCGGCGCCGGCGCGCGGCGCGGCCGAGGTGCTGACCCGGCCGCTCGGCCATGTGCTGTACTGCGTGGGCCTGACGGGCGACTTCCGCACGCGCCCGTTCGACACCGTGGCGGCCCATGTCGGGCTGCTGGCCGAACTGCTGCGGCGCGCTCGGTTCGACTCGCTGCTGTACCTGTCCTCGACGCGGGTCTACCAGGGGGCCGGGCGCACCGACGAGGACGCGCCGCTGGCGTTGCTGCCGGGCCAGCCGTGCGGCCTGTACAACCTGTCCAAGCTCTGCGGCGAAGCCCTGTGCCACGCCAGCGGGCGGGCCGGCGTGCGCGTGGCGCGGCTATCGAACGTGGTCGGGCCGGGCATGGACGCGGCATCGGGCAACCTGCTGGCCAGCCTGGTGCAGCAGGCGCGCCAAGGCCATGTGCAGTTGCGCAGCGACCCGCGCTCGGTCAAGGACTACCTGCATCTGGCCGACCTGCTCGACTGGTTGCCGCAGATCGCGCTGACGGGCCGCGCCACGGTCTACAACGTCGCCAGCGGCTTGCAGACCAGCCATGCCCAGTGGCTGGCCTGGCTGCAACAGCGCACCGGCTGCACGGTGCACTGGCCCGAGGACGCCCCGTTGCAGCAGTTTGCGCCGATTGCGGTGCACCGGCTGCGCGCCGAATGGGGTTGGCGGCCACGCCCGGTGTTCAGTGACGATTTGTTCGTGGCCGCGCCTGCGCCCGCCGCGCCCCTGGCGCCATCCATGCCAGCCGCGCCCTCTGTGCCCTCCGAGCCCTCTGAGCCGGCCGCCGCTTTCGTCGGCGCCGCAAAGGCAGGTTCCCGATGACGCGCCGACGCATCGGGGGCCGATGCAGGTGCCTCGGCCGGCGGCGGGCAAGGGGGCGCGGATCGCGGCGCTGCTGCACCAGCCCCCGCAGCGCTGGCCCTGGATGCACCGCCCCCGGAGGTGCCGGCCCGGGCCGCGCCCGTTGCCCGCGTGATGAAAAACAGTGCAGGAGCACACCGCAATGAGCCACCCCGACCCCTTGACCCAGGAACGCCGCGAGCGCCTGGCCGGCTATGCGCTGGACACCCCATTCCAGGCCCTGTCGCGCCACTGGGTGCGCGCCTCGATGCAGCGCCGGTATGTCTACAACTTTGACTGGCTCGGGCGCCCCATCATCCAGTACCCGCAGGACATGGTGGCGCTGCAAACGCTGGTCTGGCGCCTGCGGCCGGACCTGATCATCGAGACCGGCATCGCCCATGGCGGCTCGCTGGTGCTCAGCGCCTCGCTGCTGGCCTTGCTGGACCTGAGCGATGCCATCGAGGCCGGCG
>Ga0081606_1000431_pt1 | contig 17781 bp, 13 predicted proteins | sample EareggfetidaYelm_FD_71127 | JGI IMG/M metagenome (GOLD analysis project Ga0081606, IMG submission 71127) | Earthworm egg capsule microbial community from the University of Washington, USA - E. fetida Yelm (SPADES assembly) (version 2) | ecosystem: Host-associated > Annelida > Reproductive system... | reverse complement strand
GTTGCATGTTGTCGGTTTTTTCTGGGGGGATGTCTCGCTCTCGAACACACTCTTTCGACGGGATGCCGGGGCGTTCGCCGCCTACCTGGTGGACGCCGAAACCGGCAAGTATTACGAATCCGGGCTCTCCGACGGACAGCGCGAACACGACCTTGAAATCGCCCGGGTCAATATCGCTGGTGAGCTCTTTGATCTGGAAGCAGGTGGGCGGATCTCGGAGGAACTCGACCCCGTTGCTGTCTCGGAGGGAATCCTCTCTGCCTATCGAAAATTGTGGCGAGAACTGACCGGTTCAGAGTCGTTTGCAGCCGCAGAACGGTGGCGAATCAGCGAGCGCGTCAACCGTCTCAACGACCTCGGATTCGACATTGAAGAGCTCGCGATTGTCACCGATGACAGCGGTTCAACCGTGCGTATTCAACCAAAGGTGGTGGATGCCGGTCATCATCAGCGCCGACTCATCCGACTCACCGGCCTTGATACCGGCGAAAACCAAGCTCGCAGACTGCTCAATGACCTCGACTCGTACCGGGCAAGCTACGGCTCAGCCAGCCTGAATGAGGAGATGGCCGCGCACGAGTGGCTGATGCGGGTGTTTGAACCGGTGGTGCGTGCCATCCCGGCTGATCTTCGCGGCAAACTGGAACCGGCCGAAGTGTTCCACCAGCTGCTCGAGCATCGATGGTATTTGGCGCAGAAGGCGGGCCAGGACATTCCGCTCTCGGAGGCCGTAAGTTCCTACATTGACGAAGTTCTTCGCCACCGGCGCGATGAGGCCACCATTCTGTCGCCGCACACGGGTGCTGCCACCGCCGCACTGGAAACCGTGCCACCCGATACCGCCACGATCTCAACGAGCGATCCCGGGGAGAACGAAGCAGACTGGCGAGCTCACGTCTGACACCGGTTCACCCATTCTGCTGTCTACGACGCGAGAACAGGATTCAGCGCTCGGTCGTCAACGCCGATGAGTTCCGCCGCTGTCCACGACACGGGAACAGGATTTTCAGAACCGTATTTCACCTCGATGCAGATCCTGCTGTCCACGACGCGAGAACAGGATGCTCCCGCGATTGTCCGCGCTGACGCTATCCGACCAGACCGTATGTCAAAAGACGCGACACGCCGAAAAACGTGACGCGCACGACCTCCGATGGAACTTCCTTGGTGCGCACTGTCCGTTGGTGTGCACTGTCCCCCGCCCGTTCCTACCGTCCGCCCGAGCTGTCCCCGTGTTCGTCCCGGGCTATTCACGCTTCTATCCGAGAGGAAATTGTGAAGATTCGAACTGATAATAGGAAAGTTTGAACCGATAACAATAGAGTAGAGGAGGGGGCACTTGTCCCACGCGACGACCAAGAGCACGAGGACACGAGCCCACGATGAGTAAAATGATGCTCCGACGCGAGCAACTGCGACCAGCTCTAGCTGATTCGGTCGACATCACTGCGGCCACCGAGCGTGGCAGAGTGACCGTCGTCGGCGGTGAGCAAAACCGGGAAGACAATCGAAAACGCTGTGCGCACATCGCACGCAGAGTGTTAGAGTCGCGAGTTGCTTTCCGATTTCGCCCGGGTGCACACATCGCGTTTCGCCCGGGTGCACACATCGCGTTTCGCCCGGGTGCACACATCGCGCGCGGGGTGTTGGTATGAACGCAGAACGCCTCGTCCGGTTCGTCACCTTTCACTTTGTAACGAGGATCCTCCGAAAACACATCGGCACGATCGAGGGGCTTGAGCACATCCCGGCGGAGGGATCTTTTGTCCTGGTTCCCAACCACTCCAGCTATTTCGACCATTTTACGGTCGGGGCACTGATTGAGGCGGTACGCGGAACACCCACCTGGTTCTTAACCAAGCGAGAGAGCTTCGAGAAGCCACTGCCACGGTTGTGGGCGCGGGCGTGGTACGCCATACCCGTTGACCGTGACGCACCATCCCCGGGAACTATCCGCGAGGTCCAGCGGATACTCGCCTCCGGTGATGTGCTCTGTGTCTATCCAGAAGGAACTCGCGGCCCCGGGGATGTACTGCTTCCGTTCCGGCACGGTGCCTTCCGTTTCGCCCTCACAGAGGATGTCCCACTCATCCCACTCGGAATGGTTGGAACCAATTCGGTGCTACCCAGAGGCGACACGCGGTTCAAACCGGGCAAAGTGCATCTGGTCGTCGGTGCTCCCCTTGAGGTTCCACTGACCGGAACCAAACAGCAAAAGGCGGAAATTCTTGCCCTCCGCGCTCGACCGTTGATCGAAAGACTCATCACGCGGGCAAAACAGAACGCTGCGAGCACTGATCATGAACACCTCGCCCGCGAAAACGCGGCTGTGCTTGACGCCCGCATCACTGGCTCACTGTCTGAAACATCCACACTGACGAGAAAAACCGTGGCACGCTTCATGCGGTTGACCCGACTGCTACTGGTTGCCACCCCACAAAATCCTGATCTTCGCTCACAACAGATTCGGCTAAGAGGACTTGCCGCAATGAATGCTCCCGCGGCACTCCAGGCTGTCTTTGCACCGTCAATTCGACGAGACGCCGAGGCGATCCTCCGTCAGGCTCCGGGCCATCGTGATGCGAGTTACCTGCTCGGACGTTGGCACCTGATGATTCCCAAAATACTGGGTGGTCGCCTGCAAGACTCGATCCGCTACTTCGAGGCATCTGCTCTGGCGTCTGAGCCGGGCGATACCCGCGCACTGACCGGATTGGCTGACGCGTATCTTGCGTGCAACGACCGCGAGAACGCAATCGCTGCACTACAAGCTGTTATCGCCGGAACGCCCCCGGACCATCCTCGGTCGGAACCCCGTAGGAGAAAGGCCCAGCAGAAGCTCACCAGCCTCACGTCCGTCACAGACAGTGGTTCCACCCTAGATCAACGGCCAGACCAATGACGGTTCAGAGGCACACGAGAGTGGACACCGTTGAGCACCTCGGGCCTGCATTTTTCCGCGGTGACTGTTTCATTGTGTTCGACGATAACTCACGCCTTCGATGGCGGCAGTCTGATCGACGAGAGTGGCGTCTCACCGAGATATGGCCGACAGAGAAAGAGCGACTGGGGATGGCTCAACACATCGCGCAGGGCAGGAAACTTCTCGTCATCGTGCCCATTGTGAATACTACATACAGCGCTTTTATAGAGGAAGTTCCAACACACTATTCGACGGTTATTACGGGTTCTGACGAAGAGCTGGTGGATTTTAGACTTGAGTCGCTTGACTGGTTACCAACCCCTCTCCGCGAGCACGCCGAAGACGCCCGCCAACAGTTGAAGAAACGATGGGGTAATGAACTGTGCCTGCTCCGACCACCGGTGACAACCGCGAGGTTCAGTCACGAATACACGAATGTGGGTCTTGCCCTGCTGTGGCCAGATACTCCGCGGAGGCTGGTGGAACGTCACCTTGATGAACTCATCACATCGGTGTTTGACGCCCGGATAAGCCACCGGGTCAGCCATGAAAACCTTGCTCTGTCCACGAAAGAGTCGGGGCACTCGAATCCATCCCCCGCTGCAATTGGCACAGTCCGAAACCACTCGGATGATGCCGAAGGGGGAATCTAATATGAATCCTGGGGTAACAATATGAAAATGATCACTGCAACAGTTCTTCGCGCTCCCCGAATTGTCTTGGGAATCTGGTTAGCGCTCGTGCTCGGTGCTGCGCTCTTCGCCGTCCAGCTTGACGCCGCCCTCTCCGGCGGCGGCTTCACCAACCCACGAGCAGAGGCTCTCCTCACCCAGAAGGTCCTCGAACGGGCGTTTGGCGATGCTCCGAATCAGTTCGCCATAGTACTCGATTCCAAGACAAGCCTTCCGGAACATCTACTTGTAGACACCGAGACACTGCTAACGGATGCTGGTGCCTCCTCGGTCATGACTCCGAAAACAAACCCGGAATGGCTCTCCCCCGAGAGAACCACCGCTCTGATTGTTGCTGGTTTTAGCGGCGACAATACAGCGGCGCAGAACCGCGTTCCAGACCTCCAAAAGAAGCTCAACGCCCTCGTCGGCACCAGTGTTTCGGCATACGTCACCGGGCAAGCTGCCCTTGATTACCAGCTCAATATCCACTCAAAAGAAGACGCAACCCGCGCCGAAATGATCGTCTTCCCACTACTAATAGTCGTGCTATTTCTCGTCTTCCGATCAGTCGTCGCAACGCTTCTTCCACTGATGATGGCCGGATCCTCACTTGCCATCGCAAATGGAATTGGCTTCCTCACAACTCAGGTCACCGAGATCTCCAACCTCTACTCGAACATCGTGTCGATGATCGGACTTGCCGTTGCCGTGGACTATTCGCTTTTCATTATCAAGCGCTTCCGAGAAGAGTTAGACCAGGGTAAGGAATCACGCGCAGCGATCCGCGCAACTATGGCCACGGCAGGTCATTCAGTAATTTTCAGTGGTATCGCGGTTATTCTTGCCCTTTCCGCCCTGTTTGTTCCGAATGTTATGGTGTTCACCAGCATCGCCCTCGGTGGAATCATCGTGACTTTCGCCGCTCTTCTCATTAGCATGACGGTTCTCCCCGCTGCACTTCTTCTCCTTGGTTCCAATATTGATCGCGGAACTCTTCCCTGGTTGCGGCGAAAGAGCACTCACTTTGCTTCCCCCTCCCGGTCTTTTACGCGGCATCCCGGCCTTGTGAGCGCAGTGGGAATTGCCCTCATGATTGCTGCGACGGTCCCGATCCTTGGCCTCTCGCTACAATCACCGGTCGCGAGTGCGACTATTTTGCCCGGGAATGATCCCGCCCGCATTGGCCTGGAAACTATGACCAAGAAGATCGGTAGCGAGGGATTGTTCCCCATTCAGGTGGTTCTGACCACGCCACCCGGTGCTACCGTCAGTGATACACTGCGGGCGGTGCAGCAGGCGACCGCGTTTGCCGACAACGAAGCGGGAGTGGCCAAAGTCACATCTGTCACGACGACAGGCGCCCCACACGAACAGCTACGTGCGGCGCTGTCTTCTGGAACCATACCCCAGAGCCTGCGCCCACTGTGGGCGATTGACGGAGCGTCGGTGGTCACACGGCTTCTCATTGAAACATCCGATGGCCCAGACTCTGTGCGTGCCCATGAACTGGTTGGCACCCTCCGAACCGCGCTCCCGCCCACACTGAACGGATCTGTAACCGTCGCCGTGACGGGAGCCACCGCCCAGGGTGCCGACTTTGACCAAACCCTTATCCGGTCGATTCCGCTCATCGCTGGCCTCGTGTTCCTGCTCACATTCCTCATGTTGATGGTCGCATTTCGCTCGGCAATTTTGCCGCTCCTGGCCCTCTTCTTCAACACGCTTGTCGTCGGTGCCAGCCTGGGTCTTTTGACTCTGCTCCAAAAGACAATCAGCGATGTTCCGCTTAATTCGGTAACACCAATTCTGCTCTTTGCCGTCATGTTTGGGCTGAGCATGGACTACATGGTCATTATCATTGCTCGCATCACCGAGGCCTATCGAGATGGCAAGGACTTCTATTACGCCATTCAGACCGGAACGGCACAAACACGGAACATGATCAACAGTGCGGCACTCATCATGATCACCGTCTTCCTCGCTTTCATGACCGGGCAGATCAGCGTTGTTCGCGAGATCGGAATCGGACTCGCGCTCGCTGTTGCCTTCGACGCACTGTTGATTCGGATGGTCATCATGCCTGCCGTTCTCCGCACCCTCGGGCCACGAGTTTTCGGTCGCCGCTCTCCGCGTCCCCTCCCGTCTTTCACTCCCCCTCGGGAGTGAGAGACGGGCCCCAACAGGGATGCCGCCGGGTACGCCGACCAGCACCCCCGCGGGAGTGAGTTGGCGCACAGCGACTCAATGCGGGCGATCGCCCGCCGACCAGCACCCCGCGGGAGTAAGAGACGGGTTAGCCTTGCTCCCGGACACTCACACTCCGTCACGAATAGCCCGCTGAGCAGCGGAGGTTCTTCGCTCAGGCGGAAACACGTGGATCCACCGACACCGCCAGGGAGGTTTCTCGCTCGAGCGGAAACACGTGCTGCTGCGCACAGAGAAAAGCGTTCTGTTTGGGAGGTTTCTCGCTCGAGCGGAAGCACGACCGGTCACACAGCTAGTTTTCTCGAAGCATCGCGCGCAGCTTCGTAATCTCGTACAGTGCGACCGAGGCAGCGATACCCGCGTTGAGCGACTCGGTCGCCGCCGAGATCGGAATACTCACGATCGCATCGCACCGCTCGGCAACCAGCCGCGACAGTCCCTTGCCCTCGCTGCCGACGACGATGACAAGCGGTCGATCAGCCCACGATAGTCCCGGCAACTGCACGCGCCCACCACCATCAAGCCCGAGCACGAACACTCCTCGCTCCTTCAGAGCGGTGAGCGTTTGCGTCAGGTTTCCCGCCATCGCCACTGGAACCCGCGCCGCAGCACCGGCTGAGGTCTTCCACGCGGCCGAGTTGACGCCCACTGAGCGACGCTGTGGAACAATAACCCCGTGCCCACCGAACGCTCCTGTCGAGCGCAGAATCGCACCCAGGTTCCGCGGGTCGGTGATTCCGTCGAGAGCGACAAACAGCGGTACATCCCGACGAGCTCGCACCGTTTCGAGCAATTCCAACGGGTGTGCGTATGAATACGGTGGAACCTTCAACGCAAGTCCCTGGTGCACTCCTCCCTCACCGGCAAGCCGATCCAACTCGGGCCGCATGACTTCAAGAATCGGGATGCCGCGGTGCGTCGCCATCCTCAACGCCTCTTTCACACGGTCATCCATCTCAATCCGTGCCGCGAGATACAGCGTTGTCGCCGGAATGTGCGCGCGCAGTGCCTCAACAACCGAGTTGCGACCGGTGACAATCTCGGTGTCATCGTGTGCGGTGGCGCGGCGACCGCCACCACCCGCGCCCGGTGTGCGTGCGCGATCAGATCGTCGTCCTGCCGCCCCGCCCGCAGCCGCAGCATATCGCTCTTTCGCGGACTTCCGCTTACCGGCCGGATGCCACGCCCGATCTTCCGCCTTCGGAGTGGGCCCCTTACCCTCGAGCGCCTTCCGCCCGTGCCCCCCGGTGCCGACCTGATTCCCGTGTGCTGCTTTCCGCACGGCACCCGCACGTGGCTTTCCTGCACCCTTCATGTGTCCAAACTCCAATGCGTCCCGGTGTTACTGTCCTCGATGGTGATGCCGGCCGCCGCGAGAATATCGCGAATTCGGTCAGCGGCAACAAAGTCCCGACACTCCCGCGCGCTCTGACGCTCGGCCAGGAGTCGCTCGACAAGAAATCCGAGCGCCGACGGGGTCTGTGCAGCGACGCTCCACTGTGGGGCCCGCGGATCCAGGCCGAGCACCCCCAGCATCTGCGTGACCTCAGTATCGGCGTGCATCGCCGCAGCAAGGTCCGCACTGTCAAGCGCCTGGTTTCCCCGCCGAACGGTTTCATGCAGCACGGCGAGAGCCTCTGGCATCCCGAAATCAGAGTCAAGTGCGGCGGCGAAAGCGGCAGGCACCGGCAGGGGCGACACAGTTGCCGCGAGCGACACGACTGTTGTGTTCGATAGAGACGGTGCAGGTTCTGCGGACGGTGCGGACGGTGCAGGTTCTGCGAACGGTGCGGGTTCTGCGGGCGGTGCGGTTGGTGCGGCGGCTTCGTGATGGGAGACCGAGGCTTTCGTGCCTGTCACCCCGTCTGCCCCGGCCACGCGGTGCGTGGGCAAACCGAGCGCTTCGCTTCGATGGGGTTGTATGCCTGTTCCGGTGGCGCGGCTCGTGGAACCGGTCTGCCGGGCCACTCGGTCAAGGAAGGTTGAGAGGCGCTCCACCGCCGACGCCGCCTCTGCCAACGCGGCCGGGCTGTAGTCGAGCACTGATCGATAGTGCGCGGCTGCCAGGTAGTACCGCACCGCAAGCGGTGACGCAAGCCGGAACAGATCGGCGACAAACACCGAGTTGCCCAGCGATTTCGACATCTTCTGCCCGCCAATGGTCACCAAACCGTTGTGCACCCAGTACCGGGCGTAGCCGTGTCCCGCGGCGTTGGACTGGGCGAGCTCGTTTTCGTGGTGCGGAAAGCGCAGGTCAAGCCCGCCGCCGTGGACATCAAACTCGGTGCCGAGGTAGCGGCTCGCCATCGCCGAACACTCGAGGTGCCACCCCGGACGTCCCGGTCCCCACGGAGAGGACCACGCTGCAGACTCGGGTTCGTGCGCCTTCTGCCCCTTCCAGAGGGCAAAGTCACGCGGATCGCGCTTAGCGCGCGCCTCGGTGTCGGTCGCGGCCTCCATTTTGTCACGCGACTGTCGAGTAAACGACCCGTAATCGGCCCAGCTTGCGGTGTCAAAATAGACGTCCCCGGAGGCATCGGGGGCCACATACGCGTGACCGCGATCGATCAGCGTGGCGATGAGCTCGTGCATAGTCTGGATGCTGGCAGTGGCCCGTGGCTCGTAGCTGGGCGGCAATATTCCCAGTGAGGCATATGCCGCACTGAACTCAAGCTCGACGCGGTATGCGCGCGCCCACCACTCTTCCGGCACCGGTGCCGTGTCATCGGCCGATGCCTGCAGGATTTTGTCGTCAATGTCGGTAACGTTTCGCACAAAAGTGACGTCATAGCCGCGATGGGTGAACCATCGCCGCATGATGTCGTAGACCAGCGCGCTGCGCAGATGTCCGATATGCGGACTTGACTGCACGGTTGGCCCACAGACATACATGCCCACTCGGCCCTCGTGCCGTGGTTCGAACGCGCGCATTTCCTGCGCTTTCGAATCGTAAAGGTGCACCCGCCCAGCCTAGCTGGACCGGCAGACAACGGCTGTTGCGATAGCCGCAATACCCTCACCCCGGCCTGTGAAACCCAGGCCGTCGGTTGTTGTTGCCGAGATGTTGACGGGAGCACCAAGAATCGCTGCGAGCAGCTCCTGCGCTTCCACCCGACGCGAGGCGACCTTCGGAAGATTACCGACCACCTGCACTGATACGTTTCCGATCCGATACCCGGCGGCACGCGTCCGTGCCACGGTCTCACGCAGGAAGTATTCTCCGGCCGCTCCGCGCAGCTGCGGCTCTGCTGTTCCAAAATTGCTGCCGAGATCCCCCAGCCCGGCTGCGGCCAATAGTGCGTCGCAGATCGCGTGCACCGCGACATCCCCGTCCGAATGGCCCGACAGTCCACGATGGCCTGGCCAGTGCAGTCCAGCGACCCACAGCGGAACATCTTCGGACTCACCGGCGAACGCGTGACTGTCAATGCCGGTACCAATCCGTGGCACAGGCACACTCAAATCAGCACTCACAGTATCCAAGACACGATTTTCAATGTCTGAATCAACATTTATGACGTCTGAACCATCGCCCGCGGCATCCCACCTCATCGCTCGTCGGAGATCCGCCGGGGTCGTGATCTTGAACGCTGCCGGATCACCCGCAATGACATCAACCGGATGACCCGCCGCAGCCATCACGGCCGCATCGTCGGTGTAGTCTTCGCGCGCCACCGCATACGCGGCAATGAGTTGATCGCGCGGGAAACCCTGCGGGGTTTGCACGGCAACGAGTTCCGATCGATCAACCGTTGCCACCACCGCGCGTTGACCGTTGACGCGCTTAATGGTGTCCGCAACATCCAACGCTGGCACGATGCCGTGACCACGCGCCCGCACTGCCGCAACAACCTCGTCAAACAGGTGTGTCGGAGCGAGTGGGCGGGCGGCATCGTGTACGAGCACCGTGCGCACTCCTGCCGACACCCGGGCAAGACCCCGGGCAACCGATCCCTGCCGAGTCGACGCACCAGCAGTCACCACGATTGACAGTGTGGATGCCCCAGCCAGCACCTGTCGCGTAGCATCAATGTGTTCCGGCGCCACCACGACGATCACCTGCGGCTTATGCCGCATTCCGAGTGCCGCGTGCACCGCGTGCTCGAGGAGGGTGCGCCCGTTGAGTAACACAAAGGCTTTCGGTGTGGGATGCCCCAGCCGCGTGCCGCTTCCTGCCGCAACAATAACGACCGCGACATCCGGACTGCTCTTCACCATTCGAGCGTAGCGCCCGACAACACAACGACAACCGACACGCTGACCGCACAAGCTAACGGCGGCGGCGCACCGCCCAAGCTACGACGCGAGAACCTCGTCGAGAACGTGAGATGCCTTCTCCTCGTCGGTCTTCTCCGCGAGCGCGAGCTCCGAGATGAGGATCTGCCGTGCTTTGGCCAGCATGCGCTTTTCACCCGCGGAGAGGCCACGGTCTTGATCACGGCGCCAGAGGTCGCGCACGACCTCGGACACCTTGATGACATCACCCGATGCAAGCTTCTCGAGGTTCGCTTTGTAGCGCCGCGACCAGTTGGTTGGTTCCTCTGTGAAGGGGGCGCGAAGCACCTCAAACACGCGGTCAAGGCCCTCGCGACCAATGACATCGCGGACACCGACGAGGTCAATATTGTCGGCCGGAACCTCAATCACCAAATCGCCCTGCGTGACGTTTAGCTTAAGGTAGAGCTTCTCTTCCCCCCTAACGGTTCTCTTCTTCACCTCAGTTATCGTTGCGGCTCCGTGGTGCGGGTATACAACCGTCTCGCCAACCTCAAACAGCATGAATTGTCATCCTTTCGGCATGTCCTATACTAGCACATCAGCGCCCCGTGCTATGCACCCCATATTCAAGGTAGAAGCGCAACACTGTGGTGGTGTGGCCCCGTGTTCGAGGGAGAAACGCAACACCACGCGGGCCAACGCTCCTGGCCTGCGCTAGGATCGAGGTCGATTCCACCGCGCGTTCTTTTCACTGGACCGCGCCGAACTACGGGAGTAAACGTGAAGGTTCGTGTCGCGGCATCCGCAGTCCTGGCTGCGGCGGTCACCCTGGCGGCCAGCGGCTGCACGCTGACGGCGTACCAGGCAACGCTGGCACACTACGAACCGAGCGACGGTGTCTCCGCCAGTGTGGGTTCACTCGACATTCGCAACATCCTCGTTGTGAGTGCTGATGGGAGCGTTGGAAACCTCATCATGACGGTCATTAACACCGGAACAGAGGATGTCGCACTCGGCGTGCAACCCGGCGCGGGCGGCGTGACTCAAACCGTCCGGGTCCCAGCTGGCAGCACGGTGTCACTCGGGGCCGGAACCGCCGACGCCGCAACCGGCGGCACGGTGTCGCCCACCTCGACGACCCACCCGATAACCACTCAGGGGAGCGCCTCCACCACCCCAAGCACCACGGTTGCAGCGGCGACGGGCACCCCCACTGCTACCGCGCCGACAACAACCGGTCCTTCACCATCGTCAACATCAACACCAGGATCCACCCCACCCGCGGTGCCATCTCCCGCCGGTGCTCGTAAGGCACTGCCCCTGAGCGGATTCCACACCCAGCCGGGTGACCTGGTCTCGCTCTACTTCCAGTACGGCACCGCCGAGGGTGTCATCACATCGGTCCCGGTGCTTGACGGTCGAATCGGCCACTACCGCGCTTTCGTCTCCTAACAACATCACTCTCGCAACACGTCGTGGCCTCTTCGGCAAAGTGGCCTGAGTTGTTGTGCCCCCCGCCTCCCGCAGTGGCGCTAGTATTCGAATCGATACCCGAGGCCACGCACGGTCACGAGGTGAACCGGCTCAGACGGGTTCCTCTCGATCTTTGAACGGATGCGTTTGATGTGCACGTCAAGCGTCTTGGTGTCACCGAAGTAGTCCGATCCCCACACCCGATCGATGAGCTGCCCGCGGGTCAGCACTCGGCCTGCGTTTCGCATGAGCAGTTCCAGTAGCTCGAACTCCTTCAAGGGCATCGGGATGCCTCGGCCGCTGACCTCAACGGTGTGGCGGTCGACATCCATCCGCACCTCACCACCCTCCAAAATCGACGCGTCGTAGTTCTCGGCCTCCACTTGTCGGCGTAACACGGCACGAATACGCGCCAACAGCTCGCGAGTGGAGTAGGGCTTGGTGACATAATCATCCGCACCGAGTTCTAACCCCACGACAGTGTCGATCTCAGAGTCTTTCGCCGTGAGCATAATGATCGGCACCTGCGAACGAGTGCGCAGTTCCCGACACACCTCAGTGCCCGACAACCCGGGCAACATCACATCGAGTAACACGAGGCCGGGAGTTGATTTGTCGAAAACGCTGAGCGCCTCCAACCCGTCACCAACAACGGTCACCTCGTACCCTTCGCGTTCGAGCAAGAAACTCAGCGGCTCACTCAGTGCAGGTTCATCCTCGACAAGCAGAATGCGGGTCACTCTGTTGCTCCTCAGCTTGATGCGGCACATGCCGCGGGTTTGATGGTGGCGTCAGTGAAGCTGCTCGTGGCTAGGTGAGTAGCCTGGGTGGGCGGGATGGACTCGGCGGGTTCCACAGGCGGAGCGGATCCCACAGGCGGAGCGGATCCCACAGACGAGGCGGGCTCCGTGGGCGAGGCGGGCTCCGTGGGCGAGGCGGATTCCGCGGGCTCACGTGCCTCTCCCACCGCCAGGTCAGGATGAGCCGGGCCGGGTTCCGCGAGTGGTAGCCGAATTGTGAACGTAGAACCGCGCCCCGGCTGTGACCACACTCGCACATCACCACCGTGATTCTGCACGGTGTGCTTGACAATGCTCAACCCTAATCCTGATCCGCCCGTGTGCCGCGAGCGGGCCTGATCAACGCGGTAAAACCGCTCGAACACTCGATCAAGATCCTCCGGCTCAATGCCGATGCCCTGGTCCGTGACCGCGATCTCCACCACCGGGCCATCCACTCGAACCCCAACCCCGATACGCCCGCCCTCGCTGGAGTATGCAACGGCATTGGAGATGAGATTGTCCACGGCGACGACCATCAGCGCACGATCACCGTAGACGCATGCCCCAGAGGAGGCACGGACCGCGATATCCACTCGCCTGTCAGCGGCAACGATCCGATTCTGATCGGCCGCAGCCCGGACAATCTGGTCAACACTGACGAGCGTATCGGGGCGCAGCGCGTCATGAGCCTGCAATCGGGAAAGCTCGATGACATCCTTCGTAATCAGCGCGAGCCGTTCCGCCTCGACGCCGAGCCGGGTCGCGAACCGCTTAACCTGCTCCGGCTCGTTCGCGGCAGAATCGATTGCCTCAGCCAAAAGACTGACCGAGGCAATCGGGGTCTTGAGTTCATGACTAATGTTCGCGATGAAGTCGCGACGCACCTCATCGAGCCGGTTGGCCTCTGTCCGATCTTCCGCAAGCAGGAGCACGAACCTCGTACCGAGACGTGCACCCCGCACCCACACGCGGATTGTCGCGTCACTGAATGGTCCGCGAGCAAACGAAATCTCCGTCGCAATCGGTGCCTCCGACCGACGCACCGCGGCTGCCAGCTCAACGAGTTCCGGGTGCGCGACCACCTGCTGCCGAACCAGACCCATCGCCAACGCGCCCGGTGAGGCCCGCAGCACATTGTTCGAGGGGTCAAGAACAATCCCCGCGGACTCCAGCACATCCAGCACCTGATTGACTCCATCGGGCAGTTGCGGCATAACGACGTTCGCCGCGTGACGGCCCCGCCGCTCGGCCAGACGAAGCACCACCACGACAATAACTCCAACGGCAGCACCAAATACCAGCGCGACGAGCACCAGCCAGCGTGAGTCCATGGCTCTTACCCTAACCAGACCCAGGCGAGTGTTTACCATGCGGTCACCTAAAGAAGGCTACGTTAGTCACTGTTCAGGTTCCCGGCACCTGCCGTTTACCTTGTCCCGCAAGGATGGGACACGGGCGCACGGGTGCGTCCTGGCGACAAGCGACGACATCACCCGTCGACGCGGAGAGGATGACATGCGGGAAGTTTTCCAACAGGAACTCCAGGAGGTGCAGGAGCGTCTCGTGGAAATCGCTAGCCTCGTTGCGCGTTCCATTGAGAAGGCCGTGCAGGCGTTTAATGGCTCGGACGTCGCCCTCGCCGAGGAGGTTATTAGCGACGATAGTGAGATCGACCGGGCTGCCGTCGAGTTGGACGAACTCGCCATCACGATCCTGGCTCGGCAGCAGCCCGTTGCTCGCGACCTGCGAATCGTCGTGAGCACCCTTCGGATCAGCGCGTCACTCGAACGGATGGGGGACATGTCGACACACATCGCACAGCTTGCTCGCTACCGCTTCCCCGACAAGGTCATCCCGAAATCAGTTCGGCCTACGTTTGCCGACATGGGTCGGCTGGATGTGGCCATCGCCAACAAACTCGTCGAATTGCTCCGCACCGAGAACCTCGCGCTTGCCGAGGATATCCGCAACGAGGACGACGCAATTGACGCGCTCCACCTCACCGTTTTTGAAAAGGTGCTCGGCGAGAAGTGGAAAGGGGAGACGGTCGACACGGTCGATGCGACACTCGCGAGCCGCTACCACGAGCGGTTCGCCGATCACGCGGTATCCATCGCGAAAAAGGTGCAGTACCTCGCTACCGGCGATTGGGTGCCAGAAAGCGCGTGACGCCTTTACCGTGCGCGGCCCTGCGCGGCAACCGCCGCGGCGCCGAGGCGGGCGGCATCCGGATCGAGGTACTCGCCCGCCGACAGCGGCAGAAAGTCCTCTCCGAGCTGATACACGAGCGGGATGCCGGTCGGGATGTTCAGCTCGGCGATATCCGCATCGCTCACTCCATCAAGGTGTTTCACCAGGGCACGGAGCGAGTTGCCGTGCGCGACCACGAGCACAGCTTTTCCCGCCGCAAGATCGGGAACAATGTCGTGTTGCCAGTACGGGAGCATCCGCGCAATGACGTCCTTCAAACACTCCGTGCGCGGTAGCTCACCGTCGGCGACACGGGCATACCGGGGGTCGTTGATCTGTGACCACTTCGCGTCGTCAGCGAGTACCGGTGGGGGCACATCGAACGAACGCCGCCAGAGCTGAAACTGCTCTGGGCCGTACTTCTCAAGCGTCGCGGCCTTGTCGAGCCCCTGCAGCGCCCCGTAGTGCCGCTCGTTGAGCCGCCAAGAACGACGCACGTCAATCCACGCCCGGTCGGCCCTGTCAAGCGCAATATTGGCAGTCTGGATGGCCCGCGTGAGCACCGAGGTGTGCACGACATCGGGCAGGATGCCCCGCTCGGCGAGCAGCACCCCGGCGTGCGCAGCCTCCGCCTCCCCTACCTCACTCAATCGGACATCCACCCAGCCGGTGAAAAGGTTCTGCTGGTTCCAGAGGCTGTTGCCGTGGCGAAGAAGGACAAGGGTGCGTGACATTCCCTCAGCCTATCGGGGTGATCCTGGCCTCCCACCGCTCCGGCAGGGCAATGGATATGACGAATGTGATGGACCCTGTTGGGGTCTGTTCCCGTCACGCGCGGCACGGCTACTACTAAAGTCGCAGGGGCGATGAGAGCATTCACTCGACCATTTGACCCGCAAAGGAGCGCACGAGCATGACCGATACGATTGATCACACATTCGAGGAACTGCGCCGCTTCCCACCGAGTCAACACTTCAGCGAGCAGGCGGTGGCCACCGAGTCGGAGTACCGCGACGCCGCCGCCGACCGGCTTGGATTCTGGGCACACAGGGCACGTGAACTCCTGGAGTGGGAGACACCGTTCACTCGGGTACTGGACTGGTCAACCCCACCGGTCGCGCGGTGGTTCGACGATGGCACGCTCAATGTCTCGGTCAACTGCCTCGACCGTCACGTCGCAGCGGGCAACGGCGACCGGATCGCCCTGCACTTCGAGGGCGAACCCGGTGATTCGCGAAGCTACAGTTACGCCGAGCTCACGGCAGCGGTGAAACGCGCCGCAAACGCCCTGAGCTCACTCGGAGTTACGGTCGGCGACAGAGTCGCGATCTACCTCCCACTCATCCCGGAGGCGGTCATCGCTATGCTCGCCGTGGCGCGTATCGGTGCCATCCATTCGGTGGTTTTCGGCGGCTTCAGCGCCGAAAGTCTTGCCTCACGCATTGACGACGCCGAGGCATCCCTTGTGATCACCGCCGACGGGGGGTACCGCAAGGGCAGGGTGTTTCCGCTGAAACCCACCGTTGACGAGGCAATTGCCCGCACCCGGGGCAGCGTTCGACAGGTCCTTGTTGTGCAACGCGGCGACAACGATATCGACTGGCAAGAGGGTCGTGATATCTGGTGGCACGAGGCGCTCGCCGACGCCTCACCGAACCACACACCGCAGGCGTTTGCGGCGGAGCATCCTCTTTTCATTCTCTACACCTCCGGAACGACCGGGCGACCAAAGGGAATCCTGCACACCTCCGGCGGATACCTCACCCAGGCCGCCTTCACGCACCGCAGCGTCTTTGATCTGCATCCACAGACCGACGTGTACTGGTGTACCGCGGATGTCGGATGGATCACCGGTCACACATACGTCGTGTACGGGCCGCTTGCCAACGGTGCCACACAGGTCATCTACGAGGGAACACCCGACACGCCACACCCCGGCCGGTGGTGGGAAATCATCGAGAAGTACGGTGTCACGATTCTCTACACCGCACCCACCGCTATTCGTACCTTCATGAAGCTCGGCGCCGAGATCCCCGGACGCTTTGACCTGCGTTCACTGCGCCTGCTGGGCTCTGTTGGTGAACCTATCAACCCCGAGGCCTGGGTGTGGTACCGCGATGTCATCGGCGGGGGCACCACACCCGTCGTGGACACATGGTGGCAGACCGAGACCGGGGCAATCATGATTTCAGCGCTGCCGGGCATCACAACACTCAAGCCGGGCAGCGCACAGGTGCCAATTCCCGGCATCAATATCGACATTCTCACCGACGGTGGTGTGCCCGTGACGAGCGATGGTGGTGGCCTCCTTGTGGTCACCGATCCGTGGCCATCAATGCTGCGCGGAATCTGGGGAGATTCGGAACGCTTCCAGGAAACCTACTGGGACAAGTTTGGCGATAAGTACTTTGCTGGTGACGGTGCCCGGCGGGACGCCGACGGTGACATTTGGTTGCTCGGTCGAGTGGATGACGTCATGAACGTCTCCGGGCACCGATTGTCAACGGCGGAAATCGAATCATCGCTGGTCGCGCACCCGTGGACCGCTGAAGCAGCGGTGATCGGGGTATCTGATGCTATCACCGGGCAGGCGGTGGTCGCTTACTGTGTGATCAAACAGTCGCACGAATCAGATCACGATCCTGCGGAGTTTGAACGGGTTCTCCGCGACCATGTCGCCCAGGAGATTGGCGCGATAGCAAGGCCCAAGCGGGTCTACATCGTTGGTGAGCTACCGAAGACCCGGAGCGGCAAGATCATGAGACGGCTCCTGCGCGACGTGGCCGAGGGTCGCCCCATCGGCGACACGACCACCCTCGCTGACCCCGCAGTGATGAAGCTCATTGAGCAGATGAGTCGGGCGAAGTAACCACTGACTCCGGCAGGCCTCTCGGCACCGACGGACCGCGAGGCTGAGCGGGTAGCAACCGTCCGCACCGAAGGTCGGTCGCAACCGTGCGCGGATCAACGTTGACGATCTCGTGGCCGCCGTCCGCGACGAAGTCGGCGTTCGCTGATAGTATCTTCGTGTGAATGCAGATAAACAACAACGCAGACTAAGCTCAGATTCGGAGTTCATCGAATTGGCTGTCGAGATCTTCGCGATACTGGCTGATCCGACCCGAGTGAGGATCGTGCTCGCGCTGCGGAGTGCGGCTGAAATGTCGGTGAATCATCTTGCTGACATGGTCGACAAGTCTCCCGCCGCAGTTTCTCAGCACCTCGCAAAGCTGCGACTCGCAAGGATGGTGACGACCCGGCAGGACGGGACTCGGGTGTTCTACCGGCTCGCCGACGAACACGCCTCTGGACCTGT
>Ga0081606_1000343_pt1 | contig 17783 bp, 13 predicted proteins | sample EareggfetidaYelm_FD_71127 | JGI IMG/M metagenome (GOLD analysis project Ga0081606, IMG submission 71127) | Earthworm egg capsule microbial community from the University of Washington, USA - E. fetida Yelm (SPADES assembly) (version 2) | ecosystem: Host-associated > Annelida > Reproductive system... | reverse complement strand
GGAGAATTTGAATCCGAAAAACAAGCTTTAACCGCAAGCGTAAAAAACACACTCCTTGGGCATTGCAAAACAAAGGCTTAAAAACGAGGGGCTTCTCACCCCTCGCCGACAGATTGCGCCCTTTTCAGGGTTTCGCAATAATTTCCTCTTGTTTTTAATAACTGCTAACCATTAATTTTTGCCTTGTTGTGTGGGGCAATGCTTAATAATAGGTTACTGAAAGCCTAAGATTTTTCGGTTTTGTTGCGCATCGACGGGCGCGCCCCCGGCAAAGTCGTCAAACGATTTTTCGGTTACTCGAATGATGTGGTCGGCAATAAACGCGGCCCCTTCGCGGGCGCCGTCTTCGGGATGTTTCAAACAACATTCCCACTCCATCACTGCCCATCCGTCGTAGTCGTATTCGGTGAGTTTGGAGAATATAGTTTTGAAATCAATTTGCCCGTCGCCCGGCGAGCGGTAACGTCCGGCCCTGTTCATCCAACTTTGATACCCCCCAAAAGTGCCTTGCTTGCCTGTGGCATTAAACTCGGCGTCTTTCACGTGAAAGGCTTTTATGCGCTCGTGATAGTGGTCGATGTATTTAATATAGTCCAACTGTTGCAACACAAAGTGAGAAGGGTCGTACAGCAAACAAGCGCGCGGGTGTTGATTGACTTCCTCCAAAAATAATTCGTAGGTAATTCCGTCGAACAAATCTTCGCCGGGGTGAATTTCGTAGCACACATTCACGCCACATTCATCGAAGTAGTTCAAAATAGGGAGCCATCGTTTTCCCAGCTCTTTAAAACCTTCCTCTACCAATCCGGCCGGACGTTGAGGCCACGGATGAAACAAGTGCCACATGAGCGCGCCGCTGAAAGTGGGGTGCGCGGTCAGCCCCATATTTTGAGAGGCTTTAGCCCCGTACTTCAATTGTTGAACCGCCCATTCGGTGCGGGCTTTTGGATTTTTACGAAGGGCTTCGGGGGCAAAGGAGTCGAATAAGTCATCGTAAGCAGGATGCACGGCTACTAATTGTCCCTGCAAGTGGGTGGATAATTCGGAAATCTGCAACCCGCAAGACTGTACCGTTCCTTTTATCTCCTCGGCGTATGTTTTGCTCTCCGCCGCTTTTTTTAAATCCAAACAACGCCCGTCCCAAGCAGGAAGCTGGACGGCTTTAAAACCTAAATTTTTTACCCATCCGCAAATTTCTTTCAACGAATGGAAAGGCGGTTTATCGTCTAAAAATTGAGCCAGAAAAACGCCGGGTCCTTGAATAGTTTTCATATTTGTTTTATTTAAAGTGTCGGTACTGAATGCGCTGTCCATTTCTCTTTTGAGAGAGCGCTTTTCACCACGGTATCAATAAGCGCCATTCCCCGAATGCCGTCGTCCACGCCGGGGAAATCCATGGCTTCGGGGGGCGCTTGCCTTCCTTCTAACTTGGCGGAAAGCGCCGCGGCAAAATTTTTATAAATATTGCCAAAGGCTTCCAGATAGCCTTCGGGATGTCCTGATGGCGTCCGACAGTTGGCGAGGGCATGCGAGGAAAGCCATCCTGTGAAATTGCTGCCCGCGCGCCATACTTCCATGGGTTTATCGAGCCACTTAAGCGTTAACGTATTGGGTTCCATTTGATGCCATTCCAAGCCTCCTTTCTCGCCATATACTCTGATTGCCAAAGCGTTCTCTTCGCCTGCGGCTATTTGAGTGGCGACCAATACCCCCGAAGCCCCGTTGTTAAATTGCAAGAACACATTGGCGTCGTCGTCGAGCATTCGCCCTTCCGCCACCGTATTGAGCACGGCGCATACCTGGCTTATTTGCAATCCTGAAATGTATTCGGCCAAGTGAGCCGCATGAGTGCCTATGTCGCCCATGCAGCCGACCTTTCCCGATTTTTTGGGATCCGTGCGCCACGCGGCCTGCACATTGCCTTCGCGTTCAATCAAGCGGCTCAGCCAGCCTTGCGGATATTCGACATGAATTTTTCTTATTTTTCCAAACACCCCTTCTTTTGCCAAATGCCGCGCCTGTTTCACCATCGGATAACCGGAGTAGGTATGCGTTAAACACAATAGCAGTCCTGTTTCCTGCACTTTCTTTTTTAATTGCAAGGCTTCCTCTGTAGAAATGGTGATGGGCTTGTCGATGACGACGTGAAATCCCAAACTCAAGGCTTTCATGGCCGGCGCAAAGTGAGCCGAGTTGGGAGTGCATATAGACACAAAGTCTATTCGCTTATCGGCAGGCAAGGCGCTTTCTTTTTCCAGCATGTCGTCGAAGGAGAGATAGACTCGGTCTTTTGGCAAAAATAATTCTTCGCCCGAAGCGGCGGCAATTTCGGGACGAGAACTCAACGCGCCGCATACGAGTTCAATTTTCCCGTCCATGTTGGCGGCTATACGGTGGATGCTCCCAATGAAAGCGCCTTGTCCGCCGCCAATCATGCCCATTCTTAATTTACGAGTTGTCATAAAAAGGATTAATAATTTTTTGATTTTAATATAACCATAATAATAGCGTACCTATCAATGGCAAATGTTCAAAAAAAAATCCGTTTTTAAAAATCAAATTTTGGGTCGAGAGGCCAAGTCGAGTTGCCTAATAATTTCCCGCCAATTTATTTTTGTCGGTCAGGGTTAAATTTTATTTATTTTTGTTAAAAAATTGAATCGCAGGTTTATGAAAGTTCTTTTAATTGCCCCGCATACGGACGACGTCGAATTGGGATGCGGCGGCACCATGGCGCGATTGCTCGATGAAAAAAATGAATTGTTTTATGCGGCGCTGTCCGATTGCAAAAAATCAATACCGTTGGGTCTGCCCGACGATACGTTGCAAAAAGAACTGTACTTATCTGCCAAAACGTTAGGACTGCCTTCTTCTCATGTCAGGCTGTATGACTATGAAGTGCGAGAGTTCGGCGATTATCGCCAACAAATATTAGACGATTTTTTACGGTTGAAGAAAGAAATTGCTCCTGACTTGGTATTTGTGCCCGCCGACGGGGACATTCATCAAGACCATGGAGTGGTAACCAATGAAGCGTTGCGAGCCTTCAAGTTTACTTCTATATTGGGATATGAGTTGCCATGGAATAACGTCATTTTTAAATCTAATTGTTTTTATAAATTGGAAGAAAAACATTTGGCTAAAAAAATGGAGTGTTTAAAGCAGTACCACTCGCAACAGCATCGTCCTTATTTCAATCATGAAGTAATCTATGGTTTGGCAAAGTTGAGAGGAACGCAAAGCCAGGCCTTGTGGGCGGAATCTTTTGAAATCATACGATGGATACAGTAACACTCGAACAAATCATCGGCAAACTTCCGCCCGTTCAAACTATAGGGGATTTGCAAAGCCGAACCACAGCCGTTAAGAGCCTTGAGGACAAAACCTTTGACCGCTCCGCCATTGGCTGGTGCTCGGATAAGAACATATGCCTGCTTGACGCCATTCATCAGGGCACGGTAATTATCAGCGAAAATGCGCTCGACAAAACGGCATTGCGCCCCGCGGTGAATTATATTGTGGCGGTCAATCCCCGTTACTATTTTTTAAAAGTAATTCAGACCTTCTTCAATCCCGATTTGCCAAAGCAAGGATATATCAGTCCCTCGGCCATAGTGAGCCGCGACGCGATAATAGACCGGGACACGGTTTTTATAGGCGACTATGTCGTAATAGAAAAAAACGTGCAAATAGGAAAGCGGGCGATCATCGATCATCATTCCGTGCTTAAAGCCTGCACGGTCATAGGCGACGATGTAAAAATAGGTTGCCACAACACAATAGGCGGCATAGGTTTTGGATATGAAAAAAACGAAAGCGGAATGTATGAACACATTCCGCATATAGGCAATGTGGTTTTAAAAAATGGCGCGGAAACAGGAAACCATGTCTGCATCGACAGAGCCGTGTTGGGTTCCACATTGATACATGAGAATGTAAAAATAGACAACTTGGTTCACATAGCGCACGGCGCAGAAATAGGAAAAAACACATTGGTAGTAGCCCATGCAATGATAGGCGGAAGCGCCAAAATAGGAAGCAATTGCTGGATAGCGCCTTCGGTTGCAATCATAAATAAGGCTGTTATCGGGAACGATGTTTTTGTGAGCATGGGCAGCGTGGTGGTGAAACCCGCGAAAGATAACGCCCGAATAGGAGGGTTTCCCGCAAGACCTTTGCAATAGCTTATGAAACAGGCGCTTGTCATTGTCTTTAGCGATTTAAAAAACGACGCCCGCATGCTCAGGCAAGTGCGGATGTTGCAGAGGAATTTTCAAGTTACGGCAGCGTGCTTTGGCATTCCTTCGGGGTTGGACGTGGCTTTTGTTAAGCTTCCGCATGTCCGACTCACGCTCATGAGGAAGATGCTGTTGGGGGCATTGTTGCAGATGCGCATTTTTCCATGGGCATATAGTATTTTTCATCCCTATAAAAAATTTATTCGTGCCCGACTGCAACATCGCAAATTTGATTTGGTCGTAGCCAATGACGCGGAAACATTGCCGCTTGCCATGAACTGGAAAGGCGCTAAAATCCTGTTCGACGCCCACGAATATGCCCCCTTGCAATTTGAAGGAAGTCGCCGATGGAAAATTTTCTTTTCGCCGTTCAACACGTGGCTTTGCAAAAAATATATTCCCCGCACAGACCGCATGATTACCGTTTGCGCGGGAGTTGCCGATGAATATGAAAAGAACTTTGGCAAGCGTCCCACGGTGATTACAAACGCGGCGCCTTTCAGCGACCGACCGATCCGACTGCCGCAGGAGAATAAAATAAAACTGGTGCATCACGGCATCGCAAATAAATTCCGCGGACTGACCGCGATGATCGAAATGACGGAGCTGCTGGACGACCGATTTACGCTGGATATGTATTTATTGCTCTCGTTGAACGCCTCGCAAAGCGCCAAACAATACCTGGAGGAATTAAAAACTAAAATTCAACATAACAGCAGAGTAAGAATATTGCCCCCCGTAAGCAATTCTGAATTAATTCCCGTCATCAGCCAATACGATGCGGGGATATTTATGCCTCCTCCGCTTAGTTTCAATGTGGCCAATACCTTGCCCAATAAGCTATTCGATTTTATCCAAGCGCGGCTGGCCGTGGCCATTTCCCCCCTCAAGGAAATGGTTCGCGTGACGGAAAAATATAATATCGGAATAATTGCCGATGATTTTTCAGCGCAAAATATGGCGGCTAAACTCAACGGTCTGACGCGCGAAAAACTGATAGAATACAAAAACAATACGGCGCAAGCGGCGCGCGAATTGAACGCCGAAAAAAATGAAGAAATTATGAGCGGCGTATTAAACGAATTGCTTTATTCCAACGAAAGATAAGGCTTCATTTTTTCAAACGCTTCATCCGTGACCAGAGGATTTTTCTTAAGCTCCTCCAACGAGGCGTAGTTCCCGTGTTGGCGGCGATAGGCGCAAATTTGCTGTGCTTTCTTATAGCCGACGTAGGGATGCTGTCCCAATTCTTTTTCCGTCATAGAATTTATTTTTAAAAGTGCGGGCTTCAGCTTCCCGTCGACAAAAAATATTTTTTTGATTTTGTTAATAACGGACGAATCCAGTCCGTACACTTCGCTCAACTGATTGAGGCGCACAAATCCGCCTAACTTATTGCGGAATAGGATTATCCGATTGGACAGTTTGCTGCCGACTCCATATACTTTGCGCAGGTCTGCGGTGTCGCAAGCGTTGATGTCAATGCGCGGGAGCGGGGTATTTTTTTTGCCGAATGCGGCAGGCGGCGGAGTTTTTTCTTTTGCGTATTTTGAATGTTTTGAAGCGGAGGGGAAGCTGTCGGGAAGCTGAATATAGGGTTTGAAGGCGGCGTATTGTTCAGGCTTCAGTCCGTAGATTTTCGACAAGTCATTTTTCACTTTAAATTTTCCGCCCTTATTTCTAAAGTTAATAATGCGGGCGGCGAGAAATTCGGGGAATCCGACTGAAATTAAATCCTCCTTGGCGGCGTTATTGGGATTGAAGGGACGAAGCGTTGCCGTGCCGGGGCTTGTGGGTTTCGCCTCTTTGGGGAGTTCTTCCGTCGGCCAAAGGGCTATTAAGCTGTCGAGCGCTTTCTTTTCTTCGGCATAATCTTGTTCCCGAGAGGTTAACCACCATTCGGCAAGCGGTTCTGAAAGAATGAGGGCAATAAGAAAGGCCGCCAAAACTAATAAACCGTTGGCCTCGCGATGAGAGACGCCAAAAAAATCGCGAATAGATTTTTTTAAGTTCACGGTCTGTTAGTCTTTGCTTGCAAGTCGGGTTAAGTCTGTTAAATGGTCGCGCAATATGGCGTTGCCTTTTCCCCTCGCGAGGCAAACCAGTCGATAGCCATCGCATAGCCATCCATCCCGAAGCCCGAAATAAGCCCGACGCATTTGGAAGTGATCAGACTTTTATGACGGTATTCTTCGCGTGCATAAATATTGGAAATATGAACCTCTACCACCGGCGCGGGTATGGCGGCAATGGCGTCGTGCAAGGCCACGGAGGTATGCGTATAGCCGGCGGCATTGAAAACAATTCCGTCCTGACTAAAACCGGCCTCATGGAGTTTGGTGATCAGCTCTCCTTCGATATTCGATTGGAAACAAGCAAGTTCAACCGTCGGAAATTTTTTTTTCAGCAAAAGAAAAAAAGTTTCAAAATCCGTATTTCCGTAAACGTCAGGTTCGCGTTTTCCAAGCAAGTTGAGGTTGGGTCCGTTGATAATTTGTATTTTCATTATAGCGTGGTGTTAGGCGAAAGGCATAATCCTCTCAAATCTAATAAGACGGAGGCAAAAGTCAAAATGGGCTTTCAATTTTTTTCTTTGCCGTCTGAAGAAACTCTGTTTTAGTCGGACTGCTTGCCTTTTCCCGCAACGGATTCTTTTCGGCGACTTTGTAAATTAAGGGCATGTTTGAACCTCTGATTTTGATATGCGTTGTTCCAAGTCGTCTGCCCGACATTAAACCATTTTCTCTTGCGTCAAAGAACTCATGCGAAACTTATTTCGCCCGGCGCCGCACAAGGTTTGCTAAATAATATCAATTTAATTTATTTAATCTAAAGCCTGAAAAAAAATCGCGTGAAGGAGAAATTGTTCAAAAAATCGCGTCCTGTATATGAAGGATGCCATTAGGATGAAAAGCCGCGGGCATCGGAACATATAACTAATTTTTTTACTATGGTATATTTTGTATAATCAAACGCATAGAAAAAGGCCGGCTATGTTGGAAGCCTCGCCGACCTTGTATTCCCCGACAGCCCGAAGCTAAGGAGGAGTGTTTTTGCCCAATCTTATTTTAGCAACAAAAACGTTTAGAACTATGAAAAATAATTATGGTAAGCAAAGATTCTGTGCTTGGCTTATGAAAGGATTAATACTGCAGCTTTTTCTTTTGCTCTCAATTTTTTCGGCGGCCGGCGTATTTCCGTCCGCAGGGCAGGGGATTTTAAAGAGTAAAATTTCCTTGAACGTAGAAGGCATGAAAATCAAAAGCATTTTGAAAAAAATTGAAGATGCCGGAACCGTCCGTTTTGCCTATCAGCCAAATCAAATCGACGTGGACAAAATGATGTCTCTTTCAATAGAAGATTTACCGCTCGAAAACGTGCTAGGCATGATTTTCGACCACAGCGTTTTGTTTGAGGAGAGAGGAGAATTAGTCGTGATTTTACCCGCAAACGTTGGCATTGCAATCATGCAAGTGAGCGGGAAAGTAACCGATGCGAACACGGGAGAACCTTTGCCGGGAGTGAACGTGGCAGTGAAAGGGACTTTGAACGGAACAAGCACTGATGCCGATGGGAAATATAATTTATCGGTAGATGATTCAAATGCCACTTTGGTATTTACTTTTGTAGGCTATGTCTTGCAAGAAATAGCAATGGGAGCAAGAAGCGTCATCGATGTTCAGTTAGCGGCAGATCAAAAGCAATTAGATGAAGTAGTGGTGGTGGGGTATGGAACTGCCAAAAAAAAGGACATAACGGGGGCGGTATCCAGGGCTGATTTGAACGCTTTCAAGGAGTCTCCGAATGTGAGTATTTTGCAATCGCTTCAGGGGGCGGTTCCCGGCTTAAATGTGGGAGTTGCTGTTCAGGCGGGTCAGGATCCAGATATAAGCATACGAGGCCGCAACTCCATTTCCGGCGGCACAGCCCCCCTTATCGTTTTGGACGGGATAATTTATAGAGGAAGCATCGTAGATATTAATCCGAATGACGTTGCTTCCGTTGATGTGCTTAAAGACGCGAGCGCGGCAGCCGTTTATGGTTCACAAGCTTCAAACGGCGTTATTTTAATAACCTCCAAAGCAGGCAAAGGCAATAAAAAGCCAATCATTGAATTTAGTACTTCATATTCGTTGCAGGAAATAACAAACAAGTCAATGTTGCCGGATGACGCCGCGGGGTTTCTTCGTAAAAAGAGGGACAGGTATCTCCCCTTAAGCCGAACAGGTCCCGGGTTGCTGACTATGAACTCGGCTTTTGACCCGTCCGCATACGTGAACTCCCAGATATTGGAAGGGATTAGGAACGGGACTAATACGAATTGGTGGGAACTTCTGACAAACAAGAGACCCTCAATTCAAAACCATGACCTAAGCATTAGCGGAAAGAATGAAACGATCTCATACTTTATTTCCTTAGGCTTAACTAATCAGCAAAATGTGATAAAAAACGATAGCTACAAACGTTATAATTTCAGAATCAACCTTGACGTTCAAATAACAAACTGGATGAAAATAGGCGTCCAATCATTCTTGGGACTGAGTGACTATTCAGGCGCATCGCCTAGTCTGGATGATGTTCAGTACATGATTCCGCAATTAAAATACCAAGATGATTCAGGCGCCTATATTAAGTTGCCGGACGGTTCGCGCGTAAATCCTTTTCTTCAAATTGGTCAGGATAATCTAGACAAACGAAACACTCTTTTTGGATTGGTTTACGCCGACGTTAATATTCCGTTCATAAAGGGGCTTCATTATAGGTTGAATTTCTCGCAAAACTTGATTGAGGATAAAGATTACAATTTCAGCGCTTATGCTCAAAATTTCAACGGGGAGGGGGTTAAGATCAACGGCTCCCAATATTTAACCACACTGGACAACATACTTTCGTATCAAAAATCATACGGTCGTCACTCGGTTAATGCCACATTTCTTTATGGATTGGAAAAGAGGGATTTTGAAAACACAACTGCCCGCTCTACATTCTTCACCAATGATATTTTAGGGTATAATAAGTTGGATGCAGGGCAGGCAAATTTGCAGACCGCGGCCTCAACGGCTTGGGGGGAGGCGAGCCTGTACTCAATGGCGCGCGTGATTTATACTTATAATAATAAGTATATATTGACAAGCACGATCAGACGGGACGGATTTTCAGGGTTCGCGCCCGCCAACAAATTCGGCGTATTTCCGTCCATTGCCGCGGCTTGGCTTATCAGCGAGGAGAAATTTATTAAAGATAATATCTCGTTTTTGGATGACCTGAAACTGCGAGCATCCTACGGCATTAACGGAAACCGAACAGTGGGCAGGTATCAGACACAAGCTAAAATCGGAGCTTCGGTAGCGAATGGGTACCTCTATGGGGACAACGGCGCGGCAGTACAAGGGCAGTATTTGAGCGCGTTGGCAAATGGGAATCTTAAGTGGGAATCCACCAAGTCGTTTAATTTCGGGGCCGACTTTTCTCTTTTTAAAAACAGGCTGTCAGGAAGTTTGAATACCTATTTTTCCAACACTTATGATCTGCTGTTCAATGTGGATATACCCTACTTAAATGGGTTTAGCAGTTCTCCGGTTAATATTGGAAAATTGAAAAATATGGGACAAGAATTAACGCTTACCGGAAGAGCCGTGTCTAAAGGCGATTTCAGTTGGGATGTCACAGTTAATTTTTCGCGAAACCGCAATAAGGTCGTTAGCATATTGGGCATTGATGCGAACAAAGACGGCAAGGAGGATGATTTGACATCTTCAAAAATCTTCATCAATCATCCGTATGGCGTAGCTTATGATTATAACATTATTGGAATGTGGCAAGTGGCCGACGCAGAGGCCAGAGCCATTCCGCCCGGCTTTACTTACGGTACTTATAAAGTCGAAGATATCAACAAGGACAATGCTTACACGGCAGCAGCCGACCGTAAAATACTGGGATACACCGAGCCGTCTTACCGATTTAGCATAATGAATACTTTCAGATATAAATCCTGGGAGTTTAGCTTCTTTATTAACTCCATACAGGGAGGTAAAAATTATTATTACGGGCAGCCTGGAGCCACTCTCCCAAATCCAGACAATATTTCAAACGGGAACATCTTCAAGTTTGATTACTGGACGCCCGAAAATCCAAATGCCCGCTATCGTCAAATTGGTTACTACACCGCTTCGCTAGGCGAATCATTTTCTCCGTATATCCAGAGAAACTTCGTGCGACTCCAAAACGCGACGCTGTCATATAGCTTGCCAAAGCGCATCACAGAGAAAATAAAATTTAACAGAGTTAAATTTTTTCTGAACAGCAAAAACCTATTAACAATCAGCGATTGGGACGGATGGGATCCGGAAACAGGGACAGGGCTTGACAGAAGCGCATATCCGCTTCTCAAAAGCTACACTATTGGGTTAAATGTTGAATTTTAATCAGCCGCAAAAATGAAAAAGATATTCAAATATATTTTGGTTGCCTTACTTGGCAACGCAATTTCGTGCAATGAAAATAAATTTTTGGAAGAGAAGCCATTGGACTTCTACACGCCAGACAATGCCCTGGAAACCTCTGCCCAATTTCAGTTGGCAATTAATTTCTTGCATAACAAGCTTCGCGGCATCGCATTTGGCGGAATAGACCTCGATGCCTATTTTGCTCTTCGCTATGCTACGGATTTTGCGGTAAATGCCACTGATTATACTCCGCCGGTGAAACTGAATGATTATAAAAATACTATGGTTCCTACTTTTGGTCCTCCCCAAATAATTTGGGAGAGTGTTTATCAGATTATTTCAAATGCCAATGCAATCATCAGTCGCGCTCCCCTGTCGCGCAAGTTAAACGACGCCGATAAAAAGTTGTTTCGCTCCCAGGCGCTTTTTTTCAGGGCATGGGGCTACAATATGCTCGCAAATCTTTACGGCGGCGTGCCATTGGTTACTGAGGAAATTGCGGAGCCTCGCCGCGATTTTGTTCGCGCAAAAAGGGATGAGGTCTATATCCGGTGTAAAACAGACCTTTTGGAAGCAATAGGCAATTTGGGCAATATTGAGTCCGTTAAAGACGGAGCCGTCAACAAACAAGTCGCCCAACATATTTTGGCAGAAGTTTACATTTCACTAAAAGAATATGATGAGGCGATACGTACCGCAACGCAGGTAATCAATCATCCGGCAGTTGGGCTGATGACGGAGCGCTTTGGCAGGCGCAGCTCGCAACCTGGGGACGTTTACCGCGATTTGTTTGAGTTGGGAAATCAAAACCGGAACAGCGGAAACAGGGAGGGACTGTATGTTATCCAAAGCGACTATTTAAATCCGGCTTCTGCTCTGCGCGATTTTCAGCAGTGGGCGGTTATGCCATTCATGCAACAGTTGACCATAGTATCGGCGCTTGATGGCAAAAGTGTCAGTGCGATAAAAGGAGTAAATGAAAAATGGTCTGGGCGAGGCGTAGGATGGATGCGCCCAACGACTTTCGTGCTTTATACGATGTGGGCAGGAGGGGCGACCGATATTCGAAATTCGGAATATAATATCATTCGCGATTTTCAGATTGACGGAGTTTCCGACAAATCGCCTGATTTTGGCAAATGGTACGTAAAGGACGGATACAAGAACAAGGCCGCCTCCTTTGCTGATACGATTAGGAACTGGTATCCGATTCTTAAAAAATCAACGATTTCTGCGGGTGATTTCCCGAGTGCATTTATTCAAAAAGACTCAAAGGGAAAAGAGGCAGTTTCTCCGCTTGGCGGCAGGCTTCTAATAAATGCAAGCAATTTGTTTCGCGACAACTATCTCATCCGGCTTCCGGAAACGTATTTTTTAAGAGCAGAGGCATATATTTTGAAAGGAGATAAAGCCAACGCGGCGATTGACCTGAATGTGGTGAGAGCAAGAGCAAAGACTTTTTCTATCACCGCGTCAGACGTGAATATCGACTTTTTGCTCGATGAGCGCATGAGGGAATTGTATTCAGAGGAGTTTCGCATGGTCACCCTGACACGCATGGGAAAGCTCTATGACCGAACCAAAAGATATAACGAAAAATCAGGTTTGTCCATTGAACCGTATCATAATTTGTGGCCAATACCATTTTCCGAAATTAACCGGAATGTTTACACAAAACTTGAACAGAACCCCGGATATAACTAGTCTATCCATAAACTTCTTTCAGCCTGTTGACCGCGCTCGAAAGGCTGAAAATTTGAATACGACATTATGAAGAAATTCTCTGTTGCGCTAATCATGTTTCTCGCCGGTAACGGTGTTTTGGGACAAAAGAAAAACGTTGATGCTTTCCCCCAAGACTTGTTGCTTTGGTACGAAAAGCCTGCCGAAGTTTGGACTGAGGCATTGCCGATTGGAAACGGTCACATGGGGGCTATGATTTTTGGCGGTGTTGATCAGGAGCACATGCAATTAAACGAGGGGACATTGTACTCCGGAGATCCCAAAGGCACTTACGCCTCCATTGATATACGCGACAAGTTTAAGCTCATCACCCGGCTTTTAAAGGAGGGTAAATACAGCGAAGCGCAAAGCGTAATCGGCGAGGAGTGGCTTGGCCGGAACCATCAGGATTACCAACCCTTGGGAGATATTTGGATGAACTTTAAACATTCCGGTTCGTCCGCAAACTATCGCCGAACGCTTAACTTGGCTAATGCAGTCTCTACAGTTCAGTACACTGTGAACCAAACAATTTTCACAAGAGAAATATTTGCCAGTTATCCAAGCCGAATTATTGCGGTGAAATTAACTGCCCGCGGAACCGAAAAAATAAATGCCGAGATCAGCTTTTCAACGCCGCATACTTTGGCAAAATTTCGAACAGCTAACAATCAGTTGATAATGTCAGGCAAAGCGCCCGGATTTGTGCTTCGCAGAACGCTGGCACAAGCAGAGAAAGCAGGCGACCAAAATAAGTACCCCGAAATATTTGATAAGGGAGGGGCGCAATTACAAAAGGCATCGCAAATACTTTACGGCGATGACGTCAACGGTTGGGGGATGGCCTTTGAGGCTAGAATCAAGGAAACACATAAAGGCGGCAGTGTCCAATTTTCAAATGAAAAGTTAAATATAAAAGGCGCCGACGAGGCGGTGATTATTCTGAGTTGCGCTACCGGTTTCAATGGGTTTGACAAGAGCCCGGCTACAGAAGGGAAAGATCCGGCTCAACTCACCAAAAAATTCATGGCTTCCGCCAATGGTAAAAATTATGAAGCACTTCGTCAGCAACATGTGCATGACTATCAAAAATTATTTAACAGATCACAGATTCAAATTGAAGCGCTTGGAGAACAGTCGAGGCTTGCTACCGACCGACGGATTCAGTTGTTTGCAAACGGGAAAGACCAATCGCTTACAGGACTATTCTATCAGTTTGGCAGGTATCTAATGATAGCGGGTTCGAGAGAAGGGGGGCAACCCTTGAACCTTCAGGGGATTTGGAATGATAAAATAATCCCCCCTTGGAATGGGGCATACACCACTAACATCAATGCCGAAATGAACTATTGGCCTGCCGAGCTTACCAACTTATCGGAGTGCCATGAACCTTTCTTGAAGATGATCAAGGAACTGTCCGTGAACGGAGCCGTAACGGCACGCAATATGTACGGCAACAACGGGTGGGTGCTTCACCACAATACTGATATATGGAGACATGCCGAACCTGTTGACATCTGTCCCTGCTCGTTTTGGCCAATGGGCGCAGGATGGATGGTCAGTCATTATTGGGAACGGTATCTATTTCATGGGGATAAAAGATTTTTACAAAAAGATGCTTATCCTTTATTAAAGGGGGCGGTCATGTTTTATAATGATTGGCTCGTTCCCAATAAGGACGGGTATCTGGTAACCCCCGTTGGACATTCGCCTGAGCATAATTTTCGCTACGGGGACGGGCAAATGTCCACGATGAGTCCAGGTCCAACGATGGATATGGCCATTATACGAGAATCCTTTAGCCGCTTTATTAAGGCATCGGATATTCTCGGAATTGAAGAGCCGCGTTTGTATAACGAAATTAAAGATAAACTGCAAAAATTACTTCCCTATCAAATCGGAAAATACGGGCAGTTGCAAGAATGGCAATTCGACTTTGAAGACGGAGAGAAAGAACATCGTCATATATCTCATTTATACGGAATTTATCCCTCCAATCAGATTAACCCAAACACTGATCCCGCACTTTACTCGGCTGTTGCCAAGACTATGGAGCGCCGTGGCGACATGGGCACAGGTTGGGCAATGGGGTGGAAAATAAATATTCAGGCGCGTTTGTTGAATGGCGAAAAGGCGCATGCAATCTTATCCAACCTGCTAACTTTGGTAAGGGAAAATGACCCAAAAACCCGTAATGCGGGCGGCTCCTATCCTAATATGTTTGATGCGTGCCCGCCCTTTCAAATTGATGGCAACTTTGGCGCAACAGCGGGCATAGCGGAGATGTTGATGCAGAGTCACGCCGGAGAAATATATTTACTCCCCGCATTGCCCAAAGCTTGGAGTTCTGGCAAAGTGAAGGGATTGAAAGCCAGAGGCGGTTTTGAAGTGGACATAAAATGGGAAAACGGGAAGCTGAAAAACGCGGCGCTAAAATCAGCGCTTGGAGGCAAATGCCGGATTCGAACCAATAGTCCGGTGAAAATCAATGGCGCTAAATCTATCAAGCCAAACGGGGTAGTTTCCAATGCCCTTTTTAGCTTCGTAAATCCAGGAAAGCCTATTGGAGTCAATAGCAATCCTGCTACTGCTACGAATATCCCTTTGTCTTTTGTGCAGGAAATTGAAACAACAGGAGGGAAGACCTACTCTATTGTGGAAAAATAATCGAAAGATATGTGTGCAAAAGAGTATTTTCATTTTTGTTGATTCCAATTTATACAATTACGGATTTTTGCTTGGCTATAAGCGTTAAAAAGAACAGTAAACCCACTTGCATGAGCGCCAATTTCGCCAACCGCCAGACGTAAAAAATACTCTCTCTCGGGCGTTGCAAAACGAAATCCTAAAATCAATCCGCACGGGTTAAAGAGTTTGGGTTTATTTTTTCTATTTCAGTTTTTCTTTCCATGCCTTGCCTTTTGGGGTGAGGCGATATTTTTGAGTGGGACTGTTTGGCGAGTCGGGTTGTGTCATTTCAATTAGCGCTTCTTTCAAGGCGGGATTTAAGTAATTATTTCTAAAAGTCGCCCCGTGTTTTAATTTAAGGAAATGCATGAGTTGCTGCCGCGAATGTTCTCTATCCATAGAAATAATCAGCGCTTTTACCTGGTCGGTTATTCGGTCAATTACTCGATTGGATACATACTCGATTGGATAGTCGCTTACATAGTTGATTAGCGGGCTGGTTTGGTTGGCTATTTGCTCGGCTTCTTGCCATACCTTGCCTTTTGGGGTGAGACGATATTTTTGAGTGGGACTATTTGGCGAGTCGGGCTGCGTTGTTTCAATCAGCGCTTCCTTCAAGGCAGGTTTTAAGTAATTATTTCTAAAAGTCGCCCCGTGTTTTACTTCAAGCAAATTCATGAGCTCTTGTCGTGAGTATTCTCTACTCATAGAGGCAATCAGGGCTTTTACTTGGTCGTTTTTTACTCCTACCTGGTCGCTTCCTCTTCTTACTTGGTCGCTTTTTACTCCTACTTGATCGCTTACTTGGTCGTTTCCTCTTCTTACTTGGTCGCTTTTTACTCCTACCTGATCGCTTACTTGGTCGCTTCCTCTTCTTACTTGGTCGCTTTTTACTCCTACTTGATCGCTTACTTGGTCGCTTCCTCTTCTTACTTGGTCGTTTTTTACTCCTACCTGGTCGCTTCCTCTTCTTACTTGGTCGCTTTTTACTCCTACTTGATCGCCTACTTGGCCGTTTTCTCTTCTTACTTGGTCGCTTTTTACTCCTACTTGATCGCTTACTTGGTCGTTTCCTCTTCTTACTTGGTCGCTTTTTACTCCTACTTGATCGCTTACTTGGTCGTTTCCTCTTCTTACTTGGTCGCTTTTTACTCCTACTTGATCGCTTACTGTAGTTGTGGCGTACTTGATTGATACTTCACCAAAGGTGCGACGGTAAATCTTGACCTTGAAATCTTCGGTCTGAATAAATTCCGGTTCTTTCAGTCCATGCGACAGACACTTAGCCACAATATCCAGTGTGCCTGTGCCAAGGCGTTCAATATAACCGGCCAAATACAAAGGTTCAGCAAGCAAAGGATTGGCCGGGACTGAAGTATGAAGTTGCTTTAGTTTTTCGGCAGTCCATCCCATGGGCAATGCCCCCGGGTTCCAAATTTCGACTCGATCTTTAAAGAGCATCACCTGTACGCTGGCATTGCTGAAATAATCGCGGTGCGCAATGGCATTCACAATGGCCTCTGTAATCACCTCTTTGGGTATTTCATATTCCCCCGGAATTTGTATCTGCTCGGAACGGGTTTCAATGCGGTAATCCAATTTGTTCAAAACAAATTCGAACGCCTGTTCTGCCAATTCAAAAACAGTGCCCTTGAATACTTTGTAGGAAGAAATAGGTTTTTCAACCATTGTTCCGATAAAGGAAGCGCATCGAACTTCGGAATTGATAAAAAATCGTTGGGGGGCTGCTCCAAACAAAAGGATGGCCGCATTTGTCAGTCTGCCGTTTTGAAATAAGTTTAGGTGCGTTAAGACCTTCTCTGCGCTTTCGGCGCCGGAAAAAGGAAAGCCTCTTTTTGAGTGAGCCTGTTCAATAAAAGACCTTAGTTTGTCATGGTCAATGTCGGCAAGAGAAGCTGAATTATGAAAGGCGGCGTCAAACGGCGCGGTGCGGATAATTTCCTTTTCTTCCAAATAACGCACCAATGAGGCGTACACGTCTGCTTTAAGTTCATCTTTAGTCCCAAATTTTTTGTGAATTACGGCTTTCTGCGTCTTTTTTACAAACAACTGTTCTTTGGGGTGTCTTTCTTCGGCTTTATGCGCGGCAACAAAAATCAGTTTGGTTTTATGATGAAGCGCGGCATGGTCATATTCGCGTTCTGTAGGAGAAATCCCGTCGGCATTTTCAAACCCGTATTGCCGCCCCAAAAGTCCGAGGTATATGTCGCTCTTCTCCACTTCTTTCAAATATACTTCATCGACCCGATGGTCGGCCGCCGCCAACAATTCGAAAAGAAATGGTTCAAAAAATTTCCCGAGCAAGGGGTCGGCACAAATGTATTCATGCAACATCTTCCGTTCAGCAGTAAATTCTGCCTGCACACTGCTAATAAATATTTTCATCTTTGCCATATCATGCAACTAAAATATTTTCGCTGAGGCGACCGCTTTGTCAAGCTCATTCGGATTGAAAAGTATGCAAAGTATTTGTATTGCCCAAAATAATCTTTGCTTGTCTCGCTGACGTTGCGTATTCCGCGGGGAACTGCTCGGAGTTGATTGCTCCTGCGCATTTGCCCCCCTAACTACGGCCATTAAAAGTTATTCGGCAAACCCTATTTCATTCCTTTTTCTTTATTCACCCACCAATAAAGAGGGGGCAAGAGAATAAGCGAAAAAATCAATG
>Ga0081606_1000258_pt1 | contig 17786 bp, 14 predicted proteins | sample EareggfetidaYelm_FD_71127 | JGI IMG/M metagenome (GOLD analysis project Ga0081606, IMG submission 71127) | Earthworm egg capsule microbial community from the University of Washington, USA - E. fetida Yelm (SPADES assembly) (version 2) | ecosystem: Host-associated > Annelida > Reproductive system... | reverse complement strand
GGCTAAAATATCGTTTGTTTTGGGGCATCCTAACAAGCGTTAAGTAGCAAAAAAAAAGCCTTTTTTGGGGCAATAGCGCGGATTGTTGCCCGAAAAAATACGCCTCAAAAGAATAACGAATTAATTTAAGCCAAAATAGCAATGATTTATTGAAAGGATTTGTATATTGCGCAATTATAATTTAACAAAAAAAAATCATAGAAGATGAAGAAGCACACTTTTCACATACCGGTTATGGGCACGGGCTTCACAATCGATACACCCTTGAAAACAGCTCACTTTGGGATTGATTCTGTAGTTTCATTAGTTGATGATAAGCTCATGGAGAGGCTTCGCAAAATGTATTGCGAGAAGTTCAATCTTCCCTTTGCCGAAATCTCCGAGAAAATTGAAGACTTTCGCGCCAAACGCATCGCGTCTTATTTGAATTTGCTCAATGAGTTGGTGAACAAAAAAATTGAAGCGCTGAAACATGCGGTGGCAGAGAAAGAAGCGGAATTGAAATCGTATTTCTGCATGCTTCCCGACGCGGCCGCCATCAAAGAAGAATTTAAAAAACTGATGGCAAAGAAAGCCGCCTTCAGCGACTTTGTGCAGTTGTTTAAAAACAGCTTCTCCGCGGGCGCCATTGACGTGAACATTATGACTAAACTCGATCGGGAAAATTATGTGAACAATCAAAAAATGCCGTCCGAGTATAACGACGCCCATGCTGCCCTGCGCGGTTTTGCGATGAGCGAACTTCACTCCTCGGTTATTTTTTCGGCGGGAATGAACCCTCGTCTCTATAGCTATATCGAAAGTTTTGAAAGTTTCTATCCCGATAAAGAAGGCGTTTTCCAAAAGAAAATTACCCTGAAGGTGAGCGATTACCGCTCGGCATTAATTCAAGGGAAATTTTTAGCGAAAAAAGGGTTGTGGGTTTCGGAGTTTCGCGTGGAGTCGGGGTTGAATTGCGGAGGGCATGCTTTCGCTACCGACGGCTATCTCTTAGGTCCCATCCTCGCCGAGTTCCGCGACCACCGCGAAGAGTTGCGTCAAACGCTTTTCGCCATTTATTCTAAAGCATTGGAAGAAAAGAAAAAAACCATTCCCCCCGCGTTGCCCATTAAATTGACCGTACAAGGCGGCGTAGGCACCGCCGAAGAGCATCAGTTTTTGCTTGACCATTATAAAGTGGACTCAGTCGGTTGGGGGACTCCCTTTTTGCTGGTTCCCGAAGTGACGAATGTGGATGAGGAGACATTGCAAAAATTGTCGGCCGCCAAAGAAGATGATTTATATTTGAGCAACATCTCTCCTCTCGGCGTTCCCTTCAACAGTCTGCGCGGGAACTCGCGCGACCTCGACAAAGAAGAACGCATTAAGAAGGGCATCCCCGGAAGCCCTTGCCCTAAAAAATATTTGGCGTTCAATAAGGAATACAACGAAGCAGGCATCTGCGTGGCCTCGCGCAAATATCAAGCCTTGAAACTGGCTGAACTGGAACGCGCCGGTTTGCCTGAAAAAGAGCATCAAAGGAAATTCGAACGCATCACCGACAAGTCGTGCATTTGTTCCGGCCTTGGAACGGTGGCTCTTATGGTGAACGACATGGACACCATCAAAGAAGGCTTTGGCGTATCGATATGCCCCGGTCCTAACCTCGCCTACTTTTCCAAAATTTGCACGCTCGCCGAAATGACCGACCATATCTACGGACGCGCCAATGTGATTTCGCGCACCGACCGACCGCACATGTTCATCAAAGAGCTGGGCATGTATGTGGACTATTTGAAAAATAAACTCGCCGAAATGGTGGACGAAGAAAAAACAAGAAAGGAATTAAGTTCTTTCATCGAAAATTTGAACGCCGGCCTGGACTATTATACTTCGCTTTTCGGAGAGTTGAAAGGTTGGTTTGAGCATACGAAAAATTCTATTTGCGAGGAATTGGAGAACGCGCGGAGAACAGTGAACAGCTTGCTGGAAATGCAACCTTCCTGATTTCACAAGCCGAGTTTCAGTTGTTCGGGCAACAGCCTAAACGTTTTTCGATGATAGGGCGTGACGCCTAAATTTCGAATAGCTTCGCGATGTTCTTTTGTGGGATAGCCTGCGTTTTTCTCCCATTTGTAACCGGGGAACTCCAGCGCCAGTTTTCTCATCAGCTCATCGCGATGCGTTTTGGCTAAAACAGAAGCCGCCGCAATGGAAAGGTATTTCCCGTCCCCTTTCACGATGCAATGATGCGGAATATTTTGATAAGCATAGAAACGATTGCCGTCCGCTAAAATTAACTGCGGCCGTATTTCCAATTTATCAAGCGCTTCATGCATGCCGCGAATGGAGGCTTTCAAAATATTAATTTCGTCAATCACTTGATGACTCACTTCCGCCACCGCCCACGAAAGCGCCGCTTCTTTTATTTCTCCTTGCAGTTCCTCTCGTTGTCGCGCGGAAAGCTGCTTGGAATCATTCAGAAATTTATGCTTGAACTTTTTTGGCAATATTACCGCCGCGGCCGCCACCGGCCCGGCCAAGCAACCCCGACCGGCCTCATCGCAACCAGCTTCAATAAATTCATTCCCAAAAGATGATTTCAACATATTCAAAAATAAATCTTATCCCCGTTTGCAGAGTTAACGAACACTTTCATCACTGCAAAACAAGGTTTCAAAAATCAATCCCCTTTACTTCAACAGAACCCGCGTTTTTTAATTTTTTCAAAAGCTAACACAAGTTTATAACTCGCTTACATTTGACAAAAAAAATCAGCCCGCAAATTTTTGCGCGAGGCGGAGCAATCCCGCGTTCAGGCAAATTCATTCACGGAAAGGAGACCCATTTTCTGCCTCGCCTAACTTTTGGATTAATAACTCCTCGTCAATTTCATTCGTGACAAAATCGGCAATCGAAAATTTTGGATGACTGCTGTCCTTCACCCACGCAATAGTGTAAATATTGGCTTTAGCGGCAGAGGTTATCCCCGGTACGCTGTCCTCCACCGCGAGGCAGTCTTTGCGGCTGATATTCAGTTTTTTTAAGGCGGTGAGATAAGGCATCGGCGAGGGCTTGGGTTCGCTTACGTCGTCGATGCAGACCAGCGTTTCGCAGAGAGGCAGTAAATTTATTTTTTTTAAATAAGCCATCGCCACGTCGGATCTATTGCTCGTTACTACCGCGTGTTTTATGCCTTTCTCCGTGCATTTTCTCCAAATTTCACAAACGTTTTCTCGCGGCTCTATTTTGTCGGCGTGTGAAAAAATTAAACCAAAAACCTCTTCATACCATTCGTTATAGAGCGCGGCATGGTTTTCGGCGTCCGTGATTTTATTTCTTTCCAAGAGGAGAGGAAATATAGTCCGCCCTTCGTGCCCCGCAAGTTCTTCGGGTTCTAAATGGAAGGCAAGATTTAGTTTAGCGCCCGCATGGCGATAGATTTCGCTTTTAAAAGCAACATCCTCGCTTTCTACTAATGTTCCGTCTAAGTCCCAAAGGATGTATTTGCTCATGGTCGGTTTTTAGGTGAGTAAGGGGTTTCGGTCAGGCGAATGGATTAGCCCCTGCATGGAATTAGCGGGGAAGCGGGCGCATTGAATACGCCCGCCCCCGACCAATTACTTTTTCTTATTAAACAGTCCTTTTATTATATTCACGCCCTGCTGCACGACGCTGTCCTTTTTAACGGCGGGCACGGCAGGCACAGGCGTTGCAGGCGCGGGTGCGGGCGTTGCGGGATGAGCGGCGCTGTCGGCGGTTTTCTCTTTGGGCTTCATAATATTTTTGAGCACGTCTTTGGGATCCCCGCCCTTCAGAACTTCTTGAATGGCTTCCTTTCCTTTTTCTTTGGCGGCATTGGCAACGGCGGTTTTCACTTGCTCTTTTTGCTCTTTCATGTTGAGTCCGAATTTTGGATTAGCCACGGTTCCTCCGAGCGTAATGGGGAGCGTTACCTCCTCCGAGGCATTAGCCGCGCCGAGATATTGACTGAGACCGCCCTGCAAGCCTAATTTCCCGGCAGGCACTTTCATATTCAAAGTATAATTCAGTTGCCCGTCGAGCGTGGAAAATCCGGCCATGGTGGTGGTGTAACTTCCGAACTTAATATCAAAGGGCTGTACGCTTAATTGACCGTTGGCGATAGCCGCGGACATGGCTACGTCCTTCAGCGAAACATTGTCGGTGTTATCTAATTTTGAAAGAGCCGTCACGCCCGCAATCAATTTCGATTTTGTGAGCGCGGCTTGTGCCACCTTCAGCAGCCCGCCGCCCGTTACCGTGGCGAGGTTGGGCATCATGTCTTTTTTCAACTCTCCGCTTATGCTGAAATCGGTGGAGAATTTTCCCGTTACCAATCCCGCAATGGGCACGTATTTTTTTACTAATTCAAAATTGGCGGCCGCCTGCGCAATCGACAAGTCCGCGATTTTCAGTTTCATGTCATACTTGGGATGCTTTATGTCTTTGGCCTGATAGGTTCCGTTCATCACAAAACTTCCGTCGAGCATATTGAATTTCAAATCGCTCAAATTGGCAATCCCGTCTCTCACTATAATATCTCCGTTTGCTTGGGTGATGACGTAGGTCAGCATCTTGGCCGTCTTGACGTCGGCATGCAAAACAAAGTCGATATTTTCGGGAACGGGGAAGGCGCTCATGGCAGTGGTGTCCGTTTTGGGTTTGTCTTTTGCGGCTTTGGGGTCTTCGGTCATAAATTCGTTCATGTCCAGATTATTGGAGCCGAAGTTGAGGTTTCCCTTGATGGTTTCTTTTCCAAAAACATAACCGATGTAATTTGTCACCGCGCCGCTCACGGCAAAATCGCTGTTGCCAATCGTGCCTTTTGTGTCTTTCAGCTCAATGCGTTGCGGATTGAAATCGGCCGCGGCCTGCGAGAGCGTTACTTTATAGGGCAGGTCTTTGGCCGTATATGAAAAATCTTTCAGGGTTGCGTTTCCTGCCGTTGGCAGTTTTTCGAAGCGCTTGGCTTGCACGTCCGAAAACTTTCCTTTGGTGGCTAAATCGGCTTTAACTTTTCCGGCGATTGTCATGCCTTCCAGCGGAAATATTTTGGTCATTTTGGCTAAGTCAATCCCGCCTTTGGCTTTGATGTCCCAGGTATAGTCGTCTAAGTTTTGCAAAACGGCGCTTCCGCCAAACGGTTCGCCGTCCAATACCATAGAGAAGTTGTTAATGTCAGCCACTGTTTGCGCCATAAACCCGGTGGCGTTTTTGATATGGGCTGCCACTTGCACGTTTTCCAGGGGCATGGGGAACGCTCCCGACTTCACATAGCCGTTGCTCAATGTCATGTCGGCGTCAATCTTGGGGATGATTTTGTTAAGGCTGTCATAAATTCCTTCGGCGCGGGCGTGGAGCGAATAATTTCCTTTCAACTCCATGCTGTCGAGCGGGAACATTTTGGTAAGTTCGGCGAGGTTCAGTTTAGCGGTCAGTTCCCCGTTCATTTTATAGTTCTTCAAATTTTCAATCAGGCATTTGGCGTCCACCGGGTTATTCCCTAATTCCAGATGAAGGTTTTTTAAATTCACGAGGGTGTTCTCCACGATGCCGACAGGATTATCAACCGACAAGTCCACGTTAATGTTGCGCACGGCCACGGGCAGGCTGGGGTATTTAAACATGGCGTCCTTCACTTGCAAAGCAAAATTGAAAGCGGGCAGTTGCTTGCCTGCCATTTTTCCTTTTAGGAATCCGCCGAACTTTAAGTCGCCGCTTGTTTCAATGTCTTTAAAACTTTTGGTGTAAATGCCGGGCACCAAGGAGAGCAGACTTTTGAAGGTGTTTTCGGGGCTTCCAAACTTAATGTCCATGTCGAAGTCGTTCGGGTTCATTTTGAACCATCCGTCGCAGTTCATGGAGAAGTCGTTCATTTTTATGATATTCTCTTTGAAGGCATATCGCGTAAACTCTTCCGAAATGCCTATCACTATATCCAGTTGAAGATGCTTGTTGGATAAATACTCTACGCCGGCAAAAGCCACGCTCAACGAGTCAATGGTCGATTTGGCGGTGAGGTCGAAAGCCTTCTCTGTGAAGTCGCCGTTGCCGCTGTGGTTGAATCCTTTCACGTCCGAGCGGAATGGAATGGAGGCGTCGTCGTATAAAATATGTCCGTCCACAATTTCCCAATGGTCAATGCCGAAAGAGAATTGGCTTGGCTCTGACGGGGCGGTTTTTACGGTGTCGGCGGAAGGCACTGCAATGTCCCAACTCGCGCGTCCGTCTTTCAACACTTTCACATTGATTTCGGGCTTGATGAGCGAGATCCCCTTCACGCGAATCCCGTTGCCAAAAATTAAGTCTTTCAAATTGAGCGACACATCCAAACGTTCCATGCCGAAAAGTTTATTGTCGAGAAAAGGTTCGCGGTTATAGACCGACAAATTTTTCATCTCCACCGAAACGGCGGGGAAATGGCGAAAGAGGGAGAGACTGAAATCATCGGCGTTGTACTTCACGTCGGCGTTCACTGATTTGGCGATTTCTTTGTCAATCAGGGCTTTTATATCGTCTTTGAAAACGATTGGAACGAGGATGGCGGCGGCTGCAAAAAGCACCAATAAGGCAGCCACGGCGAACAAGGAAATTTTTAAGGCTTTCATGGAGATTATCTGTTTTTATTTGTTTACTATTCTGACTCAACTATAATATGACTTTCAGGAGGGCGAAAAGAGCAAGTTATTCATACTTCAGAATTAAAGAGAAGGAAAAACAGTTCTCTTTCCGCCGAATGGAGCAAATGCTTTAAATGCCCTCTTGTCTAAAAAGTTTTCAATTATGCGTCATTCTATATCGGGCGCAAAGGTACACCATTTAAAGGTTGTTGCAAAAAGGATTTTCTGTAAACCTTAAAACTCTTCGGGTTTATTTCCCGTCCGTGTGCGCGGCGTATTCTTAAAACAGGAGCCGCAACCATTAACCATTCTCGGGCTAAATTCTTCTGAAGCAGAGCGAACAAATTTAGGCGGGTTTTCGGCCTCTTAGAAACGGCAATATAATCGAGGCGATTTGCGTCAGCCAAAAGCCAATTCCAAATATTTTTATGAAACTTTCAAAATCAATGTTTCTCATTAATCTTCCGTAATCGCCCGTTTCAACATAAATGATTATGGCTATTGCGAGTAAGGTCAAAACAGGCAACAGGAAGAGAAATTGTTTAGGCACGGGATAATTTTCGCTATTAAATGCGGCGCCGTAGATAACCAAAAGCCCTGCCGTCGGGATGAGAGCCGCGATAAAGCGAACAGGCGTCTTAAGCATTTGACCCACGTCGCCAAAAACAATGTCCCATGCGCTAAGTCTGATAAACACCGCGTCAAACCATGGCATGAAGAAGGCGGCAACCAATACTGCGCCGACAGCAATGATTGCGGCTTTTTTACTTGCCTGCATAAAGGTGGGTTTAGTCATTAGAATGAGTCGCTCTTAAATTTTGGCAAACTGTTTTTTCGTCAAATATATCTTCGTCAAATATAGTTCAATTTTCAATACTCGCAATATTATTAGGTTGTCTTTCCTCTGCTGCGCGGGCTATTTGGCAAAGCCCGGTTTAGCAAACCCCTAAATTTATGCTCAAGCAAACAATTCGCGCATAAGAAATTTTATTCATAGTTTTGCTGACAAGTTTCTCAACCCGATTACCATCAAACTACAGTTGCCCGTGAACCCATACTTACTAATTTTTCTTTTCGCTGTCATTCGCATAAGCGCTTTGGCAGGAGGGGTCAAGGGCGTGATAAAATCGCAGGACGGAACTCCTTTGCCGTTCGCCTCCATTTATATTAAGCAAACGGAATCCGGGGCCGGTTCCGATTTAAACGGCCGGTATGAAATCACGCTCAAGCCCGGCCGGTATGAACTCTTTTACAGATACCTCGGTTATGAAACTGCGGAACGGGTGATCGAAGTGGGGGACGATTACGAAGAAGTCAACGTCGCCATGAAGCCTGAAACCATTTTACTGCAGAGCGTTACGGTGAAAGCAGGCAAAGAGGATCCGGCTTATACCGTTATGCGCAAAGCCATCGCCAAAGCCAAGTTTCACACGCAACAAATTGAAAGCTACTCGGCGCGTGTTTATATCAAAGGCAAAGGAAAGTTGAAAAACTACCCTTGGTTTGCAAAAAGATCGTTGGAGGAGGAAGGGATAACCAAAGACCGTTTGTTTATCAGCGAGTCGGTCAACGAGATTTCCTATTCGCGTCCCAATAAGTTTGAGGAGAAGGTGATTGCGGTCTATACTCAAGGTCCCAAGCAAGAGGCTTCGCCCAATGCTTATATTTTCGGAAGTTTCTATCGCCCCGAAGTAGCCGAAAGCGTTTCGCCGCTTTCTCCCAAAGCCTTCTCTTTTTATAAGTTTGAGTTTTTGGGAACGGTGAAAGACGGGAAGTATGACATCAGTAAGATTAAAGTGATTCCCCGCTCAAAAGGAGATAATGTTTTTGAGGGGATTATTTCTATCGCAGAAGATTGGTGGAGCATACACAGCCTCAATTTAAGCGCGAGCAAGAAAGGATTTCGCTTTCAAATAAAACAAATTTACAATCCGATTGAAAACAAGGCTTGGTTGCCCGTGTCGCAACAAATCGGGGTGAACGGAAAATTTTTGGGTTTTGAGGCAGAAGCCTCTTATCACGCCACGGTAACCAATTATAAAATAACGCTTAACCCCGCATTGCCCGCAGAAATGCATGTAATCGACGAGAAGCTGGAAAAAGAAGAGGCGCAAAAAACAAAGTCATTCAGCCGCAAAAATCAATCGTTAAAAGCGCGGGTTGAAAGCGGGAAAGAAATTACCCGAAAAGAACTGAAACAGTTGACGAAGGCTTACGAAAAAGAGGAACAGAAACAGCAAAAAGATCCCGACGTTATTTCCGAAACAAAATTCAAGGTGGATTCGCTGGCCTATAAAAAAGACTCTGCTTTTTGGAAGGAAATACGTCCGCAACCGCTCGATATGGAGGAAATACGCGGCTACCATAAAACCGACAGCCTCAGCGAGGTCGCACGCAAACGCGCGGAAGGGGATACGCTCCGTTCGAAAAGAAAAAGGAAGGGTTTTTACGCTTTTGACGTGTTGCTCGGAAATACTTACGCCCTTGGAAAAACATCGGCCTTTGAAGTACATCCTATCGGGGGCGGATTTAATACGGCGGAAGGGGTAAACCTCGTTTCCCGCCTGAGTTATTTTAAGCGATGGGTCAGCGATACGTTAAGCGAAGAAAGAAAAACAAGACGACTTGAAATAAGCCCTGTTTTCCGTTATGCCTTTGCGCGAAAAAAGATGGTCGGTTTTCTGAAAGCCGAATACAAGACAAAGACCGACCACGTAAGCTTGAGCGGCGGAAGATATATTCAACAGTTCAACAGCGCAGAACCTATTCTTCCGCTCTTGAATACATACTATACTTTATTTGAAGGCTATAATTACATGAAGATTTTCGAACGCGATTTTATAGATTTGAGCTATCAAAAAACGCTGAAAAGCAAGTTCACATTCGCCTCTTCATGGTCGCTTGCCAAAAGGCAAGAATTGTTCAATCTCAATGAATATGCCCTTTATAAAAAAGACAGAGCTCGTCTCACGTCCAATGCCCCCGTTAATGCGGCGCTCTCTTCAACCGCTTTTGCCGACCATACCGCCTTCACAGGACGCCTCGGTTTTGAAGGAAGACCGTGGCAAAAATTTTACCTCCACAACGGACAAAAGCATCCGATTGAAAACCGCTCTTCTCCCGTTTTTTCATTGGACTATGTCAAAGGATTCAGCGGGATTTTTGGCAGCAATGTAAGTTATGATTTGCTGGAAGTCGGGATCCGCGACAGGATCCGTTTGGGCATTCGCGGACGTTTAGACTTTGCCCTTAGAGCCGGGAAATTCCTGAATACAAAATCCATGTACTTCATGGATTACAAACACTTCGCCGGCAACCTCACCGCGTTCGTTACGGCCGACCCCGTGGGCAGTTTCCGCCTGCTCGACTATTATAAATACAGCACAAACGATAAATATTTCTCCGCCAATATTCATTACAACTTTAGAAAATTTTTATTCACTCACATTACTAAGTTCCGCCTGCTTGGAATGTCGGAAAGTTTATTTGCGAACTATTTGGCCGCGCCTTATTCGGGAAATTTTACGGAATTGGGTTACGGCCTGAATGACATCTTGCGTCTCTTCCGATTGGAGTTCGCAACCTCATTTCAAAACGGAAGATATGTCGGCTATGGGATTCGCATAGGCGTGTCTGCCAGTCTGGCATCTCATTTTTCGGATAAATGACGAGAGGGGACAATGGTTAATGATTGACGGTTGATGATTTGGCGGCTAACGGTTGGTGACTAAATGGTTGATAGTTGAAAATCCCGAAGAAATTCGGGGGCTTCATTTAGAGAGCCGTTTTCAGGGACGGGTATTTTTCACAGTACTTATTGCGCAGATAAATAGCCATAACTTGGCAAATAAACTCAAGATCAAGAGAAAAGGGTTCTTTCGGCGATTTAGGATTTGGATAATACGGATTCTGAAAAATGTAATTTTTGATGTGAATAAACCCGTCAAGTTGGGCGTGCCTCATGAGCAACCAGAAGGAAAAGCTATCTACATCCAATCCCGATTTTGGATTTTTACTCTCCAGTTCTTCAATTAGCGAGGCTAAATTTTCATCAACATATTTCTTTCCCCCGGAGACATTAAGTATTTCCTCGCCAAGAGGAGTAAGCTCCTCCGGGCTAAGGCCAATATTAACATCAGACGGCAATTTCTGTTTGCTCTTTAAACCTAAATAGGAGGAAATAGTGTTCACCGCAACAATGATGTCTATCATTTTTTCCTCTATTGCGCCAATTTTTTTGTCGGTCGCATCGATTTTATCCGTCAACTTTTTGTCGGTCGCCTCAATTTTATCCGTCAACTTTTTGTCGATGGCATCGATTTTATCCGTCAACTTTTTGTCGGTCGCATCAATTTTTTTGTCGATGGCATCAATCTTAACCGCTAAATCTTTGCCTTGTGTTTCAATGCTCTTGATTCTATATTTCTCCTCCTCTATTTTTTTTGTAATAAAATAAGTGGCATAAACTATCGCGCCGAGTAGTAGTACTGCGCTAGGGGCATCAGCCAATAAATAGGAAATAATTGCTTCCATCATTGCGGGGGGTATGAACCTCTGTGCAAAAATAATATAAAAACATGAAAATGAAAAACGCAACAAAACTTAGATTCAAGCAATAAATGCAACTTTTTATCTTTATTTGTTTATCGGTAAAATGCCCCGTAATTCAAGGCTTTTGGACGCGAGGAAATGATTAAAAAAGAAAACCCCGAAGAAATTCGGGGCTTCATTTAGAGAGCAGTTTTCAGGGACGGGTATTTTTCACAGTACTTATTGCGCAGATAAATAGCCATAACTTGGCAAATAAACTCAATATCAAGAGAAAAGGGTTCTTTCGGCGATTTAGGATTTGGATAATACGGATTCTGAAAAATGTAATTTTTGATGTGAATAAACCCGTCAAGTTGGGCGTGCCTCATGAGCAACCAGAAGGAAAAGCTATCTACATCCAATCCCGATTTTGGATTTTTACTCTCCAGTTCTTCAATTAGCGAGGCTAAATTTTCATCAACATATTTCTTTCCCCCGGAGACATTAAGTATTTCCTCGCCAAGAGGAGTAAGCTCCTCCGGGCTAAGGCCAATATTAATATCAGACGGCAATTTCTGTTTGCTCTTTAAACCTAAATAGGAGGAAATAGTGTTCACCGCAACAATAATGTCTATCATTTTTTCCTCTATTGCGCCAATTTTTTTGTCGATGGCATCAATCTTAACCGCTAAATCTTTGCCTTGTGTTTCAATGCTCTTGATTTTATATTTCCACTCCTCTATTTTTTTTGTAATAAAATAAGTGGCATAAACTATCGCGCCGAGTAGTAGTAGTACTACTACGCTAGGGGCATTGGCCAATAAATAGGAAATAATTGCTCCCATCATTGCGGGGGTATGATGAACCTCTGTGCAAAAATAATATAAAAACATGAAAATGAAAAACGCAACAAAACTTAAATTCAGGCAATAAATGCAACTTTTTATCTTTGTTTGTTTATCGGTAAAATGCCCCGTAATTCAAGGCTTTTGGACGCGAGGAAATGATTAAAAAAAGAAAACCCCGAACAAATTCGGGGGCTTTTTTAGAGAGCCGTTTTCAGGGACGGATATTTTTTACAGTACTTAAAATTATGCAACTTAATAAACCTAAGACCAAAAAGTTACATTCGTGACTTGAATCTGCCAAATCCCATCATCCTAAAATTCAATAATCCTAATCCCTGTTGGGTTTCACAATCAAAAAAATGTACATTTGCTTTATTGAAAACACGGGAACGGAAAAATTGCCGCTCCATTTTGAATGGTTATTGAAAATATAAAATAAATATAAGTTAACTGCTGAAGCACATGAGAAACATCATCTTGCCAATTTGTTTAATCGCTGTTCAGAACGTTTTTGCGCAGTGGGGCGGAAAGTTCGAGCAACTGGAAAACAAGTTGCCCGCGCCTAATTCCTATCGCAGCGCTTCGGGGGCGCCGGGCGAAGAGTATTGGCAACAACGCGCCGACTATGCCATCGACGCCGAACTCAAAGAAGAGACGCAGGTCTTGTCGGGAAAAGAAACGATTACCTATTATAACAACTCCCCGGAAACGCTCACGTTTTTGTGGCTTCAATTAGACCAAAATATTCTGGCGCCGGACAACATGACCGACCAAACTAAAACCTCCCATATGGTGGAAGAAGCGCCCACGCTCTTTTTTCCCTTCTCCAAGCAAACCTTCGGCTACGAAGGGGGTTATAAAATTATTTCCGTGAAAAATAATGCGGGAGAAAATTTGCCTTATACAATAAATCATACCATGATGCGGATTCACATTCCGCCGTTGGAAAGCAAGCAATCGTTGGTTTTCAAAATAGAGTGGAGCTACCGCGTGAACGACCGCATGAAATACGATGAACGCAGCGGCTTCGACTATTTTCCCGAAGACAATAATTATATATTCGCCATTGCCCAGTGGTTTCCGCGCCTTTGCGTGTTCGACGATTATGAGGGTTGGCAAAACAAGCAGTTTTTAGGGCGCGGAGAATTTGCGCTCGTTTTTGGCAACTACGACGTAAACCTGACGCTCCCTTCCGACTATGTGGCCGCGGCCACGGGGGTGTTGCAAAATCCGTCGGCCGTGTTGAGCCGCGAACAGCAAGAGCGATTGGAAAAAGCACGGCTCTCCTTTGATGCGCCTGTATTTATCGTCACCGAAGAAGAGGCCAGGAAAAACGAGAAAAGCCGAAGCAAACGCAAAAGCACTTGGCGCTATCATGCCGACCATGTCCGCGATTTTGCCTTTGCGGCTTCGCGAAAATTTATTTGGGATGCCATGGCGGTAAAGACAGGAAGCACTACGCCGCTCGCGCAGTCTTTTTATCCGAAAGAAGGGAATCCGCTGTGGGCGCAAGAATCCACAAAAGCCATTCGCAATGCCTTGGAAGTTTACTCGCAACGCACCTTCGACTATCCCTATCCGACGGCCATTTCGGTGAATTGCGCCGATCAGGGAATGGAATATCCGATGATATGTTTCAATCACGGACGCCCGCCAAAAGACGGACAAATAAGCGACCGTTTGCGCGAAAGCACGGTGGCGGTGATTGTACACGAAGTGGGGCATAATTTTTTCCCGATGATTGTGAACTCCGACGAACGCCAATGGACTTGGATGGATGAAGGACTCAATTCTTTTTTGGAAAAAGAAACCATTCAAGAACGCTACCCCGCGCTGGGCTATGTCTCGAATACGCCGGCCTACATTGTGAGCTTTATGAAGGGAAATAAAAACATGATGCGCCCTATTATGACTAATTCCGAAAACCATGCCGGCAACTTTTCGTCGAACGGTTACAGCAAACCCTCCGCGGCGCTCACCGTGTTGCGCGAAACGGTGATGGGCAAAGAGTTGTTCGACAAAGCCTTTAAATCTTATGCGCAACTTTGGGCTTTTAAACATCCGCGACCGGCTGATTTTTTTCGCACAATGGAAAACGCCTCGGCGGTTGACCTCGATTGGTTTTGGCGCGGATGGTTCTACACCACCGATCACGTGGACATTAATCTAAGCGAGGTGAAGTGGTATAAAGTCGGCGATAAAAAAACCGATTTTGAAAAGAAGGTTGCTCTTAAAGACAAAAAACCGATGACGGACTTCACCCGCGGCCCAATGCCTCTGACCGTAACCCCTTCCCCGGCCGCCGGCGGCGAGTTTCGGAGTTTGATTAAAGACGCCGACTATTTGCAAAAAATAAAAAACAAAAACCTTTACGAACTTACCTTCAAAAACGAAGGCGGATTGGTTTCTCCCATTATAATTGAATGGACTTATACCGACGGTTCAAAAGAAAGAGAGATTATACCTGCCGAAGTTTGGCGAAACAATGAAAACAGCGTACAGAAAGTTTTTGCAAAAGATAAGCAAGCGCAACGCATCGCCATTGACCCCGACAACGCCACGGCCGATACAGAAACAAGCAATAATAGTTTCCCCCGGAACAGTAAATCCGCTTTTGACCAATTTAAAGAGAAACAGCCATGAGAAGAGCATGGATAGCCCTTGTCGTGTGGAGCGCATGGGCGAGTTGCGGCGTTTTGGCGGGTTGCGGCGGATGGAAGGAAGACCTTCAATTTAAGGACTTCAAAAATATAAAATTCGGAGAAAAAGACTCGAACATGTCGCTGACGGGCGACGTTGTTTTGTATAATCCCAACAACGCCTCGCTCACTCTTCGCGAAGCGGATCTCAAAGCATTTATGAACGAAAAAGAGGTCGCCGCGATAAATCAAAAAATGAACGTTAAAGTGAAGGCGCGTTCCGAATTTACGCTCCCCGTAGAAATAAGTCTTGCCAATGCCGACGGGTTAATGGGTACGTTGCTGAATATTTTAGGACAAAAATCAAATACCTTGAAATTCGTTGGTTTTCTGAAAATCAAAGTGCATGGCGTGGGCATGAAAATTCCCATCAGCCACACGGAGAAGTTGAACTGATGAAATAAGGCATTGATAAGGCATTGATAAGGCATTGCGGGCGAAACACAACGGGAAAAGCGAAAGTGGCTCTTTGTGCCATCTGGTCAATAGCCCCCATTTTTAAACGGTTTATATTGTTGCAAGCGAGAGGCGTCATTCAACGAGCAGCAATAGCCCCCATAGTTTTGCCATTCAAATATTCAAATGCTAAATGGGGGGAATTTATTTGGGTGCTTGCGGGTTGGGCTTTCCGCTCCTAATCCCTAGTACACTTACCCGTCAAGCCAAGCCGCAAACTTCTCGACCATTTCGCGTGATGAGTTATTTGGCAAACCCCTGCGCTTGCGGCGAACAGGAATAATCTTTATCAAAATATTCCATCGTGAAATTCAACTGCCTAAAGAGGGGGCAAACGATTAGCGGAATGAGAGAGAGGGGGACCAAGCATTAAAATTTGATTTCATCGTCTTCGGGTACTTTTTCGGGCAACAGCACCGAAAGGATGATGGATAAAAACAGCGTCGTAATGATTATAATGAAAGACAACACCGAAGACATTTGAAAGCCAAAAAATTCCATCAGCATTTTTCCGCCGATGAATACCAAGATAATGGACAAACCCTTTTGCAATAAATAAAAACGGTCGATGATGCCCGCCAATAAGAAGAACATCGCCCGCAAACCCAAGACGGCAAAAATGTTGGAGGTATAGATCAAAAACTCATCTTGCGTAATGGCAAAGGCGGCGGGGATTGAATCCACCGCGAAAAGAATATCCGTGGTTTCAATGAGTACCATCACCAAAAAGAGGGGGGTAAATTTCAGCGCTCCGTCGATGATGACCAAAAATTTTCCGGAGGCGTCGTCTGCGGCAATGGGCAGGTATTTTTTGCAAAAACGCATCACCATATTATGCTCAATATTCACTTTGCTCTCTTCTTTTTCAAAATAAATTTTCACGCCGGAATAGACCAAAAAAGCGCCAAACAAATAGAGTATCCAATGGAATTGCTCTACCAGATAAGCGCCTGCAAAAATGAAAAAAGCACGGAAGAAAACAGCGCCCAATATTCCCCAAAACAAAATCTTGTGAAAAAACTCCTCTTTTACGCGGAAGTATTTTAAGATTAAAAGAATGACAAAAATATTGTCCACCGAGAGCGCTTTTTCCGTCAGGTACGAGGTAAAATATTCCACCGTGGCGTTCACGGCGTGTTGATGAGTGCCTTCCGGGCTATGGCTGAAATTGTAGTAGATGAGGCCCCCAAAAGCAGCGGAGATGCAAACCCAAAATATAGACTGAAATAAGGCTGAACGAGTGGTTATCTTATGCGCCTTCTTGTTGAAGAACCCTAGGTCTACGGCCAAGAAAAATATAATTATAGCCAAAAAGACTAAGAACAAGGAAGTTTCCGTGCTGTCGCCACTTAAGAAGGAGGTAATGAAAAACATTTTATGCGTTCACTCTTGGTTAGGTTTCAACAAGCAAATAAAAATTTAAAATTACGAAATAAAAATGATTTTTTAAAATGATTTTTAAAAGTCCGTTGATTCAGCGAGCATAGCATATCAAACCGCGTAAGAAGCTGTATCCAAAAAATGCTTTTTGAGCCAGGTAATATTTGTTTTCAAATGAATGTTATGTTTTCAAATTATGCGCGAAGGTATATAAAAAAGTTTAGATTCAACGGAGGATTTTCATTTTTTTAAAAAAATTCTGATTTGAGCATCGGATTTTCGTTTGGCAATGGGCCTAAAGTTTAATGGTTAATGCCGCGCCGCCTTCGCCCCATTTGAAAACGGGAGTTATTGGACCCGCGCCCCGTTTGAAAGCCTTGAAAATGGGAGTGCTGGCGAACCTTGCGCTCAAATCGGAATACTCCTCAAAAAAATAAAAACCCACATTTGCAAGGCTTCGCTTTCCTCAAAAACCCCGAATGGATTTAATATTTATGAAAACGAATCCAATTCTATCGCCAAAAGAGGGAGGCGGGCAACGAGGGAATCAGTGACTCAAGCCCGCCAGCGCAAAGCAATCAGTCGCCCGCAGGAGGGCGAACGGAGCGCATTACTTCTTCTTAAACTCTTCTTTTATTTTCTCAATGTCCACCGACTTAACCGTAGGCTTGAAGTTTTGTATTTTCAAATCGGTGCGTCTGCGGGATGCCTTCGCCTTGTCTTTGCGGTTTTTCCGCTTCAGTCTTGTAATTGCCATATCCTAAAATTTTAGTCGGCAAAGATAATAGATTTTACCCCACATTGCGCAAAAAATCGCAAGCTGAATTTTTTTTGCGGCGCACAAGGTTATTTTTTACTCGCCAAGTCTCAAAGACGCCAAGCTCAAAGAACGTGTGCCCTTGGATTAGGATTTTAAGATTTTAGGATTTGAGACGCTAGTACGATCGGCAGACTTCTAGAAATAATTATCGGGCGGCTTTTTTATTAGGATTTATAGCCCCTGTTTTCAAATGGGGCGGGAATTTTGAGATGCACTCTTTAATAATAAGGAAGGCGGAGGCTCGCCACTCGGGCAACTGTCGCAACGCCCTGCAAGTCCGCAGAAAATTGGCGTCTTTGCAAGGGATTGTCCGATAATTACGCGCGGAATCGTTGCGCTTTTCTGCTCCATTCTCGCGGCGCTAAAATAAATCCCTATTTTTGCGGACTTTTATGCTCGAACAAGAAATAATCAAACGCCGCACTTTTGGCAT